>Ga0302250_1001316_pt1 | contig 19181 bp, 22 predicted proteins | sample AAG_RA_Asp_MG_FD_193536 | JGI IMG/M metagenome (GOLD analysis project Ga0302250, IMG submission 193536) | Enriched activated sludge microbial communities from anaerobic digester in WTTP, New Holstein, Wisconsin, United States - AAG_RA_Asp | ecosystem: Engineered > Bioreactor > Anaerobic >... | reverse complement strand
CGCCAGGCGCTTCAAAACCTTCAATTTGCACTCCTTTCTGGATAACGAGAACCGCTTTCCTGCCCGCGTCAATCTTTACGGCAGGAATCATTGCTTCCAATTGTTTTTGATAATAAGCTGACATCCCTTGCGCGCTGTCGGCCAACCCGGAAAACATAGCGTAGCGGCCGGTGTTCCCGGTAACGTTCTTGGTGGTCTGACCGTAGGTACCGACAACGGTTGAGGTTTCCGCCTGTGAAAGCGCCTCAGATCCCCCCGCAAGAAATCCGGAAAGAAAATTCAGGCTTAACTGTCTTCCTGTATTGTAAATAACCTCCCCCTGTATGCCCAAACGGCCGTCACTGTCGGCCAAATATCCCAAATTTGCTTCCTGTTCAAAGACCTGTCCATTGGGTAATACCATAGAAAAACTCACAATCTGGATAACCGCCCTTTTAGAAACAGTGTCTCCCACCGCCTTACCAATGGCAAAGGCACCTTTAAGGGGTATCCTTGTGTTGTTCGGGCCGTAAAAAGCCTCATCAACGCTGATTAGGACAGGAAGAGGGTTACTTTCATTGACAGGGGCATACGCACCGGTAAGAAGAGTACATTTGACAAAACTTCCCAAAGGAAGATAAACGTATCTCTTTGAGATAATTTTCTCCTCACCTTTTATTTCGCCAACCTTAGCCATTTCTAGATTAATTGTCTTGTCGGCTGGTTGCGATATAGAAAGAGGACTGCCAACTGTCTCTTCGATAGAACCGCTGCGCTGCCCCCGCTCAAAATCTTTATTTGCCAAACCGGTATTTTTTGCAAGAGTGTCGGTTACTCTCTTATCAAGATCAATGACGATCTTGCTCACCTGGCTTTGGTTCTTACGCAAATCCTGACTGCCTTTCTCAAGGGCATCGATACGCTCATTCAGTGAATCAAACTTTGAGCTGATATCGTAGTACTGCTTTTCAATCCGGTTAATATAAGACTTTGTGTCAACGGATTCCGTCAAAACGCCAACATCTTTATCTTGAGTGGTTCCACGGGATTTTTTTGCTTCCGGCTTATTCAGGTTCTTCCTGATCTTCAAAGTCTCCCTACTGCCGGCAAACAACAGAAATAGAAGCACGCTGACTAAAGAAGAAATAACGATAATCGCGAATTTAGGATTATTGCGCAGGGCCGCCGGAAGCTTATTAAAACCGGGTATTTTATCAAACTGTATTCTCATTAGTTCAACCTTTCCACAATCATATAAGCCTTCGTGTTATAAGCCGAAGTTTTCTTATTAACATCATGCGGCCTTGCCTCTAATATCTGACTATCAACGCTTATTGCCAATAAACCGGGGATCTCTATATGTTCAATAGGCACGACTATGGATTTATAATCTAAATTCTCAAAAGTCAGAACAAAAGCTTTTGCATTAACCGAAAGATCATAAACTTCCTCTATCACCATACGGAACTTGCCGTTATTAAAGATCTCCTGAGGGTGCAGCTTTGAACTGACTGCGCCTGGAGGTAATCTGCCGGTAAGAAGCGCTTTCATCAATTCAAGCGTATCTGCTGTATCCTTGTTTTGTTTTTCATTGGACGTTTCGTGGGGTTTCTCAATCTTTATACGGGAAGGCGCCTGGGTTCCATCCATAATCAACCGCAGACAATAGGAAACATTATCCTGGGTAACCACGTATATCTGCGAATCACAATTTTCTTTCGGCAGGATAAACATTTTATTCCCCAGAGTCTCGATTTGTAGAATCTCGCTCGATACAATTCTGGTAACGTTGGCTATCTTATCCGGCAATTCTACTTCCGTAATCATCCCTGCTTTTAACCTTACGGAGATCTCATCATTGCTATTCGATACATCAAAGGCGCCAACTTGGACTACCGCAAACAACTCAAAAACGATCATTATGGTAAGTATCCTCATTTCGTCTCTACCTCTTCCTGCTTCACACCGGCAATCACCAAGCCGTAGGGGTTGGTTTCAATAGGCGGAATTCTCTGCAAAGTAACGGTATAGCGAAGAATCCGGTCATCAAGCTTCTCTTTTCCCATAAAAATAACCTTTTCTCCCGTTAACGTTACTTTAAAATCCACACCCGAATCTTCCGACTCCGGTTCTTTACTTAAAGAGAATAACGAAGAGATATTGTCCCGCGTAACTCTGGATATTTCATCTTCAAGGCTTGCCTTTGTCCTGGAAAGGAGCTCCGGCGACATATAGCGCATTGCTCTCTGATAAGTATCCTTAACCGTAATGGGAGTGAAATTGTTGCGGTTTAGAAGCCAGTTTGAAGCGAAACCGCAGACAGTACCTTTTTCCATACGATTTGGATAAGCAACGCCCGCTTCCTGTGCGCTTGGAATGTAATAAATGGCCTGCGGCTTTGTAGATACCTTAAATAGAGTAACCAATAATGCTATACAAAAAACAATAACAGCATAAAGAGTAAGCCCCAGGAAGGCGGAAGTTTCTTCCGCCTTGGCCCACTTCTCAATAAAACCGCTGCGCTTTATTTTTTCGAGTTTAGAATCATTCATGGCAAATAAAAAGGGCTGGCTCTCTGAAATTGCTTTCAGAAAACCAGCCCTATTTTCCTCCGACCTTGCGGCCGAGTGATAGCGACTGAATTAAATCTACATCAAATTAACGAAATAAGTATAACTTATGATTTTATCCTTGTCAAGCTTTTTGACCTTTGGGTTGACCTTTGGCTTTTTGACCTTTGGCTAACTTTTAACCGCTCAATAGCTTTTTTAGTTACGTCTATCACTTGTAAACACTGTAGATAATTTATGCGGCCTCTAAATAGGACTGATCGTAAATCAAGTCTCCATTACAAAATCTCTTATATCCCATATTCTTTTTAGCTTATTTGAATAATATACTAAAATTGCTATATTCTCACACCTCGTTCTATTTCCAGCGTTGATCTATCTGCTATAAAACATTTTAGTTAGCCGTCTTGTTTCTTAAAATGCTTGGTGACCCAGTTAATTAATCTACCTGAATTATTTTCACCAACAGCAAATTCTCCGGTAGGCAAAATAACGCTGGTCAACTGCTCAGTAGTCAATTTTATCTTCTTTCCATCTAATACAATAAGCCCTTTCTCGAACAAAGGATTTAATACATCATTTATGTTCTTATTTTGGCTTGATAGATACTCTATTAAACTAGTATCATCAATGCGCACATCGACTCCATTGCATAATTGATTAAATATATCTGCCTGTTCTTTAGAAACTATATATGGTTTCCATTCTATCTCAGCTGGTTCTTTTTCCAAATGCCCTTCATCAGCAGTGATACGAATATAATTCCATCCAAGTCTTCCATCTTCTGAGGTAGGATCGGCATATAAAAGTGGAATAATATTCTGCTGTGTTAAATCATCCCCCCAAACGTCTCCTTGTAATATTCTCATTCTAACTAGCTTTGTCCAAATTAACTCTAATACCAAAATAAGCGGATTACACCGTGCAGACGCAAGAAATGGCCAGCGATTATCGCTTGATCTAATACGAAAAGGTTGACCGTTTGCCTTGACTAATGAGAATTTTCCACTAATTACCAAATGAGGAAAGCTCGAAGGGCCATACCCTAATTTACCAATATTCTTGGATAGAAAATCACACAAAGCTTGTCTAAAATTTTCCTCTCTTTGAAATCCGCTATATCCAAGTACAATGCGGATAGGAGATATTAATTCGACCATTAAACAATGGAATATCAATTCTAGATTAAAAGGTAAATCTTTTACCAAATCTCTACCTGGATATTCTTTCCCCGTTATTTGCTCAAATGTTCTTACTACAGAATCTATACGTATTTCTTCCTTGCTCGCGTGAAGCCTCAAGTACTCGCCATATTTCTGTGAAATTTCACCTAATAGATGAAATGAATCGATCATTTCATCTGTATAAAGTTCCTTTTTTACTTCTAAGACAGCGACAACATCTTTAATATGCCATTTATAACCATCTGTATAAGGTATTTTTTCACCGCTACCTTGAACAAGCATACAATCAATTTGCCCAGACATGGAAGATATACCATTATAAATAAATCCCGACACGACTTTAAGATCTGCATCGATAGGAATTGTTTTATTTAAAATATCGTGAGTCAACCCCTCATACATATCTCCAATTGTAGGACCATGTTTCAAGTCATAGTTATCTAGTTTGCGCTTTTCTGCTAGCCTAAATTGTTCAAGTATCTCTGCATATTTTCTAATCATATACTTTTACCTTGTTCTTGATTCGAATTTCCTATCTACAGTTTATAATTCAGAGCGCACTTGTTTTACGCAGCTAATACCAAAAGAATTCAGTCTTTCTTTTCAATTATCACTTTTAAGCTGTAAGCCGCATTTAGGACACACATAACGATACCCGCTCTTAAATAGAAAATAAATAATCCCAGGCAAAAGGAAGAACAAACACAGAAAACATCCAACAAGCGTACTTCCTCTCGGCTCTTTCTTAGGTTCACCTCTATAGCCACAGTTACTATTTGGACATATAATTTCTCCAGGCACAGCAACTTCTTCTTTTTGTGGACAACCACAGTTGGGACAAGCGACAGCTTCTCTTGAGATATCTTTTCCACATGCTCGACATGCCACCAATGTATTCTCAATAAAAATGACAACCAATCCCGTAGACTGTAATTGCTTTATCGCAGAATCTTCATCGGCTGCTTCAATTTCTCCCGAAGAACATACTCCCTTCTCGTCTCTTGCACGATAATTAAAAAACATATGTATTCCTTTCCAATTATATTCTAAGTTCTCTTGACTCGTCTTCGGAAAATGCACGATATTTCTTGGTTCCAATCTTGATTTTTCCCTTGAATTAAACTATTCAAAAATGTTAAGAATTTTCAATCATCATCCGGCAAATCCGTTCTGAACTCCGCATAAACGGGATAATGATCCGATACTCTTTTTACGAAATCAGCATCCGTCACGCCATATTCCACATCCCACCCAAAAACTCCAGAGATACCGTCATATTCCTCGTTTGCAGTTTCTTTCCGCGTCATCATTCGGTCATAGGTATTCTCGGAAACGGCAACAGTGGTATCTTGAGAGTTATCAATCAGTTGAATCCAAGATGGAAATATCACCGCCAATTTCGCTTCGTTGAAATAAGAACCATCCGCATTCATATCCCCAAGGACTATTATATCCTTTTCTGAAGAATCATTATAGATATCGTTTATCACTACCGCCAGATGAGTCAATTCCGCCTCAACGTCTTCCGGCTTGATATGAATATCCACGATTTTGAAATCAAAGTTGCCGCTCTTGAAATAAGCCACAAACGGCTCTCTTTCAAACACATCCTCGGGGTCACCTACGACATAAGCACTGCCGGAAATCAGATTCACCGTTTTTGTATTATAAACAAAAGCGTATTGTTCCTTGCTCCCCGTTCGGCCGAGTCTCTTGCTTATCACGTAATCATACTTCAAATCGCCCTTGTTTATATAGCTCAAAAGTTCTGGTATCACGTTTTCCTTGGTGCTTCTCAACTCTTGAATTGCCATGATGTCGTATCTTTTAATAATTCTGGCGAGAACATCCATAATCCTGGCATCGCTCATCTTGGCCTGGCCAAAAACTTGGATGTTGAAAGAGGCCATCCTGATTGTGGAAGGTCGCACCACGGCATGTTGCAGTCTCGGTTCCTGGATTTTGAGCCTTTGGGAATGCGAACATCCAGACAAAACCACCGATACCGCAAGAATCAGCACAATGCTTAACTTCTTCATCCCGAATCAGGCCCTCTTGATGATATATCCGTAATTATACTTTGGTCTCTCTGGCTCAATTCCCATCAGAGCGTTGAATATAGCAATTATCACCCGGACGTCACGGGTAATACCACCGTCTGCTGAATGGGTGGCTCCGCCGATCTCTACAGTTACGATCTTATCAATCAACGCGGACGCAAGTCCCTTCGTGTCAATTTTTGCATTCCTGGCAACGACCATATCTCTGGTGCCAACGAATTGATAAAGTTTCTTCATGTTTTCAAGAAATTTATTGCGATTCTGAAGAGAATTGATAGTCTGCACCGGCAGATGATCCGGATCAAGGTTGATGCATTGAATTTTATGGTGAGGCTTATATTTCATGAATATCGGCCCGATGTCGCCCAACTGCGAACCTTTGTGCGGTGTGGCTACCGTTATGCAGTTTTCCACGTGACCGAGACCATGCATGGCAACCGCAGCTCTGATATCCAGCCCTCCCATACTATGGCCTACGATATCGAACGATTCCTTACAGCCCGTCGCCGTCTCTACTTTTTTCTTCAGGATCAGTCCCAAATCGATAAAGCTGTTGCAACCGACGGATTCCTGCTCAGTGAAGGTGACAAAATTAACCATCCCACAGTTACCGGTGGTCTTGTTAAACCAATCCTTTATGGCGGGAACAAGTTTAAAGGACTGCGTCCAATTGGCGCAGGATTCATCCGTCCAGCCGGGCACGAAAAACACGGGTCTTTTTAACTCAATCTTGTTCCGAAACAATTCTTTAAGTTTGTTAAAAGCTGCCAGTTTTTGCTTCCTTCTATCCTCTATCATATCCTGTACCGGGCCCGTAGTCGGCATAAATCCTCCTTCTTATGTTTTGCATAATGACAACCGCTTATTTTTGTTCTTTCGGCTTCTCCTGCTCCGCCGGTTTAGCTGCTTTTACCCCCAAATAAGTTCCATGGCTTAATCCCATGAGAACAACCAGACCAAGAGGGATATCGGGCAAGGCAGGTGCACCGTCTTTAAAGGTTTTGTAGAGCATGACCGAAAACGCTAAAAGAGAAATAACCGTCCATACGAACATCTGCGTCCTGGGCAAATCCAGGCTGTCCTCGCCTTCAAAGAAAATATCTTTCATAAAACTGGGAGTTCCGCTATTATTAACTGTGGTTTTGCCTTTCTCCTTTCCTAAGGTGATAGCCGTAGAGAAAACGGCTGCCGACAAATTAACACCCATCAAAAGGTAAAGGTTTTGTGGGATATCAGGAGTTTTGTAGGTTGCCATAAAAACCGCGCAAAATCCTATCACAACAAAAACAGTCCAGAGATAGAATTGAAGACGCGAAATGCTGTATTTTTCATCCTCGCGGGTTATGATTAAGTCCATAAAATGAATAACCCGCTTACTGCTTTTAGCCACGCACCTACGGGCAATCGCGACAAGGCTGGACTGCAACGATATCAGAAAAAGTAAGGCAAGAAAACCTCCCCATAACCCTCTGTGTTCCATATCTTCCTCCTTTAGTACTATTTTGTTTAAAGCAAATTTTGTTTACATTAAGCCATCAAATTGCCTGGACTTTCTTTATCACTTCTACCAGATAAATCATTTTATTTGCATTCTCTTTAAGAAGGGAATAAAACACGAGGCGGATTTCTTCCAGCACGAATTTTCCTTTCCACATCTCGGAGCGATCGGCAACCAGCATTTGAAAAGTCTTGAATACATCGGTGAACAAATCCTCGTGCTTGTTTGAGAAATCGAATACCAATAGCTTATCCCGTTCCACTTCGGGAATCTCTTTTCCGCTTTCCAAAGGAACAACGTAACAAACGATGAAAGGGCCGTCGCCATTCAAGCCTTTGATACGATTCAGAATGACTCTCGCTCGTGCGTAATCATAGTTTTCCACGAAAAAGGCCGCGTCTTTTGCCGCAAGCTTCTGTTGGACATCGTTTTCCTTCAGTCGCAGCATCCAGTATGTCAGATTAATATCCTTTTTATCCACTCCCATTTCTATGTAGTCTTTTGCGAACTCCATCGTCCTGGAAAAAGCCTTGTAGAATTCCACAAAACGCTTTTTCATTCGTTTGTTACTCGGTCTTTCCGGCAGCAGTACATACGAATACAAGCCGAATCCTTCCGGTTCTTTTTGATCGGCACAAAGATAATTTCTGGCGGAAATCGTAAGTATGCGCGCTCGATATTGATGCGGGATAGCCATTACCGCCAGCACGGCAATAACAAGTAAAACAACCATAATCTCGACAAGCGTAAAAGCCGCATTGAATTTGCCCCTCAAGCCCTTGCGTAATGTCATTTCTTACCCTCTTTTTGGAAGATTCTCCTAAAAACCCAGACCAGGATTGATATCGCCGTATAAACTATAATCCCCAAGGCTGCGAATTCCGCTAATGAAAAGGGATGCCTGAAGCCTCCGAGCCAGAAAGACAGCATGACTACAATTACAAAAGTTACAACAAATACGCTTAGCGAGAATAAGTGTTTCACTATTTCCGCTCCTTTTTGTAAGCCTTGGGTATTTATAACCTGCCATATCTTATACCTAAGCCGCGGCTGCACGGCCAGTAACTTCCAAAATACGGACAACAATCTTTAGAAAAGCGGCGGTGTTATCAATGACGTTCTGGACATTCTTTAAGTCGGTCAAGGCATTGTCCAGATTTAATTTCCCGGCGGAGAGGTCTTTTTCGTTTGCGGTCAACGCCTTGGCGATTTGGGACAACTGGGCGTTTTCGAATTCAATTCTGGCTCTCTGCATTTCGTCCAGGGTTTTTTCTGCCTCCACCTTTTTTTCTGGATTTTGTTCCAGGTAAAATTCCCATTCAGGATCCGTCATTTTCACCACCGCCGCTTGAAGTCCCGCCAAAGTGGCATTCTTAAGCTTTTTGGGCGTCATATCGATATACCTCCCTTATTACTTTTTGTCCTTGCTTTGCGTTTTCTCGATCAGATCAATTATCTCGTTCATATCTTTTACGAGAGACTGATAATCAGTTTGAGTAAATCTGTTCTCGATAAGGGCCACAAAAGCTGTTTTAAGGTTTTTCGCCGCGTCGGAAGCAGCGTCTATCGCGCTTAAAGACAAACTTGACAACAGTATTTCCCGCCGCTGGCTCGCCCAATCTTTCGAGAGTTCGTCTTTCGGATCCCTGAAAGGATCAACAATCTCATTCGTCTCCTGCCGGTTCAACGCGATCTGTATGTCGGTTTTAATCTGTGCGGCCAGGGCCTCAAGAACAGCCTGCTGCAGATCAATCTCCTTTTCTATGATCTTGGCTCGCTTCCTGAGCTCCTTTTCGAGCGCCGCGTTCTGAAAATGAGCAACAATGACCTTCGCCGCTCCTCCGGACATTTGCGCATTAGATTCTCCATTGATTTCCTGCTTTTTCCTGATGTCGCTACCCAGCGTCTCAATCGCGCTCACCATTTGTTCGGTGGATGTCCCTATATCGCTCGGAGCGCTGGAACCGGCCAGGGCGGCGAGCGAGACAAAATAACTTCTCAACAACTGTGCATGTCTCCGTAAATCCCCCAAGACGGCGAATCTCTCTTTCAAAAGTTTATTGCGGTCGATGATCGTCTTGCCTCTCTCTTCCGGACTGAGATCCTTGCGCCGGTGAATCAGAATCAAAGAATCCGCGTCAACCGCCGTTTCACCTGACGACTTAGTCAAAGTAACTATCGAATCAGAATAGGCTATTCCGGCTTCCGCGAAGTTCTTGAACTGGTTGATTCTTCCGCTGGCGCATCCGCAAATCAAACTGGCAATAAAAAATGCGAATGCCAGGAATCTAATCCGTCTGTAAACAACTTTCATTCTCTCCTCCTTATGGTGGTTAAACCCGTCCCATGCCAGATAGCACTACTGTTTGAGTCCCAGCTTTCTCCGGGACCGAGTTTGACTCGCGCTTTCTGGAACAAAACAGCCTTTACCACGGTATTATGAAATTTCTTGTTATTTATTGCTTATACAAAAATATTCATTGAAGGTTTTACTGATGACACATAAAAAACAAAAAACCTCATCAGCCAAAATCGACTAATGAGGTTTTGTTGTTATCGCACAGGGTGAATGGCCGCATCTTTGAAACCATACCGCTGTATCAACTTACACCTAAATACCGATAGGCATTAGTATATCTCATAAAATACAACTGTCAATAAAGATAGCACCATATTTCTTTTCGTATATTTTAGTCATTCGGCTTATCCGAAATAACAACAAATAGTTATAAAAGTATATTACCCCCGCCTCAACACTTCACAGACGAATCCCACACAAAATACCTTACATCTAATCGCTAAAGTTGCAGATGTTTTCTTCTCTCAAGCTTAAATACCCATTTTTAGTAACAATAATATGATCCAACAACGCTATCCCCAAAAGAATACCGGAATCACGCAAACGTTCGGTGACTGTAATATCCTTCTCCGATGCTTTCAATTCACCGGAAGGATGATTATGCGCCACAAGCACATTAGTAGCCAGATGCTTCACCGCTCCTTCAAACACTTCGCGCGGATGCACTATACTGGAATTAATAGTCCCTATGGAAACTATCTCCCGTTTGATCTCTTGATTCCGCGAATCCAGATAGAAAACGACGAAATGCTCTTTCCTGCTCTCACGGATATCTTTCAAGCTATTAAAGACATCCTCTGGATAAAGCATTTGTTTCAGTTCCGTTTTCTTGCCGGTAAAGATGCGGCGGCCGAGTTCTATACAAGCAAGCAATCCGCAGGCCTTTGCATGCCCCATACCGGAAACCGCTTCTAATTGTTCAAGGTTCAACTGTGCAAATTTAGTGAGCTCGTTTTTTCGTAGAATACGAGAAGAAAATTCCAGAACATTTTCCCCTTTCTTCCCTGTCTGTAAAATAACCGCCAACAGTTCGACATCGGATAATCGATCCAGACCATAACGAACGAGTTTCTCTCTTGGACGCTCAATACGCGCTAAATCTTTTATCGCCAGTTTATTCTCTTTCATTATTTTTCCTCCTGTTTTAGTTACACAAATGTCTCGTCAACGATACCTTCCCTTTTCTTTATGAGAAAAATTAAACCGGGGTATTCGTCATACTTTTACAAATAGCAAGCGCTTGTCTAAATCCCCCTTCATTGGTTGATTTCACGGAATGCGAAATAAAACAAAACTTACGGCAATAAAATTACCCGTGGCATCGCATATGGCAATTGCTTTCATTATGATCATCTTTAATTACCTCCTGTCGATGAACAGATTACTTCATTACCGACCAAATAAGCGAGACTACCCACCCCAAAACTGTCCATCCCAACAGAAAGTTAAGCAAGAATATCGCCAGCTTATTCTTATGCTTTCGCAGAAACGCAATCAAAGCAGGCAAAAAGTATAAGATAAAAATCAAAACTACCAACAAGAGTTCCAGTATTGTAAAATTCTGCATCTGCATTACTCTTCTCCTCTAAAGACCGCATATCTGTTTGTTATCTTGGGCGGATCAATTAATCCGCTTATTCGAACTCCGTGTTTATAAAACAAATGGGTAATATACCCCTGGGGTTTGCCTTGCTTTATCAGTCTCAAGAACAGCCATCCTCCAAAGAAATCTATCCCTGCGTAAAAGGTATCTGAGAACAGAATCATCAAGCCGCAGAGCAAAGCCAGTACCCCCACGTCTTCAGGTTCAAGGCCAAAAAGCAGCAGCGGCCTATCAATAGTGCGCAGGCATTTTCTCATTATTGCTGGAATAAGTTTTCCAGGATTTTGGGTATAAACATCAAAATCATAAACCCGAACCCGCAGGCAATAGCCACGCCTTGCTTCCCGTTTAGAAGCGCGATTACTCCTCCGATTAAAAGTATTGCCCCCAGGATTTTTGACACAGGGCCTGTAAGTATGTTGATTATAAAAGTAGCGAAATCACTGACTACCTGTTGCTCCTGGGTAGTGCTTATCTCCGCGAAGGCATACGGCACAGTCGCTATGGTAACCCCGAGGACTAAGCACAAAACCGCAAAGACCTTAACCGCAAGATTCTTTCTGTTGATGTTTAGCATTTTCCCATCCTCCTCTCATTCCGGTAAAACTCCTTGTTATCGTATTCAAACGGACTCGCAATAAACCTATCTCTTTGCTCCTTATCAAAGAGGAACTCATGATTGGCTATTACCGTAAGTTCCCCCCTCAAGAAAATAACCGATTTGGAAAATGGCAGTCTTAAAAACACATTTTCCGAGATGTAATTCTTGGAAGCGGTGCGGATATTGCCTTGAGCCGACCTTAAACCGTCCAGCTTGGCGCCGTCCTTATCACTGCTTATGTTATCCACCTGAAACACGCTCTTATCCTGATATGTAGACTGTCCTGTCTTATCCGACCAGAACCTGGCATCAAAGGGATCCTCCTGCATAAAAATGACTTTAGTCGCGGTATTGGTAAAAACAGCGTTTTCGAATGACGCGGATACGTTTGACAGGTTGCCCCGTGATTGGTTGGATAAGACCAGACAAAAGTTAGCGCTCCGTACTTTGGAGATTACATCCACAAAATGAGGACACGCCAAATTCTGGAATTCATCAATGAAGATAAAATAAGGCGGGTCTGTTTCCTTGCGGGATACGGCCTGGCTCTTTAAGTCAATAATGAGCATCCTGCCTATGGCTTCAGCCAAACGCGTGTTTACCTGGCTTTTAAGGGCGAAGAAAACAACATCCCCATTTTTAATCACTTCAGCTAAATCCAGTTCATCCCGGTTTATTACATCTATACCCGCTATCCAGGATATCGCCGCCAGAAGTCCTTTAACTTCCTGGGCGCTCACATCCGTTCGTTCCAGAAAAGCAGGGTTATCCAACGCATCCCTCACCGAAAGGAAGTTAATCTCCTGGTTCTCCTGGACTTTCTCCTTTAGCAAACTGATAAACGCCATAGCTTGCACGTTAGAGTAAAAACCTGCCGGGCCGTGGTATATCAGCTCAAGTGCCGTCATTATCCTGTCTACTTTTGAATAAATGTCACCGGAAGAAAGCGGATTATACCCTATGGACGGCTCATTAGGATCAATGCTGAAATAATAGAACCTCTTCCCTTTTTCTTTTGCTTTGCGCTGGACATATTTCTTAAAGATATCATCGCCTTTAAAATCAATAAAACAACACCCCCTGCCTTTTTCTATTGCCTGGTCACTTAACGGGAGTATCACTAAGGAAGTTTTACCGCCTCCTGTAGGCCCCAAAACGTGCAAATGGCGGTTGAGCATGCTTTCCTCAACAAGGATATCCCGCTTACTGTCTGAGACCCCTAAGAAGTACTTGTCCGTCTTTGCGCATTGACCTAACTTTAAGTTAATATCATACCCTACTCTTTTAAACTCAACGGTCTCAATAGAAAGTTCCTTCCTTTTTTCCGTATCCTTATCAATCTTGAAGAAGTCCTCATGTTCGCGTTTTTGACGAGGCAAGATGTGTTTCAAAATATACACAAAACCAAAGACCACAAAGCTTATGACAGATAAACCCGCTGCAATTAGTAAAAACAGCCTACCTTCTTTCTGGATAAAACCGTTCCAGAAGCTCCAGAGGATAACCTGATGACCCACATCGCTAAAGGATAAATTTATGTCATGATACCCAATCCTGCCGAACCAATAAGCAAAAACGCAGTATAAGTAATATCCCCATAGCCAGAAGCATCTTGTCGCTATAACGATAAAGACAATCGCTATCCCTATTAATCCTAAAATGTCATAAGGCAGCATGTTGCTTCTAAAGATATTTCCCATTGCCTTTGATAAAAGCACGGTATCCGAGTAAAGCCAGGGATACTTCTTTTCAAGTCTCGTAAGGAACAAATACGGCTTTAGTTTTTCCATATCTTTAACTCTGCCGGTTATCTTCAGGAATTCAGCAACCTCTTCTACTGACAAACTTCCCAATCTTCTACCCGGGTTCTTAATTTCATGGACTATCGCCCTCGTATAACTTCCGGTCAGAACTAACCTTTTCGCAGAGCCAGTATCAGGAGGCATAAAGTCAAATTCCCAAGTGCCGGGGATCTCAAAATAGCCGGTTACCGTGAAATACGTTGAGTCCCGGACACTTTTATTATCCTGCCCCGGTGGAACAACCATTACCAAAGCCGCACTGCCGGAAAGATCTCGTAGAGAAGACCCCATAAGGCTGGTTTTCATTACTACAGGGATATCCGTAAAGGGTCCCAAAATGGTACCCTTTCTGCCATAGTTGAGCCCGACATACCAGCCGAAAGCAATGTAAATAAGGGGAATAAGCAGCAATATCCTTAAAAATACCTTTCTAAAACTAACGGTTTTGTCCATGTCCATCCCTTTCTTCTTTTATTAGTTTTATTGATTCTTCGATATGTATCAGCTTGCCCTGATAGAAGCACATTCCAAGTTCAAGCATCCCCATATCAGCCAGAATAAAAGCCTTTGAACAGAATTCCGGAGCGATGTTATATAACCGCGTCTTTAAACCGTCATAGTTAAGCCGGCTTGAAGCAATCATCAAAACACAATGATACCTGCTGATCTTTTCGATATCGTAACGGTATTTCTTAACAAAACTCCTCAAAACACCCAGCTTTTTATAGCGGGTTTCTACTTCCAGAGCCGCATTTATTCCGTTTGCAAAGCTTACTAAACCATCCGGTATCTTTTCCCCGCTCTTCTTGCCTTGCCGCAGAGCCGACTCCGGCACCCATTCTTTGATGTTTAGATGGCTTCTAAGGAGAAAAAAGGCTTCTATCATACTGTTATGGTGGATAAAAGTATTTAAGCCTGCATGGGCCTTCTCAAAGCAATAATGCTCAACCATAACTTGATCGCAGATCATTTCCTTGCCTTTATAGGTTAAATAATAGATTCTTGTCTTAAACAAAGGCTCGTAATACGCGTTGATAAACCCTTCTTGAAAAGAATGATCTATGAGCCACCGCGTAAAAGATAGATTCATTATCACCTGGATAAACATCTCCAATTGCTTCCTTGTTGCATACCGAAAGGTATAAATAAAAATAAGCAATGCTTTGATTCTCTGTGCCTGTTCTTCCTTGGTTAATCTTCCTCTTTTCATGATTCTTCCTTTCTGTCCCCGCCCAGCCTTGTGGGTTTTGTGAGTAAAGGGGTTGTTTGGGTGATTTTGATTGGAAAGAGCGTGCGGTAGCCTTCGAGGGGGGTGTAGAGGAAAGTGCCGGCAGGCATACCGCACGCAAATAACTTTAAGTGCTTGGGGGGAAACGAAATACTCCGAGAATAATTCACAAAGTAATTAGCGCGGTCAAATTCAGATAATTCGCACCCATCTGCCAATTTCTTGAAAATTAATTTGCTAATTAGTTTATCCACCTATACTCCTATTTTAGATCCTACTTTGCCCATCCCTTTATCCGCATGAATAGTCAAGGCAGTGGCAGCTTCTCCAATCCCGGATAAGACACCTTTAGTCATAAACCAGGATATCCCGGGAGACATTACCAGAAGGACACCTGTTACCGTATTAAAATAAGGCTTCTCAAAAAACCAAGAACTGGTACCGGAAGCAAGGCTTGCCTGCAGGGTAGACATATATACAACGGAATAATGAATCAAAGCCCAAACAATAACCCATGATTTCACCCAAAAAAGATACATGAAATATTCTTTCAAAATGCTAAAGGTCCCAAACAAAAGACATAACAATAAAGTAAAAGGAAATAGGCTGTAAATAATCATTACCGCGTATCCCTGTAAATACGGTAAGGCTTTGATCATAAACTCAGCCAATGTGGTTGAAAAGAACTGCCCTACAAGCGATGCAAAATAGGCGAGCCAACCGGCCGGCTGCCTCATCATCCAACTAAACCGGGCAGCCTTAGGTTCTATACCGTAACCTGTAATGTTAGAGACCACATCTATTGCTGACTTCTCAGTATGACTTGCCAGAAGTTTTATCTTTATTGCCGTATAATCTATAAGACTGTCAAACAGGCCTTCATTGCCCAATTTGTTCATTTCCGTTTTGATGTATTCGGTTAACCTTGAATCCAAGTCTTCCCAACGTTTTCTTTGATCCAAGTCGTAGTTAGCTATTACGTCCTCATCTCCGGGCCACCATTTCTTGGTTATTTTGCTCTGCGTGTTGCCATTATTAAGCATTCTTCCCAAAGTCTGCGGATAGTCATTCTTGAGGAATTCTTCGAGATCCTTCTTCAGAACATTATCTTTCTTAATGCCTTCACTGCTAAAATGTTGCAGATACATAGATACTTTGTTTACGATAAAAGGATTATTTAAGTAGTTGAAATCTTTCTGCTGAGTAACCGCGGTAATGGCGCTTATAGTGCCGTAAACAATCGCATTATAGCCCTGGCTAATTGTGAGAAGCCCTAAGGATCCGGTACTGGTCTTACCGGAATCAATAAAGGTGCCTTTTAAGGTCCCCTGGGTAGTAGTTCCTTCCCAACCGCCGGCTTCCATGGTTGAGGTGGCGTTTTCAAGACTCCCCATGGGCTTAATAAAAATGAATAAAATAATGCAGAATTTAATTAAATAACTCCAGAGAGTTAAAAAATGAGTCTCTCTTACGGATCTCCATAAAGAAATCAAAAGCCCTATAAGAAAAACAGCCAAGCCTATCCTGGTATTAAAAAACAGAAAATCCATTATTGATTTAGCATTAACCAAACCGATAACCTCAAATGCCGCTTCTGTGGGAGATATGCCTGTAGGAATCATTTTCTATAATCCTTTTTTTAGCAATAAACAAAAAATCCCCAGGCGTATAGCCTGAGGACAGAGTAATCCCTTTCTATTTTCTGCTAATTCAAAACTTGTTTTTTCTTTGAAAATCATTCGCACCCTCGAAAAATAAAAAGGATAGCTTTTACGCTATCCTTTTCTTTCGAGAGGTGTGGAACTGCTACCTTTGGTTTTCTTGATTCTACTGCTACGCGGCTCCTCGTACTGAAAAAGCTCTTTGAGGAACTTCATTGTAGTCCTGTAGCATTCAAGCCATTCTTCATCCGAAGGTGCGCAAAAGTATACGCTTTCCATGACCCGGCTTGCCCTCGGATTTGCCTGTATTGTCGTCGTTTCGCTCTTTTTCTGCCATTTTAACCCCTCTTCATAACACATTTTCCAAGGTTCGTTAATCTCGACCTTGACGATCTCTTTGTTTTGAATGTAAATGCCCCTGAATATAATCCTCATGAACGTTTTGATGAGGTAATCCATTTTCTCGCTATTTGGATTGCTCCGCAGACACAGCAAAAAGTCCTGCGTCGCCTTGACCAGATTGACCGCATTGCGCTTTTCAAGGATCTTGATTTGAACTGCCTTCACATCCTGCCGGAGCTTCTTCTCCTCATTTCTCAAAAGCTCGGCCCGATCCTTGTAGATATCGATGTTGATCTTATCCTCCGAGAAAACCTCGTAAAGCCCTTTTTGCTTTTCGAGATTTCTGGCAAGATTCTTTTCTTTACCTTCCAGCTCTTCAATAATCTTATGCTCCGGCTCGGTTGCGCTAAGTTTGATGACGTCGCTCAATTCTTCGATAACATGTAGGTTCTTGCTGATGGTGTCAATAATGTCCCAAACTTGCTTAGTGAGAACGTCGGCGCGAACAGCCTTATTCGAGCAGTTGACATACGACACACCCAACGCCGAGCACGCATACCACGGCCGTCTCATTTTGGTGCGGTGATTGCATGTAATCATCAACCCGCGGTAATTGCGACCGCATTCATTACATTTAACCACGCCGGACAAGTGATACACATTATTCCGGAAACGGACAACCGCATTCGTCCGGTTACGAGCCAAAAGTTTCTGCGCGGCATCATGCATCTCTTGCGTAATGATCGGCTCGTGGGCATTTGGAACTTCGATCACCTTTGACGGGTCATTATTGACGTAGCAATAACCTTTGCCCTCGCCATTCTTCGTCTTGCGCTTCTTATCATAATGCCGCCGGTTCCAAGTAATCGTGCCCAAGTAAACCTTGCTATGCAAAATGTCCGAAATAAACTTGCCGTAAAATCTGCCGCCCTGCCTTGCCGAAACTCCAAGATGATAATAATGCCCGGCGATCTGCGCGGTGCTCTTGCCGCCTAAATACTGATCGTAAATATCCCTGACAATCTTTGCCTCTTCAGGATGAATCTCGAGCTTCTTGGTTTCTTTATTGTGGCGATAGCCATACGGAGCAAAGCGAGCACCTTGCCAATGACCTCTCTTCACACCGACTACCATTCCCGGGAATACACGCTCAACCAGACGATTGCGTTCGAACTCCGCGCAACTGCCCAACATCTGAATTGCCATCTTGCCTGCGCTGGACGTAGTATCAAACGGCTCGGTCGCTGATTTATACCCAATACCGAGATTTTCAAACTCCTCGAGCAATCCCAACAGATCCTTAAGCCGACGACTCAAGCGATCCTGTTTATAAACCAATACCAAATCGAACATCTTATTGCGGGCATCGAAAAGAAGTTTCTTGAGGGCTGGTCTGTCCATGTTGCCTCCGGAAAAACCATCATCCATGTAAACATCCCGGCCGGACATACTGCAAACAACATCCCAGCCAAAGTTCTTCGCGTACTGCAAAAGATAATTCCTCTGCACCTCCAGCGAAAAACCTTCCCGCGCCTGATCCTCTGTGCTAACTCTCGTATACAATGCGACTTTCACTATTCTTCCTTTAGCGTCTCACGCCATTCTTTAATCTTGGCGATACACTCGTCCGTAAACACCGGCCAGTCCTTGTAATCCCGCTTGGGCTTAACCCAGCCTTTGCGGATCCAATTGATCATGGTCTGCCGGTGAACTCCCAGCACTTTTGCCGTCTCTGTCATGGTGTAAGTTTTCATAATTGGCATCCTCATCTAATGGTGCCCAGTATACCGTATTATACAACCCTATACAAGCGGTTTCTTCTCAAGGTCATAGCAATTTAGGAACATCCGCGACAACAACTCTATCCCCTCATCAAACGATTTATGCGCCTCTTGGATTTCAGCACAAGACAGGCCGCGGCTCTTTAGCTTTATCTCTAAAGCCTCCCAGCCCCGCGAGGTAACTGCCTGATCCTTATTTGTGCTTACATCCTTGCTCATCTTCCACTTCCCAATAGGACATTCGGACATTTTTCATGTCCGGTTGTGTCCGGTTTTACTGACACACTGACATGACTCGTGTCAGTGAATGTCAGTCAAAACACACCTCAAAACCCTCGAAATACCCAAAAATTGACGCTTTTTCCGCAAAAACCGCCTATTTTGACCGCTCCTAACCCCATTTTGACGCTCTTCAGATAGCCCCATATGACATGACATCGATTTTTGAAATTTTGTATCACTGACAGAACGCGCCTCGCCCGACCCGCACCCGACACCCCCTTCCAAGGACCC
>Ga0302250_1001315_pt1 | contig 19185 bp, 16 predicted proteins | sample AAG_RA_Asp_MG_FD_193536 | JGI IMG/M metagenome (GOLD analysis project Ga0302250, IMG submission 193536) | Enriched activated sludge microbial communities from anaerobic digester in WTTP, New Holstein, Wisconsin, United States - AAG_RA_Asp | ecosystem: Engineered > Bioreactor > Anaerobic >... | reverse complement strand
TATACTGAATGTAAGTTGGCTAAAATTGGAGAAGAATTATTAAATGATATTGATAGAGATACTGTTAACTGGAATGATAACTATGACGCTACAAGAAAAGAGCCAGCTGTTTTGCCATCACCATTGCCAAACCTATTATTAAACGGTTCTACTGGTATTGCGGTTGGTATGGCTACCAATATCCCTCCTCATAACTTGAAAGAGGTTTGCCAGGCTTTGATTTATTTGATTGACGAACCAAAAGCAGAAACAGAAGACTTATTCCAATTTATTAAAGGACCTGATTTTCCAACTAAAGGAATAATTTATAATAAAAAAGATATTCTTTCAGCATATTCTCAAGGAAAAGGATCTTTTTTGGCAAGAGGAAAAGTTGAGGTTATTGAAAAAGAAAAAGGTTTCCAGTTGATTATTTCTGAAATTCCTTATCAAGTAGATAAATCTGTTTTAGTTACTCAATTAGCTAATTTAGTTCAAACTAAAAAAATTGAAGGAATTAAAGATATTAGAGATGAATCTGATAAAGAAGGAATGAGAATAGCTATTGATTTGCAAAGGGGAGTAGTACCAAAGAAAATATTAAATGCTTTATACAAATATACTGATATTCAAAAAACATATCATTTAAATATGCTTGCTTTGGTTAATGGAATTGAGCCAAGAGTTTTAAGCTTGAAAGATGTTTTGGAATTGTATTTAACTCACAAGCAAGAAGTTGTTGTTAGAAGAGCTAAATTTGAATTGGAAAAAGCTAAAGAAAGAGCCCATATTCTAGAAGGTATCTCAAAGGCTTTAGACAAGATAGATGCTGTTATTGAAACAATTAGAAAATCAAAAGACAAGGATGAAGCAAAAGAAAATTTAGTTAAAAAATTCAAATTAACTATTATTCAAGCTGAAGCTATTTTGGAAATTAAATTGCATCAATTGGCTAAACTTGAAAAACAGAAGATTGAAGACGAGTTAGCTCAAAAACTAAAAGAAATTAAAGATTTAATGAAGATTATTGAAAGCAAGGCAGAGCAAAAGAAAGTAATGAAAGCAGAGATTAATAAAGAAATGGAATTATATGGAGATGAAAGAAAAACAGTTGTTATGGCTCACAGTCCAGAAACTATTTCTGAAGAAGATTTAGTTCCACTAGAAGACACAATCGTTACCTTAACTGCAGGAGGTTATATTAAAAGAATTAATCCTTCTGAGTACAAGAAACAAAACAGGGGAGGACAAGGAATGGTTGGAATGAAAACAATGGAAGATGATGCTGTTTGCCATTTCTTTTCAGCCCAAACTCACGATTCATTATTCTTTTTTACTGATTCAGGGAAAGTATTCCAAACAAAAGTATATGAAGTTCCAGAAGGCCAAAGAGCTAATAGGGGCAGAGGCTTAATGAATTTCCTTGAGATTTCATCATCAGATAAAGTTTTGTCAGTTTTGCCTTTAAACAAAGAAGACAAGGAGAACAAGGTAAAGCATTTAGTTATGGTTACAAAAAAAGGAATCATTAAGAAAACTCCTTTAAAAGATTTTGAAAATGTAAGGAGAAATGGATTGATTGCTATTAAATTAAAACCAGAAGATTCTTTATGCAGCGTTAAAAAGATTGCTGACGGAGATGAAATGATTCTTGCTACAAAAAATGGTCAGTCAATTAGATTTACAGAAAAAGATGTAAGACCAATGGGAAGACCAGCTGCTGGGATCAGAGGAATTAAATTAAAGAAAGGAGACGAAGTTGTTGGAATGGAGATTATCAAGAAAGCCAAAGAAAAAGAATTTATTTTAGTTTTAACTGATAATGGGTTTGGAAAGAGAACTCCTACTTCTGAATACAAGGTTCAGGGAAGAGGAGGCTCTGGTGTAAGGACAGCTCACATCACTACAAAAACAGGCCAATTAGCTAAGATAGAAATTATTTCTGACGAGGAAGACTTGATCGTTATTTCTCAAAAAGGACAGGTTATTAGAACTAAAATTTCAAGCATTCCAAAATTAGGCAGAGATACTCAAGGAGTTAAAATTATGAAAATGAAGCCAGGAGATAAGGTTGCTTCTGGTGCATGCTTGACCGAGAAAGAAGAAGTGTTGGAAGCTGAATAATTTACAATTCAGTAAATATTTTGTACAATATTCTTATATGAATCAAGAAGGATTTCTTAATCCTCAACAAATTCTTAGCAACATTCCTTTGAAAGAGGATATGGTTGCTTGTGATTTCGGTTGTGGCTCAGGTGGATGGGTTCTTCCTTTGTCTAAAATTATTAAAACAGGAATGATTCATGCAATAGATGTTCTCGCAGAAGCCATTTCTGTTCTAAATAGCAAGATTTCTTCTTATCAGGCTTTTAATATTAAGCCTATGGTAGGAGATATTGAAAAAGGAGTAAAATTAAAAGATGATTATGCAGATTTTATATTAATGACAAATCTGCTTTTTCAGTTAGATGATAGAAATACAGCAATCAATGAAGCTAGAAGAATATTAAAACAAAATGGGATGGTTTTAGTTGTTGACTGGAATAAAGATGCTGTTATTGGTGACAAAGAAGGAAGAATATCAAAAGAAGAAGCAAAAGAGTTATTTGAATCAAAAGGATTTAAAACAGAAAAAGAGTTTTCAGCTGGTAGCTTTCATTGGGGATTATTGTTAAAAAAGATATGAAGAAATTTTTATTAATTTTATTTTCTTTATTTTTAATTCCAGTTATATCTATGGCCTATGGAGAATATTATTATGACTATAGTTCAAAAAGTTATCAGTGTGTAAAACCATCAGACCAATTAGAAATAATCAATGGCGTTGTTTATTGTGGAGGGGTTCATTTTGAATCAGGAGGAGGCTATTCTTGTGCTGATCCAAATGCTGAAGCTAGCGCAGGAAGTTGTTATTGCAAAAATGGATATTCTAGAGATTCAAGTGGCAAGTGTGTTGTTGATCCAAACTGGACACTTGGTGGAGCAACATCTTCTGCAAATCAACAAAATGCAGCAGAATCTGCATGCGATCAATCAGGAGGAACTTGGCTTTCATCAATGACATGTAAATGCCCAACAGGATGTCATCAATCAAGTGATGGATGGTGTGTCGCTGATGGCGAAGAAATGCTCGGAGTTTGTATGGGTGATGGCGATGGAACTTTTGATGGCAGAACAGGAGGACCAGGAACTTCTTCTAGTTCTGGTAGCTCTGGCTATTCAACAACAACAGGGTATACAACTACTCCTGGTAAAACTGTTTCAGGAACGATGCCAAGTATAACAATAACACCTAAAGAAATTACTTTGCCAACAATTACAGGATCAATGAGTATTTCAAACCCAATAAGCGCCGGAAGTTTTAATGAGTTGTTGCAAAGATTTTTAGATTGGATTCTAAATATTGCTTTGGTTGTTGCTCCTTTAATTATTGTTTATGCAGGATTTTTGCATGTAACGGCGATGGGGGATATGGCTAAGGTCACAAAAGCAAGAAATATAATATTGTTTGCATCAATTGGTTTTATGGTAGCTTTAATGGCAAAGAGTCTTATCGCCCTTTTTGTTAATTTAATTCCAAAATAATATGAAGAAATTTTTATTAATTTTATTTTCTTTATTTTTAATTCCAGTTATATCTATGGCCTATGGAGAATATTATTATGACTATAGTTCAAAAAGTTATCAGTGTGTAAAACCATCAGACCAATTAGAAATAATCAATGGCGTTGTTTATTGTGGAGGGGTTCATTTTGAATCAGGAGGAGGCTATTCTTGTGCTGATCCAAATGCTGAAGCTAGCGCAGGAAGTTGTTATTGCAAAAATGGATATTCTAGAGATTCAAGTGGCAAGTGTGTTGTTGATCCAAACTGGACACTTGGTGGAGCAACATCTTCTGCAAATCAACAAAATGCAGCAGAATCTGCATGCGATCAATCAGGAGGAACTTGGCTTTCATCAATGACATGTAAATGCCCAACAGGATGTCATCAATCAAGTGATGGATGGTGTATCGCTGATGGCGAAGAAATGCTCGGAGTTTGTATGGGTGATGGCGATGGAACTTTTGATAGTGGATCAGGTGGGTCAGGCCCAACTTCTACGGGAGGGTCTATTTCAACGGGGGGAACAACAGTTTCGGGTGGAGGAACAGTAGAGGGCAATCCAGGGACTAAAATTGTCGTTCCTCCTACTAAGTTTGATTTATCAGCAATAGGGGCTACATCTAGCGCAACAAATTTTGTAGATATCTTAGCAAGGCTTGCTGATTGGATTTTAAACATCGCCTTGATTATAGCTCCCTTGATTATCATATACGGAGGTTATTTGCATGTATCAGCGGTAGGGGAAATGGGTAAGGTTAATAAGGCAAGAAATGTAATATTGTTTGCATCAATCGGTTTTATAATAGCCCTCTTGGCCAAGGGATTAGTTGGCATTTTTGTTGAATTAGTTGTAAAATAATAATAAATTTAATATAATAAGAACATGAATAAAAAAATAGTAGGAATTTTAACTTTAGCAGTATTGGTAATGCCTATAATTGCTTCAGCCGATGTTGTTACAGAAACTATAAATAATGTTACAGATTTTATCGTTCAGATAACTTTGGGTTTGGCAGTATTAGCATATGTTGGTGCAGGATTACTTCATTTGACAGCTATGGGAGATGCTAATAAAATTAATGGAGCAAGAAACGTTGTGCTTTATACAACGATAGGAGTGGTCATTATTTTAATGGCAAAAGGATTTTTAAGTATCGTAGAAACATTAGTTGTAAAGTAAACTTCTTAAAGGTCGGTAAAGATAAAATAAATTTAAGAACATGAATAAAAAAATATCAAAAATAGTTTTATCAGCAGTACTAGTAGCCTTTATGGGAGTTGGTATTGTTGCAGCAGCTCAATTAGATGGATGTAAGCTTAAAAATACAAGCAGAATGCCAACTGATTTAACTTGCAACACAACAATACAAACAGTGAACGGACAAACTAGTTATTATTGTCTTTATAACGATGGAGACTGTGGAATGTGTTGTTTGCTAAATGGAGTATATAACATCACTGACTGGGTATTTGTTATATTGATGGCAATATCTTCATTGATGATTATTTGGGGAGCTGTATTATTCACAACATCTGGCGGAGATCCTAACAAGACAGGGTCAGCAAGACAGCTTATCCTTTTTGCCGCAGTTGGTATCGCTGTTGCTTTATTCGCAAGAGCAATTCCTCCAGCAGTGAAGATGATTATCGGCGCTTAATTAAAAAATTTGACACCCGCTTGTTTTTAAGGTACAAAGTGGGTGTTTTATTGCCGAGGTGGCGGAACTGGCAGACGCGTATGCCTTAGGAGCATATGCCCTTGTGGTGTGAGGGTTCGACTCCCTCTCTCGGCACTATTTAAAAACACCCTTTAGGGTGTTTTATTCTTCAACTGATATTTTTTTGCTTTTTACTTTTTCTATCTTTTGCATCCTTATCGTTAGTATGCCATCTTTTATCTTTGCTTCAATTTTTGTGGGGTCTATTGTTCTTGGAAGGATTATTTCTTTTGAAAATGGTCCCCAATAGCAGTCTTTTGTAAAATATATTTTTTCTTTGTCTTCGCTTGGATTTTCTCTTTTTCCCTTTATTATCAAAATGTCTCCTTCAAGGGAAATGTCTAATTTTTCTCCATTTATTCCAGCAATAGCTGATTCAACAACTAATTCTTTGTCTGTTTCATAGACGTCAACAACAAGCTCTCCTTCCTTAGGTTCCCATTTTTTAACATTAGGTTTTTCCTCTAGAACAATTTCTTCTTCTACTTTTATTTTTTTTGCCATATTTTAAACTTTGCAAACGCTTTTTAATTTTTTAATTCTTCTCATTGCGAATGATAATAAAATAAACATTCCAATAAGAATATAAACAGAATACATAACGGGATTGAAATCTTTAGTTCCCATTTCTTTAATTATAGATGATTCCATAAAAAAATCAAAGAAAGCGTGAAGGAGAATTGATAGGGAAAAGCCAAAGAAAAGAATAAAGTGTCTTTTTTTAAGGTAATAGAACGATAGGGCAAGAAAATATCCGATAATTCCTGAACATAAAGCATGTAAAAGATTAGCCCCAATGAACCTGCTAAAAGACAATAAGACAGGATCTTTTATTACTAAGAATGTTTGAGTGCAAAAAACAAGAATATTTTCTGCTGTTGCAAAGCCTAGGGCACCAATAATCATATAAATCGGAAGATCTATTGGTTCATCAACATGAGAAGTCTTAATTATTGAATGTCTTACTGCAAGATATTTAACAAATTCTTCTATTAAGCCAATAATAAAGATGTATTTAATTAAATGAAATGTTTTTCCTTTCAATCCTATAGTTGCTAATTCATCTAATAATGCTACTTCTAGTCCGACAGCAACAAAAGAAGCGATCATTCCCATGGCAAATACTTTTATTATTTGTTTTTTTGGTTCTGGCAAAACATCTTTTCTTAGAAAGTATAATAACCAGATTAATCCTGGGAGAATGGCAAGCAATATATAAAAGAAAAAATTGTTATCCATTTATTTTATAATTAGAATTAGCTTTTATTTTTTGCCAAGTAATATTTTTTGCATTTGGAGAAAATAGGGAAGCAAGGGCAATCATAGAAGCATTATCTCCTGTGAATTTTGTATGAGGGTAAATAAAATCAATTTTATTTATTTTGCACTGTTTTTTAAGTTCTTTGATTAATTCTTTGTTTGCAGAAACCCCCCCTCCTAAAATTATTGATTTTGTTTTAGTGCTTAAAGCAGCTTTTATTGTTTTATGTATTAAAACTTCAATTATTGCTTTTTCTATTTTAAAGCACATTTCTTCAATATATTCTTTTGATGTTTGTTCTTTTTTTGTTCTTTTTTTAAAATCATACAAAACAGCAGTTTTTAAACCAGAAAAACTAAAATCAAAATTCTTTTCATGAATCATAGGGCGGGGAAGAGAGATGTTGAATTTTTCATTTTTGTATTTAGAAGCTTTCTTTCTTATTGATGGTCCACCAGGATAGCCTAATCCTAAAATTCTTGCCGTTTTGTCAAAACATTCTCCAGCTGCATCATCTTTTGTTTCCCCGATTAATTTGTATTTTCCAATTTCTTGCATTTGTATTAATTGAGTATTTCCTCCTGAAACAACTAGGGCAACTGCAGGAAACTCAACTTTTTCTATAGGAGTGAGCCAAGAAGAAAGGATATGTCCCTCAAGATGGTTAATTGACACTAAAGGAATGTCCCAATACATGGAAAGGGATCTTCCAAGATTGATGCCTGTCCAAAGACAAGGTTCTAATCCTGGGCCAGTTGTCACAGCAATCTTGTTTATGTCTGGTCTAGCGTATTTTTCAAAAACTATTTTAATGGATTCAAAGAGTTCTGGATTTTTTTCTAAAAGTTTTTTAACTTTTAATATTTTTTTGATATCAAAACCTTTTTTATTGGGTTTTAATAGTTTAGATTTTTTAAGGCACAAAACCAAGAGGGGAACAAGGTTCTTTTGGTGTTCTCTTTTCGCTAAACTAGGAAAAACGCCTCCATATGGAGAATGAAGAGATGCTTGGGAAGAAACAGATTCAGCTAAAATCTCAAAATCATTAAAGTCTATGCCCTTCTTCTTTTTATTGGATGCTTTTTTTATAATACTGATTCCAGTATCATCGCAACTTGTTTCAATAGATAATACAATCATATTTAGATTGTAGACGAAAAATATGGTTTCCGCAATCATTGACTAAAACGAGTTTTGAGACTATATTATAACTATACTTTTAATGAATATGACTAATAAAAAAACAGGTTTTTACCTAATTCTAATCATCATCCTAGCCATAGTAGCAGGAATTTTTTGTTATCCAGAACCATACAATAAAATGATTGATAATGTAAATTCCAAATATAATTGGAAGATATGGCATTTCCCAGCAACTAACTTTAAGTTAGGTCTTGATCTTCAAGGAGGGGTTCATTTGGAATATAAGGCTGATTTAAGCCAAACAGGAGACAAAGACAAGGCAGAGGTTATGGAGGGATTAAGAGATATTATTGAAAGAAGAGTTAATATCTTTGGAGTAACTGAGCCAGTAGTTCAAGTATACGGTGAAGACAGGATAGCAGTTGAGCTTCCTGGAGTAGAGAGTATTGAAGACGCGATTAATTGGATTGGAGAAACTCCTTTGCTTGAATTTGGAGAAGAAAAATCTCAGGAAGAAATAGATGCGATAATGAATAAAAGAAAAGAACTTCAAGGCAAAACACTCGAAGAAATTCAAAAAATAGATAATTGGCAATTAGCATTAGACAGTCCTTACAAGGGGACAGAACTAACAGGAAGATATTTGAAGTCAGCCAGTCTTAATTTTGATCAGACAACATATGCTCCAATTATTGAATTGCAGTTTGACGACGAAGGAGCAAAGTTATTTGAACAAATAACAGAAAGAAATATCGGGAAAACCTTAGCAATTTATCTTGACGGAAAATCAATTGTTGACGTGGATGGAGATGGAAAAATAACAGACGCAGATATATATGCTCCAAGAGTTGACGAAAAGATAGGAGGAGGAAAAGCTATTATCACAGGACAAAAAGATGTTAAAGAAGCCAAGGTATTGGTTCAAAGATTAAATCAAGGAGCTTTGCCAGTTCCATTAGGCGATCCAATCGCTCAAAAGAAGATTGGGCCAACACTGGGAGCTATTTCTTTGAATAATTCAGTTGTGGCAGGAGTATATGGAATTATTGGTATTATTATCTTTTTGATATTATTCTATCGTTTGCCAGGAATTATGGCATCTCTTGCTCTGATTATATATTGTTTGATCGTTTTAGCTATTATCAAGCTTATTCCAGTTACATTAACATTGGCAGGTATTGGAGGAATAATTCTTTCGGTTGGTATGGCAGTTGATGCAAATGTACTTATTTTCTCAAGGATGAGAGAAGAACTAGCTTTAGGAAAGGATGTTTTGACAAGTATTGTTGAGGGATGCAACCGTGCATGGCCATCAATCAGAGATGGAAACTTTACTACTTTAATTGTTGCTGCGATTTTATACTTCCTTGGAACAAGTTTCATTAAAGCATTTGCCTTTGCTTTGATTTTAGGTATTTTGATAAGTATGTTCTCAGCAATGGTTGTGTCAAGAATTTTCTTAGAATTCTTTGCTAGAAGCAGAATAGGAAAGATTAAAGGTTTATGGTCATAATTATATGAATTTTTTAAAGTATACAAAAATATATTTCGCAATTGGCATTATTCTTGTTGGTTTAAGTATTTATGCGATTTCCGCATACGGACTTAAGATGGGAATTGATTTTGAGGGAGGCAGCTTGCTTGAAATAGAATATAAAGATGCTAGACCAGAGATTTCAGTTATTCAGAATTCTTTGAGCCAAATCGAAGAAACAAAGAATGCCCAAGTTCAGCCTGTAGGGGACAAAGGGGTTTCTGTTAAGATAAATCAAAAAGATATTTCTGCAGAAACATACAATGTAATTCTTTCTCAAATTAAAACAACAGGAGAATTTGAAGAAAAATCAGCTGGTATAGAAACAATTAGTCCATTAATTGGAAAAGAATTGAAGGACAAGACGTTTTTAGTTGTGGCAGTTGCTTTGATCGCAATGCTTGCATATATTGCTCTTGCCTTTAGGAATGTTTCAAGACCGGTTACATCATTCCAGTACGGAGTATCTTCTACAGTAATGCTTTTCCATGATGTTATTATTCCATTAGGAGTTTTAGCAGTTCTAGGAAAGTATTATGGAGCAGAATTAACTATTCCAGTTGTTACAGCCCTATTAACAATTGTTGGCTATTGTATTAATAACAATGTAGTTGTTTTTGATAGAATCAGAGAAAATCTTTTGAAAGACAGAAAGTCAACATATGAAGAGATAGTAAATAAAAGTTTGAACGAAACATTTGTAAGGTGTGTTAATACCTCATTAACAGTATTGATTGCTCTTGTTCCTTTGTACTATTTCTTTAGCAATGAAGATAGTTTAAAATACTTTACCTTAACAATGGGAATAGGTGTATTTATAGGTATATTTTCATCAGTATTCTTGGCTAGCCCACTACTAGTTGCTTGGAATAATTTCAGAAGAAACAAAAAGGTTAAATAGGTTTGACAATAATTGAATTAAATGTTATAAGATATTATAATGTTTAATAAAATATCATGGAATTCGATTATAAAAAATTAACACAAGGGATTCTTAAAAATATCCCTGAAAGAACGAGAATAGTCATTTCTCGTAGATTTGCTTTAGGCAAGTCAACAAAGCCTGAAACTTTGGAAGCTATTGGCAAAAGCTATAACGTAACAAGGGAAAGAGTAAGGCAGATCGAAAGCGATGGAATCAAGAGAGCCAGAAAAGCTATTGAGTCTTCTGATACAAAAGAAGAATTTAAGAAGGTTAAAGCTTATTTTGAAAAAACAATTGAGTCTTGCGGAGGAGTTAAAAAAGAAGAAAACTTATTAAAAGAATTAGGATCGAATGAGAACAAAAACCACATTCTTTTCCTTTTAAGTTTAGACGAAAAATTGGTCAAAGAAAAAGAAGATGATAATTTTTATGCATTTTGGTCTACTGGAAAAGATGAGTCTGCTTTGGCAAGAAAGATTGCTACAGACTTTGTTAAAGTTTTAAAAGAATCAGGCAAACCAGAATCTTTGGAAAATCTATTTTCTGAGTTTAAGAAAACATCGCAAAAATTAAACGAGAATTCTTTTTCTTGCTATTTAGAAATTTCTAAAAATATATTAAAAACAATCAAAGGAAATAAAATAGGTCTTGCTTCTTGGGCTGAGGTTAATCCAAAAACAGTAAAAGACAAAATTAAACTAATTTTGAAAGAAAATGAAAAGCCTTTGCATTTTAAAGATATTGCAGACATGATTTTTTCTTTAAACGAATCATTATCTCAAAGATCTAGTAGAGCAAAGAGATTGCATCCTCAAACAGTTCACAATGAATTAATTAGAAATAATGATTTTGTTTTGGTTGGTAGGGGATATTATGCAATGAAAGACTGGGGATATAATCCAGGACAAGTTAAAGATGTAATTTACGAAGTATTGAAGAGTTCAACACCTCTTTCAAAAGAAGAGATAGTAGGCAAAGTGTTAGGACAAAGAATGGTTAAAGAATCAACTGTTCTTTTGAACCTACAAAATAAAAACCTCTTTATGAGGGACGGAGAGGGTAAATACACTATCCGCGAAGCATAAATTTAAAATTTATAATGCCATCAGAAATAGCATTGCTCACAACTTCGTTTTCCAATTTTTGGAAAGTAATTTTCCCTTATCTTTTATTAATCAAAGCAATTTTCTTGCAATTTTGGATATTTATTATCCCTTTTTATTTAGTTAGACCATTAAAATTCCTCTTAATCAATTGTGTTTGTTTGGCTTGGGCTATGGAACCATCAAGAAAGCCCATTATTTTAGAAGTTAAAGTTCCTCCTATAGTTGAAAGACCATTAAGAGCAATGGAAAACGTTTTTAATGCTATTTGGGGAACATATGATCCACCTGGCAGTTGGAAAGAGCGTTACTATGAAGGAAAATTTTTGCTTGGTTTTACAATGGAAATTATTGGAACAAATGGAATTCCTCACATGTATTTAAGAATGCCTTCTAGCAATAGGAAACTTATTGAATCAGCAATTTATGCTCAATATCCAGATGTTGAATTAATTGAAGTTTCTGATTATGTTAAAGAAGTTCCTCAAGATGTTCCCAATAAAGAATGGGATTTGTGGGGTTTTGATTGTCAAATGTTGAAAGATTGGGTTTACCCCTTAAAAACATATGAGCAGTTTTTTGAAGAGAGACCAGAAATGTCGGAAGAGATAAAAAGAGTTGATCCATTGTCTTCTTTGTTCGAAGAAATTGCTAAAATGCAAAAAGGTGAGAATTTATGGATTCAGATTTATGCAAAACCAATCGGAACAGATGAAATTGATTATGTTAATATAGCTCAAAAACTTGTTGATAAATTAGTTAAGAGACCAGAAAAAGTAGGAGCAAGAGCATTGATTGAAGATTTTTGGACATTGATTACAACAGGAGAACTTCCTAAGCCAAAAGAAGAAGAAAAAGGATTTCTTCCTCCTGAAATGAAATTAACATCTGGGGAAAGGGAAGTAGTTACAGCGATAGAGAAAAAAGCATCTAAGATATGCTATAATTGTTTTATTAGGTTTATGTATATTGGAGAGAGAAAAGTATGGTTTCAAAGCGCTAAAGGTTTTGGAGTGAGTTTCTTTTCTCAATTTGCAGCAAGAAATTTGAATGGTTTAAAGCCAATGAAAAAGACTATTACTAAGGTTCAGGCTCCAGACATTTTCACAGATAGAAGAAAGTATGTAAGGAAGAGAGATTTATTTGATAAGTATAGAAGAAGAGACCCTTCTTTTGATCCATTTCCTTCTCCCAATTCAACATTCCTTTTAAGTTCAGAAGAATTAGCAACATTATTTCATTTCCCAAGTCAGGAAGTTGCACCTTCTGCTGCACTAAGAAGAGTAGAGATGAAGAAGGGAGCACCGCCTCCTCAATTACCAGTAGAATAATATATGAACAAAGACATTATATTTTTTGGAGAAACTTCTTTCAGGGGAGAGAACAAGAGGTTTGGAATTAGAGTAGACGATAGAAGGCGTCATGTTTATGTTATTGGAAAAACTGGAATGGGGAAAACAGAACTTTTAAAAAATATGGTTATTCAAGATATTCAGAATGGCAATGGAATTGGTTTTGTTGACCCTCATGGAGAAGCATCAGAAGAATTATTGAAATTTATTCCAGAAGAAAGAATAAAAGACGTTGTTTATTTTAATCCATCTGATATCGAAAACCCAATAGCTTTTAATATCATGGAAGATGTTGAACCAGAATATAGGCACCTTATCGCTAGCGGACTAATGGGAGTATTCAAAAAGATTTGGCCTGATGTTTGGTCATCAAGAATGGAATACATTTTAAATAATGCTGTTCTAGCTTTGCTTGAAATACCTGGTTCTACTTTATTGGGAGTTAATAGATTACTTTCTGACGCAGATTGGAGAACAGAAATTATTGAAAAAGTTAAAGATCCTGTAGTCAAGACTTTTTGGGTTAAAGAATTCAGTCGTTATAGTCAAAGATATGAAACAGAAGCAACAGCTGCAATACAGAATAAAATTGGGCAATTTATTTCTAGTCCATTGATTAGAAATATTATCGGACAACCCAAATCAACTATTGATATGAGGAAGATAATGGATGAAAAGAAAATCATTATCATGAATTTGTCAAAAGGAAGAATAGGGGAAGACTCGTCAAGACTATTAGGAGCTTTACTTGTTACAAAGCTACAGTTAGCAGCAATGTCTAGAGTTGATATTCCAGAAAAGGACAGAGCAGATTTCATTTTGTATATTGATGAATTCCAAAACTTTTCAACAGATTCTTTTGCCAATATTTTATCAGAAGCAAGAAAATATAGATTGTCTCTTGTGTTAGCTCATCAATATATTGCTCAAATGGAAGAAAAGGTGAGAGATGCTGTATTTGGAAACGTTGGCACGATGATTACATTTAGAGTCGGAGCAGAAGATGGAGACTTTTTAGAAAATGAGTTTTCTCCTGAATTTATGACTCACGATCTAGTTAATCTTGGTAAAAAAAATATATATGTAAAATTAATGATTGACGGAATTACTTCAAGGCCGTTTTCAGCTGAAACATTAAAGCCAGCGGTTCCTTTAGAAAAGAATTTTGAGCCAGAGATTGTAGATTATTCAAGAAAAACATATGGAACAATTAAGAAAGAAGTTGAAGAAGCTATTTCTAAGTATACTGGAATGGATGAATTACCAAAAATGGAAATTCGTTCAAAGCCTCAATCATCTGTTGAGCTGCACGATGCTCAATGCCAAGGATGCGGAAAAACAGTTAAGGTTCCATTCAAGCCAGATCCAAAGAGGCCAGTTTTTTGTAAGGCATGTTTGAAAAAGAAAGAAGAGGGAAGTCAGCCTAAAACAGCATTTGATGCTTTGCCATACATTAGTTTAAATGAAGCGTCTAAAGATTTTACCCCTGCCAAAAAAGAAAAAAAATCAATAAAGCCAGAAATTGTTGATGTTAATAAAACGTCTAAAAAGAAAATAGATTTAGATGGATTAAGGGCAGTAATAAAGGAAGCAAAAGCGACAAAAGAAGAAAAAGAAAACAACGAAATCAAGGACAAGGGGATTATTAATCCAGGGGAAGTTATCAAGTTTTAAAAGAAGGCTTGTCTTTTCCAATTGTTTTTGGTATAAATAAACCTGTCTTTGGCCCTATCGTCTAACGGTTAGGACACCAGATTTTCAATCTGATAATCAGGGTTCGATTCCCTGTAGGGTCACAAATGGAAGCAGAAAAATACTATTTAAAAATTGGCAGAGCCTCTGATCTTGAAAACAGGAAAGAAAAAAGATTATACCGTTTTTTTGAAATGTTAACTGGTCTTTTAAGTTTGTTTATTTTATTCTTAGCAGTTTTTTTATCTTTTAAGCTTCCTATCTTCGTTTCCTTTTTTATCATTATCTATGATATCTATTGGTTGTTAAGGACAATCTATTTTGCTTTTTATTTGAAGAATGGATATTCACAAATGAAGAATAATGAAAAAGAAGATTGGATTAAGAAAGTAGAAGAAATAGGGAAGCCTAAAAATGGCTTAAACGTTGATTCTTGGAAAGATATATATCATTTAGTAATTTTCCCAACATATAAAGAAACAATTGAAGTTGTTGACCCAGCCTTCGAGTACTTAATAGAAACAGATTATCCAAAAGACAAAATGATGGTTGTTTTGTCTTTTGAAGAAGCTGACAGAGAGAATGGAGAAATTATTGCTCAGAAAATTAAAGAAAAGTACGGAGACAAGTTTTTTAAATTATTAATAACAATGCATCCCAAGGGAATCTCAGGAGAAATGGCTGGACATGGATCAAATGATGCTTGGGCAGTAAAGCAAGCCAAAGAACAATTAATTGATTCAATGAATATTCCATACGAAAACGTGATTGTTTCTTCTTTTGATATGGATGCCTATGTTTATCCTAAATATTTCAGTCGTTTGACCTATTTGTATTTAACAGTCGAAAATCCTTTGAGAGCAAGTTATCAACCAGTGCCATTGTATTTGAATAATGTTTGGCAGTCTCCACCAATATCAAGAATATTTTCATTCTCATCTTCTTTTTGGCATACAATGAATCAAGAGAGGCCAGAAAAGCTTGTTACGTTTTCTTCTCACTCAATGCCTTTTAAAGCATTAAATGATGTTGAATTTAAGCAAGTTAATGTTGTGTCAGATGATTCAAGAATATTTTGGCAATGCTTTTTCTATTACGATGGAGACTATAGAGTAGAACCAATGTATTATCCTGTTTCAATGGATGCGAATTGTGCGGAAACATTTTTGAAAACAATGCAAAATGTTTATAAGCAACAAAAGAGATGGGCTTATGGAGTAGGGGAGGTTCCTTATTTCCTTTTCGCTTGCTTGAAAAATAAGAAAGTTAATTTCAAGAAAAAACTATCAATGGGTTTTGATTTGATTGAGGGACACGTTTCTTGGGCAATTTCTTCAATTATTATTTTTTTGTTAGGTTGGTTGCCAATATATTTAGGAGGTGGAGAGTTTTCTCAAACACTTGTATCATATAATCTTCCAAAGGTAACAAGCATGATTTTAACGATAACAATGAGTAGTTTGATTATTTCTGTTTGGTTGAGTACGATATTGCTTCCGCCGAAGCCAATTAATTATGGAAAATTCAAATATGTTTTAATGGGGTTAGAATGGATTTTGATTCCATTTGTAATGATGTTCTTTAGTTCTTTACCAGCTCTTCATGCTCAAATGCACTGGTTATTTGGTAAGTACATGGGATTCTGGGTAACGCCAAAGGTAAGGAAAAATTAATTATTCTAAATGAACCTTTTCTTCAAAAGACTCTATTCTTGATTTTAGAATAGGGTATTTTTCTAAATTAGGACTTAATTTTATTATTTCTTCTGCTGATTCTTTAGCTTTAGCAATTGCTTTTGCATTTCCTAAGAAAGACATTGCGAAATCAGGAAGGCCCCACTGTCTTACCCCAAAGAAATCTCCCGGGCCTCTTAATTTAAGATCAACTTCTGAAAGCTTGAATCCGCTATCATATTTAATCATTGCTTTTAATCTTTTGTCTGTTTTTTGACTTTTAGAGCTAGTTAAAAGAAAACAATATGATTGATGCTCGCTCCTGCCAACTCTTCCTCTAAATTGATGAAGTTGAGACAAGCCAAACCTGTCAGATCCTTCAATCATCATTACCGTAGCATTGGGAATATCAATTCCAACTTCGACTACAGAAGTTGAAACAAGAATGTTAAACTTTTTATTTCTAAAATCTTTCATAATTTTGTCTTTTTCCTTGCTAGTCATTTTTCCATGAAGCATGTCTATTTTAAAATTAGGGAATACATTTTTAGAAAGTTTTTCATATTCTTCTTTTACAGTTTTTAATTCTAGAGAACTATCTTCGTCTGTTTCTATTCTTGGACAAATAACAAAAGCTTGTCTGCCTGATTTTATTTCTTTTTCAATAAATTTATATGCTTCCAATCTTTTTTCTTCAGTAATTATTTCAGTAATTATCTTTTTCCTTCCTTTTGGCATTTGTTCTATAATCGAAAGATCCAAGTCTCCCCAAATTGTTAAAGCTAGGGTTCTTGGAATTGGTGTGGCTGTCATTGAAAGAAGGTGAGGGATCTTTTCGTTATTTTTAAGACATAGTGCTGCTCTTTGCTTTACTCCAAATCTGTGTTGTTCATCAACAATAACCAATCCTAGGTCTTTGAATTTTATCTTATCTTGTTTTTTTGTTTTTCGCTTTGTAGAAGGGGAGATTAAAGCATGAGTACCGATAAGGATGTCTATTTCTCCTTTTTCAGTTTTTTCAGCCAGTTTTTTTCTTGATATTTCAATAGTATCTGTCTTAAGCTTCTTAGAATAGTATTTATCTTTTTTTCCAGTTAATAGGCCAATATTAACATTAAAGTCCTTTAGAAGGTTAAAAAAGGTCTTAAAGTGCTGTTTTGTTAATATCTCGGTTGGAGCCATTAAAACAGCCTGTTTTTTGGCTTTAATAGCATTTATAGCTGCTAAGACGGCCACAACAGTCTTACCAGAACCTACATCTCCTTGAAGAAGCCTATTCATGGGCATGCCCTTTTCCATATCTTTTAAAATTTGCCAAGCGCATTTTTTTTGATCGTCAGTTAGGGTGAAAGAAAGTGAATTTGTAAGTCTCTTAATGATGTCTAAATTAATTGGAACAATAGGGGCCTTTTCTTTTTTTATTTCTATTCTTTTTTTCAAACTGAATAAACAAATAATAAATAATTTCTCAAAAGAAAATCTTTCTTTGGCTTTTTCAGCATTTTCTAAAGTATCAGGAAAATGTATTTGATAGATAGCATCTTTAAGAGGCATCAAATCATGCTTATTGATTATTTCATTGGGAAGAGTTTCAGGGAGTTTATCTTTGATTGATAAAAGGATGGGTTTGATAATATATCTTAACCATCTCGAAGTGACTCCTTTTGTTTCAGCATAAATAGGAACAATTCTTCCCAAGTGCGTTGTTTCTTTGATAGATATTTTTTCAAGAGTAGGGGAATTGAGTTGTAACCTTCCATTTCTTATCATTGCTTTTCCAGCAAGAATTACTTCTTCGTCTTTTTTCAAATAATTGATTAAGTATGGTTGATTAAACCAAACAACCTCAATAGCAGCGGTATCGTCTTGAACAATAGCCTTGGTTATTGAAATTCTTTTAGTCCAAGCCCTGTCTTGTTCGATTTCTAATATTTTTCCTTGCACGCAAACCTCTTCGTTATTTTTAATATCTTTTACCTTCTGCATTTTACTGTAATCCCTGTATTCTCTAGGGAAGTAATACAAAAGATTGCCAAGAGTAGAAATGCCTAGTTTTTTAAGTTTTTTTCCATGGGCTGGACCCACTTTAGGAATATTTTCAATTGATGTTGAGAAACTAATCATTTAACTTATATGTTTTAACTTTAAGCATATTCTAACAAAAAATTATGAAAAAAAATAGTAAAAGATTTTAAATTATATAGTACGTTTTTTATAAAAAATAAGGACTTACTAGGTAAGTCCATGGAGTTGTTCGGTGTTTCTATATGATTTGTTCCCACCAGTGTCGGATGAAATCCATACACTTTGGACATAAATCAAAACCGAAACAACTGTAGTGCATGTTACACTCTGGTATGTAATTGTAGCCCTCGACATTTAAATAATCGTCGCAATGGCAGTACATGCCAAGTAGATGATTTGTTTCATGAAGCGTTACTCGGTGTAGAAAGTTACGGTTTTGATAGCGTTGTCCATATAGGGCAAATACCATCGTACCATACTTGAATGAGGATGCTCCCCATGAAACAGCATCGTTGAAGAATGGTTTTGTCGTGATATAAATGTCAGCATGTTGCCGACCACCACGATTCTGATCACGCCAGCTCTCAGAAAGAGCTGAAGTGAACAGTTGTTCTACATTAATCTGTCCGTTGATAGTAGCACTAGCTACTTGTTCAGCTGCACTTGGGTGATCGCCCAATGTAATGAAGTTGAACTTTATGCCAGCAGTTTCTCTAATGCGCTCATCTACTGAATCAACGATTAGATTGATGGTCTCCTGCGGAATTGCACTATCCCAGGAGACTCGAATCTCACCTTGAGTCCACCAATGTGGCAAATATTTTTTGCCATTAATGGCCGGAGTTCGAAGTCCAGTCATTGTTTCGTGGGCAATTATTTGCACATGCTCACGAAACTCATCGTGGGTGAATGGTTGTCTGGGATTCCACATAATAAATCTCCTGTTAAGAGCCATTCTATCGCATAAGATCTTGCGATAGGGATTAGCGGAACAATTCCGTTAATACTTATATTATAAAATACTATATTATATTTGTCAATAGTATATGGTAATGTGCACACACATATTGCACTTTTCTGATATCCTTGGGGTATATGAGTAAAACTATGCCTAAATCAACAAAAGAAGAAAAATTAAGATGGATTAAACCGATTCTAGATCGGCAGATATCAA
>Ga0302250_1001314_pt1 | contig 19200 bp, 14 predicted proteins | sample AAG_RA_Asp_MG_FD_193536 | JGI IMG/M metagenome (GOLD analysis project Ga0302250, IMG submission 193536) | Enriched activated sludge microbial communities from anaerobic digester in WTTP, New Holstein, Wisconsin, United States - AAG_RA_Asp | ecosystem: Engineered > Bioreactor > Anaerobic >... | reverse complement strand
GAAAATCTCGCTCGATCAGATGATCAAGCAGCTGATCCCCTTCGTCCTCGCCGTCCTCTCCTTCCTCATGATCATCACCTACGTGCCCCAGGTCTCCCTCTTCCTCCGCGATCTCGTCTATGGGGTGTCGTAAGCGATCCGCGCTCGCATAAGCGAAAAGGCCAGTCCCGCAGGACTGGCCTTTTCTCAATGGTGGTCGGCCAATCAGCCGTAGTTGATCGGATGCTTGCTCAGCCAGTGCCCGTCGCGCACCTGAGTGATGCGCTTGCCCGCCTTGTGGGCCATGGCCGAGGTGATCGGCCTCGTTTTCCAGGCGAAACTTCCGGCAAATCCGAGCACGGCGCCCAGCAATCCGCCGGCAATGACACCGCGAACCGGCTTGCGGTCGTCGGCGAGGACGCCGCAGATGGCGCCGGCGAGGACGCCAATGGTTGCTGGCTGCCAGGATTCCTGTGCTGCCGTTGCTACCAGGTCGGTGGTCTCTTCGGCTTCCAGGACTTCTTTGCGTGCTGAATTGGCACCATCAATTCCTGCTTCAATCAATTCCTTGCTGTAAGCAATGTTTTCCTTGACCGCGTCTTTGATGCTCATGATCTCATGCTCCTATGTCTGGTTGGCGCGCTAACAGGCAAATGGGCGAACTGCCTCATGTTTGTTTCTCCGCTACAGAGAAACCGGCCCTTATGCGTAACCCTAGCATTCACTGAAGACATTGTCACGCTTGGGATTGGGGCGGGGGCCCGAATCATTCCTGAATGGCTAGGATTCCGGCTGCAGGGTGGCCTGGATTTCCAGCTTCTGCTCACCGCGCGTGACGGACACGCTGACCGTTTCGCCGATCTGGAGATCGTCCATGCGCGACAGGTAACGGGCCACGCTGTCAACCGGCTTGCCGTTGATTGCCGTGATGATGTCGCCGGGGGCGATCCGCCCGTCCCGGGTAACTTGCGCCCCCTTGAGTCCTGCGCTATCCGCGGCCGATCCTGGGCTTACCTTGAGGACATAGACGCCCTGCGTGCCGAACGTGCGAATCAGGCGTTCGTTGAGTCCGTCGTCGATCTGGATGCCCAGCACCGGCCGGATGTATTTCCCCTTGGCGATCAATTGCGGCACGACGCGGGCGACGGTGTCGACCGGGACGGCGAAGCCGATGCCGGCCGAGGCGCCGCTCGGGCTGTAGATGGCGGTGTTGATGCCGATCAGCCGGCCGGCTGAATCGAGCAGCGGGCCGCCCGAGTTGCCGGGGTTGATCGCCGCGTCGGTCTGGATCAGGTGTTCGACGCTACGGCCTCCGCTGTTGCCATCACTCCCGCCGAGCGAGCGGTCGAGCGCCGAGACGATGCCGCTGGTCAGCGTCCAGTCGAGACCGAAGGGGTTGCCGATGGCGAACACCTTCTGGCCGACGCGCAAGTCGTTGCTGGTGCCGAGCGGTACCGGAGGCGGCCGCTTGAAGCCGACGCCTATGCGCAACACCGCAATGTCGTGCGCCGGACTTGTGCCGACCAGCCCGGCCTGGTAGTCGCGGCCGTCGGCCAGGCGGACGATCGCTTCGCTGGCATTCTCGATGACGTGGAAATTGGTGATGACATGACCGGCGTCGTCCCAGATGAAACCGGAGCCGGTACCGCGCGGCACGGTGAACACGTTGCGCGTCCAGAAGTCGCGCACCTGCGACCGCGTCGTGATGAACACCACCGAGTCCCGGGCCTTCTCGAACAGTTCGATCGTCGCCTTTTCGTCAGCCGCGAGATCGCCGCGCGCGGTGACGGTCCGTGGCGCGGCATCGCTCGGCGCCAGCCAGGCCTCGATGTGCGGCAGAAAGTGGTTGAGCAGGATCAGCAGGGCAGCGGCCGCGGTCAGCCAGAGCAAGCGGGATTGGAAACGGGATGTTTCGCGGGAGGAGGGGAGTGTCATGCGATTGGAAAATTTGGCGGCCGGGTTATCGAGAGGTGGTATGTGGCGTCCGATTCTACCGGTTGACGCACCGGTTGCGGCCGCCTGCCTTGGCTGCGTAGAGTGCATCGTCGACCTGCCTAAGAGCGTTTTCTGCGCTATCGGGTTGTGTGTCGAATGTCTTCGTTCCCATGCTGGCGGTAATCGAGTAGCCTGCAGTGGCCATGGCTTCCCTGATGCGTTGCGCAATGTGCGCGACGATTGTGGTGCAATCGACCTGGGAGGCGTTGGGCAGCAGGACGATGAATTCGTCACCGCCGAGTCGGGCCGCCATGTCCGATTCGCGCGTGCAGCGTTTCAATGCTTCGGCTGTCAGGCGCAGGGCGTGGTCGCCAGCAGCATGACCGTGCGTGTCGTTGAGCTCCTTGAACCGGTCAAGGTCGAGAAGCAGCAGCGAGAAACACGAACCGAAGCGCTTTTGGCGCGAGATTTCCATGGCCAGAAGATCATCGAAGCTGCGTCGGTTGTGCAAACCGGTCAGTGTGTCGTGAGTCGCGTTGTGATAAGTGGTGCGCAGAGTGTTTCGCAATGACCGGGCCAGACCTCCGGTCAGGCATACGACGCTCAGCGACACCAGCAACGAGACCAGCTTCGTGTGCAGCGGGATCGGATACTGGAGCAGAACCGTTGATTGCAGGCCGAACGTTACTGCGCCAGCGAAAACCGCCATGCCGGGACGGGCGCAGTGGATCGCGATATAGGCGAACGGAAACAGATAAAGGCTATGCAGGCGGTAATCTTCTCCAAGGGAAAAGTCCGCCGCGGCGAGCGCGATAAGCGCCACCAGCCCAGTGGGGAGTGCCCTTCGCGTTGATTTGTCGCCGGGTAGAAAATAGCGGGAGAGTTTGCTGTAGTTCATGGATTAAGCATAGATGATCGCCTGCCCGACGATGGGGGCTGACGGAGGCACTTCCGGAAAAAAAAGTTGTCTAGCGCTGGCGATGTGTACCACCGGTCAACCACCTATCCAGGAGCCGAACCATGAGCGAATCGCGCAATGAAACTGCGGCGGCGCCGCAAGGTATCACCCAGCAGGAAATCGACCAGCGGGTTTTCGATCTTTACGACGAGTACTGCCACGGCCGCATCGACCGGCGCGAGTTCCTTTCGCGCGCAGCCGCGATGGTCGTCGTCGGCGGGTCCGCGCTGGCTATGGCCGAGTCGCTGCTGCCGAATTATGCGCAGGCGCAGACGATTTCCTTTACCGATACCCGCCTGAAGGGCTCGTATGTGACTTATCCGTCGCCGGGCGGCAATTCGGGCACGATGCGCGGCTATCTCGTCCAGCCGACGGGCAATGGGCCGTTCCCGGCCGTCCTGGTGGTGCATGAAAACCGTGGCCTCAACCCCTATATCGAGGATGTGGCTCGCCGGCTGGCCGTCGAAGGTTTTCTGGCGCTCGCGCCGGACGGCCTGCATCCGCTCGGCGGCTATCCCGGCAATGACGACGACGGGCGTGCCATGCAGGCGAAGCTGGATCAGCCAAAGCTGCGCACCGATCTGCTGAACAGCGCGGTTTTCCTGAAGAACCACGCGCTGTCAACGAAAAAGCTCGGCGTGACAGGGTTCTGCTACGGCGGCGGCATTGTCAATTATCTTGCGGCGACGCTCGGCGCCGACATGCAGGCCGGCGTGCCTTACTACGGGGTTGCGGCGGACACGGCCAGTGTCGCCAACATCAAGGCGCCGCTGGTGTGCCACCTGGCCGAACACGACGAGCGGATCAACGCCACCTATCCGGCATTCGAGGCGGCACTGAAGGCTGCCGGGGTGGATTACCAGGTGCACACCTATCCGGGCACACAGCATGGTTTCCACAACGACTCGACTCCGCGCTACAACGCCGAGGCCGCCAAGCTCTCATGGGAGCGGACGCTGGCGCATTTCCGCAAGCATCTCGCTTGAGTTTTAAAAACGCAGTTTTTTCACCGCAAAGGCGCAAAGATGCAAAGGTTCGCAAAGAAAATCAAAGCGCTAAGCGAGCAGTTCGCGTTTGCCGCACTCACCCTCCGGGTGAATGATCTGATGCTATCAGCGCGCTGTTTTCTTTGCGATCTTGCGCCTTCGCGCCTGCGGTGAGGTTTTTCGGTTAAAGGCGATCTACGGAAGGAACGGCTTGCCGAGCGACGCCGGCAGGTTGTTCTGCAGCACGCGGCGGTCGCGCGAGATGACGACCAGCACGACGATCGTCGCCACGTAGGGCAGGGCGGCGAGAAACTGCACCGGGACCATGATGCCGAGGCCCTGCGCATGGAACTGCAGGATCGTCACCGCGCCGAACAGGTAGGCGCCGAGCATCAGCCGGGCCGGCTTCCACGAGGCGAAGACGACCAGCGCGACGGCGATCCAGCCGCGGCCGGCGCTCATGTTCTGCACCCACAGCGGCGTGTAGACGGTGGAAAGATACGCACCCGCGATACCTGCCATCGCGCCGCCAAAGGCCACCGCGCCGAAGCGGATGCTGATCACCGGGTAGCCGATCGCGTGCGCCGATTCCGGCGATTCGCCGATGGCCTTGAGCAGCAGGCCGAGACGGGTTTTTGCCAGCGTCCAGGCGATGCCGGCAAAGGCCAGGAACGAGAGATAGACGACCCAGTCCTGTTTGAACAGGATCGGGCCGAGCAGCGGGATGTCTGAGAGCAGCGGTATGGCGATCGGCTTCAGGCCCGGCAGGCTGTAGGCGACGTAGTGCTGGCCGATGAACGCCGAAAGGCCGATGCCGAAGATCGTCAGCGCCAGGCCGCAGGCCGCCTGGTTGGCCGCCAGCGAGAGCGCGAAGAAGCCGAAGATCATCGCCGTGGCCGCGCCGGCCAATGCGCCCGCGGGCAGGCCGGCCGTGACACCGTAGCCGGTTTCGGCTGCGGCGGCGAAGCCGGCAATGGCCCCGACCAGCATCATGCCTTCGACGCCGAGGTTGATCACGCCGGTACGTTCGGCGACGAGTTCGCCGAGGCCGGCGAAGATGAGCGGCACGGCGGCGCCAAGGGTGCCGGCCAGGATGGGGATGAGATGTTCGATCATGGCTTGTGGAATGTGATACGCGTCCCGGTTATACGAGGCGGCGAATGCGGTTGTCGATGAACACGTCCGAGCCGAGCAGGAAGAAAAGCAGCATGCCCTGGAAGATGCCGGTGATGGCGTAGGGCATTTGCAGGCCTACCTGCGCGGCTTCGCCGCCGAGGTAGATCAGCGCCATCAGGAAGCCGGCGAGGACGATGCCGAGTGCGTGCAGCCGGCCGAGGTAGGCGACGATGATCGCGGCGAAACCATAGCCTGGCGAGATGTTCAGGTTGAGCTGCCCGACCGGCCCGGCGATTTCGCCGACGCCGGCAATCCCCGCTGTGAGGCCCGACATCACCAGGCAGAACCACACCGTTTGCTTGGCCGAGAAACCGGCGTAGTGCGAGGCGGCCGGCGCCAGCCCACCGACTTCGATCTGGAAGTGCATGAAGCTCTTGGCGTTGAAGATCCAGAACAGCAGCACGGCGGCGAGGGTGATGAACAGCGAGGTATTGACCCGCGAACCTTCAAGCAGGATCGAGAACAGGGCGCTGTCGCCGAACATGATCGACTGCGGGAAGTTCATCCCCTCCGGATCGCGCCAGGGGCCGTTGACCATGTAGGCGAGGATCAGGGCAGCGACGTAGCTGAGCATCAGCGTGGTCAGCGTTTCCGAGGCATTGAAGCGCGTCCTCAGCAGCGCCGGGATTGCGCCCCACAGCGCGCCGCCGATGGCTCCGGCGACGACCATCGCCGGTACGATCCAGGCGGCGTCCATGCCCTCGGTGGCGATCGCCACGCCGCCGCCGAAAAGCGCGCCGACGATCAGTTGCCCCTCGGCGCCGATGTTGTAGATGCGCGCCTTGAAGCCGATGGCCAGCCCCTGCGCGATGAGGATCAGCGGGCAGGCCTTGATCAGCAGTTCGCTCCAGCCGTAGCCGGTTTCCAGCGGCTGGATGAAGAAGACGTGGAACGAGGTCATCACCGGTTTGCCGAGCGCCCAGAAGAGGAAGGACCCGGTCAACAGGGTCGCCGCCACGGCGATCAGCGGGGCGGTCCAGCGCATCACGCGCGAGGGATGGGGCCGGGGTTCAAGCAGATGCATTATTCAACTCCATCGATGCGGCGGCGCGGCCGTCGTCAGCATGATCGAACAGACCAGCCATCTGCAGGCCGACCTTCTCCGCGTTGAGTTCCGCGCGCGGCTGTGCCGGCGACAGGCGGCCCTGGGCGAGCACGGCGATGCGGTCGGCGATCTCGAACAGTTCTTCCAGTTCCTCGGAAACCACCAGGATCGCCACGCCGGTGCGCGAGAGGTCGAGCAGGGCCTGGCGCAGGATCGCGGAAGCGCCGACGTCGACGCCCCAGGTCGGCTGGGCGACGATCATTACCTCGGGCTTCAACATGATCTCGCGACCGACGATGAACTTCTGCAGGTTGCCGCCGGAAAGCGAGCGGGCATTGGTCGATGCGTCGGCACCGCGCACGTCGAAGCGGTTGACACATTCGTCGGCGTAGTCCCGCGCCTTGCCGTAGCGTACCAGGCCCCAGTTCTTCATGCCCTGGCGGTGCGCGGTGAGCAGCGCGTTGTGCGAGAGCGACAGCGGCGGTACCGCGCCGCGGCCGAGGCGTTCTTCCGGCACGTAGACGATGCCGCGGTTGCGCCGCTGGCCGGAATTGAGGTGTCCGATCGGCTTGCCGTCGAGGCGGATTGTTTCCTTCTCGACCGTCACTTCGCCGGACAGCGCCAAGAGCAGTTCGGCCTGCCCGTTGCCCGAGATACCGGCTATGCCGAGAATCTCGCCGGCGTTGACGGTCAGCGAGATGTTCTTCAGCGCCGTGCCGAACGGCGTCGTCGGCTCCAGGCTGAGCCCCTGCACGGTCAGCACCGGGCGGTGTTCCCCCTCGTAGATCGGCGCCTCGCACACCGGCAGTTCGCGGCCGATCATCATCCGCGCCAGGCTGGCCGGAGTTTCGTCCCGCGGCACGGCCTTGCCGGTGACCTTGCCGTTGCGCAGGATCGTTGCGTGATCGCAGAGCGACTGGATTTCGTGCAGCTTGTGGCTGATGTAGAGGATCGACACGCCTTCGGAGGCCAGCTGGCGCAGCGTCTCGAACAGCTTGACGACCGCCTGCGGCGTTAGCACCGAGGTCGGCTCGTCGAGGATCAGCAGCTTCGGCTTCTGCAGCAGGCAGCGCACGATCTCGACGCGCTGCCGTTCGCCGACCGACAGGCTATGCACCATCCGGTTCGGGTCGAGCGGCAGGCCGTAGTGCTCCGATACCTCCTTGACACGCGTGGCCAGCGCCGGCAGGTCGAACGGTTCGTCGAGCACCAGCGCGATGTTCTCGGCGACGGTCAGCGTCTCGAACAGGGAGAAATGCTGGAAGACCATGCCGATGCCGAGTCGCCGGGCCTGCGCCGGGTTGGCGATGTTAACCTCGTGCCCGTCGAGCAGCACCGTGCCGGCGTCGGCCTTCACTGCCCCGTAGATGATCTTCATCAGCGTGCTCTTGCCCGCGCCGTTTTCGCCCAGCACCGCGTGGATCTCGCCCGGCAGCACGGTGAGGCTCACGTCCTCGTTGGCGACGATGGTCGGGTAGCGCTTGGTGATTCCGATCAATTCCAGGCGGGGAACGGTGTGGGACATGCGTGCTCCGGCAGGGCGGTTGGCTTAGGGGTTTTTTGGATGGCTGGCGGCAGAAATAAGGAATCCCGGCCGCGGACCCAGCGTGCCGGAAAGGTTCGCATGATACACGTTCGGGAGGCGGCTTTTGCAGCGAGTTTTGCAGCGACGGCAGGGCGATGTCGGCGGTTCCGCCGCCGGACAATTCCCGTTAAGCCTCCCCGCGATTGAAACGTTTGGAAATATTTACTGCTCCAAGCGTAATCGTTTGCAACCGCGCCGCCCCGATAATGGCGGGGGTGATTTTCCGTCGGAGCGTGCCTTGCTGCTGTGCAGTGTTCCGACTCCTTCTCTGTTCATGATCGTGATGCATTCATCGTTCGCGGTGTTGGCGGATGGCATCACGGCGAAACCGGTCATCGAGGAGCTTTCCGTGAGCGTCGAGCGCGTCCCGAAGTCATTTTGTTTCTCTTCCCTTGCCCTGGTCGCTGCGCTGGCGCTGGGCAGTCTTTCCCTCTCCGGTTGCAACGAGAGCAAGTCGGCCGTGAGTACGGCGACCAAGCCGCCCGAAGTCGGCGTCGTGACGCTGGCCACGCAACCATTGGCCCTGAGCACCGAACTGTCGGGACGGACGACGGCGTATCTGGTTGCGCAGATTCGCCCGCAGGTCGGCGGCATCGTGCAGAAGCGCGCTTTCACCGAAGGGGCGATGGTCAAGGCGGGCGAACTGCTCTATCAGATCGACCCGGCGAGCTATCAGGCCGCGCACGCCAGCGCCAAGGCCAGCGTGGCGCGCGCCGAGGCGACGCTCAACGCGGCACGGTTGAAGGCGCAACGGCAGGCCGAGCTGCTCGCGATCGAGGCGATCAGCAAGCAGGATCACGAGGATGCGCAGGCCAGCCTGCATCAGGCGGAAGCCGATCTCGCCGCGGCAAAAGCGGCGCTGGAAACGGCGAGCATCAATCTGGAACGAACGCGCATCACCTCGCCGATCGGCGGCCGGGTCGAAACTTCGTCAGTGACGCAAGGCGCGCTGGTGACGGCCAATCAGGAGACGGCGCTGACCACGGTGCAGCAACTCGACCCGATCTACGTCGATATCCCGCAGTCGAGCGCCGAAGTGCTGCAGTTGCGCAAGGCTGCGGCGAGCGGGCGGTTGAAGACCGATGGCGACAGTTCGGCGCGCATCCGGCTGGTGCTCGAAGACGGCAGCGTCTACAAGCATGAAGGCAAGCTGCAGTTCAGCGGCGTGACGGTCAATGAGGGCACCGGCACGGTGACCCTGCGGGCGCTGGTGCCAAACCCGGAGCGTTTGCTGATGCCGGGGATGTATGTGCGGGCGACGCTCGGGCTGGGCACCGATCCGGAGGCGCTGCTGGTGCCGCAGCAAGGCATCGGCCGCGACAACGCCGGGCGGGCAACCGCGCTGGTGGTAGGCGACGACGGCAAGGTCGAGTTGCGCAGCGTCACTGTCGCCGAAACCGTGGATAAAAGCTGGCGCGTGACGGCCGGGCTGGCTGCCGGGGACAAAGTGATCGTCGAGGGGTCGGGCAAGGTACGGCCAGGGCAGGCGGTGAATGCAGTGGCCGTTGATTTGAACGCAAAGGTGAATGCCAAGCCGGCGCCTGCATCTGCCACCAAAGCCCCGGCAGAGGCGGGTTGAGGAGAGGACGATGGCCCGTTTCTTTATCGACCGTCCGATCTTCGCCTGGGTGATCGCGATCGTCATCATGCTCGCCGGCGCGCTGTCGATCGGGCGCCTGTCGCTGGAGCAGTACCCGGACATCGCGCCGACGCAGATTTCGGTTTCCGCGACGTATTCCGGCGCGTCGGCCAAGACCGTCGAGGACTCGGTGACGCAGATCATCGAACAGCAGATGAAGGGACTCGACCGCATGCAGTCGATGTCCTCGACCAGCGACTCGAACGGCCGGGCGCGGGTGACGCTCAGCTTCACCGCCGGCACCAATTCCGACGTTGCGCTGATGCAGGTGCAGAACAAGGTGCAGCAGGCGATGTCGCGCCTGCCGCAATCGGTGCAGAACCAGGGCGTGACGGTGACCAAGGCCGGGACGGACAACCTGCTGGTCGTCTCGCTGGTGTCCGACAACCCCAACGTGACGGCGGTGGATATCGGCGACTACGTGGCCTCGAACCTAGTCGATGTGATCAGCCGCATCGACGGCGTCGGCGAGGTGCAGACCTTCGGCTCCGGCTACGCGATGCGCATCTGGCTCGATCCGGGCAAGCTGGAGAAGTACGCGCTGATGCCGTCCGACATCAGCAGCGCGCTGACGGCGCAGAACACCCAGGTGTCGGCCGGGCAACTCGGCGGCCTGCCGGCGGCGCCGGGGCAGTTGATCAACGCGACGATCTCGGCGCGCAGCCGGCTGACGTCCGTCGAGGAATTCAGGAACGTGGTGATCAAGTCGGCGAGCGACGGCACGGTGGTGCGCCTCGGCGACGTGGCGCGTGTCGAACTGGGTGCCGAGAGCTACTCGATCCAGGGGCGCCTCAACGGCAAGCCGATGACCGGAATGGGCATCAAGCTGGCGACCGGGGCCAACGCGCTCGGCGTCGCCGAGGCGGTGAAAGCGAAGATTGCGGAAATGGAGCCGTATTTCCCCGACCAGATGCGCGCCGTCGTCCCCTACGACACGACGCCGTTCATCAAGGTGTCGATCGAGGAAGTTGCAATCACGCTGATCGAGGCGATCATCCTCGTCGTCGCGGTCATGTACCTGTTCATGCAGAACCTGCGTGCCACGCTGATCCCGGCGATCACGGTGCCGGTGGTGCTGCTCGGCACCTTCGGCGTGCTGGCGGCGTTCGGCTACTCGATCAACACGCTGACCATGTTCGGCATGGTGCTGGCGATCGGCCTGCTGGTTGATGACGCGATCGTCGTCGTCGAGAACGTAGAGCGCCTGATGACCGAACGCGGCCTGCAGGCGAGGGCGGCGACGCGCGAATCGATGCAGGAAATCACCGGCGCGCTGGTCGGCATCGCGCTGGTGCTCTCGGCGGTATTCATCCCGATGGCCTTCTTCGGCGGCTCGACCGGCGTCATCTACCGCCAGTTCTCGATCACCATCGTCTCCTCGATGCTGCTCTCGGTCTTCGTCGCCATGACGCTGACGCCCGCGCTGTGCGCGTCGCTGCTGCGCCTGTCGGATGTCGATCATCATGAAGACACCAAGCCGCACGGCCCGGTGCAGCGTTTCTTCGCCTGTTTCAACCGTTCGTTCACCGCAGGAAGCGGACGTTACGAGCGGGGCGTGGGCGGCATCCTGCAACGCGGCAAGCGCTTCATGCTGATCTATGCGCTGATCCTCGGCGTGCTCGGCGTCTCCTTCGTCAAGTTGCCGACGTCGTTCCTCCCGGACGAGGACCAGGGGCGTTTGATGATGATGGTCCAGATGCCGGCAGGGTCGTCGTACACCCGCACGGACGCAGTGCTGCGCGAGGTCGAAAGCTATTTTTCCCAACAGCCGGAGGTTACGGAGTACCTGACGATCGTCGGCCTCAACGGCGATCAGGCCTCCGCCAATGGTTTCATCAAGCTCAAGGACTGGGGCGAGCGTGAGGGCAAGGGGCAGGACGCTGCGTCGCTCGCCCGCAAGATGACCGCCGACCTCTCCCGGATTCGCGACGCCCGCGTCTTCGTCTTCCTCCCGGCGGCGATCCGCGGCCTCGGGTCGAGCGCCGGCTTCACGGTCGAGTTGCAGGATCTCGCCGGCAACGGCCACGATGCCCTGGTGAAAGCGCGCGACCAGTTCCTGCAACTGGCGCGACAGGACAAGCGGCTGGCGCAGGTGCGTCTGAGCGGGCTGGACGACGTTGCCCAGTTCGCGGTGGACATCGACGACCGCAAGGCCTCGGCGATGAAACTCGCGACGAGCGACATCAACAGCACGTTGTCGACGGCGCTCGGCGGGACCTACGTCAACGACTTCATCGACCGCTCCCGCGTCAAGCGGGTGTATGTGCAGGGCGATGCCCCGTTCCGCATGAATCCGGACGACCTGCGCCGCTGGCACGTCCGCAACAGCGTCGGCGAAATGGTGCCGATGACCACCTTCGCCAGTACCCGCTGGACCTACGGCTCGCCCCGCCTGGAACGCTACAGCGGCATGTCCTCCTACGAAATCGTTGGTTCGGCGGCCGAAGGCGTGAGCTCCGGCGACGCCATGGCGGCGGTCGAGGAGATCGTCAAGCAGTTGCCGCAGGGGATCGGTTACGAGTGGGCCGGGCAGTCGTACCAGGAACGCCTCGCCGGATCGCAGGCGCCGGCGCTCTACGCCGTCTCGATCCTCTTCGTCTTCCTCTGTCTTGCCGCCTTGTACGAAAGCTGGACGGTTCCGTTCTCGGTGCTGCTCGTGGTGCCGCTCGGGGTTATCGGCGCGGTGCTGGCCACCTGGCTCGCCGGACTGGAGAACGACGTCTACTTCCAGATCGGCCTGCTGACCACCGTCGGTCTGTCGGCGAAGAACGCGATCCTCATCGTCGAGTTCGCCAAGGCGCTGCGCGAGCAGGGCAAGTCGCTGATCGACGCGACGCTCGAAGCGGTGCGCCTGCGCCTGCGGCCGATCCTGATGACCTCGCTGGCCTTCATGTTCGGCGTGCTGCCGTTGGCTTTCAGCAGCGGCGCCGGTTCGGCCAGCCGCCGCGCCATCGGCACCGGCGTGCTCGGCGGCATGGCGACGGCCACGGTGCTCGGGCTGATCTTCGTGCCGCTGTTCTTTGTCCTCGTTTGCCGGTTGTTCGAGCGGCGGCGCAAGGCGCCCGATGCTTCGGGGCTGGTTGCCGCGAACGCCGAAGGAGATGCCTGATGCGTCCTCATGTCATTGCCCTTTCGCTCTGCCTCGCCCTGCTCGGCGGCTGCGCCAACCTCGCGCCGGACTACGTGCGGCCGGAGCTGCCGGTGCCCGCCGCCGTCAATGGGGATTCCGTTGCCACGCAAGCCATTGAAGGACTCGACTGGCAGCGCGTGATCACCAACGAACGGCTGAAGAGAGTCGTCGCGCTGGCGCTGGAAAACAATCGCGATCTGCGTATCGCCGCGCTGAACATCGAAAAGGCGCGGGCGCAGTACCAGATCGAAGGCGCCGCGCTGTTGCCCTCGGTCAGCGCCTCGGCCGGCGGCAGTTCGTCGCGCTACGAGGGCACCATTTCGCGCAAGTACAGCGTCGGGCTGGGTGTCACCTCCTACGAGCTCGATTTCTTCGGGCGACTGACGAATCTGAAGGACGCCGCGCTGCAGGATTTCCTCGCCACCGAAGCGACGCAGCGCAGCGTGCGCACCAGCCTGATCGCCGAGGTAACCAACGCCTGGCTGACGCTGGCGGCGGATCAGGACTTGCTGAAACTGGCGAAGGAAACCTACGAGAGCCGCAGCAAGACGCTTGAACTGACGCGCAAGCAGCAGGAACTCGGCGGTTCGTCGCGCCTGACGGTCGTGCAGGCGCAGGCGACGACCGAAGCGGCGCGCGGCGACGTGGCGAATTACCTGGGGCTGGTCGAGCAGGCCGGCAATGCGTTGAACCTGCTGGTCGGGACGACCGTGCCGAAGGATCTGCTGCCGCCGCCGGATAGTGGTGTCGGCGCCAGCGCCCTGGCGCTGCTGGAGGTGCCCGGCGGGTTGTCGTCCGAGGTACTGCTGCGCCGTCCCGACATCGTCTCGGCCGAGCACACGCTGATCGGCTCCAACGCCGACATCGGCGCGGCGCGGGCGGCCTTCTTCCCGTCGATCACGCTGACCGGCAGCGTGGGGACCGGCAGTTCCAGTCTCAACAGTCTTTTCGACGCGGCAACGCGCGCGTGGACCTTCGTGCCGACGCTGACGCTGCCGATTTTCAACGCCGGCAAGCTGAGCGCCGCGTTGTCGGTGGCCGAAACGACCCGCGACATCCAGGTGGCGACCTACGAAAAAGCCGTGCAGACGGCATTCCGCGAGGTCAACGACGCCTTGTCGGTGCGCGGGACGCTGGCCGAGCGCATGGCGGCGCAAAAGGCGGAAGTCGACGCCTATGCCAGCAGCCTGAAGCTGTCGACCGAGCGCTACCGTTCCGGTGCCGACAGCTACCTGAACGTCCTCGATTCGCAGCGCTCGCTCTACACCGCGCAAAAGAGTCTGATCGCCTTGCAACTGACCGAGCAGAGCAACCGCATGACGCTGTTCAAGGTGCTGGGCGGGGGGTGATCACCGCCGCTTTTCCATCGCGCGCTGGAGGCCGGTGACCAGCGCATCCACGGCTTCCCCGAAAGCATCGAGGCGCTGTTCTTGATCGGGCAAGCCGGCGGCTTCGCCGGATGCAAGTTCGTTGGCCAGCCGGTGTGCTTTGTCGTGCAGGCGTTCCAGTTCCCGCCGGGTGGCCTGGCTGATCTTTCTTTCCGCCCGGGCGGAGCGCAACCAGTCGCCGAGTTGGCAGGGGTGGCGGAGCGCCGGAATGTCCCGCCGGTTTGTCCTGGCGGCGGCCTCCACGTCCCTGGCCCAGGCGCGGTGTTCGGTGATGGCGTAGAGCAGCGGCAAGGCGTCGCGCGGAACCGGGCGAGTGTTGCGCCACAGCGTGTCGGGGCGCCAGTTTTCCACCCAGTCCTGCAATTCGTTGCCCGGCATGGGCTTGGCGATTCCATACCCCTGGCCGAATTCGCAGCCCAGTTGCAGCAGCATGCTGCCGTGCTCCGTCGATTCGACGCCTTCGGCGATGATCTGGAGGTCGAAGGCGGTGGCCAGGCTGATCACGCCGTCGAGAATGGTGAGGTCGTCGGGGTCAACGAGCATGTCGTTGACGAAGCTCCGGTCGAGCTTGATCTGGTCGACGGGCAGGCGTTTGAGGTAGCTCAGCGACGAATAGCCGGTCCCGAAGTCGTCGAGCGAAAAGCGGACACCGCGGCTCCGGCACTCGTCGATCACGCGGGAAACCTGCGCGAGGTCTTCCAAAGCGCTCGTTTCGAGGATCTCGATTTCCAGCCGGTCGGGCGGAATCGCCGGGTGCTGCGCGAGGAGTTCGAAGAGTCGCGCGGAAAATGACGGATGCAGAAGATGCCGGGCGCAGACGTTGACGCTGACCGGCATGTCCAGACCCGCGCTTCGCCATGTATCGATCTGGGCAAGCGCGGTGTCGATGACCCATTCGCCGAGGTCGACGGCCATTGCGTGATTCTCGATGACCGGCAGGAAAACGCCGGGTGGAAGCAATCCCCGTTGCGGCTGCTGCCAGCGGATCAGCGCCTCGACGCCGATGATCTCCCCGGATCGCATGTTGACCTTGGGCTGGTAGTGGAGGAGGAACTGCCGCGCGGCCAGGGACTGGCGAATGTGTTCGAGACTCTCGTGCATGCCGCGTGCCGAACGGTCCTTTTCCGTGTCGAAAAGATGAAAGCGGTTTTTCCCGGCGAGCTTGGCCTGATACATCGCCTGGTCGGCCTGGCGCAGCAACTGGTCGGCGTCGACTTCGTCGGCTTGCGGATAGAAGGTGGCGCCGAGGCTGGCCGTGACGCCCAACGTCAGGTCGCCGAGTTGCACCGGCTCCGCGGCGTTGGCGAGCAGGCGCGTCAGCAGAGGCACTCCGGCCGCACTGTCCGGCAGGTCGGGCAGCACGGCGATGAACTCGTCGCCTCCGAGCCGGGCGAACGTGTCGCCTTCCCGCAACATCTGTTTCAACCGTCCCGCCAGCGCCACGAGAAACTGATCGCCGATGCCGTGCCCGTAGCGGTCATTGACGACCTTGAAGCCGTCGAGATCGAGGTAGGCGACCGCGAGCAACTGGCCGCGCCGCCGTGCCTGCGTCATCGCCAGATTCAGCCGGTCGGCGAGCAGTACCCGGTTGGGCAGCGCGGTGAGCATGTCGTAGTGGGCGAGATACTGGAGATGCGCCTCGCGCTCCTTCTGCAGCGTGATGTCGGTCGATATGCCGCACAGCGCGTAGATGCGGCCTTCGCCGTCGATGAGGGGGATCTTCGTCGAGCGGTAGGTGATCGTCTTCCCCGAGGCGAGGATCGTGTTGGTTTCCTCCGTTACCAGCGTTTCCCCATAGTCGATGACTCGCGCGTCGTTCCTCCTGATCGCCTCCGCCGTGGCCGGGTCGAAAAACTCGCTGTCTTCGAATCCGATGATGCTGGCGGCTTCCCGGCCGAGCAGCAGCCTGACGGCACGGTTGGCGAACAGGTAGCGATAACGGTCGTCCTTGAGGTAGATGCAGGCGTCGACGCTGTCGAGAATGGTCTGCAGCTTTTTCTCGCTTTCCGCCAGCAGGTTGACCTGTTCGTGCAGCGCGTTGGTCACGCGTTGGTAATCCTCCGAACGCAAGGCCTGTTCGGCGACGAGGCGCTCCTGCGCCAGCGTGGCCACGCGCGCCGCGTTGCGGAACTGGCTCGCGCGATCGATCGCCTCGCGCGCAATCTGGAGGAGCGGCGTTCCCTGATCTGCCGCCTCCCGGGGCAGGCTGACCTGCCAGAGCAGAGGGCCGAGTTGTTCGACCGCCGGGGCACCGAAGGTGACAACAATGCCCTCGACCCGCGCGCAAAAGTCCGGCAGAAGCGCGCACGCCGTCTCGCGATCCGGCGCGAGAAGCACGACGATGCCCGAGAGCAGTTCCCGCTTGCCGACCGGTCCGGTTTCGAAGCCGGCGGGCGGCGCCGGGATCAGGCTGAGATAGCGCGGCTTCATGCGTTCACTGCCAGATGAGCAGCACGACGTAGGTCATGTTGTGGAACAGGGTGTGCGTGTAACCGTCATGGCGCGGCAACGGCGCGATTTCTCCCCGTGACGGGAAACCGGCCAGCGGAAGTCCCGGCGGAAAGGCACGGTTGAGTGCGTCAACCTCGCGTTCGATTTCCTTCCCGAGAAAGGATTTCCGTCCGGTGCAGCTCACGATCAGCGCGCCGGCCGGCGCCTTGCCCCGCTCACGCAGCGACACGGCGATCTGTTCGACTTCGCCAAGCATCTGTTCCGGGTTCGCCTGGCAGACCTGCAGCCAGTCGCCGCTCTCCATGCCGCCGAAAAAGCCGATGGCGCCCGGCGAGGACTGAGCCTTCAGCATGATCGAACGCAGGCGGCCTTCATCGAGGGCGGCGGAATCCATAAGCCTGACCGAAAGCACGCCGCGGTCGGACTGGAGAACCGGCTTGCCGGTCTCCCGCTCGATGAAGGCGGCGGCGCTGATGCCGTCGATCTGCCTGACCTGGTTGGCGGCAGCGGCGTCGATGTGCCCGGGGTGCCCGACCGGGCGCTGCGCGTTGCCGACCGCAATCGAGAAGCCGATGTCGCCGTACGCCGAAAGCAGCGCCAGCGTATCGCTGCAGAGCTCGCGATTGACGTAGACGTAGCTGCCCAGGCCGCGACGGTCGTCCATGGCGAGACCGCCGACGATCGGGAAAGTGGCGTGTTTTTGCAGCGTCGTCTCGATCTGTCCGGCGTCGACCCTGAAGTCCGTTACGAGATAGGCAAACTGCGGCACCTCGGACGCGCTTGCCAAATGGCTGAGCAAGCTGCCGAATCTTTCAACGAAACCATCCTTCAGGCCGGTCAAGACGTCGATTTGCCAGCGCACATGCCCCTTCGAGGCGAGCGCCAGGACGGCGGCGCCGAAGTCGAAAACCCCCGCCGTCTCGAAACAGCCGTCGCCGCTGTTGCCGAAAACGATCAGGTCGTCTCGGCCGACGGCGTCGTGCAGACCTTCGAGCAGGTCCGGGACGGCGTACTGGATTGACGAAAACAGAAAAACCACCTCGGGCTCGATCGAGGCGACGGACTCCCCCAATTCGACACCTGCCCTGTACGGATCGAGATTCGAGGTGCTGGCGGAGACTGCGCGCATCCCTTCCCCCTTGAAAAGGTCTTTTTGGCAATGACCGAACGTTTTCCGGAACGCCTTTTAGCCAATATAACCTTCGTCAGAGGAAACGAAAACCCTCCTTCCCGCCGGCCTGATGTTGCGGAGGCAAATCCGGTCGCTCAGGTGAAGACGTGCAGAACAGGCGTCAACGCTCTCTCGTTGCCGGCGGAACGTACTCCGGCACCTTGTTCTTTAACGGCGGTTGCGCCTTGAGATAGGCGAAGAGTGCGCGCAGATCCGAATCGGGCAGCGAGCCGACCGATTGCCAGGGCATTGGCGGCATGATCGGGCGGCCAACGCCGAGGTGCTTGCCCTTGCGCATGGCCAGGATGAAGTCCTTTTCGCTCCAGGCGCCGATGCCAGTTTCCCGGTCCGGCGTCAGGTTTGTGGAGTAGGAAATACCCCAGGGTCCGACGAAGGCGGTCATGCTGCCGGAGCCGCCCCAGTTCCAGGGGCCGTCGAGCCTGGGTGGCGGCGGCAGTGCGAGCTCGGCCGGGTGGCCGGAGAGGCCCCGTGCCATGTCCTTTTCCGGTCCGTTGGGGCCGGGTTTGAACGGTGTGTGGCAGTCGACGCAGCCGCCGAAGGCTGCCAATTGAGCTCCTCGCTTCACGCGTGCAGTATCGGCCTCGCCAGCCAGGGCTGTGCCGCTAACGAGGACGCAGGTGATCAGGGTTGCTGTCAGTGTCTTGGGGCTGGGGTTCATGGCTTTCTCCTTTTGTTCGGGTTATGCGCGTTGTGGCGCGCAAAGCCGCCGGGCAGCAGCGGCAATGGCGTCGGCTTGCGGCACGGTGGCCTGTTCGAGAGGGAAACTGGATGGCACGGGGGCGTCCGGGCCGCCGAGGCGGATAACGGGGGTCTTGAGGCGGGTAAAGGCTTGCTCGGCGACCAGTGCTGCGACTTCGGCACCGACGCCGCACAGGCGGTTGGCTTCGTGCACGACCACGACGCGGCCGGTTTTGCGGGCGGTAGCGAGGATGGCTGCTTCGTCGAGCGGCTTGAGGCTGCGCAGGTCGATGACTTCGGCTGTGATTCCTTCGGTCGCCAGGGACTCCGCCGCCTGCTCGCAGTGATGCACGGTCTTGCCGTAGGAAATGAGGCTGACATCGTTGCCGGCGCGTAACGTGGCCGCCTGGCCGAGCGGCATTGGGTCGGCCTCGTGCGGCACTTCTCCCGGCTGGTAGAGCAGGCCGATGTCGAGCAGGAAGACAACCGGGTTGTCGTCGCGTATGGCGGCCTTGAGCAGTCCGCGGGCATCGGCCGGGGTGCTCGGCATGACGACCTTGAGCCCCGGGCTATGCACGAACCAGGCTTCGATGTTGTGGTTGTGCTGGGCGCCAATGCCCCAGCCGGCTCCGGTCATCGCCAAGGTAACCAGCGGAAAGCTGAATTGGCCACCCGACATGTAGCGCAGCTTGCCGGCGCTGTTCACCAGTTCGTCCATGGCGTAGCAGAGGAAGGGGGCGAAGAGCAGGTCGGCGACCGGCCGCAGGCCGCCGGCTGCGGCGCCAACCGCCGTTCCGGCGATGATGCCTTCGGCCAGCGGCGTGTTGCGGACACGGAGGGCGCCGAACTCGGTGACGAGTTCATGGCGCTTGGTGGCGATACCTTCGCCGAAGGCGATGACCTTGTGGTCGCGGCGCATTTCTTCGGCCAGTGCGAGGCCGACGGCATCATTAAGGGTCAGTGTGGGCATGGTGTCCTCAGGCGTAGACATCGAGGGTGAGTTCCTCGACAGCGGGGAAGGGGGAGGCGGTGGCAAACGCCACGGCCGCGGCGATGCG
>Ga0302250_1001313_pt1 | contig 19202 bp, 14 predicted proteins | sample AAG_RA_Asp_MG_FD_193536 | JGI IMG/M metagenome (GOLD analysis project Ga0302250, IMG submission 193536) | Enriched activated sludge microbial communities from anaerobic digester in WTTP, New Holstein, Wisconsin, United States - AAG_RA_Asp | ecosystem: Engineered > Bioreactor > Anaerobic >... | reverse complement strand
ATCGGACATGGGTCCGGCCAGCCGTTCCAGGAAATCCTTCTCCACACTGGTGTCGTTATTGAGGGTGACAATGAACTCACCTTCTGCCTCGCGAATGCCGGAGTTGTTCCCGCCGGTTGAGCCCAGGTTGACTTTATTTTCCACTATCCTGGCCCAGGGAAAGCGGGACCTTATATGCTCCACGCTTCCATCCCGGGAGGCGTTATCCACTACGATCACCTCATAATCCTTGTAGGTCTGGACGGAAAGAGAGCTGAGGCAGTCATCCAGAAACCTCTTGCCGTTGAAATTGACCACAACAACGCTAATTTTGCCCATCCTCTGCCGCCTCCCGATAAATGCGCTCCACCTGGAGAGCCACGGTCTTCCAGCTGTATTTCTCCTCCACCAGACGCCTTCCCGCGTCTCCCATCCTGGCGGCGCTCTTCCCATCAGCGATGATTGAGACTATGGCCCTGGAGAGGGCATTCTCATCCGCCGGCTTTACAACGATCCCCGCTCCGGTCCTGCCAACATCCTCGGCCACACCCACAATATCGGTGACCACCACGGGTCGGCCGCAGGCCATGGCCTCCAGAGGCACAATTCCGAATCCCTCCTGCTCGGCGGAGAGGGAAGGGAGAACAAAGAGCTTGCAGCCATTGTAGATCTCGAGGAGCCTCTGCTGGGAGAGGCGTCCCTCAAATCTTACATTTTTCTCCAGGCCAAGCTCCCTTCCCCGCTGCCGGTAATGCTCCAGCAGCTCTCCACCTCCTCCCACCACCAGAATGACCTGGGGGATCTGCTCTTTTACCGCCTTCAGCGCCCCCAGCAGAACATCCAGCCCCTTGTAGCTGTGGAAGGCATCGAGGACGCTCAAAAAGAATATGTCTCCTTCAGGCTTCCTCTCCCGGGGATGGAAGAGCTGTACATCCACCCCCACCGGCACGAATTCCACCTTATCCATAAAGGGCTTTAGACGGAAAGAGACATGCCTGGGCCTGGCTACCAGAATTCTGGCCGATCTCTTGAGGAGCAGATTGAGCGCTGTGGCATTGTAAAGGCTGGCCAGATACCGGTCAATTCCGGATCCCACTATGTCGTTATGATAGGTCAAGATCAGAGGCTTCTTTTTAGCCAGGCAGGCGAGAAGGCTCCAGTCAGCGCTCCAGGGCGTGGGAAGATGAGTGTGCATGACATCGAAGTTCTCCTTTAGCAGCGCCAGAGGAAGCCCGGGAGTGATATTGGTATTGGCAATCCGGCCCCAGCTTCTGAGAGTCTCGACCGATACCCTCGGATCGCAGCCCATATCTTTATCCGATTCAGAACAGATGACTTTGACCTCATGGCCCAGGTCGGCCAGCGATCTGGTGAGGTTGAGCACATAGCTCTCTACTCCACCGGTGGCATAAAGCCGAACTGGGGTATGTAATATCTTCATTGCACACTCAATTCCGTTTTCTTTCGACTCATCTATCATTCCTTTGTCTTTTTTGACCCACCCATCAATTCTATTTTCTATAAGTCTTCCTGCCCAGCCCGGATCATATAAATCTTGAGTTGTCTGCTCATATGCAGGATTATTTATAAACCTGCTCTCATCCAGAATAGATGCGGAAGGATTGACAACCGGGCGGACGGGGGTTAGCTTTAAATCCTGTTTCAGCCTGGGATAGCGATAATATGCTACATGGATTTGAAGGTAGGGAACTATCTTGATCATATTGACCATCCTTCTGTTTCAATGTTATTATAAACAGGATTGAATTCACATGGGCTGCAAGAATAAGAATATACTGATAACCGGAATCAGCGGGTTTGTTGGCTCCCTGCTTGCCAGAGAGCTAATCGATAGAAGCGCCAATGTATATGGTCTGGTTAGAAGACGTTCCGACGGGCAGATTCCATACAATATCAAGAGACAGAAGATAGACAAGGGCATCAATCTCATTGAGGGAGACCTTGAGAGCATCTCCAGCCTGGGGAATGCAATTACTATAAGCTCTCCGGATATAATATTTCATTTCGGCGCACAGTCCTTTATTCCCAGATCGTTTTCCGATCCTCTGGAGACAATGGGCACCAATTGCTGTGGGACTGCCAATCTTCTGGAGGCCATCCGGCTAAAAGACGCAGATCCGATTGTGGTCTTTGCCGGGAGCAGCGAGGAATACGGCCTGGTCATATCTTCCTCCCAGCAGTACGACAAAGCAAAAAGCCGCTATGGATCGGTGTTCCCAGAGCCTCATAGAATTCCTGAGATCCCCATATCCGAAGAAAATCCCCTCAGACCGATGTCTCCCTATGCCGTTAGCAAGGTCTACGGCGACTATCTGATGAGAAATTACTGGCATTCATATGGCATAAAGACAGTTGTGTCCAGAGCTTTCAATCATGAGGGAGCGGGAAGGGGAGCGATGTTTGTAACCTCAGCCATAACCAGCCAGGTAATGAAACTGAAATTTGGCGAGATCGACTCCTTAAGCATCGGAAATGTCAATGCCTTCCGGGATTGGAGCCATGTCTCGGACATAATTGATGGCTATATCATTCTGGCAGAGAAGGGTGAATACGGGGCCGTCTACAACCAGGGATCGGAAAGAACCAACTCAGTCATCAGCTTTCTGCTCTTGAGTCTGGAAGGTGCCGGCTATGAGATAAATAATATCGAGACCTTCTCCGGGGATAAAGCTGTTACTGAGCCGCTTGTCATGGAGAACTCGAGCATCTTTGGAATGAATTTTAAGAGAACCAGGCTTGATGAGATGATGCTGCGCGAGGAATTGGAGTTTGTACTGGATGACGCTGGAATAATCGTTCATACCCATAAGGGCGAAATTAAAGTCAATTTCGATGCCAAGAGATTCCGACCGGCTGAGGTTCCCATACTCTTATCAGACGCCAGAAAGATCAAAGCTATTGGCTACAGCGTCAAATCCGATTTAAGGGACATAATCTCCGACCAGCTTAATTATTATCTATCAACAAGGGACCGCAGAGCAGCTTAAAATCAATATTATCATTCCCGTTGTCTGAATGTCGGCTATTCTGTTCCTTCATAAGTTCATAAGCAAAGGCTTAAACGGGGCTATGGCAGAGAGAACCGAAAGCCAAGAGGTTGCCTCTTTATAATGGGTGATGGATCAGTGGTGAGAATATGATCGATGGGGTAAAGACCAAGAATCTGAGGGTAATCCCTGATGAGCGCGGCTGGCTGATGGAGATCCTGCGCTGCGATGATGAGATATTCAACCGCTTCGGCCAGGTGTACCTGACCACTGCTTATCCCGGAGTGGTCAAGGCCTGGCACTACCATAAGAAGCAGACGGATAACTTCACCTGCATAAAGGGGATGATGAAGGTGGCTCTCTATGACGGCAGGGAGAGATCGATCACCCAGGGGGAGGTAAATGAGTTCTTTGTGGGAGAGCAAAATCCCCTGCTCATAAGCGTGCCTCCAATGGTGTATCACGGCTTCAAGGCCCTGGGCCAGGAAACCGCCTACTTCCTCAGCGTGCCCAGCCATCCCTACGATTATAGGGAACCTGATGAATTTCGACTCTCTCCGGACAGCGATCTGATACCCTACGACTGGCTGCTGGAGCCGGGAAAAAAGCACGGCTGAGATCCAAGATCGGGCTTCTCGCGGCCAAAGGAGCCGAAAATCCGGATAAATCAGCCCTCCATCCTGAGGCCAGAGCTAGAAAGGCTCTTTTGCGCTGCTTTTTAGCTAATCCTGGCTGCTCTGAAGCAAGAGCAGGCTTATAAATGTCCCGGAGAACAGGGTTTGAATTCCCAGTATGCATAAGATCATGGCCATCATGGCGCTCTGAGCAGCATAGAGGGCTCCAAAGCCGGATGCGCCCCAGCTCAAGAGGACCGTCCCCCCCACAGCAACTCCTGCGGCAAGCAATAATATTCCCAGCAGCAGCTCTTTTTCCAGGGAATGATAGCTGGTCAAGCGCTTTATTCTTCCCGAGCGGGTTTGCCTGTAAAAGGCAGCGAATGCTCTGAAATAAAGTCCCCCCAAAAGCATCTGATAGCCTATGATCACCAGCAGGCCGCCCAAGATCATTGAATGCATCCTGGAGCCGTCGCTCAGGTACACCTCTACTGCCAGGAGCAGCCCGAGAATTATGGCCAGCAGGCCGGGAAAGAGGAGAAACGGCGCCGGGCGGTAGAGCATCATGAATCGAAGGTGCCTCCAGCCATCGGTAAAGGAGTTGAGCTTGGAGGCGCCTTTGCGGGGATGGTAGACTATGGGCACTTCGCAGATCCTTAAATTCATTCCCGCCGCCTCAATCAGCATCTCCGAGGCAAATTCCATCCCACCCGATCTGAGGCCCAGGTTCTTTAGGGCCGGCCTGGTTATGGCCCGCAGGCCGCAATGGGCATCGGATATGCCTGCAGAGAAGAGCAGATTCAGTATCCAGGTCAGGACCGGATTGCCGATATAACGATGAAGGGCGGGCATGGCCCCGGGGAGAATCCTGCCTTTGAGCCTTGAGCCCATGACCAGGTCGCACTGCCCTCCTTGGAGCAGGGAGATCATGCTTTCCATATCCCCGGGATCATAGGTCAGATCTCCATCCATCATGACGATATAGTCTCCCCGGGCCTGATCAAAGCCGGCCAGGTAGGCGTTCCCGTATCCCAGCTTATCCGGCTTTATAACCCTTGCCCCGCAGGAGCGGGCCAGGTTGGGAGTATCATCGGTGGAGCTGTCCGAGACCAGGATCTCGCCATCCAGCTCCATCTTGAGGAAGACCTGCTTGGCTCTCTCGATGCACTCACAGATGGTCGCGGCTTCATTTCTGGTGGGAATGATCAGGCTGACATCGGGCACATCCTGATGCGTTGTTGCTTGATCTGTTAAGCTTTTCCCCATCATCTTCCCTGTAGAGTCCTAAAAGCTTCTTAGTGTCCTATAATTATTAATAATAGATTGTGTTATAATCTCCTCCGAAGGGAATATTTTAGGGAGGGGATTATGGCAAGGAAGGCTAAGAATGAACCATACCATCAGATGATGAAATTAAGGGCTACAACTCTTTTCTGCCCGTATGAAGACTGCATCGATCACAAAAATAGAGCCAATGGGAATATTATATTCGTTCGGAAATATGGCACGGGAGAAACACAGAACCTGTTCAAGTGCACTACATGCAAGAGAACATTTTCAGAGAGAAGAGGGACTCCATTATTTGAATGCCATTTGCCGGATGAGAAGGTCTATCAAATCTTGAAATGCTTGAGTGAAGGCAATGGAATTCGCGCAACGTCACGCATTGTCGGTGTAAGTAAAGATACAGTTGGATCGATAATAAATCGTATTGGAGATCACATGGAGGATGTTGCTGCGACTCTTATGACTAATTATCATCTTGATGAATGTCAATTGGATGAATTATGGGGATATATTTTTAAAAAGAAAAGAATTTGACTGAACTTGAGTGCTTGTTGAAGGAATATGGGAATGCCTGGATTATGATCGCATTTGATCCCGTTAATAAAGCTGTAATGGCATTCGTTGTCGGAAAAAGATGCTGCAATGAAATCAATTGCGCACTCTCCTATTAGTAGTCATATTAATACTGCCTTCATCGAACGAAACAACCTCACAATACGCGAAAGAAATCGAAGGTTAACAAGAAAGACACTTGGTTTCTCCAAAAGGAAGAAGCTCCTTATATCTTCATTAAATATCTATTTCGGTATATATCATTTCGTTAAGACGCATAAAGGTTTGAGGACCCAAATAGACCAAAAGGAGAGAAAATGGATGCAGAGGACACCCATGATGGCGGCAGGAATCACAGACCATGTATGGACTCTTTCAGAGTTGATCAATTTGTACGTGTTTAGTTGGCGAGTCTTGCCGTTAGCATTTGGAGACTATCCAGTCCTCTCTGTCCCCATGTTGCCAGTGCTGTCATGATCCGCTCGTGAATCGAGGTCCCTTTGTTATTGCGTAGCGTGCCCAGAATCTTTCTCAAAACGACATGGGGTCTCAGTGCTCTCTCGGCTCTATTGTTTGTCGCCTCCACCCCAGGATTAACGATAAACGTAAGCCAATAGTCAAACCCATTGCTGATTTTTCCGATAAATTTCTTGACTTTCACTTCAAAGTACTCTTGCGCTATCCAATACAGTAGCGATTCTCGCGCCGAGTGCCATAGATTTATTCTGACCTCTGGTGGAGGATCATTTTCCAAAGCATTGTTTAGTGATTCATAAAGCTCCTTTAGCGCATTATGCAAAGGAAGAGCTTCCGCGAACCTCTCAGAAAGATCCTTCGATTCCCGCAGTAGGTGAGCCCAGCATCGCTGCAATCGATTTGTGAATCTAGCATAAGGTTTCCATCCGTCACATACGATTATACCCTTGAATCTCTGTGTCAAAACCTCTATGAGGACTTTCGTGCCTCGACTCTTTCGAATCACAATAAAGGTCTCAAATGGTGTGGTGAATGTCCAGATCCAATGCTTTTCTCCCTGAACATGGACTCCTGTTTCATCCACATAAAGGACTGGAGCATCTCGAATTTTGCTCAAGATCGCATTGTAATCAGATTGAACCGCTTCAGCGGCGCGACAGGTCAAATGGAATATCGTAGCAGGACTGATTTCCAGACCATGCTGTCTTTTTAGTGCTACCTGTATTTTTCTGTGAGGCAACCTATCCTCATATTTTAGCAGTGTCGCCTGCGCTATTGTGCTATTTCCGAATTTGCCTTCATGCGGACAATTTGCATCTTTCCCAACAACTTCTTTAAAGCAGCATGGACATCTGTAATGAGCTATTTTGTATTCGGTAACCACGATCGGCTGAGGCTCGGGAATTTCCTCAACGACCTTCGACTCGATCCGAAAAGGAGTTCCTAGCTCTGCACCGCAATCTGGACATCGAACTGCTTTAACATCTACTTGACAATCTGGCTTAGCATAAGGTCGAGTTACTCCTTTATGTCCCGTCTTTTGTCCGGGATTCCCTCTGTTGTCGCCATCTTTTTTCCGATTGCGTCCACGTCTTAGGCTTGGCGGAGTATGAGCATTCTCATATTGGGCTAGTCGGGCTTCAAGTTCCCTGATTTTTGCCTTAAGCAACTCATTCTCACGCTTTAATTGTTCAACTAGCTCGAGAAGTTGCTTGTTAGTTTCCCCTTCATCCATGCTTTCGACTAAAAAATATTGCTTTTATATCATTTAATTTTTTTGGTCTATATGTATTCTAGCGAGCTAAACACGTACATCAATTTCAGAGTATAATGGAAAAATATTTAATAATTCTAGGACACTAAGAAAAGCTTGGCATTTATATACTCATGCACTTCAAGACAGGTAGTGTATTGATGGGGGATTTAAAGGTTGAAAAATAAAATTGAAATGGCAGGGGCAAAGCGCCCACCCCCTAAATCCCTGCCCCGGAATTTGCCGATTATCGGTTATCCATGGCCGTCGCCAGACCTGCAATATCCCCAGCACCGGTGGGCACGGTGAAGTTTGCCCCCTGGAAATCACTGCCAATTGGCTCGTACCTGCCGCCCAGGTATTCTGCCAGGAATGCCTCCGCTATAGCATAAAAGGAGAGCCTGTTCTCGGGTCTGGCAAATCCATGCCCCTCATCGGCATAAAGAACATAGGTTACCGGCAGACCATTCTCCTGCATGGCTTTTACGATCTGGTCCGACTCATTCTGCTTGACTCGGGGATCATTGGCTCCCTGTCCGATAAGCAGAGGACGCTCAATTCTATGGGCGTAATTGAGAGGCGAGCGATCCTGGAGCAGCTTTCTGCCCTCCTCCGTCCTGTAGTCTCCTACCCTTTTGGTCCACTGTTCTATCTCCGGCTTCCAGTAGGGCGGGACGGATTGCAGCAGAGTGATCAGGTTAGAGGGCCCCACGATGTCCACTCCGCAGGCAAAGAGCTGCGGGGAGAGAGAAAGTCCTGCCAGAACGGCATAGCCGCCATAGCTTCCTCCCATTATGGCAATTCTCTCCGGATCAGCAATTCCTTGATCGATGGACCAGTTGACGGCGTCGATGAGGTCATCCTGCATCTTTCTGCCCCACTCCAGATCTCCGGCATTGGTGAAGTTCTTGCCGAGACCTGTAGAGCCACGGAAATTGACGCTGAGGACGGCGTAGCCCCGGTTGGCCAGCCATTGATGGATGGAATTAAGGCCCCAGTAGTCTCGACTCCAGGGGCCGCCGTGTACATTCAAAACCATTGGCAGGGGCTGATCGGGCAGATCATCAACATTGGAATCGCTGCCCAAAGGCAGTGTGTAATAGCTTAAAAGATCCAGGCCGTCCCGCGATTTGATGACCACCGGAGTCATCTTGGAGAGGGGCTTGTCCCGCAGTTCATCTCTATCCGTGAAGAGAAATTCTGCCTGCCCATTGCTGCGATCATAATAGTAGTAGCGCGTGGGCCCATCATCAACAGTGTAAGCTACAATCCAAGCCTTATCATCCAGGGATCGGCTCACCACTCTGACCTCTCCATCCTCCAGATGGTAAAGATATTCCAGATCTTCGGAGATAGCCTGATCCAGAACCTCATATTCCCGGAGCCGGTCATAATAAAAGGCCACCGCCTGCAGATTTTTCTCAGTAGGATGGACCAGAGCGCCTCCAAAATCGGATTTCTCATCTTCGGCCACAAGAGACCTCTCCCCTGTATCCAGATCAAGCAGGTATAGAGCTGCGGTATCCCGCCCCCGGCTGTCCACGAAATATGCCACCTCATTCGTCTTGTTGAAACCGACAAAGCGAGCGCTCATGCTGTCCTCTTTTTCTATTCGCAAAAAGTTCTGCCAGGCACCATCATCCATCAGCTTGAATATATCGATGCCTCCGTCAGATGTCATATTGCTGGCCAGGCGTACCTTGAATTCATCATCGACCTCAAAACCGGAAAATCTTGTGTTCTCCTGGATCAGTGTTAGATTGCCGGTTTCTATGTTCAGCCGGAAGAGGTCGTGGTACTCAGGGTCGCGCTTGTTAAGGCCTATGATACACTCCTGAGGATGTTTGCGGCTGACAGCCTGAATCTGAGCCTGGACGCCCTCAAAAGGCGTGAGATCTCTGGTCTTGCCACTGCTGAGGTTGACGCTATAAATTCTCCAGTTCTCGTCTCCATTTAGGTCCTGCAGGAAGAGTATATGCTCATTGGTATAAGCCCAGAAATAGCTGCGAATGCCGCGATAGGTATCATTGGTCACAGGCTTCGCCTTATCCGGTTGGCCCACCGGGCCGACCCAGACATTGAGGACTCCATCAACCGGGGCCAGAAAGCTCATCATCGAGCCGTCCGGACTCACGCGGGTGGTGGTTCGGTCCGGATTGCCGAATAATAGAGACCTGGATATGAGAGGAGAGCTCTTTTCTGCAATGCAAACTGAAGTCAAAATGACTATGAGAATTATGAAAATGCCGATTCGTCTCGTGCTCTTACCTCCAAAATTCCTGAGGATTTTAGCCCTTTTTATATTTCAATCTTCCTGAGCCCATGAGATGCCCGATGATCTACACGCCCTCAAAAGATACCGATCTTTTTGGCTGCGTGCAAGACAAGTTTGGGCAGCCAAAGCAATAGCCGAATGGATTTAGGGGCTAGGGCGTATTCGATTTGCTTAAGGCGAAGTATGCCAGCAGGGCCTCCAGCTGAATCCTCTCGTTAGCCCCTTCCGTCATGCGAAAATCGATCTCGCCGATGCGGTCTATCAGCCTTACTTTGTCTTTGTCCGGTATATCCAGGTCCAGCATGGCCCGATGGATCTGGACCACCACATCCTGGCCCGACAGTCCCTTGGAGAGGAGCAGATCATCCAGAACCGCCCGCGCCGCCACAAAATCTCCCGAGAGGGCGGTCTTGATGAAATTTCTGATCTCCTCCGGCTTGGCGGTGGAGGTGATCTGGTAGATGGTCTCCTCGTCTACCTTGTCGCCCAGCAGTGCCGCTGCCTGGAGGGCATTGATGGCCTTTCTCATGTCCCCACCGGCGACGTATTCGATGGCCGAGAGCCCTCCCTCCGAGACCACAAGATTCTCTTCTGCTGCAATGTAGCTGATCCTCTTGCCTATGGCCTCTCCCGACAGGGCGCGGAAGCGGTAGACGGCACAGCGGGACTGGATGGGCTCAATGATCTTGGAGGAGTAGTTGCAGGAGAGGATGAACCTGGTGGTGGCGGAGTAGCGCTCCATGGTCCGGCGCAGAGCGCTCTGGGCATCATTGGTCAGGGCATCGGCCTCGTCGAGGAATATGACCTTGAAATCCGCATCACCAAGCGGGGCCATGCGGGCGAAGTCCTTGACCTTGTGGCGGATGATATCTATGCCTCTCTCGTCGCTGGCGTTCAGCTCAATGAAGTTGTTTCGCCAGCCCTCACCGTAGATCTCCCTGACGATGGAGATGGAGGCGGCGGTCTTGCCCACACCGGGAGGCCCGGAGAACAGGAGGTGCGGCAGGTTCCTGGTCTTGACATAGGACTTGAGGCGGCGGACTATTTCATCCTGCCCAGCGATGTCGTCCAACTTTTCCGGCCGGTACTTCTCGATCCAGATCTCCTCTTTGATGGTTAAGCCTCCTGCCAATGGATTTGCGCTGTGGTTATATCAATATTGCTGCAATGTGCCAGGCAACAAAGCCTAAATATAGATGTGCATCATGATGGCCAATCGTTTTTCGGAGGAACTGTAATTGATCTCTGAGGTGGCAGGACAGTATAACGCACGGGAGTTGGAAAACCAGATCAGATCCCTCTGGGAGAGGGACGATACCTATCATAAGGTCCGGCAGCTGCGAGTGGGCGGCAAGAAGTTCTTCTTCGTGGACGGCCCCCCATACACCACCGGCCGCATTCACCTGGGCACCGCCTGGAACAAGGTGATCAAGGACTCCATTCTGCGCTATAAGTCCATGAACTGCTTCGAGGTCAAGGACCGGGCGGGCTGGGATATGCACGGCCTGCCCATAGAGGTCAAGGTGGAGGAGTCCTTCGGCTTTAGGAGCAAGAAGGACATCGAGGCCTATGGCGTGGACAGGTTCATAGAGAGATGCAAGGAATTTGCGCTGAGGCAGAAGGACGACATGACCGCCCAGTTCAAAATCTTAGGCGCCTGGTTGGACTGGGACGATCCCTATATGACCCTCAAGAACGAGTATCTGGAGGCGGCCTGGTGGACTCTGAAAAAAGCCCATGAGCATAACCTCCTGGAAAGAGGCCTGCGGGTGGTCAACTGGTGCCCCCGCTGCCAGACGGCTATAGCCGACTCGGAGGTGGAGTACTGGGATGAGACCGATTACTCCATCTATGTCAAGTTCCCCCTTCTGGGTGAGGAGAACACCTTCATCGTCATCTGGACCACCACACCCTGGACTATACCGGCCAATGTGGCCGTGGCGGTTAATCCCAGCTTCCAGTACTCGAAAGTTCGGGCCTGGAAGGACGGGCGGCCAGAGATCCTGATCATGGCCTCCGATCTGGTGGAGTCGGTTCTTAAAACCGGGCGCTATCAGGACTATGAGCTGCTGGGCGTACTATCTGCAGAGCAGATGCAAGAGCTTCATTATGAGCACCCGCTGGGTGATATGGTCCCCCGGCAGAAGGAGATAGTGCACGGCGTCTATGCCGCCGACTTCGTGGCTGCGGAGAACACCGGATGCGTTCACATAGCTCCGGGACACGGTCTGGAGGACTACGAGTTGGGGATGAACCATCATCTGGAGATCTTCTGCCCCGTGGGGGAGGACGGCCGGTACACAGCCGAGGCTGGCGAGAAGTACCAGGGGCTCTATGTCAAGGAGGCAGACAGCCTGGTCATTGCCGATTTGGAGGAGAAAGAAAGACTCCTGGCACAGGGTCGTCTGGCGCACCGCTACGGCCACTGCTGGCGCTGCAAGACCCCCATCATATTCATCGCCACCTCCCAGTGGTTCCTCCGCATATCCGAGCTGCGGGACAGGATGCTGGACGAGATCTCCCGGGTGACCTGGTATCCGGAGTGGGCAGGGTCGGCGAGGTTTGCCGACTGGATCAACAACGCCCGGGACTGGTGCATCTCTCGGCAGAGGTACTGGGGAATTCCCCTTCCCATCTGGAGCTGTCCCGCCTGCGGCCACCTGGAGGTGATAGGCACGGCGGCGGAACTGGAGGAGAGGGCGGGCCGCAAGATAGACGATCTGCACCGCCCGGAGGTGGACTCGATTCTTTTGGACTGCCCCTGCGGAGGCAAGATGAAGCGCTCCCCGGATGTCTTCGATGTCTGGTTTGACAGCGCTGTGGCCTCCTGGGCTACACTCCGGTTCCCCAGCCATGAAGAGGATTTCAATGAATGGTGGCCGGCCGACTTCATCACCGAGGGGCACGACCAGACCCGGGGCTGGTTCTACTCTCAGCTGGGAGCAGCCATGGTCTCCTTCGGGCGGGCTCCTTACAAGAGCGTCCTCATGCACGGATTCACCCTGGACGACCAGGGACGCAAGATGTCCAAGAGCATTGGCAACATCGTCCAGCCGGAGGAGGTCGTTCAGAAATTCGGAGCAGACATCCTTCGCTTCTATGTCCTGGGGGCTAACGCGCCATGGGAGGACCTGCACTTCTCCTGGGAGTCGGTGGAGAACACCGCCAGGATGCTCAATATCTTCTGGAATGCCTACCGCTTTGCCCTGCCCTATATGGTCCTGGATGGCTTTGATGCAGAGAAGGCAGACCTCTCCCGCTATGAGAAGAGCCTGCGCCCTGAGGACCGCTGGATACTCTCCCGCATCAACAGCCTCATAGGCGAGGTCACAAAGGAGATGGAGGCCTATCAGTTGCACCGCATCGTACGCTCCATATCCGAGTTCATTCTGGAGGACTTATCCCGCTGGTACATCCAATTGGTCCGCCCCCGCACCTGGATCGAGCAGGACGATCCGGACAAGCTGGCCGCCTATGCCACCATCTATGAGGTGCTGGTCAAGCTCAGCCGGGTCATGGCTCCATTCACGCCCTTCCTCTCCGAGTCCATCTACCAGAATCTGGTGCGAGGCCTGGACGGATCTGCTGCCCCATCGGTTCATATGTGCGATTGGCCTGTCGTTGATGCCGCCAGAATCGACTGCAAATTGGAAGAGAGCATGTCCCTGGTTCGGGAGATTTCCATGGCCGGGTCAAACGCCCGCCAGAAGGGAGGCCGCAAGTTGCGCTGGCCTGTATCCGAGATCGTTATATCTCCTGACAAAGAGGCAGTGGACCTGGGCGATCTGGTGGGGGTGCTCAAGGGCCAGACCAATGCCAAGAAGATCACTGTACTGCCGCCGGGCGAAAAGCCAAAAATGGACCTGGAGATCTCACCGGTTCATAAGAAGATAGGGCCGGTTTACAAGGGCGAGGCCAAGGCGGTGGTTGCCGCCCTGGAGGCTGCCGATCCCTTTGATATCAAGAGACAGCTTGATTCTGGCTGCGATGCCGCCTTATCCTATGGCGGAAAGGAATACCGCGTAAACTCAGAGATGGTCGCAATCAAAGAGCTGCCGCCGGAAAATTTGCCTGCCGCCGACTTCTCTCGCGGCTTGGTCTATGTGGACATCACCCTCACTCCCGAGCTGGAATCGGAGGGCTATGCCCGGGAGATCATCCGCCGCATTCAGGATATGAGAAAGGAGATGGACCTCAAGGTGGAGGATCAGATTCGGGCCGAGGTGGACATAGAGAGCAAGCCCATACTGGATCTGGCCCTCTTAAAGAAGGAGCATATCGCAGGAGAGGTTCGCGCCTCAAACTTCCAGCTTGGCCTGAGCCTGGAATTAAGGGGCAAGCTGGTCAAGGACTGGGATATCGAAGGGGTCTGCGTGAGGATCGCAATAGATCGGGATTGATCCGACCAATCATCTCCATCTTCAATGATAGATGCAGTGTCCTCTGGAACAAGAGCGTGAGAGAGAAATCCTGCTCATGAATTTTGATCGCCGGAGATTTATAAGATGAATGGGGGAGAGAGGATCATGGAGGCACCGGTCCCGGTAAAGGTAAAAGGGGTTTACATCGCAGAGGCGGAGGGAGGCTCACCTGCTCCAGTGGTTTTGCTGGAGGATGAGCTCTCCCGCATAGTGCCCATATTCGTCGGACTCTCCGAGGCCATATCCATTCATCATGCCCTTACCGGAGAGCTCTCGCCCCGGCCCATGACCCATGATCTCTTCATATCCGTCCTGGAGTTTTTATCCGCCAGCATAACCGGCGTGCTCATTGATGACCTGGATGGGGGCATATATTACGCTCGGCTGACCATCAAAAGCGATGGCCGGCAGAGCGAGATAGATGCCCGGCCCAGCGACTGCCTGGCCCTGGCTCTACGCAGCCGCGCTCCCATTGAGGTGCAGGAGAAGGTGGTGGCGGAGTCGAGCATCAGCAAGAGCGATGTGGATAAGCTATCTGAGATAGAGAACTATCTGCAATAGTAATCTGCAAAGCCCTAAGCCCGGATTTTTAAAATTCAAGGTTCACTGTGCCTTCACCGATAAGGCTCAGCATTCGGGAAAGGCTCTGGGATGATATAGAAGATCCGGATGGTTTTCAGACATTGCTGTACCATCATACCAGCTCTGGATATGGTTTAATGCTCGCAGGTGCGCAGCATAATTCATCGCCATAGTTAAAACCGGCCAGACATCTTTGCCAGGCAAAAATCGGACAGAGTCTCTTCTATCTTTAAGGTCTTCTGCGATTTTTTTGATTGGAACGAATTCACCATTTGATAACACCCTTTTGGGAATTTGGTCTTTGGCACGAACCTTCACGGCAACTCCATTAACATTCTTACCTAAGTACTTGCTCTAGGATTTATCTTTTTGATTCGAATAAATGATTTTGTATTATATATAATATTTATATATTTAAGTTGAAAATGGCGAAAATTTCGTTTAATATGCTTAAATCCGAGGTAACTTGGGATTCAAATCAAATCTTACCTGATGACCATGCCATACTACCACAAGCTTTTTGTCCATGTTAGATTATCATACCCAGAGGAGAAGTATTTGTGGCACATAAGAATATAGATCAAATAGATAGCTTATATGTGATTATTCCATCTCTTCCACTTTTATTGAGGCATCGGTCGGGATAGAAAATTTATGAGCGATATATTGTTCAGAAAACTCATTCAGTCTATGCGGCCATATCAATGGTACAAAAATCTGGTCATTTTTGTAGGCATAATTTTTTCATTTAACCTATTTAGCTCTGAAATGTGGCAGCGTTCTCTCTTTGACTTCATAATGTTCTGTCTAATTTCAGGATCTGTGTATATCATAAACGACATAAAAGATGTCGAAAAAGACCGACTCCATCCCACGAAGAGATTTAGGCCGATCGCGTCAGGGACTCTTTCATCTCGAACGGCCCTGATGGTATCGATATTTTTAATAATAATATCCTTGCTTCTTTCTTTGTGAACAGTTCATTAGGTTATATTGAGCTAAATATATATTTTTATTAATTTTGCATATACTTTTTATCTAAAATATTATGCAATAATAGATGCGATAACGATTGCATTCGGCTTTGTCCTAAGGGCGATCTCCGGGGTTATCGTTATAAACGCGAGTATCTCTCCTTGGCTTGTACTCTGCGTATTCCTGATAGCTTTAGTATTGGCCTTTGGCAAAAGGCAAAATGAGCTATTGATTGCCAACGAATCCAGGGACTGCTTATGCCAATATACTGAGAAGATGATCGAAAGTCTGCTGAATATATCTGTGTCAATGCTCTTGATTTCTTATTCACTTTATTCATTTTTTGTTCATGTTTATATGATGATAACTCTTCCATTCGCATTTTATGGCATCTTTAGATTTGTGCAACTCGTCTATCTGAATGACTTCGGTGGAGATGCAGGACTTATACTGAAGGACAGGGCATCAACTGCAAATCTCGTTCTTTGGACTGTTTCTGTGATCTTGGTCCTTTATGAGGTACATGCATGATATTTGATTGCATGTCCACACACTCTATTCGCCAAGATGCGGCTGGATGAGACCGGAAATGCTCGTAAAGCATGCCAAAGAAAAAGGACTTGATGGCCTGGCGATTACAGATCACAATACCATTTGCGGCGCACAGGCGGTTTTCGATAAAGTCAATGATGAACAGATGGAATTTTCCGTTATAATTGGCGAAGAGATATCCACAGACCGGGGCGAGGTATTGGCCTACTTTATTAGTGAGGCGATTGAACCAGGATCTTTCGGAGATGTTCTAAGAGAAATAAAACGTGCTGGCGGCATCTCTTCTATTCCTCACCCGTTTGATAAATTAAGACATCATGCAGTCCACTTAACAAGGAAAGATATAGGTTCTTTCGATTGTATTGAAGGCTTTAATGCTCGATGCCTCTTTAACAAATATAATGATTTAGCATATAATTTCGCAAAAGATTTTGACCTCGCGATTCTGGCAGGTTCAGATGCTCATTTTTTAAATGAGGTTGGAAATGCGGGGATTATTACCGGACAGGAGGATGTCCGGAAAGCAATAATGAAAAAGGATATTACAATTTTTGGACGTAAGTCAAATCCCCTTAATCATGTTGGAACGAAAATCTTAAAAATGGGACGACGTATTCGGAGCGATCTCGATGGATAGATATATCATTTACGCCCTTTCTACAGTTATTTTGATCTCATTAGGCCAGGTCTTGTTTAAACTGAGTTCAAAGGATTTAAAAGTTGAGAACATACATGACATAATAGGATTTATTCTTGGCAAATACTTGATTCTAGCTTTAATAATTTATATAATTTCAACAGTATTATGGATAGTTACTTTATCGAAAATGGATTTGGGATATTCATATTTATTATTAACCCCACATTCCGCAGTTTCAGTTCATCCCGTAATAATTTTTGCATTCTTGTCCCAACAACAATAGGATTGTCTTCTGCGGTCCGCTCAGATTCACGCTGACTTTAATGATTTTGCCACTTTCGATAACAATCGCCTGAATTACGCCCATAAAGATCTCGAAGACCCATCTCATAGTCGGTCTTTGCGTTGGCTTATTGAGCTGATTGGGAACAGTTTTTCCTGTCTCCTTGAGTTTCTCTCTAAGTCTCCATTCGGCAAAGGAGTAAATGAGAAGACTGAGAACCATAATCATGCATAGTGCTTCTATTCGTTCTTCCTTCTTGAGATAGACTTCGGAGACATGAAAGCATTTGTCTTTCAAGAATCGAAATCCATGTTCTACCGTTTGCTGTCCTTTATAATATTTGAGCATGAGTTCCGGGTCAAGACTGACATCATTGCTGGCCAAAACAAACCGCCCAAATCTTTTGCTCTCTTCTGCTAGAACGTCTTCATTGATCTCGATTCTCCCTTCAATTTTGAAGCGCAGATTTATCGGCTCATTCTTCTTTGGCCGCCCTCGCCTCTTCTCAACTTTTTCTGTTACAGGTATTATCTGAATATCCTTCAGATCGTGATACGGGAGTTTGGAGGCCCAAATCTTGGCTTCATTTTCGGCATCTGGCACACAAGCGAACTTCTTGCCCATGAGTTTCTTGAGCTCTTTTTCAGCTTTAACTGTCTCCTTTTGAAGCATCCTCTCAAAGGTCTGCTCGTTCCTTGTTTTCATCTCTTCAGACCAAACAACTACAACTCGCTGAAGTATGCCGGCGTAATACAAATCAGTGACATGGAAAGCATATCTGGGATCTGTCGAAGGAGAAAAATCCAGATCCGCGTTGAGCAGCTTATCAATATCCCCGACCGTTGCGGGTACATGCGTGATCCACTTCGTATCCGTTCCAAGGAGAACGATATTGTTTTCTGTGTACATCGCGCTATCTGCGACCCAATAGGCTTTATCATCAAAATCGAGTGAATGCTGTGCCTTTCGAATCATGTAGATTATGCTGTTCTTGTCGGATTCGTTTCCGGAAAAAGCCTTGGTAAAAAGCGGCAAGCCTACCTGATTTGTAACCAAGCCCAGAACGAATCGCTTTAAATCCGTCCTTCCGTCTTTGGCATGACCAAACGCTATCCTGATTGAATCCGTGGCGTCTGGTGCATCATTTTCATATTTTCCAGATACGCTGAAGTTCGTAGTATCGACATGGATGAGTTGTGTTCCCAATGAAAATTGACCCATTACATGCAAAGCGATTTGATTAAACAGCTCTGTTGCACCATATTTGTAAATCGCGTCAAGAGTCCTGCCGACAACATCATCATTGAGATCAGATGGATCGATGCCTTCACCGAGCAGTTTTTCTGTTGGGATATTCATAAAAAAATTTGGAAATAAATATAATCGCTGATGAGTGAATCCCAGGCCGTTAAGGATCATAGCTTTTATTATGGTCGAGTGAGGAAGATTTTTTGAGCCCTGTTTTGGCATGACCTCGTCAATGACTTCACCGATCTTCAGAGTATCGAAAATGCCGGCTACTATCCCAAGATGACCTAAGCTGTATGACTGAACATCTAAATCCATGCTACTTCCCTTCAGGAAATAGGTAGTAGCTATTTATTTAAAAATATTTCGTATATTTAACGGCGGAAAATTAAGAACCGCGAGTCAAAAGTGCGGAATGTGGGATTTATATAAATTTAAAATAAAAATCAGATACAGATCCGATAACTGGAGATAAAAACGGAAAGGATATTTTTCGCATTCCTCTTTATGTATTTGCTGAAGATCACTTGAACGCCTGTCTGAACCAATCCCAGGGCTTGCCGCAGCGATCATCCTTTCTTCCATTGATCGAATCGGGAATTACATTAGGATCATTCCAAGGTCTTCTAATCTCGTCAGGATGAGAATAATCATAAAGCCTGTTAGCGAAATAGATGAGCGTTGTCGGTTCATCTCCTATGACTCGAAAGCCATGCCAATAATGGCCAGGGACCCGGACCAATTGCAAGTTGTCTCCTGTGGATATAATCTCATCCAGCTCCCTCGTCTCGTCATCATAGGCGCAGATCTTCATCGCTCCGCGAATGGTCAAGAAATGATCCACCTGACCGCGCTCATGCCGATGCCAGGCTCGGACCATATCTGGATAGCTGATGGACATATTTGCCTGAACGATGTCATCCTGGATCACATCGCTCCAATCCGTTCTCATGACTTCGGTGAAAAATCCACGTTCGTCAGCAAATCGCTTCAATGGTTTAATCACAATTCCAGGCAACATCATGACACCTCATATTCAATCTCTTTTTTTAGAATC
>Ga0302250_1001312_pt1 | contig 19217 bp, 19 predicted proteins | sample AAG_RA_Asp_MG_FD_193536 | JGI IMG/M metagenome (GOLD analysis project Ga0302250, IMG submission 193536) | Enriched activated sludge microbial communities from anaerobic digester in WTTP, New Holstein, Wisconsin, United States - AAG_RA_Asp | ecosystem: Engineered > Bioreactor > Anaerobic >... | reverse complement strand
GCATCAAAATGACTACACGCAAAGGCATCATCCTGGCCGGCGGTTCCGGTACCCGGTTGTATCCGGCCACGCAGGTCGTGTCGAAGCAGCTGCTGCCGATCTTCGACAAGCCGATGATCTACTACCCACTCAGCACCTTGCTGTTGGCGGGAATCCGCGACATTCTCGTGATCTCCACGCCGCAGGACACGCCGCGCTTCGAGCAGTTGCTTGGTGACGGTAGCCAGTGGGGCATCACCCTGCGCTACGCCGTGCAGCCGTCGCCCGATGGCTTGGCGCAAGCCTTCCTCATCGGTGAGTCCTTTATTGGTAACAGTCCTTCCGCGCTTGTGCTTGGAGACAATATCTTCTACGGCCACGATTTCGCCGCCTTGCTGCGCAATGCCACGGAGAAGGAATCCGGCGCCACCGTGTTTGCTTACGCAGTGAATGACCCGGAGCGCTACGGTGTCGTCGAATTCGACGATAACTGGTGGGCGATCAGCCTGGAGGAAAAGCCCAAGGCCCCCAAATCCCGCTACGCCGTGACCGGCCTGTATTTCTACGATGAACAGGTCGTGGATCTCGCGAAAATGATCAAGCCCTCTGCACGCGGCGAGCTGGAGATTACCGATCTTAATCGGCTGTATCTCGAACGTGGTGAACTGAGCGTTGAAACCATGGGTCGTGGTTACGCCTGGCTTGATACCGGAACGCACGAGTCGATGCTCGAAGCCAGTCAGTTCATCAGCACAATCGAAAGCCGCCAGGGGCTGAAGGTGGCATGCCCGGAAGAGATCGCCTGGCGCAATGGCTGGATCGACGACGCGCAACTCGAAAAGATGGCCGCGCTGCTCGCTAAGTCTGGGTACGGAAAATACCTGCAGGGTTTGCTCAAGGAGAAGGTGTTCGTATGAAGGCGACGCGGCTGGCGATTCCGGATGTCGTGCTTCTTGAGCCGAAGGTGTTTGGCGACGAGCGCGGGTTTTTTTACGAGAGTTTCAACGAACAGGTGTTCCGCGATGCAACCGGTGCGGAGGTCCGTTTCGTTCAGGACAATCATTCCCGCAGTGAGCGGAATGTCCTTCGCGGCCTCCACTACCAGCTGCCGCCGAAAGCGCAAGGAAAACTCGTCCGCGTGGTCGTCGGCGAAGTCTTCGATGTGGCTGTCGATATCCGCCGGGAGTCGCCGACATTCGGTAAGTGGGTCGGCGAGATTCTTTCTGCCGACAATAAGCGGCAACTCTGGATTCCTGCGGGGTTTGCGCATGGCTTCCTGGTGTTGAGCGAAGGCGCCGAGTTTCTCTACAAGACGACCGATTACTACGCCCCGCAGCTTGAACGCTGCATCCGCTGGGATGATCCTGAGTTGGCGATCAATTGGCTGCTGTTTGGCGCGCCCGTACTCTCTGAAAAGGACCTTGCTGGTGATTCTTTCGGAGTTGCGCACGCCGTTTGAAGTGGGTGAAATTGGCGCGCTGGGGGGGGGCTGTCGCGAAAAAAACAATGAATATGTCGTTTCCGAGCCATGTTAAGAGATGCTAAAATCCCGCTCTTTCCTTTTTCGGGCAAGCACTTACCCTCAGTGCGACGGCGATAACATGAAACTGATTCCGACAATTCTCTGTGGTGGGGCGGGCTCCCGGCTGTGGCCGGTTTCGCGCGAAATGCATCCCAAGCCCTTCATTCGCTTGGCCGACGGGCAGAGCCTGTTGCAGAAGGCATGGTTGCGCGGGGCGGTACTCCCCGGTTGCGTTGAAGTAATGACGGTGACGAACCGCGAATTGTTCTTCAAGACGCAGGACGACTATCACGAGATTGGCGAAGCCTCCAAAATCGACTTGCCCAACAGCTTTGTTCTCGAACCGTTCGGGCGTAACACCGCCCCGGCCATCGCCGCGGCAGCCCTGGCTGTTGCCGAAAAGCATGGTCCAGATGCGCTGATGCTGGTGCTGGCCGCCGATCACCTGATCGCCGAGCAAGCGGCTTTTGCCCAGGCGGTTGAACGGGCGGCTGCGATTGCGCAGCAAGGAAAACTGGTGACCTTCGGCATCACCCCGGAAGGTCCCGAAACCGGCTACGGCTATATCGAAGCCGATATCACCCGCCCCATCGAAAGCGACAGAGCGGTAATCGGCTTCAACGTGCGCCGCTTTGTGGAAAAACCCAACCTCGAAAAAGCCAGAGAATACGTTGCCTCAGGCAACTACCAGTGGAATTCCGGCATGTTCTGTTTTTCCGCCGGGGCGTTGCTGCGCGAAATGGAGCAAAACTGTCCGGAAATCCTGTCTGCCACCCGGGCGTGTGTTGCCAGGTCCCGTGCGGTAGCGGGTGACGGAGTCTCTCAGCTTCAGCTTGATGCCGACAGCTTTTCCGTGGTGCCGAACGATTCGATCGACTTTGCGGTGATGGAAAAGTCGTCCAACGTCGCGGTGGTTCCTTGCAGCATCGGCTGGAGCGACATCGGATCGTGGGATGCGCTGGGCGATCTGACGCAACCGGACGCCAACGGCAACCGTATCGAAGGGTCGGAAGTGACCCTGCACGAAGTCAGCAACTGCTATATCCGGGGCAGCGAGCGGATGATCGGCGCGGTGGGCGTCGACAACCTGATCGTGATCGATACGCCGGATGCGCTGCTCGTCGCAGAGCGGGAGCGGGCGCAGGACGTCAAGCACCTTTACGCCAGTCTGAAAGCCTGCGGGCACGAAGCGCACAAGCTGCATCGCTCGGTCAACCGCCCGTGGGGAACCTACACGGTGCTGGAGAACGGCCTCAACTTCAAGATCAAGCGCATTGAGGTCAAGCCCGGTGCCTGCCTGAGCCTGCAAATGCACTATCACCGCAGCGAACACTGGATTGTCGTCAGCGGCATGGCGCGCGTCGTCAATGGCGACCGCGAAATGCTCGTCAACACCAACGAATCGACCTACATCCCGGCCGGGCACAAACACCGTCTCGAAAATCCGGGGTTGTTGCCGCTGGTCATGATCGAGGTGCAGAGCGGCGCCTATCTCGGCGAGGACGACATCGTGCGCTTCGACGACGTCTACGGGCGCGTGCCGAACGATACTCAGGGAGCAAAGTGAATGGCCGCGCTGACGTGCTTCAAGGCCTACGACATCCGTGGCAAGCTTGGTACGGAATTGAATGAAGACATCGCCCGCCGCATCGGCCGCGCTTTCGGTGAATACCTCCAGCCGCGCCGTGTGGCGGTGGGGGGCGACGTGCGCCAGACCAGCGAATCGCTCAAGCAGGCCGTGGCCGAAGGGCTGATGGATGCCGGAGTCGATGTCATCGATCTGGGCATGACGGGTACGGAAGAGATCTATTTTGCTGCATTCCACCTCGATGTCGATGGCGGTATCGAAGTGACCGCCAGCCACAACCCGATGGACTACAACGGCATGAAGTTCGTTGGCAAGGGCGCTCTGCCGATCAGTGGCGACAGCGGTCTCAAGGAAATCCAGCGCCTGGCCGAGCGCAACGATTTCGCCGCGCCGAAAAACCGGGGTTCCCTGGTCAAACAGTCGGTCCTCGCACCCTACGTCGATCACCTGCTCGGCTATCTTGATCCCGTCGGGGAGTCACAGAGTTCTCCGTCATCCCGGCGAAGGCCGGGATCCAGTTCGTTGGAGTCTTCAATAAACCTGAAACCCTTGCGACTGGTCGTCAATTCCGGCAACGGCGCCGCAGGCCACGTAGTCGACGCCATCGAGCAACGCTTCAAGGCGATGTCTGTTCCCGTCGAGTTCATCAAGGTGCATCACAACCCCGATCCCACCTTCCCCAACGGAATCCCTAACCCGCTGCTGCCGGAAAACCGCGCCGCGACGGCAGACGCGGTGCGAGCGCACAAGGCCGGCATGGGCATCGCCTGGGATGGCGATTTCGACCGCTGCTTCCTCTTCGACGAAACAGGTAAATTCATCGAGGGCTACTACATCGTCGGCTTGCTGGCCGAAGCCTTCCTGCAAAAGCATCCCGGCGCCAAGATCATCCACGACCCGCGCCTGACCTGGAACACCGTCGACGTGGTGACAAAAGCCGGCGGTCTGCCGATCCAGAGCAAAACCGGCCACGCCTTCATCAAGGAGCGGATGCGCAAGGAAGACGCCATCTACGGCGGCGAGATGAGTGCTCACCACTATTTCCGCGATTTCGCCTATTGCGACAGCGGCATGATCCCCTGGTTGCTGGTCGCCGGTTTGCTGAGCAGCACGGGAAAAACTCTGTCGAGTCTGGTGGGCGAGCGCGAGGCGAAGTACCCCTGCAGCGGGGAAATCAACTACAAGGTGGATGATGCCAAGGCGGCAATGGCCAAAGTGGAGGAACATTTCTCCACGCTGGATCCGCAAGTCGACCGAACCGATGGCGTAAGCCTGGCTTTTGACGGTTGGCGTCTGAATCTGCGTAGCTCCAACACGGAGCCTTTGCTGCGCCTGAACGTTGAATCGTGTGGTGATGCTGGAGTTGTGGCGAATCGCGTCCGCGAGATCGAGCGGGTTTTAGGAGTAAGTGCCTGATGTTCGGGATATTTCGTGCGCTTTGGGCCTACCGTGGCTTCATTCTTGGTAGTGTCAAACGGGAATTTCAAAGCAAGTACCGCAATTCCCTGCTTGGTGCTACCTGGAACATCATCAACCCGCTGGCTATGATTTTGGTCTATACGGTGATCTTTTCTAAGGTAATGCGCGCGAGGCTGCCGGGAGTTGATAGTACATTTGCCTACAGCGTTTATCTTTGTGCGGGCGTGCTCACATGGGGGCTGTTTGCAGAAATTGCTGGCCGGGCGCTAAACACCTTTTTAGAGAACGCCAACCTCCTCAAGAAGCTAAATTTTCCACGCCTGAGTCTGCCCGTGATCGTGGTGGCTAATGCTCTACTTAACTTTGCCATCATCTTTGGCCTGTTTACCGGCTTCTTGATCATCACTGGCAATTTTCCGGGGCTCGCTTATCTGGCATTGTTCCCCGTACTGGCGGTTCTTGTGGTCTTTGCGGTTGGGCTTGGTATTACTCTGGGTGTGCTCAACGTGTTCTTTCGGGATGTGGGGCAGTTCTTTGGCATTTTTTTGCAGTTCTGGTTCTGGTTAACGCCAATTGTTTATTCAGCAAATATCTTGCCTAAACGTATTGCCGGACTACTCGTGTACAACCCGATGGCTCCCATCGTTCAAGCGTGCCAAAGCATTTTGGTTAATCAACAATGGCCGCAATGGGGGACTCTGTGGCCCGTCATGCTGCTGGCTGTGCTGCTATGCGTTTTGGGCTTGCGCCTCTTCAGACGCCGAGCGGGCGAAATGGTGGATGAACTGTAATGGGTACCATCACTGTTAGTCATCTTGGCAAAGCCTACAAGCAATACCCTACCCGCTGGTCACGTCTAGTCGAATGGTTAGATCTGCGCGGAAAAAGCTACCACGACCTGTGCTGGGTGCTGCAAGATATCAGTTTCACTGTTCAGTCCGGCGAAGCCGTTGGCATCATCGGCATTAACGGAGCTGGCAAGAGCACGTTGCTTAAAATGATCACCGGCACTACCCAACCCACCACTGGTAGTGTGCATATCACTGGCCGCGTAGCTGCGCTACTGGAACTGGGTATGGGGTTCCATCCAGATTTTACTGGCCGGCAAAATGCCTATATGGCGGGACAATTGCTGGGAATGGGCATTGGAGAAATAAGCGCCCTAATGCCCGAGATCGAAGCCTTTGCCGAGATTGGGGAATATATCGATCAGCCTGTACGCGTGTACAGTAGCGGTATGCAAGTACGTCTTGCTTTTAGCATCGCCACTGCACGGCGGCCAGACGTGCTAATCGTCGATGAAGCGCTATCGGTAGGCGATGCTTACTTTCAGCACAAAAGCTTCGAGCGTATCCGGGAGATAAGGAGACAAGGCACGACACTTCTCATCGTCAGTCATGACAAAGGAGCTATCCAATCTATTTGTGATAGAGCCATTTTGCTCTCAAAGAGCCGAAAATTACTGGAGGGGCGGCCAGAGTCCGTGCTTGACTACTATAATGCCGCTATTGTCGACGATGCCAATAGTCGTATAGTTCAAGCCGTCGGTGAAAATGGTGTAGTGCAAACCGTGTCAGGAACTGGAAAGGTTCGAGTTGTCACCGTCATTCTTCGCGATCCGTCTGGCCGCGAAGTCGAAGTTGTCGACGTCGGATCTGATGTGATCCTAGAAATTCGGGTTGAGGCCGTTTCCAGCGTCGATGCTCTGGTTGTGGGGTTCTTGGTTAAGGACCGCATCGGCCAAGAAGTTTTTGGGACCAACTCACATCACCATGACCAAGTTGTCGGCGATCTGAAGGGCGGAAGCCATCTGACCTATCGATATCATTTCAGGGCGGACTTTGGACCGGGTAGTTATTCGATAGCCGTTGCGCTACACAAAACAGAAAGCCATCTTTCTGAAAATTTCGAATGGCGGGACATGGCAGCCTTGTTCAGCGTTGTTAACCTTTCCAAAAAGTACTTCATCGGCGTTGCTTGGACCGAGCCACATCTTGAGATTTCCCATGAATGACAATTTTTATGCCTTTTTCGAGGGAATAAATTACGCTTCTGAAGATCAGGTACGCGAATTTCGTTCAATATATGTTCCATATGTGAGACCTCTTGTCGACCACGTGGATGCACCATTAGCGGTCGATTTTGGCTGTGGACGAGGCGAGTGGCTAGGAATGCTACGCGACTTGGGGTTTAGGACTCAAGGGGTTGATGCTGATCAAGGTATGTTGAGTTCGGCCAAGCGAAAAGAACTAGACGTGCAGTTGGGTGACGGTAATGACTATCTCCGGAAAATCCCCGACCAGAGCGTGTCAGTTCTGACGGCGTTTCATGTTCTGGAACATCTTCCATTCGACCAGATTATCGATTTCTTTCACCAGAGTAGGCGCGTACTAATTCCGGGAGGGCTGGTTATTGCGGAGACGCCAAACCCTGAAAATTTGCACGTGGTGACCAGTAATTTCTATCTTGATCCCACCCATATTAGGCCGATACCGATCCTACAGATGATCAGTCTCGCGCGTTATTTTGGCTTCTCAAAATATTCTGTGATTCGCTTGCAGGAAGATAAAAATCTGTATCACAAAGAAGATATAACTTTTCGTGATCTATTTTATGGCGTCAGCAAAGACTACAGCTTGATTGCACAGAAACCTGGGGGGGGCGATGGTCTGATTCAGGCTGTTGATCAACCATTGCGCTACGAAACAGGCATCGGAATTGACGAGATGATCGAACGTCTGGATAAACAAATGAGTTCCCTGGCGAAAAAGGTTCAAGATATGTCTAAACCAGAGGACACGGGGCAGAAAGAAAATCATGTGTCCGAGTGAAATATAGGCGGCACAGCACCCACATTAACTAGCCTGAGATCAGGTCGTATTATGGAAAAAATTCTTCACCGCGTTTACTTTGAAAACTATCGTCCTTTCAAAGATCCATTTCTTCACTACCTAGAGACTTGGTACAAAGAATTACCCAACTACAAAGTGATTCGATGGGGGCAAGATACTGTCAATGTTAACGTCAATGACTGGATGCGTCGTTCTGCCGAGGCAAATGACCCCGTTTTTCTAAGTGAATACGTTCGGTGGGCCGCGCTTAAAGAGTACGGAGGTGTATACCTAGACAGCGACTGCGAGGTGCTAAACGGCACAGTTTTTGATCGGTTGGTTGATGAACTGATTAACTCTGATGAATACGATGCGTTTGTGGGAGTGGAGGACTTCGAGAATGGGAATCCGACCGCGCAGACAATCGCAGCCAAGAAAGGTGCCGAGATTGTCGAGTACATGCATGATATGTACCAAAATCGCCTCTCGTGTGGATTGTGGCACTGGCGCGCAGAGCGTGGATTGATCGGGCCACAGCTTATGAGTTTGTATTTTCGTGATAAGGGTTATCAGGTCAACAAAGGGTTTTTCCCTGGCCTTAAAGAGCCTGTTGTGGTGGGGCGGGTTAAGATTTATCCGCAAGAGTATTTTTCGCCAAAGTTCACAACCACTGGAACCAAACTAAACGTTACTAAAAATACGTGCATTTATCATTTGTTTGCCAATTTGAATGTTAAGGATGTTGATCCTGAAGCTGAAAAGCATAGGCGGGAGCCTATGCTTTTCAGCGACTACTGCAAGTATCTTGAAGACCTCGCCAAAAAGCGGGGCGCCCCACTACCTAAACACATGACTTATCGACGCATGGACGGAAGCTTGGACTTCGGGAAAATAATCAGCCATGGCATCAAAAAACCAACTTACATGATTAAGATTATTTGGAACTATGCAAAAAAGTAATGCCTCTCTAAAAATACTTCATCGAATTTACTTTGGATTCGATGGAAAACCAGACCCTTACACGGCATATCTTGATTCATGGAAAGCACAACTTCCTGAGTTCGAGATTCGGCACTGGAATGCGGACAATCTTCCGGTTGACACCTGTTATTTCTCCCGACTGATGTACGAGTTGAAGGACCATGCCTTCCTCAGTGACTATTTTCGTTGGTGGGTGCTCAGAGAGCATGGCGGAGTGTATCTGGATGCTGACATTGAAATCGTAAATGGCAAGTTATACGAACAGTTGGTGGATGAACTGCAGGCTAGTGATAAACATCACTCTTTTCTTGGTATCGACAATAAAGCCGGCGGCTGGTACACCGGCCATTCGGTGGCGAGCCGAGCCAATAGCCCACTAACTCGCTTCATGTGTGAGACCTACGAAGGTTTAGGGCACGTATCGCTGTGGCGGAGGAAGATTTTCTATTTCATGTCCCCGCAACTGACTTCACTCTACTTTGCCCACCTTGGGCACAACGTAGATGGCATGGGAACTACTCCCAATCTTGACGGGCCTGTAATTATGCACGGCGTCAAGGTCTACCCTCAGGAATACTTTTCCCCGCTCACGCCGGTTATGCGAGGTGGTTTGGGTGGGTTTGAAATCGATGCTTACACGGCTAATACTGCCATCTGTCATCATTTCTCCTGCTCTTGGCATGAAGCAGATTCGCCTTATCTTACGGGGCGCAACGTGAACCTGCTGACTCTGGATGAAAAGGTTAAGCTGGCCGACAGCGCGCGATCGGCTAGTGGCAGTAAGTTGCTGAGAGTGTTGCGTCGCCTAGTATCGCTTTCTAAACGAATTCCCGCGAAACTCAAAGAAACCATCAAAAACGCCTAAGGAGAAAACGAGTGAAGGTAATGATTCTGGCGGGTGGTCTTGGTACCCGTCTTGCGGAAGAAACAACGGTGCGTCCCAAACCCATGGTCGAAATTGGCGGCATGCCAATTCTTTGGCACATCATGAAGATCTACGAAGCCTATGGCTTCAACGATTTCATCATCCTGTGCGGCTTTAAGGGGTATGTCATCAAGGAGTTTTTTGCTAACTACTACCTGCACACGAGTGATGTAACCATCGATCTGTCTGAAAATCGGACCATCGTGCACCGTAACCGCGCCGAGAAGTGGAGGGTGACCCTCATTGATACCGGAGAACTTGCGATGACCGGTGCTCGAATTCGAAAGGCAAAGGCCTACACGGAGGGTGAGGCTTTCATGCTCACCTACGGCGATGGTTTGGCCGACGTGAACATCCATTCGCTGTTGGATGCCCATCGCCGGTCAGGAAAAGCTGTCACGATGACTAGCGTCCAGCCTGAAGGTCGTTTCGGTGCGCTGGATATCAATGGGGCTAACGAGATCGTGCGTTTTGCGGAGAAGCCAAAAGGGGATGGTGCGTGGATTAATGGCGGGTTCTTCGTTTGTGAGCCGTCTGTTTTTGATTACCTGCCAGCGGGCGATGATCTCGTCTTTGAGCAGGAGCCCTTGCGGCGCTTGGCGGAAGATCGCCAGATAAACGCCTATCAACACACAGGATTCTGGAAGCCCACGGACGCCCTTCGGGACAAGCAGCAACTTGAATCGCTCTGGGGCAAAGACAAAGCCCCTTGGAAGGTCTGGTAATGTTCAATAACGTTTACAAAGGCAAGAAGGTCGTCGTCACTGGACACACAGGTTTCAAAGGTACATGGCTTACCCGATGGCTGACCATGCTTGGTGCCGAGGTTATGGGTGTTTCCAACGGAATCCCAACCAATCCATCGATGTTCGAAATCCTTAACATTGAGCACGAGATCCTACATCGGATCATTGATGTCCGAGACTCGGCATCGCTTGCTCAATCTATCCAAGAGTTCCAGCCAGACTACATTTTTCATCTCGCGGCCCAAGCCATTGTTTCAACGTCCTATGCTGACCCCTTAGGCACTATTTCGACGAACGTCCTTGGAACTGCTCATGTGCTTGATGCCATTTGCCAACTTGCCAAGCCCTGTATTGCGGTGATCATCACATCTGACAAGTGTTATGAGAACGTGGAATGGGAATGGGGCTACAGGGAGACCGACCATCTAGGTGGCAAAGACATCTACAGTGCGTCGAAGGGGGCTGCCGAAGTGATCTTTCACGCCTACTACCACTCGTTCCTAAAACATCGGCCCGAGGTTCGTGTTGCTAGTGCACGGGCTGGCAACGTGATAGGTGGTGGTGATTGGGCTAAGGACCGAATTATCGTGGACTCAGTTCGCAGTTGGAATAATCGGTTGCCTGTGCAGATTCGCTCGCCTGAAGCGACACGACCTTGGCAGCACGTGCTAGAACCGCTGAGCGGATACCTCTGGCTGGGGGCTAGTCTGTCGACTAACGCGAAACTGAATGGCGAGTCATTCAACTTTGGCCCCCGAGCCGAGCAGAATCGGCGGGTGGTCGAACTCATCGCAGACGTTTTTGAACACTGGAACGAGGACTTCGATTGCCATCAGATCACTGGCAACGTTCCATTCCATGAGGCTGGGCTGCTCAAACTCAACTGCGACAAAGCTCTGTTCCATCTTCGCTGGGAACCGACACTCTTTTACGAGGAGTGCGTGCGAATGGTGGGTGAATGGTATGCCGGCTTCTACCGCCAAGATCAGAATGTTAGATCGCTGACAAAGCAGCAAATTGAACAGTACATGGAACTCGCAACGAAACGAGGTAACCGATGGACCTTATCCAACTGAAATGTGGTGCGATCATATATCCGTCGAAGGTTATTCCCCACCCAAAGGGAAACGTGCTTCACGGACTCAAGCGTAGTGATCCCGGTTTTGTCGAGTTTGGGGAAGCCTATTTTTCGGTTGTTGCCGGTGGAGAAATCAAAGGTTGGAAAAAACACCTTCGAATGTCAATGAACTTGCTTGTTCCGCTAGGCTCCATTCGTTTTCATCTGAGAGGAGATGAGGGCGCCGAGGTGGAGCATATCGTACTCGGGCAATCCAACTATCGTCGCTTGTTTGTTCCACCAGGGATTTGGATGGCTTTTGAAGGTGTGGGTGAGTCCACTAACTTGCTGATGAATTTAGCAAGTATTGAGCATGACCCGACGGAATCAGTTGTCAAAGAGTTTGGCCAATGAAGGTCCTGGTTACCGGCACCTCAGGTCTGCTGGGGGCCGAGCTTCTGAAAGCGATTGCCGATCGGGCGTTCTCCGGATCCGGCCTTAATCGCTCTGCTTTCATGAATGCTAACGCCTCAACGCGCGCGTCGTTGCTCTCGGGATACGACGTAATCATTCATGCGGCGGCAAACACCAACGTGGAACAGTGCGAACTAGATCCTGAGGCGTGTTACAGAGACAACTGCTTTCTTACGGAGATACTATTCCGGCATGCACGAAAACTCGATGTGAAATTCGTACTGATCTCAAGTACGGGGGTGTACGGTCGGGGCAAGTCCGTTCCGTATCACGAGTACGATCAAGTGTCGCCCACTACGGTTCATCATCACTCCAAGCACATCGCAGAGAAAGCCGTCTTGGCTGATAGCAGTTCGTTGGTGGTTCGCACTGGATGGCTTTTCGGGGGGAGGATGGACAATCCAAAGAACTTTGTTGCCAATCGGCTGAATGAGGCTCGGAAAACCGTCCAAACCTTGCATGCCAACAGCACCCAGACCGGTTCGCCGACCTACGCTCGAGATTGCGCTCAGCGGCTTCTGGACCTGATTGAAGACGATTGTTCCGGTATCTACAACATTGTGAATGACCAGGCGGCAACTCGGTTCGACTACGTCCGCCAGATTATTGAACTTTCTGCGGCTCCGCTAGAGGTTCAGCCGGTCACTGCGTCCGGGTTCAAACGACACGCCGACGTTTCGGAAAATGAATCTGCAGTATCTTTGCGAATGCTGTTTGAAGGTCGCACTCCGCTGCGCCCATGGCAGGACGCCTTGGCCGAGTACATGCGTGATCACAGCTTGCTGGGTTGCCTCGGCACTGGTGTTAAACCTGGCTCAAATAATTAGCCGTTGCCCTTGGTTGACGGGATCGTTAGCTGCTGTTGTGGTCAAAGGTGAGCGGCAACTATAGGTGAAGACGGGGAGATATTGGGTCGCGTAATTTCGCAAATCGAAAGCATGGCAACTACTCCTCTGGTTGGTCTTGGGGTTGCCAAGTACGGTGTAGATCACCTGGAACTTGATATATAGGAACTGCTTTGATATCCGTCATCATCACCGGCATCACAGGCCAAGACGGCGCCTATCTGGCGCAACTTCTGCTCGAAAAGGGATATGTGGTCTACGGCACCTATCGCCGTACCGCGTCCACCAATTTCTGGCGCATCGAAGAACTTAGGATCGATAACCACCCTAATCTGCATCTCGTCGAATACGATCTGACGGACTTGGGCTCCAGCATCCGCTTGTTGCAAAGCACACAAGCCATTGAGGTCTATAATCTTGCGGCCCAGAGCTTTGTCGGTGTGTCTTTCGACCAGCCGCACACCACTGCGGAGATTACTGGCCTTGGCGCGTTGAACCTGCTGGAGGCGATTCGCATCGTCAATTCCAAGATTCGTTTCTACCAGGCCAGTACATCGGAGATGTTTGGCAAGGTGCAGGAGATTCCGCAGGTCGAGTCGACACCCTTCTACCCCCGCAGCCCGTACGGCGTCGCCAAGCTCTATGCGCACTGGATGACGATCAACTATCGCGAATCCTACGATATCTTCGGCTGCAGCGGCATTCTGTTCAACCATGAGTCTCCGCTGCGCGGCCGCGAGTTCGTGACGCGCAAGATTACCGACAGCATGGCCAAGATCAAGTTGGGGATGCTTGATGTCCTGGAACTCGGCAATATGGATGCCAAGCGTGACTGGGGGTTTGCCAAGGAGTACGTGGAAGGCATGTGGCGCATGCTGCAGGCCGATACGCCGGATACCTATGTGTTGGCGACCAATCGGACGGAAACCGTGCGCGATTTCGTATCCATGGCGGGCAAGGCGGCCGGGTTTGATTTGATTTGGGAAGGCAAGGCAGAAAAGGAAATCGGTATTGACCGCAAATCCGGCAAGACCCTTGTCAAGGTGAATCCGAAGTTCTATCGTCCGGCTGAGGTTGAGCTGCTGATCGGCAATCCGGAGAAAGCCAAGCGAGTCTTGGGCTGGGAGCCGAAAACGACGCTGGAACAGCTTTGCCAGATGATGGTGGAAGCGGACTTTGCGCGCAACCAGCGCGGGTTCTCGTTTTGATAGATACGGATATCCGCTGGAAGCAACGCTTCTCCAATTATCGGCTTGCCCTCTCCCGGCTTGCCGACGGGGTAAGCCTTGCTCGCCAGCGGTCGCTATCTGACCTTGAGACACTGGGTCTGATTCAGGCATTCGAATTCACGCACGAGTTGGCCTGGAATGTGATGAAGGATTACTTCGCCTATCAGGGCAACGTTTCCATCATGGGGCCTCGCGATGCAGTGCGGGAGGCGTTCGCCAAAGGATTGGTTGAGGAAGGCGAAGGCTGGATGGAGATGATCAAGAGCCGCAACCAGACGTCGCATACCTATAACCAGAAGGTCGCGGATGAGATTGTCGAGCGTATTCTGGAGGCGTACTTTCCCCTTTTTGAGTCCTTGTCCCGTCGTTTGACGGAGCTTGCCGGGTAGGACTCAGTCACGATGGATCAGATGGGCTTCCCAGAATCCGTTACTGGGCTTGACCCGGAATCCAGTGGTGCACCTGCGGATTCCGGCTTTCTCCGGAATGACGGATTCTGTTAGGTCGTTTTGATTCATCGTGACTGCCTACTAGTAGGAGAGTCTACCGTGCAGTTTGGGTTGCCCGATGAGGTTTTGCCGAGATTGCTGGCTATTTTGTCGAGCAATCCGAAAGTGAAGCAGGTCACCCTGTATGGCTCACGCGCGAAGGGGAATTGGCGCCGTGGTTCGGACATTGATCTGTGTATTGATGGAGATTATCTGAGTCTGCAGGAGCTCGATGAGATCGATGCGCGTATCGACGATTTGCTGCTTCCATGGAAGGTCGATATCACCGTCCTGCAGGAGATTGATAATCCGGATTTGATTGATCATATTGAGCGTGTCAGGGTGAGGCTCTATCCCGGCTAGATGCTGAGTTTGGGCGTTGTCGACTTATTGATGATTCGTCATTCCGGCGAAGGCCGGAATCCAGAAGAATCTAGGAACTGGACCCCGGCCTTCGCCGGGTTGCCGAATGCTCTGGCGGTTCCTTTGTGGCGGGAAAGAATGGCAGGCATGATGAAAAAAAGAGCTTTGATCACCGGATTGGATGGCTTTACCGGGCGCTATCTGGCAGACGAGCTAGAGGCTGCCGGTTATCGAGTGTTCGGGACTGTGCACGGTGTCGAACCCAAGGGGCCTGATCAGATAGCGGTCGATCTCTGTGACCGGGCCGGGCTGGGACGGGTTGTCGCCGACGTATGCCCGGATGTTGTCGCACATCTCGCAGCGATTTCGTTCGTGGCACATGGCGATGCGGAGTCGATCTACCGGGTAAACGTGGTCGGGACGCGCAACCTGCTGGAAGCGCTGGCCGGTCTGGATAGGCGACCCCGTGCCGTGTTGCTGGCGAGTAGCGCCAATATCTACGGAAACGCCGCGGTTAATCTGATCGATGAGTCGGTACCACCTTCGCCGGCTAACGACTACGCGGTAAGCAAGCTGGCGATGGAGTACATGGCCCGTTTGTGGATGGATCGTCTCCCCATCACGATCAGCCGCCCCTTTAATTACACGGGGGTGGGGCAGGCACCGCAGTTCTTGTTGCCCAAGATCGTCGGGCATTTCCAGCGGGGTGAGAAGGTCATCGAACTGGGCAATATGGATGTCGAGCGGGATTTTTCCGACGTGCGGATGGTGGTTAAAGCCTATGCTGCGTTGCTTGACCGTTCGCCGGCGGGTCAAGTTTTCAATGTGAGCTGTGGCAATGCCTATTCCTTGAAGAATATCTTGGCGTTGATGGGTGAGATTGCCGGGTACGAAATCGAGGCAAGGGTCAATCCGGCTTTTGTACGCGCCAATGAGGTCAAGCATTTGTGTGGCGATGCGACAAAGCTGCGTAAGGCTATTGGCGAATTTGAAGTGATTCCGCTGCGGGAAACGTTGCGATGGATGTACACGGAGGGCGTTCAATGAGAGTGGCGTTTTCGACGACCGTTCTGGCCAAAGGCTTGGCGCATTCCTCGGTTGATGGCATTGGTTCCTATACACGCGAGTTGGGTGGGTTGCTTGCCCCACGAGCGGATGTTTCGTTGGTTCCTGTCGGATTCCGGTACGTGGTTGGCAACGACGTAATCGGAGGTGCTGAAGCCCCTGAAATGCTCATTAGTTACGCGAAAACGGCCGTATGGTCCGCTGTTACGCCATTTTCGTTTCCTGTTGATGTGCTTCGGCGCCGGAATGTCGATTTGTTCCATGCAACCGACCACCTGATTCCGAAACTCTCCAACACCCCGGTTGTCGCTACGTTGATGGATGCAATCCCGCTTTCGAATCCGGAATGGGTGCGTATGAATTTCGCCGCGATGAAGCGCTGGTTGTGGCGACGTGCAGCCCAATGGGCTGATCACGTGATCACCATTTCGGAATACTCCAAACAAGAGATCATCAAACAGTTTGGAATTGCTGACGACCGGATATCGGTTACGCCCCTTGGCGTTGATCAGCGCTTTTTTGAAGGTATCGAAGATCACATTAAGACCGATGTGCTCCGCAAGCTTGGGCTTTCTGGTTCGTTTTTTCTCTTTGTTGGAACGCTGCAGCCAAGAAAAAACGTCGAGCGGATTTTGGATGCTCATCTGGCTTTGCCTGAGACAGTCAGGAAGGAGTATCCGCTGGTAATTGTTGGCAGAGCCGGCTGGGGTTGTGAGACCTTGGTCAGGCGGCTAACGGATGCTCACGCACAAACCAGCGTGCACTGGCTGCAGTATTTGCCTGATGTCGAGGTTCGGGTCTTGATGCAGACTGCGCGAGCGCTGGTTTTTCCGTCACTGTGCGAGGGGTTTGGTTTGCCTGTGGTCGAAGCGTTTGCATCAGGGCTCCCTGTCATTACGTCAAACTCGACTTCGCTCCCGGAAGTGGCTAGAGACGCTGCATTGTTGGTGACTCCTACAAACGTTGCTGAAATCGCTGATGCAATGAACCAGATGGTTCGAAGTCCTGGGTTGCCCGAACGACTTTCCGAGGCGGGCCGTCTTCGTGCCCGCGAGATGAGTTGGGAGTCATGTGCCGAGTTGACCCTGGCGGCTTATCGGCGAGCAGTCGCGGGATAAATGACGACTGCTTTCCGACGAAGAGAAGGGCTCAGGAGCGATCGGTGCTAAAGCGGTTGTTAGGTGCGCAATGGCTGGCCATCGGCATAGTCGGCGCTGTCTCCTTCGTTCTCAGCATCTTTGTTGCCAGGCAGCTCGGTCCGGAGGCATTTGGTGTTTATGCCCAGGCGGTTTCACTGGGCGCGCTACTCAGTATTCTGATCGACGGTGGGTTCGGCAAGCTGCTGATGCGTGAGACGGTGCGCGTTTCGCCCTCGCTTGAGACACATGGCGAATTCTTGCATCGCTATGCCTATGGCCACGCCCTGTCGGTGATGGCCGTGCTGGCGTTCCTGGTTGTGGTGAATCCATTGGCACCGCACTGGCCGACACTATTGGCCACGGTTGGCGCGTTTGGTGCAGTAGTCCTGGCAAACTTCTCGATGGCGATCTTGCGTGGGCAAGGGCGATTGATGCGTGATGCCTTATGGCAAATCGGCGGTAGGCTACTGACCGCTTTTTTCGTGATTGTTGCCTTGTGGTTTGGGGCCGGTTCGCCGTGGGTGATATTGGTTGCCCAGTGTGTTGGTACCTTCGTTTTCTTGATCATACTAATGCGGCGCGGTTGGATCGCGCCCAAGCTTCGTATCCCGCGAGCGGTCTACGCGACGGCTTTGCCTCTGGTTTGGCTTGAACTGGCGACAGTGGCTTATTTTCGTGCGGACATGCTTTTGTTTGAAACGGCAGGCGTGCCAAAGGCGGACATTGGCTCGTACGGTGTGGCCTTTCGTTTGATCGAGGCTTTCCTGTTGTTGGCCTCTCCTGTGGGTCTGTTGCTGTTCAGGCGTTTTCGGTTGGATTCCGGTGTGACGACTGATGCGGTATTACGGCAGGTGATGCGCTTCGCAGCTTTCGCCGGTGCGATCGGTCTCTTGGTGTTTTTTGCTGCTCAACCGTTGGCCGACATGTTTTTTCAGACCGTCTTCGGCAAAGGTTTTGCCTTGTCGGCTGACTGCTTTCGGATACTCAGTCTGATGCTGGTTTTTGCCTTGGCCAATGGTGTGCTCGGTCAGGGGGTTCTTGCCTTGGGATCGGAGCGTTTCTATGCGTGGACGGCGACGGTCGCGGCCATTGTCAATATCTTGGGTAACCTGGTGCTAATGCCTGAATACGGGGTCTGGGCGGCAGCCTGGATGACGGTCATTACCGAGGCAGTGTTGAGTGTTGGCTTGTCGGGGGCATTGTTTGGGGCATGGAAGAAGTGTCGTTATGCGAAATGATCAGCAGGGAGTGAAGCCTTCGGCGTTGCATGTCTATCGGACTTATTTTCCCGACCCTCCGGGTGGATTGCAGGAGGCCATTCGCCAACTGGCGCTTTCAACCCGAGCGTTCGGAGTTGAAAACACGATCTTCACGCTTTCGCCCAAGCCCGAGCCGAACGAGTTGACTCTGCCGGAGGGGCGGGTGGTCAGGCGGAGGTCGTGGGCGGCGCCGGCATCGTGCGACATCGGGGGGGGGGCGGCGGTCTCGTGTTTTTCGCGATTGTCGCGTGAAGCGGACGTGATCCACTATCTTTTTCCCTGGCCGTTCGCGGATATTCTCCGTTCGGTGGTGCGTCCCGATCGGCCTGAAGTGCTGACCTATATTTCCGATGTCGTCCGGCAGAAGTGGCTTGGAAAGGCCTATGCGCCGTTGATGTGGCGCACCCTGCGTGCGATGAAGGTCATCGTCGCCAACTGCCCGGCCTATGCGCGGACGAGTCCGGTGCTCTCCGATCCGTCGATTCGTGACAAGGTGCGGGTCATCCCGCTGGGGATCGAAGAGAGTTCCTACCCTAAAAATGGGGATGAAGGAATTTTCGAGCGGATAGGTGTCGATCCGCATGAGCCTTTCTTCCTTTTTGTCGGCGTGCTGCGTTATTACAAAGGCCTCGATTATTTGATTCGTGCGGCGACAAGTGTTGGAGCTCGAATCGTCATTGCCGGCTCAGGCCCGGAGGGAGAGCGCCTGGTCAAACTGCGTGATGAGGTCGGGGCGAAAAATGTCGTGTTCGCGGGGCAGATTTCGGACTTGGAGAAAGTTTCATTGCTCAAGCGCTGTCAGGCGCTGGTGCTTCCATCGCATCGTCGCTCGGAGGCCTACGGGATGGTCCTGGTGGAAGCCGCCATGTTTGGGCGTCCGCTGATTTCGTGCGAAATCGGAACAGGAACGTCGTTCGTGAATGCCCATGAGGAAACGGGCTTTGTTGTTGCCCCGGAAAATCCCGATGCCTTGGTGCGAGCCATGAATGCTTTTCTGGCGGAAGAAAGGCTTGTTGGCGATATGGGATCTGCTGCGCGTCTTCGTTATGAGCGCATGTTCTCTGGCACGGCGTTGGGAAAAGCGTACGCCGACTTGTTTCGGGAAGTTTCAGCATAGCGAGTCGCTGTCAAAAGAGGCTCCGCGTATAATCGCCCCTTCGCCTTTTTCAGACCGGTTTCCGCCATGCAGGAAAAATACCAACCCCAAGAGATCGAGCTCGCCGCCCAGGATCACTGGAAAAAGACCGGCGCCGCGCGTGCCGTCGAAGACCTGAGCAAGCCGAAGTATTACTGCCTGTCGATGTTCC
>Ga0302250_1001310_pt1 | contig 19260 bp, 21 predicted proteins | sample AAG_RA_Asp_MG_FD_193536 | JGI IMG/M metagenome (GOLD analysis project Ga0302250, IMG submission 193536) | Enriched activated sludge microbial communities from anaerobic digester in WTTP, New Holstein, Wisconsin, United States - AAG_RA_Asp | ecosystem: Engineered > Bioreactor > Anaerobic >... | reverse complement strand
TTTACCTCCCAGGGAGAGACAATACCAAGGGCCATACCAAAGAGCTGTTCGGGTTGCATGCGAAGGCACCTCCAGAAAAAGATGCCGACACTATACCATGCTTACCCACTCATTTCGACGAGGAGCCCAAAAACAAACCAAAAAACCTGGCGAGATGCCAAACTTTGCAGTCAACCCGGAAGCCGACGCTATGCTTAAGAATATGGCCAAGCCAAAGAAATAACCCGGGCGTCACACAGACCTAAAAAGGCAACCTCCCGACCGATCGGGAGGTTGCCTTTTTTACTGACAGCCGAGGGCCTGACGCAGGAAACCTTGGATCAACCTGCCTGTCCGAATACCCCGTTCAGCAAAAATGCCGTATAGCCCAGATAACAGCTCAGCAACAGCGCACCCTCGATCCGGTTGATCCTGCCCGGTCCGCGGAAACCATAGCCGAACAGGAACAGCGAGACCGTCAGTACCGTCATCATCAGCATATCCCGCGAAACCACACTCGGCTCAAATCCCAGCGGACGAATCGTACCGGCGATCCCCACCACCGCCAGGGTATTGAACAGGTTGGAGCCGAGCACGTTGCCGAGGGCAATGTCGTGCTCGTTGCGTCTGACGGCGATGATCGAGGAGGCCAGCTCCGGCAGCGAGGTGCCCACCGCCACGATGGTCAGGCCTATGATCAGGTCACTGATCCCCAGCTGGTGGGCAATGGCCACCGCCCCCCAGACCAGGATGCGGGAGCTTGCGATCAGCAGCACCAAACCCGCAATCAACCAGAACAGTGCCCGCCGGATCGGCATGGCCTGTTCCTGCAACTCGTCTTCCATCTCCTCGCCAAAGGCGTCACCCTTCTGTCGCAGCCCCTCCCAGATGGTCCAGCCCATCAGGCCGGCAAAAACAGCCAGGTGAATCCATCCGTCGAGCCTGCTCAGATTACGATCATACATCAGCAGCAAGGCAAACACGGTCACCAGCGAGAGTATCGGCAATTCCTTGCGCAGCACCCGCGAATGCACGGCAATCGGACTGATCAGGGCGGTCAGACCCAGGATCAGGGCGATGTTGGTGATATTCGAACCATAGGCATTGCCCAGGGCAATGCCGGGATTGCCCTGCCATGAGGCCAGGGCCGACACCACCATCTCGGGAGCGGAGGTGCCAAAGCCCACCACCACCATGCCGATCAACAGGGGCGACATACCAAAATATCGGGCTGTCGAGGCTGCGCCTTCGACAAAGCGGTCAGCACTCCAGACCAAGAGCGCCAGACCAACCAGTACCGCCAATAAAGGCATCAACATGATTCAGTTTCCATTTCCACAACAAATTCAGACCGCCGCTTGGGCGGGCTACTTGTGCACAGCCAGCAATTCAACATCAAACAACAGGGTGGCATGGGGCGGAATCACCCCACCGGCCCCGCGGGCGCCGTAGCCCAGGTTGGCAGGGATCACCAGCTTGCGCTTGCCTCCCACCTTCATACTCATCACACCCTCATCCCAGCCCTTGATCACCTGACCCACCCCGATCACAAAGCTGAACGGCTGGCGACGATCCAGCGAGCTGTCGAATTTTGTGCCGTTCTCAAGCGTGCCGGTATAATGCACCGTAACCTGCTTGCCCCGCACCGGGGAAGCCCCTGTGCCAACCACCAGATCAACGTACTTGAGTCCTGAAGCCGTTGTCGTCATCGTATGTCCCCTCGTCTCTGCCGCCTGCACCGGAAGTGCGATCAGTACCGTCAGCATACAACCTGCCACCAATTTCACCACGTTTAGCATCTGAAACCACCTTTCACTTTGTGTCACAAGCTACTTGCCGTATTTTTTCTGCACCTCGGGAATCAGCTGTTTGATGTTGTTGATCCGGGTGGCATCCGAGGGGTGGGTACTCAACCATTCCGGTGGGGCCTGGCCGTTCTTCTTGGCAGCCATCCGCTCCCAGAACGCCACCGCCGCCTGCGGATTGTAGCCGGCCATGGTCATGAAAACCAGGCCCAGGTGGTCGGCCTCGCTTTCGTGAAGCCGGCCATAGGGCAGTATCGCCCCGTATTCCGCCCCCACCCCGTACACCGCCATCCAGAGCTGCTGGGTCTCGGCCGGTCGGGTGGCCAGAGCCGTTGCGAGCGCCACTCCACCGGCCCGGGCCAGCAACTGCTGGCTCATCCGCTCGTTGCCGTGCTCGGCAACCGCGTGGGCGATCTCGTGTCCCATAACCACCGCCAGACCGGTCTCATCCATGGCCACCGGCAACAGGCCGGTGTAGACCACCACCTTGCCACCGGGCATGCACCAGGCATTGACCTGGGGATCTTCCACCAGATTGAACTCCCACTGGTAGTTCTTGACCTGGTCCTGCATACCATTGGCGATCAGATAGCGTTCCACCGCCTGGCTGATCCGAAGGCCGACCCGCCGCACCAGCTCGGTCTGCTGCTGGTTGCTGCTCAGCTTATTCTCCTTCAGAAACTGGTCATACTGCTGCAGACTCATCGACATCATTGATGAGCCGGGGATTATGTTGAGCTGGGCACGACCGGTCACCGGCACCGTACTACAACCGGCCACCAGGCTTACCAGCACCGTTGCCGCCATCAGCCATCGCATCAGCATACGCACGTCCTCCGTTTATCAATCTGCGGCTTGCGGCCGTATCAGACCGGGATGATGTTCCAGGTCTCGCTGGTCAGGTCAAAGACCACCCTGGCCTGCTTGCTACGCAACTGCTGCAGCACCTGTTCGACCTTGTCATCCAGGCTGTGACCGTCGTCGGCCGGCTCCGACCATTCCCGCGACACAAACGCCGCCACCATGCTGCGCAGCGTGTCCGGTTCGATCCGCTCCAACGGGACCTCCACCCCCTCTTCAGAGGGCTGATCCAGTCGATTGTACTCCAGAGTCACCTCGTGTTCACCGTTTCTGCCCATGGTTATGCCTGTTCTACCCTGTCCGGTAACCGGCTCTGATCAGCGGCAAACCGGCACAGGTCCGGCGTAAAGAGACAAAAATCAGACTGTAACGCCTGATGATGTCGGCTGAGCTCCGTTTCGCAGCCCTGCAGGGGGTTCGGCCGGGAAACCCGGCGCGACATCCGGCTGAAGGCCTGACCGATCCCGTCAATGGTTGCATAGGAGGGCAGCAGTTCGTCAAAGATCACCGCTACCAACGGCTGCATCGCCGCCGGCAGCAGGGCGCGATTATCCTCCACCACACCCCGCGTCCTGACAAGAAAACGGTCAAACGATTCAGCCGACCATTCCTGCCAGCTGTTGACCAGAAAATAGTCATAAAAAAGATCCACCATCACCCCACGGTAGAGGCCGTACTCCGGCGCCAGACGGTGACGGCTCTGCCGGAACAGCGGATGCTGCTCGGCATAGGAATCAATCCGGCGGTGCAATTGTACGCCGTCACGTACCCGGAGCGTAAAACGATCCTGCAGGCTGCCCTTGACAAAATCACCCATGAAGTTGCCCAGCAACAGCTGATCGTCAGCTCCGGACAGCAGCATGTGGAACAAAAAATTCATAGGGTACCTACCATCAGTGCTGCATCTCCAGCCCTGCTACTAGCGGAGGTAATGGCAGGTATACCCGCCGGGGTTCTTTTGCAGGTAATCCTGATGATACTCTTCCGCACGATAAAAAGTACCGGCCTGGGTGATTTCGGTGACCAGCGGCGCCTTCCAGCGGCCGGATGCATCAACTATCTTAACCCGCTCCGCAACCTGCTGCTGGACGCTATTGGTAAAGAAGATGGCAGAACGGTACTGACTGCCGCGATCATTGCCCTGACGATCCTTGGTGGTAGGATCATGCATCCTGAAGAACCAGTCCTGCAGCAGTTCTTCATAGCTCAGTTTCCGCGGGTCAAAAACCACCTCAACACTCTCGGCATGGCCGCTTTTTGAATCGTGGGTATCTTCATAGCGCGGATTTTTCAGGTGCCCGCCGGTATAGCCGACCTGGCTTGCGATCACCCCCGGTATCGTACGCAGGATATCCTGCATCCCCCAGAAACAGCCTCCTGCCAGCACGGCGGTCTCCTGTGCCGGGGCATCGGTGGCAACGCCGGCCGCCTCGAATTGGGGCACATACCGTCCATAGCCCTGGCTCCAGAGCTGCCCGGCAGGGATAAAGCGCAGGGCAGCCGAATTGATGCAGTAGCGCTGCCCGGTTTCCCCTGGGCCATCATCAAAGAGGTGGCCCAGATGAGAATCGGCATGCCTGGAACGGACCTCGGTGCGCTGCATGCCATGGCTGCTATCAGCCTTTTTGACCAGATGGTCCGCCTCCAGTGGCCGGGTGAAGCTGGGCCAACCGGTGCCGGAATCGAATTTATGCTGGGAGCTGAACAACGCCTCACCGGAAACCAGATCCACATAGATACCCGGAGCGTGATGGTTCCAGTAGGCATTGCTGAAGGGCGGCTCGGTACCGCATTGCTGGGTGACCTTGAACTGCTCCGGTGTCAGCTTGTTTTTCAGCTGATCAGGAGATGCCTTGGGATACACCACCGTTTTTTCGTGCATGGGGTTCACCATATCGGAGCTGTTGTCACAGGATGCCGGACAGGCGTTACACACCAGCAGCACCGCCAGCAGGATGAGCAGCTGCCATGGACGTTGCATACCGACCCTCCTTGCGCTCAGATTACCGCGCAGTCCTCACGCCGCCAACAAAAAACAGCAGGACCGAGGGTGGCGGTGCAATGCTGCTTACCCTCTGCTGTCTGGTACAGAATACCAGCAGAAGCGAGGGGGTGGTAAAAAATTGTTGCTATCAGCAAGTTGCTTTTGCTATGGTGCGCCGCAGTTCACAAATAGTGCTAGCAGGTACACGATAATACTAAACCATCCGCGAGGATGGGGCGGAAAGCCTACAGGGTCTCACCGAGACAGCCAGGTTGCCGAAATATCTTTTACGAGATTCGGCAGCCTGGCTTTTTTTGTGCCTGCTGCATCGAAAGGCCCCTGAAAACCCCATGTTTACGACCAGCAAACCGACATCACTGCCCGCTACGCTGCGTTGTCTCGCTGCAGATGCCCTGCTTGCCGCGCTGCAGGGCTGTGCGACCATGACGGCGGTCTATGAGGAGTTCCCGTCTGTTTCCGACCTGCAGGAAGAAACCTTTGAGCAGAACCAGTTTTCGGTTGCCAAGGGTGACGATGTCATCGGCCGCTTGCGCTCCGTCCGCCTGGCAAAGGGGGATACGCTGCCGGACATCGCCAGGCATTACGGTCTGGGCTTGAATGGCCTCACGGCTGCCAATCCCGGAACGGATATCTGGGTACCCGAGGCCGGGGAACGGCTGATCCTGCCCCATTTCTTCATTCTGCCGGATGTACCCAGAAAAGGGGTGGTGATCAATCTGGCCACCCTGCGGCTGTTTGCGTTCAAGGGCGCTGCTGATCAGTTGACCGTGGTCACCTACCCGGTTGGTATCGGCACCGAGGAGCGTCCCTCCCCCACCGGGCAGATGCGGGTAGAGCGCAAGGCCTACCGGCCCAGCTGGTATGTGCCGACCTCCATTGCCAAGTCCCACCTGAAAAAGGGCGATGTATTGCCTGCGGTGGTGCCGCCGGGTCCCGACAATCCCCTGGGGGAGTATGCGCTCTATCTGACGGCCCCGAGCTATCTGATCCACGGCACCAACAAACCGGCCAGCATCGGACTGCGGGCCAGCAACGGCTGCTTCAGGCTGTATCCCGAGGATGTCAAGCGGCTCTATGAGATCACCCCGGCCAAAACGCCGGTTAATATCATCAACCAGCCGTATCTGGTGGGATTACGCAACGGGGTGATCTACCTGGAGGTGCACGGGCCAACCGACGACCTGGACACCGCCGGGCTTGACAAGGTCTACCGCAAGCTCAAGGCAGTTGAAACGGCGACAGGTCGGCCCCTTGACTGGAACAAGGTCAAGCAGGTGCTGGCCGAGGCACGCGGCATTCCTGTTCCGGTCTTCGAGCTCAGACCGGGCAGTGGCAAAGAGATTGCCGAACCGACCGAGGTGAGACACCCGGCAGAGCTGAGATTCAAGCCGAAACTAGCGGAGCTTGATCCGGATGCATGGTCGGTACTGGTGGCCGAGCTGCAGGACGAAACTGATGCCGTCAGGCTTACCGCCATCATCAACCATCAGGGGCCCCCTATCCCTGCACGGATGGTCTCGAATGGCTCCGGCCATCAGATTATAGCCGGTCCGTTCACCGATCAGAAAGTGGCCCGAGAGATCATCCGACGTCTAAAAATGGATCTGGAGCTGGATGCCAGACTGGTTGAACCAGCGCGGCGTAACTAATAAAAAAAGGAGGTACACAGGAATGAAAAGGTTTTCCGTAGTTTCGATGATGTTTGTGCTTGCCGTTGCTTTGGGGGGGTGCGCAACAACAGCTGACCTGGAGAAGGTGCAATCCCAGCAGATGATGACCGGCGCCAAGGCTGATCAGGCAGCGCAGGATGCACAGGCTGCCAAGGCTGCTGCTGATGCGGCCACCCTTAAGGCAGAAGCTGCCGCAGCCAGGGCCGAAAATGCCCTGAAATTGGCAGAAGAGCGGGCGAAGCGGGCTGACGAAAAAGAGAAGCTGGCTGAAGAGAAGGCCAGAATTGCCGATGAAAAAGCACAAAGCGCTGATCAAAAGGCAAAGCAGGCAGAAGCTGTGTTCCATCGCTCAATGCAGAAATAACCGATTCTGCATCCGGATTTGTGCTGGTGACTCACCGGTAAGGAGGTGGCAGGGTAGCGATACCCTGCCGCTTCCGTATCTCTCTGCTAAAGGATATGAGATGCATAAACTGAATACCAGGCAGCACAGGGGCGGTGGTCTTACGGCCCGCTCCCTGGTCAGCATCATCCTGGTGCCGATGCTGCTCTGGGGCTGCAGTGGTCTGAATAACGGGTTTCAGGCCAGAGATGCCTTCCGGGAAGCCAACGACCAGTTCAACCGTGGTGCCTACAGCGCAGCACTGGGCAGCTATCTGCAGATCATCGAAAAGGAACCCCAGGCCGGAGACCGGGCGCTCTTTGAGATGGGGATCATCCATGCCCACCCAGGCAATGCACAGAAAGATTATCAAAAAGCCCGGGATTGTTTTCAGCGGCTGATCAGGGATTTTCCAACGAGCGCCTACCGGAAAGACAGCCAGTTGACGCTCTTCAGCATCAGCACGGTGATGGCCAAGGACAGCACCATTGCCACCCAACAGGCGCAGATCGAGGCACTACGCCAGGAGCTGCAAGGCAGGGCACATGAGGGGATCACCCTGCAGAAAAGGATCAAGGCGCTTGAACTGGAGCTTAAAAACGCAGAAGCAACAATCAACGCCCTGAAGACAGAGCTTCGTGCCAACCCTAAAGGACCGGCAGACAGGGTTTTGATAGAAAAGAAGGCCCGCCGGCTGACGCTGTTCTCACAGGGCAAAGAACTGAAAAGCTACCCGATCGCCCTGGGCGAAAACCCGGACGGCCCCAAGGAACGGCAGGGAGATAACAAGACCCCGGAAGGGGTCTACCGCATCGAATCACGCAACCGAAACAGCAGCTATCACCTGGCCCTGCGCATCTCCTATCCCAACGAAAAGGACAAAAAGCGGGCTCGGGAACTTGGCGTCTCTCCAGGGAGCGACATCATGATTCATGGCATTAAAAACGGCTTCTCGTGGGTTGGTGGCCTGCACACCGAGGTTGACTGGACCAAAGGCTGTATTGCCGTCACCGATCAAGAGATAGAAGAGATTGAGAAACTGGTGCCAAACGGCACAACCGTTGAGATCCGCCCCTGACCTGACCGGCGTTGCCGGGCGACTGCATATGCAAATCTTCTTGTCATCACGTCTTGTGAGGGGCTGTTTCTGTGGTACGCTGGCTACGCCACACACAACATGCAAGGAGAATGGGTATGCCGATTATTGACTGGGACGACAAATTTCTGCTCGGTATTCCGCAGCTTGACGAACACCACCGGCAGCTGGTGAAACTCCTCAACCAGGCCTTTGATGACTTTACCGCCAAGGCCCCTCTCGAAGAGATCGGCAAACTTTTGGAAGCGTTGGCCGACTACGCAACCTATCACTTCGCAGCAGAAGAAAACTGGATGAAGGCCAACGGCTATCCCAGGCTTACAGAACACGCTGCAGAACATGACAAGTTCTCAGCCCGCGTGACTGAAATGCTGCGCGATGTGAGCGCCGGAAACCCCACCCTGCCCTTGGAACTGCTCACTTTCCTCAAAAACTGGCTTATTGAGCACATACTGACCACCGATGCCGACTACGGCAGATTTTTCAGGACGCAAACGGCCTAAATCCGACCACCCATCTCCCTGGTGTAGCCGTTGTACTCCGAAAATGACCATCTCACTCAGCAGCGTGCCACTTGCATCATCTGATTGAGGCGGGTGCGCCATTCGGTGAACAGTTAGTCATCAAGGACAGTCCGGCTCACCACTCATCCCGGCTGCCTGAACACCACTACAGAGCCATAAAGCTTCCGACATCAATTCGACTCCCCCAGATATTTTTCAAACCTGCGGCACATGCGCTCGAAGGCGTTTAATTCGGCCTGGGTCATCTGGTCGTAATGGTCGGGCAGGATACCGTCATCAGCGACCGATTCGCGCAGCTTCTCCAACGGATCGTCCCGATACTCCTCGTACAGTGAAACCTCTCGGATGATAGTGCCGCCAAGCGACCAGAGGTGGTCGCGATACTGGGCGAAGGTCTTTCGTGATAATCCCTCGTCATAAAGCGCCTGCAAAAAACCGGCAAACCAGGGCAACAGCTTCTTGCCGTAGGTGAGATCTTCCGCAACGCCCATCCAGCTCCTCGGCCACCTGTCGAAATCCGGTGTCCAGGCGCGGAAACTCTCCGCTTCACTGTTCCTGTCGGCGCTCATTTGTCTCGCCATAATCCCGCTTTGACCAGACGTTGCACCAAGGCTCGGCGGCGCGAGTGTTCGGCCATGTACTTCTGAAACTCCTTTTGGAACACTGCCAAGGTGGCATGCTGGCTGTAGGCATCGCGCAGATCGACCAGTTGGCGACATGCTGCGTCGTAGGCATGGGCGTGGCCCTTGTTGGCGTTCTCATGAGCAGTTTTCCAGGCCCGAGGAAAATCCGCCGCCAGTTTGGCAAGCCAGGCATCCCGTTGCCTCTTGCATTCTGCTTCGGCCTGGCGACGTGCCTTGGCCTCCTCGATCAGCCGCAAAGCCTTGGCCTGCTCGGCCAGCCGCCACAAATCGGCAACGGAGCGGCGCACTCCTTTGGTCGGCGCAGACTGCTCCTGCCAGGCGGCATACCGTCGTTTCAACGCCCGTTCGGCGCTGGCACCCTGTCCGTCCAGCATCTGCCGAAGGTAACCCCTGACTTCGGTTTTCGGAAGTTTGTCGAGCCAGGCATCGAGTGCAGCGTCATCCGCCGCGTCCGTATGATTCTCTTGACTACCGCTGCCCACCCCGGCCAGAAGATCGATGTCGACTTCGATAAATTCCGCCAGCCCCTGCTGCGCCGCCGTCAGCTTATCCAACCCCTGTAGCACAAAGGGCTCCAGGTCGTCCGGATCGGTCTCCTCGGTCGTCACGGCCCGCAACCAGCCGATATACAGACTGCGCAGATCGCCTCGCAGCAGTTCCTCCCGCACAGGAGCAAGAAGGGTCATCAAGCCGGGTCCTTCATCAACATAGCCGAAGCGGTCGTAGTTCTCTGTTTCACCGAGGGACCAGGTCAACAGCCAGTGCTCCGGTAACTTTTCAAACTCCAGATGCGGGCTGGTACAAAAAGCCTGGAGTATCTTCTGGTCGAGGGCCTCTCTGGGTAAGCGCACCATGAAGATGGCATCTCCCCAGTTGGCGATAAACACATGGACATCGAAAAACCGCCGCATGAAATCGCGTGGATCGGCCTTCAGTCCGCTCCAGCTGTATTCGTTGATGAAACTGACCGGGGTGATTTGCGCCCGGGTTGAAATGCCCCGCAGGTGGTCCATCTCCCGAGCCGTCAAGGGACGGTCGACAGCGAGAAACTCAAGGTATTGATATTCACTCACGGCAACGCCTCACGTAGATTTTTTGGCCCGAAAGGCCGAGTCGTCAGCCAGATGCAGATAGATGCGGCCTTTCAGCTCGCCATTTTCAATGACCGCCCAACCCCGACCGCAGACCGGATCGTTTTCATCCTGTCCGACCAGGAGAACTCGAAACGTGGCGCATTGCCGCATTGCTCCACCCGGCCGTCGATATCCCCGGAGACCAGGCCGAACTGAAACCGTCCGGTGCCGTCCGAGCCGATACGGATAAATCCCGGCACCTCCATGTCGACGTAATCCTGATCCCAGACCTCCATCTCGACGATGCGCCATTTTCCGGCAAACGGTTTCATCTGCTTCATCTGATGCCCTTCAAGAATCTCTCTTTTGTCGCCCCGAGTAATAAACGGCCCGATTGTCACAAGCCGTGTCGCGAGTTTGTCGCAAGTTATCCGCCGCCGTGCCGGGCCATCACCTGGCGGCCCTTGTCGGTCAGGCGGTATTTCTGCTTGCTGCTGCGCGGCTTGTCGGGACTGGTCATTTCAATCAATCCGGCATCCAGAGCCGGGAGCAGATAGGCCTTGCGAAAATGTTCATCGTCTTTCAGCCCGAGCGTGTCTTTGAGCTGTTGCCGGGTCATCTCTCCGGCAAGAACTGAGAGCAGCCGGACTTCCGGGGTTACTTCCGGTGCGACTTCCGGGGTCGAGCTGGTCACCGTATCCAGGATCATCCGTAGCATGAAGGCGATGAACGGGGCGGAATCGGTCTTTTGGGTGCTTTCCTGAATAGACTGGTAGTACTCGGCCTGGTGTTCGAAGATCAGGCTTTCCACCGGGATGCCGGCGAACAGGGGATTCCAGCGGGCCAGAATCAGGCTCTGCCACAGCCGCCCCATGCGGCCGTTGCCGTCGGCGAAGGGATGGATGAATTCGAATTCGTAGTGAAAGACCGAGCCGGCGATGAGCGAATGGGCGTCGGTGGCGGCCAGCCACCCGAGCAGGTCGGCCATCAGTTGCGGCACCCGGCCGGCGGGCGGGGCCATGTGGATTACTTGGTTTCCCGCCATCACGCCGACGCCGCCATGCCGATACAGCCCTGCCTCGTCGATCAGGCCGGACATGAGTATCCGGTGCGCCTCCAGCAGGTCTTTTTCCGCCTCGGGCTTCCATGTATCGAACCGGTCGTAGGCGGCCAGGGCGTTTTTCACCTCCTGCACCTCGCGGGGCGGGGCGATGACCCGCTTGCCATCCAGTATCGCGGTGATCTGTGCCTCGCTCAGGGTGTTGCCTTCGATGGCCAGCGAGCCGTGGATGGTGCGAATACGGTTGATGCGCCGCAACCGCAAGGCTCTCGCCTGATCGGTGAGCACGGTCAACCGCCCGATGGCCTCACTGATCGCGGCGACCTTGTTCAGGATCTCGGGAGTGATGGTGTAGGGCGGCTGATATTTCATGTTGCCTCCCTGCCTGCTTGAAATGGCCCAAACCATGTCGCGCAGTGCCCCAGTTCAAAACGGTTCCACGCAGAAGATACCTCTTCGATACGAGTGATCGCTTGGTTCATGCGGTTGGTGATAGTGAACTGGGGCTGGAATGCGGAGGTCATCGGGTGATCAACCTCCCTTGGGCGCGGGCCGCCTGGATAACATTGCGGTTGGCGGTAAACACCTGAATACCGGGTACGGTGGCGAAGTCGCCGTCATCGGTAATGACCTGCACCACGCCATGGCTTCGCATGGATTCGAGAATGAACAGATCGTAGCCGTCGACCTTTTCAGTTTGCAGTCGGTTAAGAGCGGCGGTGGCCGCAGGAGAATTGATGGTGACGGTCAACGGTTCAGCAAGACTGGCTACCTGCGCCCAGGCAGCCTCAATTTCGGATACTGCTTGCCTACGTTCATGTGTCCGGTCATGCCTGAATTTTTTATCGAATTTGTTCGGATTCGGGAAAATGGCTGGATTCGCCTGTGCAAAAATCTCGTATTCGGCTTTTTCAATAAGATGGGTCAACTCCGCCAGGCTCAGCCCGGACTGAAAAATTCGCGCACCCGCACCAAGTGCCGAATTGGTGTAGTTGGGATAATTGGAAGTCTGGTAATCGGCCGGTGGGCGTGCGCTCTGGCTGGCCCTGGAATAAGTCAGCCAGTACCAGACATTGGTGTCCACCAGAAATGCATCTTCTGCTCTTGGTGTGTCTGCAGAGATATCGACCACCTCGGCCTGCACGGTATAGTTGATCGCCATCAGTCCGACTCCTTGGCCTGCTGCTCCAGAATGTCATCGACGATTTTGCGGTAATCCTTGTCGCCGTGGTATTTGGCGGCGTTTTCGATGACCCGTTCGACCACCAGTCTGCCGGTCTCATTGAGATGTTCGATCTGCAGCAGACGGCGCAGGTCGACCTCGGCGATGTCCTTCAGCAACTGGCCGATGGCGAAGTTGAAGAAAGGCGAGGCGAACTGGCTCACACCTTCGAAATCGAGGGTGACCGTTTCACCGTTTTGCAGCGCCCCGTGGACGGCGTCATAGATCTTTTGCCCGTCCTCCTTGATGATGCAGCGTGGACCGATCTGGTCCTTGATAGATAGTCTCATGATTCTGTTCTCCTTATTAACGGCTATTCGGCCTCGTCGCTGAACCGGTAAAGGTTCTCGTCGCAGCGCAGGGTGATGTGCACCACGGTACCCTCAAAAGCGAGTTCTCGGTTTTCGAATCGCTCGCCGCCCTTGTCGACGATGGCATAGCCGTCGTTACTGTAAATCTCCAATTTGCCCTGATTGAGCCGGACGAATTCCTTGAGCAGGTCAAGGCCCGAGCCACCCGGCTCTCCGACCTTGGTCGTGTTACCAGCCTGAAAGGCCCAACGCAGGCAGCTTGCACCGGTGAGTTTGGCAACCCGCTCTTCATCGGTATGCTGGCGAAAAAAGCCGCGAATCTTGGCCGGGATTCCTTGGCCGAAATCAACGACGGTAAGCAAAAGGGTTTCATTGTAGGGAAAATGCTGACCACAGGTGAACACGCCGATTTCGCTGCCACTGTGTTCAAAGGCGTTGTTGTAGATTTCCCACATGTGGCCGACGATAGCATCCCGCAGACGCTTACTTACCTGCACCCAACCCCGGCCCAGCCAATATTGTTCGAGATAATCCATGATCCCGCCGACATCACGAGTCTTGTCCTCACGGTAGGGGATGGAATTGCCGCTCCAGGCCGAAGTCGGATACCCGAAATTTCCGGCAAAACCGTTCTGGCAAAGGTTGGTCATGACCCGTTGGTCGCGCAGGGAATTCCAATCAAACTCCACCTTTCCCAGCCGAGACTCAATCAACCGCGCCAAACCTCCGAGAAATGAGACAGCGTTGGGCCGGAGAAACCAGCAGGTCGAAAAATCAAAGCGCACATCTTCGAAATAGTCGTTCGTCTGGCTCCAAATTGAAAAGAGCGTGGCAAAGTCGGCCCTTCCATCGTTGATCCGGGGAATTTGGATGACCTTCTGCGTCATGCCTACAGTTCCCCCCGGAAGGCCTTGGCGAGCAGGGCGGCATGAAAGGCCTTGAGCTCCTCCTCGATGCCAACGGTTTCAAGCTGGATGAGCTGCCGACGCTTGGCGATTTCCGCAAAGCGATTCTGTTCGTCGTATTCCGGAACGGGCACGAGAACCTTTTCCAGCTTTTTGAGCCCAAGCGTCCGGTTTCTTCCTGCCGAGCCGGGGGAGGCGGCTCGAATGTCTTCAATACCGCGCTCTCCCAGAAAGTGGTGACAGAGGAATTCTGACGTGGCCTGCCCTTCGTGGGGCACATAGGTGATGAACCGGTGTGAACCGACCCGGCCATGATCTTCGGCTTTGGCGACTGCTATCGCCTTTTCCCAAGCAAAGACGTTGTTGAAGACGAGGTCGCCTTCGTGGATGGTGTAAATCCGTTTGTTAGCGATCTGCTTGCCGGTCAACACCGGCTTCTGGAAGGTGCCCTTACCAAAGCTGCGGATGCCCATTTCTTCGTAACGGCCGTCCGGCTTGGCCTTGACCGCCCGACGAACGAGTGACGCGACATCTTTGAGGGGCTTCCACTCAACCCCTTCGATCATTCGGCTGTAGAGTGCTTGGAGCAGTGCATCAAGCTCGGCCTCCCGTTCGGCGGCAATCTTTCGAGCATCTTCGGCGCGACGGGTTAGCGCCTCGAGCCGCGCCACTATCCGGCGTTGTTCGTCGATGTCCTCTGGGAAAGCTACTTCAATCAAAGGCATCGTTTTGGTGTTGAGAGTAGATCCTTTTGCAGCATCCCCAGCATTTACTGTAAGGTCGGCGGCCTGAAGCGCATAAAACAGATATTTCTTGTCGATTCGTCCGTTTTTGGGGGACAGTGCGGCAATAGCCTCGTTGGTATAGAGATCACAACCAGCGAATGCCATTTTTCCAATGGTCAGTTTAAAGCTGAAAAGCAAGGTGCCTTTTGTGACTTTCTTGATATTTGTTTCACGTAGAGCCTGATCTGTAATGTATTCAGCCGTGTCACGAAGTTCCTCTCCAAACTTCATGCTGGCAATTGTGGCCCATTTATGCTGACCGTCGTGCCAATACTTGGCCTCTCCTCGTTTTGGAGTCTTGCCGATTGCAATATCAACAAGATTTCCAAGGCGGTCTGATGTCCAACCCGAAGGAATTACAGCCACACTCATTCCCCATTCCCCCCAGCCAGCAATTCCTGCATCTCGGCAATCAGCCCCAGAATCCGCTCCTCCTTGGCGGCGACCGAGGCCAGAATCTCCTCCGGCTCGGCATGCTCGACCGTCTCCGCCTCAATCAGGCCCAGACCGGAAAGTGTCATGTTGTAGCCGCTGTCGATGATCCGTTGCGCCGAAACCAGCCAGGCGCGGCCCTCCTCGGTTTTGCGCTCCGGCCACATGGCCACGAGATCGGGAAAGTCGTTGCGGTACTGGCTGCCGAACCTGCGGGCCTTGGAAAGGGACGAACCGTCGCCGTCCACCTTGAAGAACCAGACGTTTTCGGTGGCCCTGCCGGTGTTGCGGAAGATGAAGAAGCAGGTGGGGTTGGGCGTGTATGGTTCAAACATCCCTTTAGGCAGGATCACTACCGCCTGCAGGTCAAACTCGCGCAGCAGCCGCTCCTTGACGGTGACGTGGCTGCCGGTGTCGCCAAAAAGGATGCCGTTGGGGAAGATGATCCCGGCGGTGCCGCCGGGCCGCAGGCTGCGCAGGGCATGGGCCAGAAAGAGGACGTACTTGTCGCCCTTTTCGATGCGCAGCGAGCGCTTGGCGTCGCCCCGCGATCCGGAGAACGGCGGGTTTTCGAGGATATAGTCGAACTGGATCTCGTCCCACTTGTCCTCGCCGCCGCAGATGGAATCGCGCTGCACCATGGGGCAGCGGTCGAACCCATGAAGCATGGCGTTCATGGCGGCCATGCGCAGGATGTCCTGATCGCCGTCGAAACCGTAAAAGGCCCCGGTCTGCAGAAAATCCCACTGGGCACGACTCAGCTTGTCGCCGATGCCGATCTTGCGCACCCCGCCGTCGGGTGAAACCTTCTCGTGGACGAATTCCGGGCTGGTATTGGCCAGCAACATGTGCTCGTAGGCGGCAATCAAAAAACCGCCGGAGCCGCAGGCCGGGTCGCAGACGGTGCCGCCGATCTTGGGATCGACCATCTGGGTCAGCACCCGAATCAGGTGGCGCGGGGTGCGGAACTGGGCCGCCTTCTTTTGTCCGCCCAACTCGCTGGCCAGGTATTCGAAGAGATCGCCCTTGACGTCGGCATCCATGCCGAGAAAGGAGATGGGCGCGATGATGTCCACCGCCCGCCGCAGGGTCGCCCCGTTGGGGATGACGATGGCGGCGTTGCGGAAAATGGCCCGCGCCCCCTGGGAGAGCTCCGGGTGCTTGGCCAGCAGCGGCAGGGTGTCGCGCAGGGTGCGCAGCATGGCCTCGTTGTCCGGATTGGAGGTGAGCACACTCCAACGCAGGGGGTCGAAATCGAACTCCTCATCCCCTTCCTTGAACGTGCCGAACAGGGTGCGGTAGTTACCGTTGCGGGCCTCCTGCTGTTCGTGGTCCATCTCCTCCAGCATCTTCAAAAAGAGCAGGTAGGAGATCTGGGTGACATAGGTGATGGGGTTGGTGACGTTGTTGTCCCACATCACCTTGCAGAGGGATTTAAGGGTGTTTTGCAGTTGACCGCTGTCCATCAGGATTCCTTATCTTTATTACGCCGCAAGCAGGGCGTTCAGTTCGTCGACCATTTCCATCAGCTGTTCCTTGCCGAAAAGCTGCTCCATGCGGGTCAATCCGCCCCAGAGGGAGAACGGCGGCTGGCTGAAGAGGCGCATGGTGATCTCCTCGCCGGTCATGACCCGCGCCTTGAGCAGGCGAAGCATCTGGGCTTGGGCCGGGTTGATGCTGCTGGAGTGTTCCGAGACCCAGGCGTTGAAGGCTTTCTCGATACGCTCGTCCCGGGTGAGGAAGCGGTCCAGCCCCAGGGCCACACGGATGAAATCGGTGAGCGAACCGGTGGGCTGCTCGAAGGCCCGGCGTAGGGTCTCTTCGTTGAAGTAGTGCCGGGGCGAATTGAGACGGCGGGCGAGTGCCTCCCATTCCTCGTCGGCCAGTTCCTCGCCACGGAAGATCTTTTCCACCGCCGGATCGGTGCGTTTGAGCTCGACCACCTTCTTTTCCCATTCCTCGCGGTAGGTCTTGCGATCCATGGCCAACCCTTCCGGGCCGACCAGGATGATCTCGCGGGAGCGGATTTCGTCGTCGAGCGATCCCTCGGCAATGGTGAGAAACTCGCGATGACCGCCCTCTGGATAGGTTGTGCCGGTTAACGGCTGCAGCACGTCGCCTTCTTCGATTTCACCGGTTTCGGCCGGTCGTGAACCGGGAGAGACGCCGACCAGCTTCGGTTTGTCGTACCGCTCGCCGGGGTCGTTGAACCGCTTCGAGTTGCCGACAAAGTCGTAGATGATGAATTCCTCTTTGCCGATCTTCGGGCACAGACGGCTGCCACGTCCGCGCATCTGAGCGTATTTGATGGGCGACTTGGTCGGTCGCAGCATGATCAGGTTTTCGATATCCTTCTGGTCGTAGCCAGTGTCGAGCATGTCCACGGATACGGCGACCAGCGGCAGCGGGTCGTACTTGAATTCATCGATAATAGGCTTGGGGTTGCCATTGTTGGTGTAGCAGGTGATCTTCTTGGCGAAACTCTGCCGCACCTCGGACGGCGAGCGGTTGATCTGCCCCGCGATGCGCAGGCAGTCTTCGTCGGAAAGCAACTTGTTGAACAGGCGCACGAGGATCGATGCCTGTTTTTCAGACACTGCAAAGACAATGGTCTTGCGCGGCCTGACCCAGGCCCGTTCGGCGTCAGCGGCGTAGTATTCCTGCAGGATGGTCTTGAGACGGTCTTCGGATTCCACATCGCGGCCCCAGGCCCCGGGCTTGATCTCCTCGTCCTCCCACTCGGCCCCTTCGAAAGTCAGCACGCTTTCGGCGTGGTAGACACGATACTTGGTGAGATACCCATCGTTGATGCCGCGTTGGATACCGTACTCAAAGGTAGGGCGGCCTTCTTTCTTGGCTGCGTCCCAGCAATCGAAAAAGATGTAGGTGTTGCGAACCAGACGGCGCTCGTGTTCGCTGATAAAGTGCAATTCTCCGGGATTGGGGGTAGCGGTCAGGCCGATGTGGATGGCGTCGAAATGACCGAGCGTGGCCCGGTGGGTGTTGTAGATTGAACGGTGGCATTCGTCGGTGACCACCAAATCGAAATACCCATGGCCGAAACCGTTGCCGCCGAGTTGGGTGGCAATGGTGTCCAGGGTGCCGACGACGATCTGCCCTTCCAGGCTGCGCTTGCCGCCATAGAGGATGACCGTTGGCCAGTCGCGCAGGTATTCGTCGAAGGTTTCCTTGGCCTGTTTGGCCAATTCGATGCGGTCGACCAGAAAGAGCACACGGGAAATGATAGCTGTTTGCAGCCAGCGCTTCATCAGCATGGCGATGGTCAGGGTCTTGCCCGTGCCGGTGGCCATTTCAAAGAGCATGCGCCTCCGACCGGCGATGAGCGCGTCATCCGCTTTTTGCAGACACTTCAGCTGGTAGGGACGCGCCTCGACCTCTTCGCCTTTGAAATCGAAACGATGCGGCAGGGGTTGCAGGGAAAGGCTCTGCCGGATATCTCCCTTGCGGTGGACCTTGATATTGGCTCTCCGTTCGAGATCGGCCTGGCCGGGGAAACCCATCACCGGTCGGGCATCGCCATCGGTATAATCCCAGAAATAGTGTTCCTGGCCATTGCTCAGGATGACAAAAGGCGCTTTCAGCGTCAGGGCATACGCCTTGGCCTGCTCCTTGGCAGTGTAGGGATCGACGGCGAAACGCTTGGCCTCGAGAACGGCAAGCGGACGGCTCCGGGTATCTTTCAAGAGGTAATCGGCGCGGCCGTCGGCGGCAGCTTCCTCCGTGGAGACCTGCGCTTTGTTGGTGATGCACCAACCTGCCTGCTCAAGCAGCCTGTCAATCAATATGCGGGTGTCAGCTTCTGTACTCATAGGCTGCATCCCTGCTTGTTCACTAAATTACAATTCATCTTGGCCACCACGATTCTTGACCGACTCCGCACTCTCCGCCGCGCCGCCGGATTCGACCCACACATCCACCTGGCTTTTCTTGAACTTCCACAGACGGCCCATGCGGTGCGCGGGCATGCCATGCCTGTCGATCCACTTGTACACGGTGTCATTGCTGACCCCGAGGTACTTGCAGATCTCGGTTATCGACAACCAGCGGTCTTCCATCTCGTTCATGCTCAAAACTCCACGGGCTGTTTGGTTTGCGGCCACGTCCGCCAGAGGCGAAACGGGAGAGCGCTACGCGTACCTCTCCCAGGTTAAAAACTCCTTCAATATACAAAGGGTATTCGTGCGAAGTCAAACGATCTTTACCGCTTTCAGCCGAATTTAAACTTATTCAATCGACGCCATAGGGATCGGCCAGCTTGGGCCAATTGATTGGTGAGAGGTATCCAAGATTTTTCCGGCTGAACCGACACATCCTGCAGGCACCCGGTAAGTAACCACTCAGGAGATCAGCGCGAAAAAATTGGTTCTTTCGTAAAAAAGTTGAAGTTCAAGTATAGTACTGAAGTCATCCTGCTCTTTTGAAATAGATATAGCTGCACCGGATCAAGCCATTTTCTGGTAGGTTTTTGTTTCCCGACAAATTCCC
>Ga0302250_1001309_pt1 | contig 19265 bp, 16 predicted proteins | sample AAG_RA_Asp_MG_FD_193536 | JGI IMG/M metagenome (GOLD analysis project Ga0302250, IMG submission 193536) | Enriched activated sludge microbial communities from anaerobic digester in WTTP, New Holstein, Wisconsin, United States - AAG_RA_Asp | ecosystem: Engineered > Bioreactor > Anaerobic >... | reverse complement strand
TCAAAATACCCGTCTATGAGTGGTTTGTGGCTGAGCGTTCAAAATACCATTTTATCCAGGTAGCCAGGACGAATCTCGGCCGCACTTTGTTTGTGAACGGAATTGTCCAATCTGCCGAAGCAGACAATGGAGTTTATGAGGATCGGATGACAAAATTGCTCCGCGAAAGCGACAGAAAGATTTTGATCATCGGCGGGGGAGACGGAAAATTGGCCGCAAAAGTCCATGCTGTGAATCCGTCGGCGGATATTGTGATTGTCGACATAGACGAAAAAATCGTGGAAGTTTCACGGATTTATTTCGGCCAGAACATTTTTTCCAGTCTAAAGGTTGAGCTGGTGATCGGCGATGCCCACAAATTTCTCAGGGAACATGCTTTATTTTCTTCCCCGAAATTTGATGGAATTCTTGTCGATCTCACTGATGACCCTGTGAGGAAAGACGATGAGAATTTTGTGTCGTTTTACATCAAACTGGCGGATCTTATCCTCCGAAATCTGGATCCTTGCGGATGGGTAAGCGTGCAAGCTGGAACAGATGAAGTTTGCGAAGCTTTTTTGGATTATCAAAAAGAGTTGCAGAAAATCTTTGCGCCTCTTTTTGAGATCATAGAAAGGTGTTCCGCTCGGATTCCCAGCTTTGAGCCGGACAGGGCCGCTTTTCTGAACTGTTCGCGCCCGTACTTTCGCAATTGAATCACCTAGCCGGTTCGCAAGAATCGGCTTTTCTTATGGGATAAAAAAGGTCAAGCACCTTTTTCATCGAAAGTAAATTGTGCGCTCGACAAAGATAAAGAAGACAAATTGAATAAAATACGATATGCTATCAAAAGAGGCTGTTCTTATGGAAAAGAAAACTGGATTAAAAAAACAGCAGAAAATCTGAATTTAATTTCAACACTGATTCCAAGGGGAAGACCCAGGAAAGATCAGAAGAGGTGCTTGGACCCCTTTTTCTTTTCTCTTTTGCTTTCTACGTTTGACAACTTTGTATAATTGATTATACTGTAGTTAGTTATTGAAAATGAAACTAAAACCTATAGCTGGATCCTGGCATTTAAATGTCCAGGGTTGGGTCCAGCTAATTCGCCGATAAGGCGAAAAAGGTGACTTTTGCGCTAGTGAAAGCCCGGCAATCCTCCGTAATCAAGGGAAAACTGATGTCGTCCTGCTTAAGTGGGAGACTGAGTCAGTGAAGTGGTCTTAATCCGTTTTGCTGGCGGATTTTTTTAATCCGTTAGAATTAGGCAGATTGAGACAAAAAAGGTGGTACCACGGGATAACCTCTCGTCCTTTTGTCTAAGCTTCGGCTTGGGCACGAAGACGAGGGGTTTTTATTTTTGCGGATTGTTCTTTAACACTAACGAGAAGGAGAATAGTATGCCTTTCAGAGAATTAAGCCAAAACGATCAGGGGTTGGTGGGAATTGGCGTTGATATTACAGAGCGCTGCAACAGAAAGTGTCCCACTTGTTTTGTCAATCATGCTCCAAAAGATATGAGGATTGAAACCTTCAAAAAAATAGCGGATGAAGGCGTTCGTCTCGGATTTAAGGAGTTTTACGTCCTAGGAGGCGAACCGACAAATCATTCTCGAATCTTTGAATTCCTAGAATATGTCAAAGGTAAGTTTTTCCCGGTAATTTTGGTAACCAACATGGACAAACTCAGCGATTCGGGTTTTTGCAGGCGAGTTTTTGACCTGGATGTCGTAGTGGCAGGGCAACGTCATGTAATGAGTGAAAATGGCGGAATGGAAAAGGTAGAGAGAATATTGACTGGAGGAGAGCATCTGGCGACTTCCCATCAAGCCTGGAAAAATGTCGAAGAAATGTTTCCGCCGGAAAGAGTTTGTGTGCAATGTTGCATTACAAAACCAGTGGTTGAAGCGGGAACCATTTTCGAGGTTTTTCGCTGGGCGAGAAGAAACGGATATGAACCGGTAATGGAATTTACCAAGGAAGGAACTGGATTCAAAAGAGGATGTAAACTGGACATTTCTTCTGTTGAAATGATGGCAGTTCTTAAAAAATTGCAGAAAATCGACGAATTGGAATTTGGAATTTCAACAGATCTCTTGAGTCCGCAGGCTTATGGAAAAACCTGCCATATGGTGGAAACATCGATTCACTTTTTGGTTGATGGTTCAGCAGTTCCTTGCGTAGGCCATCATGATATAACCTATGGAAACATCACAAGTGATTCTTTGGACACGATACTTGGCCATTCTCTCAGGGCGCTTATCACGGATCCGCGGAGCTGGATATATGGGTACTGCAAAGACGAGTGCCAGTTCTTTGATCGATGTACGGGAGGTTGTAGAGGTTCGGCGTTTGATATGAGCGGTTGTCCCAGGGCAAGTTTTTACTACTGTCCGCACGTTCCCAAAGACAGATTGAACTTAAGAGACATGATTCCTTCTTCTTGTTCGGGATGCTTTCTGGAAGGCAACAGTGCTTGTAATCCCAGGAGGTAAAAAAAGCGGGAAGGCGGCCAGGTCGTCTTCCCGTAAAAAAATTTTAAGTTATAATAAGCAAGAGATTTTAATAAAAATAATTTACAATTAATTTATAGCATTATGAATAAAAAGAAGATGAAAATTTTAGATAATTTTTTAGGTGTTGAAAATATAATTTCGATTTGTTTTTGTGATGATTTAAAACTAACGGTTAATAATTTTCGAGATACAATGTGCACTGCTATGGCTAGAGCATTTTTTAATCAGAAAACAGTTGTTTTTAGCAAAGAACATGAACAGCTTTGTCCGGGCGCTGATTATTTTTTTAAGTTAGCAAAAATATCGACAAATGAAGCTATAAAAAATTATGTAAAGGACGAGCATGTTTTTTGCAATGAAAAAGTTTGTCGCAATTATATTAAATATTTACCAAAATTTCCAAAAGAGTTAAAAAACAAAAACATTGTTATGAAACCGTTTGAATTGAAAGACAATCCTCAGGTGATAATAATGCTTTTGGATCCGGCTCGGGCGGGTAGAATCTTAGGACTTTTGAATTATGCTAAGTACGAAAATATTATTATTAACTCCAGTCAACCAACGTGCATTTCCTTATTTGTTCCATTAGTGACAAAAAAAGCGCACATTAATTTTATTGATTATTATGACAGGTATTATCAAGGAAAAGTTGGTGACAAAAGTATCTGGCCTGATAATAAGCTAATTGTTTCTCTCAGATATACGGATTTTGTGATTATGCTGGATAATTTTGAAAAAAGTCCACATGGGAGTTATAAACCGAATCTTGTTGCTCAAAAAATTGATAACTTGAATGCTCTTAATTCTTAATTAAAAGGAGTGCTAATGAGAAAAATAAATTCGTTAAAAAATATGAATTATTTAGATTAAAAAAGGTACTTAACCACTTTTCCCTTCCCATCTTGTGGCGTTTGTAATATATATTCTGGAGAATTCATTGGCAAAAAAATTAAGGGTTGCGGGGTACTGACTGCTATGTTAAGGAAATATGGTGCTATAGAAAACATAGAAGAATTGTAAACGATAAGAATCCCGCTTATATTTATGTTGACACCTTACTTCCAATGCCATATTATTAGATTATGAAAAGAAAAATAAACGATGTATCCAATGCTTGTTGTTGTGCTCTCTTAAATTCGAGAGTTTGTTGATTTTTTGTTCTTGACGATTTATCAGGACTCTCGGATTCAGGAGAGTCTTTTTTTATTTTAATTATAACAATATTATGATTTATCAAAACGTACTTCACCTAATTGGCAACACTCCAATGGTTAAAATTAATTCCCTTAATTCCAACAAAAAAGTCAATTTATATGCCAAATTGGAAGGAGCTAACCCCGGGGGAAGTATAAAAGATAGAATCGCGCTTAAGATGATTGAACAGGCCGAAAAAGAGGGAAAGTTAAAAAAAGAAAAAACCATTATTGAGCCGACTTCCGGAAATACGGGCATAGCCTTGGCAATGATTGGAATAATCAGAGGGTACAAAGTTGAAATTGTAATGAGTAAGGCGGTTTCTAAAGAAAGAGTAAAGATGATAAAGGCTTTCGGTGCAGATGTTATTTTGACTGATGCTGACAAGGGAACTGATGGCGCGATAATAAAGGCGAAAGAGCTTATTGTAAAAAATCCGAAAAAATATTTTATGCCCGATCAATTTTCCAATAAATATAACAAGATAGCTCATTACGAAACGACCGCAAAAGAGATATGGTCCGATATGTCTGGAAAAATAGATTATTTGGTTTCGTCCATTGGAACATCCGGCACAATTATGGGAGTGGGGGAATATCTAAAGAAATTGAATCCCAAAATTAAAATAGTCTGCGCTTATCCGGAAAAGAGGCATTATATACAGGGATTAAAAAATATGGAAGAGGCCATTGTTCCGAAAATATATGATAAAAAAAGTATAGATATATTCGTCAATATTGGGAGCGAAAAAGCTTTTGAAATGACTAGGCAAATTGCAAAAAGAGAAGGAATTTTCGCGGGAATGTCTAGTGGGGCGGCAATGCTTGCAGCGCTAGAGCTTTCCAAGAAAATAAAATCAGGGAATATCGTAGTTATTTTTCCTGATAGAGGAGAAAAATATTTAAGTACCGATCTTTTCCGCTAGCATCTATACGATTTATAAAATTTTAACAATATTCGATTTTGACAGATGTTTATGGTTTTGCTATGATGTTCTGTTATCCTTGGTTATATGGTTATGACATTGTTGGACATAAGGATTACACTGTACCTTTAAAAAAGGAGGTATTTCTATGCAGAGATCCGCAGAGGAAATCAAGGTGCGATGCAAGTCTGTCCTTGATGAAGAGCAAATCGTATATCTCGTCAAGGAAAGCAGCAGTCCATCGGCCGCTTACGAAATGATCTTCTCGGAGATCGGTAACGCTGAAAAGGCAAAAGCGGGAAGATGGTTGGCCGTACTTCGTAGAGATTATCCGGAAGTATTTGAGGAGTTATTGAAGTCAAGGACATCATAGTTTGACAGAAACTTAATTGAGCCACGCCAATTGGGCACGGCTAGACCAAACAAGGAGGTATGAAATGAACGCATCAGATAAGGCACGTGATTCGAAGCTGTGTTGTTTTAGGGCTACTCTGGAGGACCAACAATTGATTGCAGAGTATCTTAGAAAAAAATCATGGCAGATTGTAGTCAATGGTCAATCCGGTCACCTCGGGGGTCCCTCTTCGTCTGTCGAATTAACAACCGCACTTTATTTTGGTGGATTTCTAAATGTCGATCCGCATAACAACGTGCATCCCGACCATGATCGAGTTATGGTTCGCGGACATCTTGGGCCATTGCGTTACGGTATCTTTAATCTCTTGGGCTGGGTAGATGACAGTGAGATGGATGGCTACCGAACGCGTGGATCTAGACTGCAAGGTCATGAGAAGATGGGTTTTGTTCCCGGCATAGACATCACTCCAAGCGGAGCTTTAGGATTGATATTATCCTATGGAGTGGGATCGGCGATAAACGCCAAAGTCGAAAAGCGGAATTACCGTTCGTTCGTTTTTTTGGGGGACGGTGAGGAGCAGGAAGGTAATATATCTGAAGCAGCCAGGCATGCTGCATGCATGAAACTGAACAATCTTGTCGTTATTATAGACAAAAACGGCAAGCAATTGTCCAGGCCGACCTGCGATGTCGATGCGTCCGATCTCAGTATGATGTGGCGAGGTTATGGTTGGGATGTCTTTGAGATACAGAACGGTCATGATCTGGAGGAAATCAATGCTGTATATGAAAAAGTGTTGAGCTACTCTGGAGATCGCCCTGTGGCGATCATTGCAACAACGATCAAGGGGAAGGGGTTGCCAGGCGCATTGGAGTGTGCAAACGGATATCACACGGTTAGCGCTCTGGGACTGGATAACCTGAAAAAAATTGTCGACGGGATATCAATTCCCGATAGCGACGAGATCAGAGGGATCATTTTCAGAGCCAAGACGGACGTTACTGTCGTTTCCAATGAATCTGAGTCTGATCAATCAAGCGGATTTGTCTTCAGAGCAGACCAACATGCCGGAGATTCCGTGGAGGGTGAGCTGGTGTTATTTTTTAAACAGAGTGCGGCCTTGATGGCCCAGGGGTATCCATTGTATGTCATGACTGCCGATCTTATCACCAAGGACGAGACCCTGAAGTACGGGTTTGACGGTCAGGAACGCTACATAGACGTCGGAATACGGGAACAGCATTTGTTTGCCATGGCTCACGGTTTAAGTATCAGTAATCCTGATGCTAGAATCGTTGTCAAAAGTCATGATGCCTTTCTTTATCGAGCGGCAGATCAGATACAGGCTATACACCTTGGTGGAAGCCGAGTAATCGTTTTCGGTGACTACGGTGGACTGAGCGGTTGCTATAACGGGGAGACTCACCAATCTGTCGGTCAGATAGGTACAGTTTTGACCATGTCCGGAGCTAAGGTATTCGAGCCTGCCGATGCAATTGATTTCTGGAAGATCATAAACTATGCATTGGCAACAAACCCCGGATTGGTTTATATCCGACTGTTTTCTCGCGGATCTGCGGTTCTCCCGCGGATAGATGACAGCGACTGGTATTATCGGACTTATGATTCCTGTGAGAGGCCGAAGATCATACTGGTTTCTTCAGGATTGACTGCCAATGATACACTAGAAGCTGCCAAGCGATTGGACGAGAAGGGGATTCCGGCCAGGGCGATCAATATTGTTCGTCTGAGCGGACTTCAGGTTGAGCAATTCGTCGAACTGTTTGAACCGGGCATTCCGATATTGACTGTCTATAACGGAAATCCGTTTATCTTGCAGTCGTTAGTTTCTACTGCGCTGATGAGTTTTGGCAAAGGCGGAAAATCATCCGTTCTGGGACACGGTTTCTGTAACGGAGAGTCGGGTACGATGGAGAATCTGAAAGAACTCTTCGGCCTTGATCCGGACGGAATAATCCAAAAGGCGATGACGATGTTGGCATAATCGCAACCTGTTCTTTAGAAGGCTCTTGTTGGCAACACTGACAAGAGCCTCATTTTTTTATGGGGTTGCTGTGTCAAGAGCGCACGATATGAGTGATTCCAATAGAAGGACAAGAGAAATGAATATTAGAACGGTGCAACAATTGAAGGAATTATTGATGGAGCGTAGGGAAAAAAGAGAGTTTGTCAGTAAAAAAATATCCGATTTTTTTCAGGAAGAATACAGGCATTCAATCTTTTTGGGATGTAGTTTCAGACTATTTCCCTGCAACTTTGACGGTGGGTTTGTGCCTGGCAAGGCAAATACCTACTATAAACATAGAACATGCCGCATTTTCTCTGTTTGCTGAATGGCTGGCAATGCGCGACATCAAGTGTAAAGCAATGTCGCTATCTGTTACCAGGGATGCTTATCATTGGAAGAATGAATACAAGCATTCCTTGGCAAAGATACCTTTGCTTTTTCAAAATGAAGGTTGGCACATCCAGAATAGAGACATCTTATCCAAGGCCGTACATAGGAATATTGATGGGAAAATTCTGGAATTTCTTCAGACAATTGAGGGTGTTTCTTTGCCAGCCTATCATTACCGATTGAGAGAAGGATTTTTCGGTTCAATCGACGTAACAATGAATCTGTCCGAATTCTTTATCAAGGTGCTGTCATTGTGTTCGCTTGCGGATTGTCCGCGAAAACCCGAAACAGTGTTTCGTGAGATTTACGGCAGGGAGATTGAAGTTCCTTTTAATCTTAAATTGTTTGAACGGGGAGAAACGCTTCGACCGCCCGCATCATGGCACTATGTTCCTTATCTGATGCTTTTTGTCTCAGGAGAAAGGGTTCTCATTTCTACGGTTGATGATGATGAGGAAGTAACGCAGTGGTTCGACAGCGCGATCAAAGTAATTGAACGAGTTTGCGATTTCGGACCATTGATCATAGCTTCACCAGCTCAAGTCGAAGTACGCAATTTTCAATCTCGTTTGTTGGAAATACCAAAAAGATTCCTTGCTGATAACTTCAATGTATTACGTTCAGAAATAACATTTCCAGAAACGACTCAAAATCTTTTCGAAGTTATGGAGGATTTCGAAAAACAGATAATAAATTTATCGGAAGATAGTGTTCGAAATGGTTATTGAAAAATTATATTATGTTTGTCAGTGTAATTTTTGAACGAATCTATCTTTTTAGCGGAGGTTATTATTGATGCCAGCATTTTTATTTTTTCGCTCAAAGTTCCCTTTTTCAGTTCAGCAGGACCGTCAATTGAAGACAACTCTCCTTTGTAATCGGGACATACGGTTATGTTTCCGTCAGTTGCTATTCTTACCGTATATATTCCTTCCTGGCAATAGATGGGGCAATTTAAACAATTTTCATCTCTGACAGCTACGTCGCTATCCTTCATAATGACCTTTAGCCCGTTTGACAATACAAGCGCATGACCATATTTATGAAAATTAGTAAAATCGATATTCAAATTTTTTATAAAAAAATTTCTTATTTCGTAAAATGAAACATATTCCCTTTCAAAAAAATCTTTATCCTGATCATTATCTCGATTTGAATAAAAAACCAAATCCAACAAGCTTATTTCTTTAAAACCTATTTTATGACAGAAATCGAAATAATTTGATAAGTTATCCAAGTCGCTTTTTAACAATACTTTATTGGCTCTGGTTTTTACATCGGGGCTGATTTTTTTTATTGCATCAATGACTTTGTTTAAATCACCGCCCCGAGTTATTGTTTTAAATCTTATCGGATCAATAGTGTCGAAACTGACTTTTACCAAGGTTAACTCCTGTGGCAGCTTTTTATTTTCTTTTAAATATTTGTCAATAAGTGCGCCGTTAGTTGTCATCTCTATTCTCTCCAATCCAATATTTGCCGATTCTCTGACTATTTTATCCCAGTCTTTGTTCAACAAGGGTTCTCCGCCAGTAAGTGTAAGACCTACAAATCCTTCTTTGTGAAATAATTCAATAATTGCCAAAAGTGTGTCCGTATCAATATTTCCTTCACTCAGTGGCTTTTTTCTAAAATCTTCCATTGCTCCGGGTTTCTGCGGCTTATAGCCAAGCGACCTTTCACAATACATGCAATTCATATTACACTTAGAGGAGACAGCTATTCTTAAATTGACATTTCTCAATAACATATATTTCAGGATAAATTAAGGAATTACGAAATTTTAACATTAAATTATTATAATTAAGAAATACCATTATGGCAAGTAAAGTCGCCAGATACGCTTTGATAAGTGTTTATAACAAAAAAGGAATAATCGGTTTTTCCAAACAACTTATTGAAGTGGGGTATAAGATAATTGCTACCGATGGAACAGGACAGGAACTGAAAAAACAAAATACTCCGTTCATTTCTTGTCAAAAAGTATCGGGTAATCCGGAATGTTTCGACGGATATATGAAAACAATGAGTTTTTCCATTGAAGCAGGAATGCTTTTTGATAGAACCAATTCTGTGCATATCAAGGAAGCAAAGAAATTTAGTGTCAAGCATATAGACATTGTGGTCTGTAATTTTTTTCCAGTCGAAGAAATAATAAAAAAGTCAAAAACGAAAGACATGAATGAAGTCAGCAGGAATTTCGATTTCGGAGGACCGACTATGGTAAGAGTAGCAGCGCAGAATTTTAAGAATATAGTCGTGGCTGTCGATCCGGTTGATTATAAAAAAATCAGGAAGGCTTTATCGACAAATACTCTGACCGATAAGCTGAGGTATCATTTGGCAGCAAAAGCTTTCAGATACATTCTTGATTATGATACAGAAGTCGTCGGATATTTGAATAATAAGTAGTTTATGAAATTAACGAATGCATTTTTTCATCGTAATAAGACGCCATATTGCATTGATTATTAATTCGAGAAATTTATTTTAGAATTCTTGACAAATTCAGTAATTGTGCGTATTATGCGAAAAAATAAGAATGCGGCAAAAATACCCTGGAGCAGGGTGTTTTTAACAAATTGATCCGGTCGCCAAGAGGCTTAAGGCAAGAGTTTGCAAAGCTCTATTCGTAGGTTCGAATCCTACCCGGATCTCATATAACATTAACTAATCTAAGGGAAAATGAATAATAAATTGTTTGTTTCGCTGCCATACATATATCCTGTTTGTCCATTGAATATAGATCATTCAAGGATGTTTATTATAGCTGATATCATAGCCAGATATTCTCGGAAAAAGGGGAAAGAAGTTGTTTTCCCGGTAGCTTCTCATTATAGCGGGAATACGGCTCAAAATATTGCAAGTGTATTCGTGGAAATTTATCGAAAGGGAAAACCGGACGAAAAAAGTGAAAGGATATTTTCGCTTTTTAAAAATGTTTACGGTACGCCGGATTATATATTGAAAGATTTTGTCAATCCCTTGAATATTCTTGATTACTACAGCCAGGAAATATTATGGGAGCTTAAGACCTTGAATGTTTCTTGTGACTATGATCATTTTTACACTACAAAGCAAGAAAGTTTTTCTTCATTTGTCAGAACAATCATATCTCAATATAAAAAAGAAGGGTTATTGATAGAAAACACAAAAGAAGAGTTGGCGCTGGATTATGATAATGTCGAATGGAAAAGTAACGCAGAAGAACTTTTAAACAATACTGGATTTATCCAACTATTTCAAAAAAATATAGTCTTATCGGCGATGAAAAATGTCCGAAGCGATTGGGGCTTATTGAGGAAGGGAGGATATGGAGTAAAATATGATGAAGATTGGGTTATTGATCCCATGTTCGACAGTGAGTTATTTACAATATTCGATTTATACGTTCATTTCAAAAATGAAGATTTAATGCAAGGAATTGACGAGAAAAAATTATTTGAAGAACTGTTTGATGTTTTGCGCAATGGTGTTGAAACGGATAATCTTTTAATAAACAAAATTATAAATTTTTTACCTTGCGATTTGTTCGTGTGTGAAGAGCATTTGAAAAATTGGATAGTAAAAAGGATATACGCAGAAAGCTGCCTATCACACGAAAAATATCAAACTAAAAAATACTTTGTCACAGGAATGGGTTTATTACACGGAAAAAGGATGTCCGCTTCCAAAGGAAGTGCCATTTTGACAAAAGATTTGATTCGTCTTTATGGACCAGTACTGGCTCGTTTGATTATCTTGCTTACCGGAGGACACCCTTCCAAGATATATCATTATGATCACAATCTTCCTGGTCAGTCGAGTAAAATGCTTGATAATTTTATCAATTATATTTTGTACCTGCTTGCCATAAAAGATGAATCTACTGAGGACAACCCAGACAATGGAAATAGAATATTTTTGGACAACATTGAAAAGAGCATCGAAAAATATATAGAAAACGGATTTTTCAAGCAAGCAATAGTGGAATTGATTTCTATAATTCCAAAGAAATATAAAAAAGTTGACAGAACAACGGCGGATAAAATTCTAAGAATCTACTCTCAATATTTGGACATATTTCTTCCAGGGTTGTTGATTAATTTCAATTTAGATAAAAAAATGTATGAATAAAGAATGCAAAAGATGTATTAATACAACCGAAAATCCTTCAATAACCATAAACAATGATGGAATTTGCAATGTGTGCGAACAATATTTTTCCAATTTCAATCAAGATCAATTGGAAAAAGAATTGTCTTTTTTAAAGCCATTTATTTTGGGAAAAAAATACGATGCGATGGTCGGAATTTCCGGAGGTAAAGACAGTACAGCGACTTTGTTTACGGTTAAAGAAATGGGGTTTACTCCCTTAGCTTTTTCTTTCGAAATCGGCTATACCACGGAAGAAATGTTTGGCCGAGCTGAAAAAATTGCCACTGATATAGGTGTGGATTACGAAGTTATCAATATACGACAACATGTGGGAGATGGAGATAGGGGCTCGCTTGAAAAGATGGCTGATTTATACGACGAAGAAGAAAGCGAAGAACTGAAGTATAAATTCAGAAAATTATATGAAGAAGGAAGAAAACACTATTCCACCAAATCCGATATCACTTTTCCTTTTGTCAGACCATGTCAAATTTGCAGAAAAATCGCAATTAAATCATATTACGCAGAAGCTCAGAAGAGAGGAATACAAGTAGTTATAATAGGAATAAACGAATGGACGGGTCTTAGTAATAATTCGTATTCGGCTGTCAGAAAATTACAGCCCATCAAAACAAAGCCTCCTGTTTATATAGTACATTTGCCGTTTTTATTGCAAAGAAAATTGGCAGATACGAGGAAGATATTGGAAAAAATAGGGTGGCAAAAACCAGACAATGAAAAGTATATAGACACAGGGGGTGGTTCTTGTCTCCTTGCAAGAGCGTGCGAGGCCAAGGCAAGGCGGTTATTGGGATTTAATATGGATTCTACCAGGTTGGCGAGAGAGGCTACGATCGGTTTCCTTACAAAAGAGGAAGCAAAAAGCGCATTGACAATTACTCGAAATTCCGAAAAAAGTGTTCGTGAAGTGTTGAAATGTGCTGAGCTGATCTAGATCTATACAACACATTAAAATAATATCGTTTCAAATTTATGCATCACATATTGATTTTTGGAGACAGTATCGCTGCTGGTCGCAATGTCCGAAAAACGAAATCTTGGCCGTTTCTTTTAGCAGATCTCATAGATAAAAATAACTCCAAACTTGCGTTGACCCACAATTTAAGCATTGCCGGAAATACTACGACCGATTTGATTTCCAGATTTTCTCAGGAGATGCGGGCGAGATATAAAAATGATTCCGGCGATTGCCACTGGGTAATTTTTGCTATCGGTATTAATGATTCGAAAGATATTTATAAGAACAGCGATAGAGATGCATCACTAGTTCAATTTGTCTCCAATTTAGAATCATTGATAAAAGAATCGAAATTATTCACAGACAAAATTTGTTTTATAGGGCTTACTCCCGTGGATGAAATAAAAATGACAAATAGCTCCATTCCGCTTACCAATAAAAATATTATCGAGTATAATATTGGTATAAAGAAAATTTGTAAAAATAAAGATATACCATTTGTCGATATATTTGATTCCTGGTTTTCTGATAAATATCTAGAATTCTTGGGCGATGATGGTATTCATCCCAATGAATTTGGTCATAAAAAGATTTTCGAAGCAATCAAGAAAAATTATTTGAAAAGTAATGATATAAACCTGGCATTTTAAGATAATAGTAATTCATTTGAATCCGATAACTAACTATAATACTAAATTCCTCATTGGTTGACAAAAAAGAAAAATGGTGCCATGCTTGTTTGATGTCGTTTTGGAGGTCAAAATTGACATTAAACAATCAACCATGAGGAGGATGGCTATGATAAAGCTTTACAACACTCTCCACAGGAGAAAAGAAGAATTTGTTCCTTTAAAAAAAGGTGAAGTCGGAATATACAGTTGCGGTCCGACTGTGTACGATGTCGCTCATGTGGGCAACCTCAGTAGTTTTGTCTTCGTCGATTTGCTCAGACGCTGGCTGGAGTATCGCGGATATAAAGTCAAACACGTAATGAACGTGACCGACGTAGAAGACAAAATCATCAGGAATTGCTCCAAAACTTTGCCCGGTCTTTACAAATACACGGGTAAATTCGCCGGCTTATTACTTGACGATCTGAAACGTTTGAATATAAAGTCGGCGGACGTTTATCCCAAGGCGACCGAACATATTCAGGAGATGGTCGATTTGGTGAAAATACTTTTGGACAAAGGTTACGCCTATGAGAAGGACGGATCGGTCTACTTTCGAATAAGCTCCTTCCCGTCTTATGGGCAATTTGCCAGACTGGATCTCGACAATATCAAAGTGGGAGCCAGAGTGGATTCCGATGAGTACAGTAAAGATGATGCTCGAGATTTTGTCCTTTGGAAGGGTTGGAAGCCCGATGAGGACGGTCAAGTGTTCTGGGACACCAAGGTAGGGCGCGGCAGGCCGGGTTGGCACATTGAGTGCTCAGCTATGAGCATGAAATATTTGGGAGAAACCGTAGACATTCATACTGGCGGAATCGACCTGATATTTCCTCATCATCAAAATGAGATTGCTCAAAGTGAAGCCGCTACAGGAAAGCAGTTTGTGCGGTATTGGCTTCATCGGGAGTTTCTCAATATCAGCGGAGGAAAAATGTCCAAGTCTGCCGGGACAGGTTCATCATTATCCGATTTGGCACCGGAACCTTTGGATGCCACTGCTTTTCGCTACTTGGTCGTGACATCTCACTATCGATCACCGCTCAACTTGACCGAAAAGTCCATAGAGTCGGCCAGAAACGCAGTAGTCAATCTGCGTAACTTTTATTCCAGGCTTTCCAGTATAAATCTCTCCGGTCCGGATCAGATTACTGAAATAGTTAATACTGCCCGGAGTAGATTCGGAGAAGAGATGGATGACGATCTAGGCGCTCCAAAGGCGATGGCTGTCTTTTTTGACTTTTTGAGCAATGTCGAGAAGCTGATGCAGAAAGGGTCTCTGACCAAGCTTTCCGCTCAATCAGCCCAGTCTTTCATGGGAGAGATCGACTCTGTGTTGAGTGTGATTCGCGACGAACAGAGCGATAGAGTTCTCACTCAAGAAGAAACGGATTTGATAAAAGAAAGAGAGGAAGCCAGAAAGACGAAAAACTGGAAGCGGGCGGACGAGGTCAGAAAGATGCTGCTGGAGAAAGGCATTCAGGTAGAGGACACAGCTCAAGGTACACGACATCTTTTCGTGTGACAGCGTATTCTGAAATTGTAGCCAACGCTTTTTCACGGGTACAGCTCCATAAGGCAAACAGTCTTATGGAGCTTTTTTATATTATATTTGTCATGGTATACTTACAGCATTGTAATAAAATATATAAAAAAATTAATTATTTTATTTCGAATATTATGTTGAAAATTGATCTACATGTTCATACCTTGGCTAGCGGGCATGCTCAAAATACTATTTTGGAGTATGTTAATCGGGCTAAATTTCTAAAAATGAAAGTTGTTGGGATAAGCGATCATGGTCCGAGTACTGATTCCCTCGCGACGGAAACTTATTTTGCCACATTGAAAAGAATTCCGGAAAAAATAAACGGCATAAGAGTTTTGAAGGGAATTGAAGCCAATATTATTAACCCCAAGGGAGATATTGATATTTCCGATACAGTAATTGGAAAACTGGACTATATAATGGCCGGTTTTCATCCAAATCGTTTCTATGCAAACAAAGGGGAAAAAGAAAATACTGATACGATTATCAATGCGTTGAAACAAGGGAAAATAAACATATTGACGCATCCTTTTGTTACTCATCTCTTTCCATCGAATGTTGCAAGAGTGAGCGAGGAAGCATGTAAAAACAATGTACTATTGGAAGTAAACTTGCATTATATGAAAAAATTCAGAGAACATAAACAAATCATGTCCAATCTCAGGATAATGATCGAAGTTTCAAAACAGAACAAGAAAAAAATAATTATAGGCAGTGATGCTCATAATGTGTGGGAATTGGGCAATGATTCAATTATGAGCAAAATGAAAAAAGAAATCAGATTAACAAACAAAATGGTTATCAATAATTACCCCGCGGAATTAAGTAGATTGGTAAAAATAAATAATATCTAATCTGCCTTGAAGGTATAATGTGTTATGATTCCTTTGCAATGTTATAAAGAAAATTGTTTTATTCTTGGCTTAGAGTTGCCTAGTTAAATAACTTGAAATTTAGTAACAATTAAAAAAATATGACAAACAAAATCGAAAAATGGGAAGAACTTTCCAGAGAAGAAGTCTTTAGTAAATACGGCAGGAAAATCGAAAAGGTAATTTATAAACTTCCTGACGGGACAGAAAGCGATTTTTATATTAAAAAAGAGAGATCAGCGGCAGGGATTTTGGCTCTTACCAAAGACCAACAAGTGATACTGGTTAAACAATTTCGCCCAGGTCCCAACGAAATACTGAAGGAGCTTCCAGGCGGGTATGTTGATGCCGAGGAAAATCCTGAACAAGCGGCCGAAAGAGAACTTTTAGAAGAGACAGGGTATGAAGGTAATGCTAAATTAGTAGCTACTACTTATGACTGTGCTTATTCGACTATGAAGAGGTATTGCGTAGTGGTTACTGATTGCGAAAAAGTTGCCGAGCAAAATCTTGAAAAAAATGAATTTGCGGAAGTAGTTTTGATGCCACTTTCAGAATTTAGAGAACTACTTAAAAGCGGAAAGAATACTGATATCGAAGTTGGGTATATCGGACTTGATTATCTAAATTTACCCTAATCTCTCACAAATCACCTCTTTTCTAGGGAGATTTTAGTGCTAATTTAAAACATGCTATATTAGCCGGTTCGCAAGAATCGGCTTTTCTTTTCCCTGTTTTATGCTACAATGCGGGTAATGGCAGAGATTGATATAAAAATAAATACACATTTATCGCGAATAAACCAAATAAGTGTTTATCTTTGATATTTTCAAAAGCCGTCCTATTGGGCGGTTTTTTTGTAGCTTGGAATTGAGATCGTGAGATTGCGAGCAACCATTTGACTTTTTTGCTTGTTTGTGGCAGACTGGACTGTTTACCCCAAATAATTTGTGATATAATTACTATGGAAAAAATAAACCGGGAGGAAGAAGAACTTCGAAAACAGGTTGATGAAATTTACACGCCTCTTTCGGTTGCGAAAGAAGAAATCTGGCGGAGATGGAATGATAAGGAGCTTAGGAAGAAAGTGGAAGATTATTTAGGAGGAGATATCCCAAGCTTCTTTAAAAAAGGACCCAAATCTGTTTTTGTGAGGTATGTCTTTACGCCGGATCTTGAGTTTATGTATTTTTTAGATTTAATGAAAGGCATGAACCTTGATTACGTGCTTCCGGAATATTCTGATGACAAGTTTGTAGCTGGAAATTCTGACAAGTATCATTTAGCTAGGTTATTTTTTCATAATGGAAATGGGAAAAATGGGGGAGACAAGATCATCACTTCAAATATCGTAGATTTCAACAAATCAGAAGGAAAAAAGTTTAATGAAATAAAAACTATAGGTGGAGAAAAATTTGTTGATTTTCATCATAGGCTTTTGAATAAATTTTGCCCTGATGCTACTAAAAAGATCGTGGATTTTGTTCCTTGGTTCAATGATAAGAAAAAAATATCAAAAAAATACTATGATTATTATCTAGCATTATTTTTGACGCACGGCATTTTATTTGAAAATTTCCTAAGAGACGGAGGAGAGACTGACTTTACTTTTAAAATGGTCATCCCTTCCTTTAAAAAATTAGAAAAAATATTTGGAGTCAAGCCTCTTATTGTTCCGCTTGTTCCGCTTGAAGATGAAAATTGTTTGTATTGGTGGTGTTATCCAAAAAAAGTGGGGGAAGTGATAAGTAAATAAATTATTTTTTGCTTTTATCGGGTAGGCTCCTTTGTATTTTTTTGTGTTAAAATAAATTTAATAAGACAAATAGAAAATATTAAGTGAAATGACAGACTTTAATTTAGTGGACAATATAGAACAGTGTCGGATATTGATTCAGAACGATGTCCCTCTCAATCTTGTTTATTATTCTCATTTTCCAACAGCTCTTGTAGCTTTGTTTTTCGGGTTCTTTGTTTTTATAAAAACGAGATCATTGGCAAGTCGTATTTTACTAATCATATCAGCAGTTTTTTCGTTATGGCTCTGTTTTGATTTTATAACATGGACAAGTTTTGATAGTATAAAAATAATGAATGCCTGGTCGCTTCTGGGTATTTTTGACGCCTTGCTTTATATTTTTAGTTTATATTTTGTTTACGTTTTTATTGATAAAAAAGACGTCTCTTTACCTAAAAAAATAACCTGGCTTTTGTTGTTTTTTCCAATCTTGTTAATGGTGCCAACTAACTTAAACTTAAAGAGTTTTGATGTTCCGAGTTGCTTGGCAGTGGAAAACAATTATCTCTTGTATTATTTATATTTTATAGAAGGATTAATGACTATCTGGATTTTGATTCTTTCTTTTCAAAGATATAGAAAAGCGGATAAAGATTTTAGAAAACAGATTTTGCTTTTAACATTCGGAATAGTTCTATTTTTATTTTCTTTTTTCTTTGCAGGATTTTTAGGAAGCTATCTGGCTGAAAGCGGAATGATAACAGGGTTTGGCTATGAGCTTTATGGTCTTTTCGGCGTGGTTATTTTTATGAGCTTTCTGGCTTATCTCATTGTCCAATACAAGGCTTTTGATATCAAGGTTCTTTCTGTCCAGGCTCTGGTAGTTGCGCTTGTCATTCTTATCGGATCGCAGTTTGCTTTCATTCAAAATCCGATCAATATGGTTCTCACCGGCATCACGCTGGCTATTGCGGTTGGTTTTGGCTGGATGCTTATCCGCTCTGTGAAAATGGAAGTGCAAAGGAAAGAAGAATTACAGGTTATGACAAACCGTTTGGCGCAGGCGAATGACCAGCTAAGGAAGCTCGACAACGCCAAGTCGGAATTTATCTCAATCGCATCGCATCAGCTGCGCACCCCGCTCACGGCCATAAAAGGCTTCATATCGCTCCTGCTCGAAGGATCTTACGGGAAAATAAGCCCGATGCTGAAAGAAGTTCTCAATAAAATCTACATCAGCAACGAGCGGCTCATTGATTTGGTTGAAGACATGCTCAATCTGTCCCGAATCGAATCCGGACGGATGGAATACGACATCAAGAAAGTGAATATGGAGGAAGTGCTCAAGGAAATCTGCGACACTTTTTTAATCCGTTCCAAGGAAAAAGGCCTGAAGCTGGAGCTGAAGCTTCCTGAAAATCCGCTGCCTGAAGTGTCGACGGACCGCAACAAGATCCGCGAAGTTATTTCCAATCTGGTCGACAACGCCATCAAATATACTTTAAAAGGCTGGATAACGGTCAAGCTCTTGCAAAAAGAGGATAAAGTCCAGATTATCATATCGGACACCGGAATCGGAGTTCCCAAGGAAGAAATGCCCTATCTTTTTGAAAAATTCTCGCGAGGAAAAGACATTAACCGCTTGAACACCGGCGGAACGGGGCTCGGGCTCCATGTCGGCAAGAAAATGATCGAATCTTTGAGCGGAACCCTTTGGGTCGAATCCGAAGGCGCCGGAAAAGGCTCGGCTTTCTTTGTCGAAGTGCCGATGGAGATAAAAGAGGCGAAATAAAAAAGCGTGTTTTTTTGAAAATAAGCGGGCTTTCAATTCGGCCCGTTTTATGCTATAATGGCCTTATGGATACGCTTAAAAAACGCTCTCTTTTTTGGGATGTTGAAGGTGTTGATCCCCAAGAAAATGAACAATT
>Ga0302250_1001308_pt1 | contig 19272 bp, 15 predicted proteins | sample AAG_RA_Asp_MG_FD_193536 | JGI IMG/M metagenome (GOLD analysis project Ga0302250, IMG submission 193536) | Enriched activated sludge microbial communities from anaerobic digester in WTTP, New Holstein, Wisconsin, United States - AAG_RA_Asp | ecosystem: Engineered > Bioreactor > Anaerobic >... | reverse complement strand
GAGTTCGCCTAAAAGATCATCGCAAGAACTGGTTTCAATACCAAAGTTACAATCTCCTTCAGGTAAAGTTCCGCCTTGAACAGTGTATTGGATTAAAGCGTTCTTAATCGTGGCCACGTCTGCTTTCCGCCTAGCATCATTCGCCGCATTAGCAGCATTATTTAAAGACACAATCACAAAACCAGAAAGGACTCCAACAATTGCGCTTACTACCAATAATTCAATCAAAGTAAAAGCTTTGGTTTTGTTTTTAAAATCAATATTCATGAGATTAATAAGCTGTTATATATTATTACAAATATTATACCAAGCGAGATAAAAAATGTAAAAAAAATGTTTAGGGATAACACCCCTAAACATTCTTTTAATCAAATTTAATAGTTTCGCCAGGGACTATCTCTCCTATTTCTGATTTTTTTCTTAATTGCTCTGAATTTGTTTTTTTGTTTTCTTCGCTTTTGGCTTGTTTTAAAATATCTTTTAGTCCTGCGAAATCAATTTCTTTTTTTTGTTTCGATTCTTTATTTTCAAAATTTTCTTTCTTCGGAAAAGGATTTTTTTTCTTTTCGCTTGGAGTAAAATTTTTCGCTTCTTTTTCCAAACTAATTGATTTATCCTGACTAATTGGTTTTTCTGGAAACGAAGAATTATCCTCTTTGCTGCTAGTTATTTTTTTTAAACAAGTTTTGCAATAAGCTGGTCGGTTGGGATCGGGCTTAAAAGGCACTTTCATTTTTCGGCCACAACTAGAACATTCGGCATCATATAATTCCATTGGTTCACGAAAAGAAGGCGGTTTTAATTTTCCTGTTCCATTTGGAATATCTGGCTGGGTATTAGCGGCAATTTTTTCTTCTACGTTTTTTCTATTTGTTCCATAAACATTTCTTGAGGCCTGGATTATTTCCTCGCGATAAGACACATCTAAATGGGCAACCGGAGATAATGTTTCTGCAGAAAAAGGCCGAGAAGTAATTCCATCAATAGCTAATTTTACAAAAATATTCTGCTTGGGCAAATTAACCAAATCTTGCATTGAAAATTCAGGAGAAAATTCTCGCTCTAAAAATTCCGCATCATCGGCGCCAACCCGAAAAGAAACCATTGTTCCCACGTTTCCAAATACAGCATCACGAACATTTTCTTCCATCTGTGTAATATATTGATGGGCTAGAATAAGAGACAAGCGGTATTTTCTAGCTTCTGATAAAATAGTAGCAAAAGAATCAGTAGAAAAATTCTGAAATTCATCAATATAAAGAATAAAATCGTTTCTTTGCGGTTCGGGAATATCAACTCTAGACATAGCTGCTAATTGAAGCTTGGTAATCAGCAAAGCCCCTAAAAGACGGGATGACTCTTCTCCAACTCGGCCCTTGGAAAGATTCATAATTAAAATTTTCTTGCCATCCATAATCTTTCTCATATCAATAGTAGAGTGTTGCTGGCCGATAATATTTCTAATAATAGGCACCGAAGTAAATTGTCCGATTTTATTTTGAATTGCCGCAGTGGCTTCCACTTCATAACGCTGAGTATAGCGGGCAAATTCTTTAGTCCAAAAGGCTTTTACAACTGGATCTTGAAGCTTAGCAACAATTTCTTCTCGCCATTCAACATCAGAAAGCATTCTGTTTATTCCAAGCAAAGTAGAGCCCGGTATTTCCAAAAGGGCTAAAATTGTATTATTTAAAATATATTCCATTCGTGAAGACCAAACATCAGGCCAGATTTTTTTAAAAACAGCCATTAATCCCCCAGCAATCAAATGTCGATAAGACGGATCAACATCTTCCATGATATTAAAAGCAATTGGATTTTCTAAATCAGCTGGATTAAAATAAACAACATCATTTATTCTTTCTTTGGGAATAAAATCCAAAATTTCTTCTGCTGCTTCGCCATGAGGATCGATAAACCCAACTCCATTTCCCCGACGAATGTCTTGAACAATCATATTCTTTAATAGTTCTGTTTTTCCCATTCCGGTTTTTCCAATTATATAAACATGTCGGCGTTTATCATCCGTTTTAATTCCAAACCTTTTTTTCTCACTTCGAAAAGTAGTGCTGCCAAAAAAGGTAATCTGTTTGTTATGTTCGGATTCCATTATTTTAAATATTTTTAAAAAAATTATTCTTCCACTGGCAAAGAAATTGGTGGAGCCACTTTCTTAACTTCGATTCTCTCCAAAGCTGGAGATTGCGCCACTTCATGTCCTGGAAAGTGAAATATTGTTGCCAACTCTTCAGTGTTTAAAATAAAAGTTCCTCCTGGCGCTGGATCTCTTTCCCGATATCGCAAAAACATGTTTCTTTTTTTAATAAAAAGCCTGCTTTCTTTAAAATAATCAGGAGACTGGATTTTTGTAATTGTCATTTTCCAGGGCTTTAAACCATTAGTATTTTGCGTACCAAATTGGGCGGTAAAACTCGGGCCAAAAGCTTTCATTGCTGGATTAAAAACATCTTTCCTGGCTAAATAAATAAAACGAAGATTGCACTCATAACAAGTTTTTGAAATCTTTCTTTCAATCGCACTAATAACATCTCTTTCTCCTGGAGACAAAAGCATTGCCCCGGGAAATAATTCTTGTTTTTTTTCTTCGTCTTTTCTCGGCCCTAATAGTCCCAAGAAAAAATTAATAAATGTTTTAATAAACTCGGTTAGCATTGATTCTGGTCCGCCAGAAGTAGTGGAAGATGGATCTCCCCTTTTTAAAAGACGATCAACTTCTTTTTTCCCTCGGCTCACAAAATCATTTTCTTCAACACTAATTGGCCTGGCATTGATTTGAAACCAAATATATTCTCCTTTTCCCATTTTTGAAAACAGCTCTAAAATACTTGATAAAGGATCTAGCCTTTTTTCTTCATCAGGAACATCAGGCTTTTCTTCCCAAAAATCAGAATAAGTTCTTAATGGGTAGATGTCTGGTTTTAGAGGCATAAAATCACAACCCCACATATCCCAATCTTTATTGGGAAGGTCTTGGGGTATGGTGGCTACATAATCCGGAACTTCAAACAGTTCTATTTGAGGATATTGAGCATAAAGAGTAGCCTCTAAAAGCTTTCTTGCCCCTTCTACGGTTCGAATAAAAAAATGTGGAGTTCCCTCAATACTAACCATTTCAAAAGAAGTGCCCATAATTATCTTGCCTTCAAAAAAAGTAGTACGCCAATCACTAGGTGGATCATAAGAAGTCCAAAAAGAATTAAAAAAGTTTTCCATTGCTCGCAAAGGTTTTACAACTTGTTCTGGAATTTTTACTTCAAGAATAACTTTTTTTCTGGAAACAGCATAGTTTGTTTCCATATAAAAAACAAAAGCCCAGCGTAAAAGCGGGTAAAAAATAAAAGGTAAAGGAATCCACCAAAAAGCGAAAAATAAATTTTTAGCGAGCAAAATAAAAGGAGACGAAGTTTCCTGGACAGAATTGATTGTTTGAAGAGCTTGGATTATTAATTGGTCTGCAGGCATTAGAATTAAACTTCTCTAATTTTGTATTTTCCTTCACCGTCTTTTTCAAAATGATTTTTATTTTGGAGACTTAAAAATATTGTTGAATCTTTAACGATTCTTTGTTTTTTTACTTGATCGATTATTTCTTCTTTGGATAATGAACACTCGGAAGCTTTTAAAACATTTTGGATTATGTCTTTTACTCGACCAGGATAGTAACCCCAATCTTTTAAAGCGTAAAAACCCCGGCCAACCAAAACAAAATCATTGTTGCGGATTAATTCATTATGAACGGTCTGGGGATGTAATTTATAGCCACGATTTTCTTTTTCTTCTATTTGCTTGTTTAGCTTAAAAATAAGATCTGTAATTTCTTTAAAATGAAGAGGCTTTTTATTTTTCTTCAAAATAACAACTACTTTATCTTTAACGGTTCGCGGATTTATTTCCGGACATGATTTTAAACCAATCTTATCTCCCTCAAGAGAAATAAAAATATTTTTTGAAATTTCCAAAATTCCAGAAAAAGCTTGTTTAGAAGAGCATATTTTTTTTCCTTCTTCATTCTCTTTTTCAAATTCTGCAAAAAGATTATCTAATGTGTCTGGCTCCTTTCCGTTTTCAAATTTTTTCACAAATCTAACTGCTTCTTTTTTTGCAAATTCAGCCAAATTTTTATCAAGAGAATAAAAAGCAAAAAAAGACTGATCTTCTTTTGTTTTTTGCAAATCAGAATCCAAAGCCAACAAAAACATAATATAATTTTTCTCTTCTGCTGACCCCAGCTCGGACAACAAAGATGCTTCTTTTTTCAAACCTCCACTTTCTTTTATTTTTTGTTCAAAATAAGATTTAATAACTTCAAATTTTGATTTAATGGGTTGGGTTTGAATTATTTTTTTTGCTCTTTTTAAGCCGTCAGCTTCAATTTGCCTTACCCTTTCTCTGGTAATTTTATAGCTTTTTCCGATAGCTTCTAGGGTTTCTCCTTCAGTTTTTTTACCTAAAGAAAATCTCCGTGAAAGGACATTTTTTGTTCTTTCCGGCATTTGTTTTAAGATATTTTGAGTAATTGTTTTATAATCTAATTCCATAAAAATATAAGATATTGGATATTAATAAATTAATAACATTTTTAAAACAATGTGTCAAGTAGCAAAAGGCAATCCTAGCTTCGAGAAGACTTTTTTTGCCTATATTTCAACCAAGAAACCAATAACGGGCTGGCTAAAAACACTGAAGAAAAGATACCGATTAGCACTCCGATCCCAATAGTTAAGGTAAAATATTTCAAACTTTCTTCGCCGATGAAAAAATAATATAAAGAAATTACTGCCAATAAAACAGCTAAAGATGTATTAATGCAGCGGGAAAAAGTCTCATTTAATGATTTGTTTACCACTTCTTCGTAGCTCATATTTCTGGTTCGTAAAAGATTTTCCCTGATTCTGTCAAAAACAACCACAGTATTGTTTATGCAATAGCCAACAATAGTTAACAAAGCAGTTACAACTGGAATTGTTAATTGAGCACCGTATAATTTTCCTAAAATCGCTAAAACTCCCAAAGGAATAATAATATCATGAAAAAGCATTAAAGTTGAAGAAATTCCATAACCAAAAGAGCTGATTGGCTTGGAAACGTTTAAAAATGCCACGGCAATATATAAAAGCATTGCCAACAATGCAACAATAGCCACGATAATGGTTTTATTTTTTAATTCGCTTCCCACCAAGGCACTGATAGTTTCAATGCTGCTTGATTGTTCATCAATTTTATTTTTTTCTCCTAAAGATTTTAAAACTTCAGAATAAGAAGCACTGCTAATATCTGTTTTACTTACTTTGATAATTATTCCCTTATCTCCGATTGGCTGAATTTCTGCTCCTTGAAAGCCATCTATTTCATTTAAAGAATTGCTTATTTCAGATATTGCCGGCCGACTTTCAGAATATTGAATTGAAATCAAACTTCCCCCTTCAAAATCCATTCCTAATTTTAGGCCAAAACTGAAAATAGAAATCAAGCTGGCAAGAATAATGATAATTGATATTGCGTAATATATTTTTGAATATTTTGTAAAATTAAAATTCATACGAGTATTTTTATGACCAAAGCCATTTAATTTTTCCAATTATTGTTCTGGCAAACATTAACAAGAAGATATGTGTTACTACTACTGCTGAAAATAAACTTAAAAGAATACCTAATGTCAAAGTAAAAGCAAATCCTTTAATAAAGCTGGTTCCCAAAAAGAAAAGAATCAAAGCTACGACCACAGTAGTAAAGTGCCCATCTCGAATAGATGGCCAAGCCCTTAACATTCCTTGTTCAATTGCAGACATTAAATCTTTGCCTTGTTTTAATTCTTCTCTCATTCGGCTAAAAATTAAAATATTAGCATCAACCGCAATCCCTAAAGAAAGAATCAATCCGCCAATACCAGCCAAAGTTAAAGTAACAGGAATTGATTTTATTAAAACAAATAAAATAGCTACATAAACTAGCAAAGCAAAAGAAGCTAATAATCCTGGGAAGCGATAAACAAAAATTAAGAAAATAGCAATTAGGATCAAACTCCAAATTCCTGATTTAATGGCATTTTCCATTGTCATAGCTCCCAAAGTTGGGCCGACTTTTTCTTGAACAATTGGATTGCCAAGGGGCACTGGTAAAGCTCCCTGATTTAATCTGGCCACTAATGTTTTTGCTTCAGCAACATTAGTAATTCCAGAAATAACTGCTGTGCCTCCACCAATTTTTTCATCTACTCGGGGAGCATATAAATCACTTCCATCAATTTCATTATCTCCGCTTGTATCAATAATTGATCGGCCATCTAAAAAGATAGCAATTGTTTTATTAACATTTCTTCCGGTCACTTCTTCAAAAACTTTTGCCCCCTCATCATTAAATTTCAATTCCACTAAAGGCGCGCCAGTTGTTTGATTAAATTCTAAACTAGCCTTTTGAAGATATCGGCCAGTTAATTCTGTTGGCTTATATTCTGATTCAAGAATTAAAATCCAATCTGGAACTTGTTGAATTAAAGCATCGATTTCTTCTTGTGATTTGTCTTTATTTGCTTCTAAAAGATCGTTAATTTCTTTTTTCTTATCATTTATTTTTTGTAATTCTTCTTGGCTTTTTTCTTCGTAGAATTCCAAAAGAGGAGTTTCCCCAATCCATTCTATGGCCTGATCAATACTTTCCATTCCCGGCAATTCTACAGCCAAACGATCACTTCCGTAAACTTGGATAATCGGTTCCGCCACTCCGAAAATATTAATTCTTCTTTCAATTAAATCCCTTAAACCATTCATTACTTCTTTTTTTTGGTCTTCGGGAATGTTGCTTAAATCAGCTTTATATTCCAAATGAACTCCGCCTTTCAAATCAAGGCCAAGTTTATATTCAGGAGTATTTAAATGAGGAAGGCTGGTTTTAATTTTTCCGTTTATTGCGTCAATCGCCTGGTTATAAGGAGCTGGGTAAGAAAATATTCCGGCTCCGAGAGCAAGAATGATTATTAAAATAAAAAATATAGTTGTTTTCTTATTTGACATAGTCGCTTGTTATCAATTCAACATACCGCCTGCCCGACCAGAGAATATGAAAAAAGATATAGTTTAAAATTAATTTAACTAATAATGGTTGTTTTTAGCATAAACTTAAAATGCTAATAAGTCAATATTCTTTTATTTTCTAGCTAAGATGACTTGTTTTTATATTTTTGTAAAAGCCATGAGCTTGATTGCACTTTTCCTCCGTGCCCAACATTAAAAGCCATTTTAATTCCATATTTTAAACAAATCCCCCCTTCTGGAGTGTTGCCCTTTTTCCGATCTCCGCCATTGGCAAAAATATCGGGTTTTAATTCTGCTAATTCTTTAGCCACGCTCATATCTTCTGGATTTTTTTTGTGCTTAGTATAAATAACTTTATCTACCCATTTTATATTTTCAATTATTTCTTTTCTTTCTTTTTGAGGCATAAAAGCATATCCTTTTTTCTTTTTCAACCAATTATCATTATTCAAAATTACAATTAATTTGTCGCCAAAAGATTTTGCTTCTTTAAACATTCTAACATGTCCAATATGAACAGGATCAAACCCGCCGGAAACAGCCACAATAATTGGTTTTTTTTGTTTTTTAGTCAATGATTCCTTTTTTGACATTATTTTATTTTTTAGTTATATTATTTATATGTACGTTGTTCCCAGCGAACTGGTAAGAAAAGATCGAATCGCTCGCCAGAAATTTGATGCCTCCCATGCTTTTGGGAAACCCATGACAGACTTTCTCTGTCCAAAATGCAATCACCCCATGGTCAATACCAAAATGTGGGGCCCGACCTGTCCTGAATGCAGATGCATTATAACATCTCTTTCATCAGGTCTTTTTTTATTTTAAAAAATTTAATCAGCTTGATTCCTTTCCGCAACACTTTTTGTATTTTTTTCCACTGCCGCAAGGGCAAGGGTCATTTCGTCCGATTTCTTTCTTCTCTATTTTGTTATCTTTGTTTTTCCTTTCTTCTACCATGGCTTGATTTTGAGATTGTTCTTGCGTTTTTATAATTGCTGGCCCGGCCTTCATTATATTATTCACCAATAAGTTTTCAAAATTAAGCAATAAAGCATCAAATAAAATTCGGGCTTCTTTTTTATATTCAATCAAAGGGTCTCTTTGGCCATAAGCTCGCAAATTTACAGAATCCCGCAAAGAATCCATATTTTCCAAATGTTCGGTCCAAAGCATATCCAAAATTCGCAAAGCAAAAACTTTTTCTATTTGTCTTATGTTTTCTAATCCTAATTCTGTCTCTTTTTTTTCGTAATCGTTTTTATTAAACCCAAAATTTTCAATTTTTTCTAAAATTTCCTGTTTCAATAAGCCCTGTTCGGCGCCTTGAATAATTTCTACTCTTTTTTTATAAATTACTTCTCGATGTTTATTTAAAACATCGTCGTATTCCAAAGTTCTTTTTCGAGAATCAAAATGCGCTCCTTCTATTTTTGACTGAGCCGATTCAATGCTTTTGCTAATAAACCCGTTCTCAATAGGCAAATCTTCGGGCATATTAAATTTTTCCATTAAATCTTTTATTCTGTCTCCGCCAAAAATCCTGATTATATCATCTTCCAAAGAAACAAAAAATTGCGTTGTCCCAGGATCGCCTTGCCGACCCCCTCGACCACGAAGCTGATTATCGATTCGACGCGCCTCATGCCGTTCTGTGCCAATAATATGCAATCCTCCCAAAGATTTAATTTTTTCTTTTTCTTCTAAAGTGCAAGGATTTCCTCCTAAAGCAATATCAACTCCTCGACCAGCCATATTCGTGGCAATGGTTACAGTGTTTAAGGCCCCAGCCTGAGCAATAATTGATCCTTCTTGCTCATGATTTTTAGCATTTAAAATATTGTGAGGCACCCCTTCTCGACTCAACAGAGCGCTTAAATATTCGTTTTTGTTTATGCTTGTTGTTCCAACTAAAATAGGCTGTCCGGTAGCGTGTCTTAATTTTATTTCTTCAACCACGGCTTTAAATTTTCCAGTTTCATTTTTATAAATTCTATCTGGAAGATCTTTTCTGATTACGGGCTTGTTGGTAGGAATAACAATCGTGTCTAAATGATAAACCTTATCAAATTCTTCAGCCGAAGTTTCTGCGGTTCCAGTCATTCCTGCTAATTTTTTATACATTCGAAAATAATTTTGAAAAGTTACAGAAGCCAAAGTGATTGACTCTGGCTTTATTTCCACGCCTTCTTTGGCTTCGATTGCTTGATGTAATCCGCCAGACCATCTTCGTCCAGGCATTAATCTTCCGGTAAAAGTATCCACAATCACCACTTCTCCGTTTCTAACTACATAATCTTTATCTAGTTTAAAAATTATTTCTGCTTTCAGGGCTTGTTCTAAATGATGTAAATATTGAATCCCCCTTTCATTATATATATTGCCGGCATTTAATATTTTTTCAATTTGATTAATCCCTTGTTCGGTTAAGGTAACGGCTTTTAATTTTTCATCAACTTCGTAATCAGTTTCTTTGTTCAATCGTGGAATAATTCGGGCAAACTCCGAATACCAATGAGAACTTTCTGTGTCAGGAGCAGAAATAATCAAAGGTGTTCGAGCTTCATCAATTAAAATAGAATCTACTTCGTCAACAATAGCAAAATAATGTTCTCGCTGAACTTTATCTTCCAAGCGATAGACCATATTGTCTTTCAAATAATCAAAGCCAAATTCATTATTTGTACCATAGGTAATATCAGCATTATAAGCTTCGCGCCTAGAAATCGGTCGCAAAAAATTCTCCACTACTTTAAATCCACCCAAGTCGTCTCTTTTTTTATCTTCATCGTCTCCTGGTTTTTTATAATTTGGATCATATAAAAAAGATTGTTCGTGGTTTACACAAGCAGTAGTCAAGCCAAGGGCATTATAAATTTGTCCCATCCAAACAGAATCTCTTCGGCTCAAATAATCATTTACTGTTACCAAGTGCGCACCCTTGCCTTCCAAAGCATTTAAATAAATTGCCAATGTGGCGGTTAAAGTTTTTCCTTCTCCAGTTTTCATTTCCGCAATTTTTCCTTGATGAAGAACAATTCCTCCAATCAACTGGCAATCAAAATGTCTTTGATTTAAATTTCTTCGCGCTGCTTCTCTAACAGAAGCAAACGCTTCTGGTAAAAGATCGTCTAAAGACTCCCCTTTTTTCAAACGATCTTTAAATTCATTAGTTTTATTTTTTAGTTCTTCGGCTGAAAGATTTTGAAAATCTTTTTCCAAAGAATTTATTTTTTCAACAATCGGAGCAACGCTTTTTGCATATTTTTCATTAGCGTTTCCGAAAAGATTATTTAAGATAGACATAAGCAATATTATTAAAACAGGCGATGGAAATCAAAGTCCTATCGCCTGCCAAAAATTCTAGATTTCTTCTTGTTTTATTTTTATTTCTTTTTTTCTTTCCGTTTCCAGCCTTTCTTTAAATTTTGTAAGCTGAGCTTGAATATCTTCTCTGGCTTTAACTATAGCGGTTTTGATTGTTTCTTCTTCGGCATAAGCCCGCAATAATTTTCCTCTAGGCTCTGAAATCATTATTTTAGCGCTATAAATATCACCTTTTTGCTGGCGAAGCGTAACTAGACCAAGCTCTATTTCTATTTTTCTTAAAGAATTCTCCGGTAAAAGCTTTTTTAGCCTTCCAACTTTTTGATTAACGAATGTTTCTAATCCCGGAGTTAATTTTAAGTCTTTTGTTTTGATTATTATTTCCATAATCTAAGAAAATAATAACACAGCCAAAATAAAAAAACAACCCTGAGTCAGGGCTGTTTTTAGAGAAAATTATTTTTTCTTTTTTGCAGCTTTTTTAGCTGGTTTCTTTGCAACTTTTTTAGCTGGTTTCTTTGCAACTTTTTTTACAGCTTTTTTAGCTGGTTTCTTTTTTGCTGGCATTTTTTTAAAAGTATTAGTTCTTATAACTCGACCTTTTAAAGGCGACTGAATATTTTTTTTAAAAAATTATTTTTATTTTTATAAAAATTAATTTTGGAAAAATATTTTTATAAATATTTTTTAAAAAAATATTTTCTCTATATTCATTTTCTTATATTTAAAATATTTGTCAATATGTTAATAACTTTTTTTTGAAAAAAAATAGAAAATTTTTTATTTTTTTGGAAAAAAATTTTTTAAAATATAAAAAAATCAGAGCACGCGCTCTGTTTTTTAAAAAAAATTTAAATGATTTTTATTTCTTCTTCCAAATTTATTTTGAATTTTTTCTTTACTTCTTTTTTTGCCAGATCAATCAGCTGCAAAACATCTTCTGAAGTAGCATTATTTTTGTTTAAAATAAAATTAGCATGTTCATTGCTGATTATTGCGCCACCAATTTCTTTCCCCCGAAGGCCGCATTGATCAATTAAATATCCGGCAGGAATTATTTTTTCTGGAAATGAATCTAGTTCTGGATATTTTTTTAAAACTTCTGAATTAATCAATCCTTCATAATTCTTAAATACAGAGCCCAAAGAAAATCCCTGCGGATGTTTTTTTCTTTTTGCTAAATTTTCTGTAATTTTTTCTTTTATTTTTTGAGAATCTTTTTTTTCTAGTTTTATTTTAGCAGATAAAATTATTAAATTTTTATTTTTTTTAAAAATACTGGAACGATATCCAAACTCACAATCTTTAAAATCAATAAATTTTTCCAAAAAAATATTATTTTTTATTTCCAAAACTTGAACCCCCTCAATTGATTCGCCAATGCTTTTTCCAAAAGCCCCAGCATTGCCATTGATTGCTCCGCCCACTGTTCCCGGAATACCTATTCCCCACTCCATTCCCGACAATCCAGCTTCAAGTGTTTGATTGATTAAAAAAGACAAGGGCCAATCAGCCATGGCTTCTACAAAATACTGGCCATTGGATTGAACAGGAAAAAAATCTTCGGGTCTTTGACTATTTTTATAAATTATTATTAGCCCATCAAAACCTTTAGTGTTAATCAAAGTATTGCTTCCCCCTCCTAAAATTAAAAAATCTATTTTAAAATCCAAAGCAGTCTGGATTGCTATTTTTAAATCAGCTTCGTTTGGAGCAATCAAAAAATATTTTGCCAATCCTCCGATTCGAAAAGTAGAATATTCTTTTAGGCTGATATTTTTTTCCAAGCCAGAAAGTTTTTGTTTTAATTCCTCAAAAAATTCGGCCATAAATTAATTTAATAATTTTTTTAAAGATTCTATTTTTTCTTCCAGTCCTTCTATTTTCGGATTAAGAGCCAAAGCTTTTTCATAATATTCAGCCGCTTCTTTATTGTGCCCTTGTTTTTCAGAAAGCCTTCCTTCGGCTAAATAAATATCAGTGTTATAAGGAGCCAGCTTTTCTGCCATAGCGTAAGCACTTAAAGCTTGCTTATTTTCGTCTTTGATCAAAAAGCTAGTATTTTCGTAAATCAAGCCCAGGTTGTACCAATTATTAAAATTCAGTGGCTCTATTTTTGTAGCTGTTTTTGCCATGGCCTCGGCCTGAGAAGCTAAATTTCTTACCTCGTTCTGATCTTGTTCGCTTAAAGAACCAGCCTCATCGTCCTGATTAAAAATTTCACTAGCTTTTAAAATATACAATTGCGAAACTCCAACATAATAATCTCCCGATCCGAACAAAGAAATAGCCTCTATTCCTTTGTTTCGTGAAAAATCAATATCTTTTTGGAAATAATAATTTCGCACTCCTAATTGATAAAATGATTCAGCAAGATATTGGCGAAAAAAGAAAAATGATCCTATTATCATCAATCCAAAAAAACAAATAAAAATTATTTTGGCTGGAAAATATTTTTTTTCAAAATTTATTTCTACTTTATTTTTTTCTTCAAGGCTAATCCATACCCCCATAAGAAAAAATAAAAGCACCATCGGCACAATGGTCATTTTATATAAAAACATTACTGCCAATAAACATATTTTTATCGGAAAAATAATTGCTTTTAATTCATTTTGAATTTGTGGTTTTTCTTTTTCTGGGTTTTTTAATAAAAAAGAAAATCCCTGCTTTAAAAAAATGAACCAAATAAAAATTAGAAAAACAATCGCCCCCACGCCTAAAGAGCCAAGCAAAGTAAGAAAAGCAATCGGACTTTGATTGAAAACTAAAGAAGAATAACCCAAATCACTTCCTTTATAAAGAGAATATTCATAAAGATATGTAGCCGGTCCTGATCCGAAAACAAAATTTTTAAATGATTCGGTTAAAGTTTTTTGAGTAATTTGAATTGCCGAACCATAAGAAATAGATTGTTCATACCCAAGCTGAAAATCATAATTTATAATATTAGGAATAAAAAATAAGACAAAGGAAATACCTGTGATTATTAAAAAAACAATAACTTTCAAATCCTTGAAAGAAAAATCTTTTTCAACTGCCTGTCTCCAAAAAATTAAAAACCCGGCCAAAAAAACTAAAAACCAAGAAAACTTATCGCCAATAATTAATATGCTCAAAATTAAAACTAAAAAAGAAAAAATCGGAAAAATAATTTTCAGCTTGTTGGCTGGCCATTCTCTTTCTCTGGAAAAAACAGCCATCAAAACCGCCAGTCCCAAAGCAAAAACCAAAGAAAAACTTTCAATGGGCACGAAAAAGTCATTTTTAAAATTCGTTAAAATACTAATAAGAAAAATTGATGATAAAAATGTTGCGCCAACTACAAAACTCTTCAAAATTTTTAAAATATTTCCGCTGAACCGAAAAAGCCCTCCAGCCATAAAAGCCAAACAACAATAAACAAAAATCATAAAAAAAGAATCGATACTGTTCGGTTTTCCTAAAAAAGACTGGAAAAAGGTTTGAAAAAAAATCGGACAAGACTCCCAAACAATGTTTTTTCCAAGCAAAAAAGAAAAACTGGAAAAAATAAAAAATCCAGCCAAACAAAGAAGCGCAGGATTCCATTTAAGATTGAATTTTTTTGCTCTTGTAATTTTTAAAATTCCAAAAACAAAAATTAAAAAAAGAAAAGCAATCAATAATAATTTTTGATTGAAAATATAAGAAGTTCCTATTTTGGGAATATAAAAAACAGGCAAGACCAAAAAAATAGCACAAAAGAGAAAATTAATTATTTTTTGAAAATCAATCATAATCTGCTTAATTGATTTTATAGCATTTTTTTGATTAAAAATAAAGAATCCTTGAATAAAAAAAGGAGATTTTATCTCCTATTCAATAGCATCTGATCAAAGAAAATTTTTGATCACCTACCTTGATTGTTTTTTCCGGCAAATCATACCGGGTTATCAGCCAATGTGCCGAATTGATGGCACAACGGCGATCATTCGGATGCCCCAGTAAAGGACAATTGAGATGAGCTTTTCCGCTTCGAAGATCCTCTAACATCAGAAGATCTTGCGGATTATAAGCGCAGTGCATTGGCCTTTTTTTATTCTTTGAGGCCAAAGGACAAGGAGGGATCTCCAAGATCGGCTTGCTCAAATCAATCTTTGCTACCACAGAGTCATTTTTAAAGTTCTCTTGAAAGGCCCGGATCGCATCTTCGGCGCTGAGAGCGTCTTGGATAACTTTTGCGGGTAATCCTTTCTCTGATCCCTTTTCAAAGACTCTTATCGGGATTTCGTATGTTCGGACAATCATTTTGTCTTTCAAATTTTTCTCCTGCCATCGCTTATATTCAAGGTGCAATGACTTAATTATCTTAAAATAAAGAAAAATAAAAGTCAATTAAATTAATTTTTATGGATGGGTATAGCGGAAAATCACTACACCAGCACTTCCTGCTCCGCCAGCACACGCATTACACCCACCGCCACCACCGCCAGAACCAGTATTAGCAACGGCATTATACCCTACAGAACTAGCGCCTCCAGTTCCACCAATAGATGAGCCTCCAGTTCCACCAGTACCACTTTGCGCTCCCCCTCCACCACCACCAGCATAATAAAGAGATGTTCCTGTAATAGACGACTGGAAACCAACTCCACCAGCACCGCCAATTGTTGTTGCGGCTTGTCCAACTCCACCAGCACCGCCACCACCTCCGCCTGTATATGGACTAGCGTTTCTACCATTACCTCCAGCATATCCATATCCCGTTAATGGAGATTGTGATGTTTGTGTTGCGGCCCCACCTACACCAGCGTGTCCGCCGCCGCCACCCGAACCACCAGCGGCACCATTATAACCTGCGCCAACAGGAGCTTGTCCATAAGGAGAGCCCCCATCCCCTCCACCAATCGCAGTGAATGTAGTATTTCCAACTAGAACAGAATTTGAACCGGGTGTCTTACTTCCCCCACCCTTACCAACAGTTATTGTAAAAGAAGCAGGAAGAGAACTTATTGTGCCAGTTAATAATCCACCAGCGCCACCACCTCCACCTTCTCGATCTGTAACGCCACCTCCTGCGCCACCGCCAACAATAAGAACAGAAACGCTCGTCAATTCTGTTGGCACGGTCCAAGTAGTTGTTCCTGTTCCACTTAAATAAATACAACGGCAGGCTTCTTCTGTAGCACTGATTGTTATGGGAGAACATTCTACTTCGGAATTAGTAGCCGCTGCACAAGTACTTGAATAATTGGTTGTAGAAAATCCAGAAATGGAATTATATTCATATTTACTGGAATCGCTTAAAGTAGTAGACAAGGTAAAGTTTGGTTCTGGAGAGTCAGAATAGGAATAAATATAATAACCATTATTTGGATCTCTAGGAAGATTGGCTAAATGTGGCTGAAGATCTGTAGCTAAATTAGTGCAGGGCACTGTTCCTCCGCCAATTGTACAAGGATAAGTATCTGTGTTTGGATAATCATTTCCATTTTGAGTGCCATAAACTAAAAGAGCTCGTTCCAAGCTTCCAATATCATGTTTTCTTTTCGCATCTTTGGCAGAATCAGTGGCTGAGTTTAAGGAAATGATAATAAATCCTGAAAGGATACCCACAATCGCAATCACGACCAAAAGCTCAATTAAGGTAAAAGCAACAAGTTTTTTAGATTTCATTTATTTTGTTTTAATTGTTTTTAATTATTAAAAATATTATACCAAAAACTTGGAAAATTGGAAACAACAAAGATAAAAAATATTGGGGGTTTAACTCCCAAACAAAATTAATTTTTATTTAACAAAACAAAAACCCGAGTTAAAAATAAATCGGGTCAAAATGATTTTTGCTTTTTTCTTTTTTGGGTTTGAATAAACCAAGGAGGGATAATTTCGCTGTCTTTTTCCAATGAATCCAGGCAATCTTTGTTGCAGGCAGATCCGCCCTTCAAAACGCATTTTTCAACCAGACAACCAATATTTTTGGTACAATTGGGCCCTTCAGGAAGAGGATCTCCGCAACGAATCAAGTTTTTTTCTGTTTCCAGCCCCATAAATGGGCAATGATTCAGCTTTTCAATCTTGTGGCCGATCTGGATAATTTTAAAATCCAAATCCCTTTCCATCCAATCGGGCTGACCGCAAATAACGCAATCGTTTTTGCAAATTTTTTGTTTTATCTCAAACATTGTTGGGTAATGGTCTGATTCAACCATAACCAACCCTGATCGAGAAAGTGTGATGCTTGGGGGAGTTACTATTTGTCCGGATGTCTTTACAGGTGTGCCAGAATTCTTTAGGGCAATTTTTGCTCTAACTACGTAAATCATCTTTTCTCTCCTTTGAATTAATTACTAAATTGTAAAAGGACATTTTTTCAAAATGGCCATTTCAAAGATTAAAACAAAACAAAATATTTGTCAATATTTAAAAAAGAACTGCTTATTTTAAGCAGTTAATTAAATACTATCCCCAATATTTTGGGGTGGTTAAATAGGTATTAACCATTCCCCCGATAATGCAGAGCACAAGGATCAAAGTAGTCAGCCAGGTTCCGCTGATATGAGTAAATCCGCTTACCCATGGCCAAACAAAAAAATACGAAGCCACGGCCTGGACCAAAAATCCGATATAGGGAATAAATCCCAGAATCCCGGTCAGTCCGTAAAAGAACATTACCAAGATAATCGCAAAGGCTCCGCCCAAGCCTCCGTACATGAAATAACCCAAGCCCCCGAAAATGGCCAAGCCAACAACCATGCCTGCTCCGTAAAGCGGAACAAAGTATGGATTCAGGTCTTCATAGTAAATTTCAGTCACCTCTCTTTTTTGCTTTTTAAAGCTTCGGAAATGCGGTTCTTTAAAACTGAAAGAACAATTTATTAAAATCATATTTTCTTATCCTTGTCAAATCAAAGAATATTTAGGGATTTCCTTCACATAAACTTTTGCTAAATTTTTGTTAAGGCTCGGCTCGCGCTCTCCGCCAGCCGGCGGAACTCCTCCGCCCTTGATTGGATGCGGGCTCATGTTTGGGAGTTTAACTCCCAAACATTCAATCAAGCCCCCAAACATTCAATCACCCATGTTTAGGGGGTTACCCCCTAAACATTCTTCAACCATTTTCTATTATCTATTTCTAATCTTTTTATGTTTTTAAAATACCTTTTAAAAAATAAATTGTTTAATAAGAAATATTTAATATTTTACCGCCATTTGGAAAATACATTACCCCATCGCCTATGGCCAAAGGATAAGTGTTCCCACTATAAATTCCGCTCGCTGAAAATATTTTTCCAGCTTCCAAAGAAGAATCGATTATTTGATTAGAATCAAACCCAAGAATATTACTTCCTTGGCTGAAATAAACTCTATCTTGGCTGTCAATTAAAAAATACGAAAGGTCCAAGCTTGACATATTCTTAACCCATCGGTCTTGCCCTGTTTCCAAATCCAATCCATAGAGAACAATATAAGATCCTGTCCAGGTAGGAATTCTCTCTTTGTAATACGCTTCGCTATCGCTTAAGCCGATAAATCCGCCTCCTTTTTTAGTCCACAAAGGAGAATTAAAATTATTCAAATCAAAAGCAAATAACAAATTTACGCAACCATTAGTTAATTGGCTGCAATATCCATAAAAAGAATTTATCAAAAGCTTATTGTTTAAAATACGAATTTCTTTTAATTGATTTGTTTCAGTGCCATTAATAGAATAATCTTCTTCAAATACAATTTCTATCTTTTTTTCAATTATTTTTTGACCCTGAGAATTAAATCCAAATAAAGTATCATTGATTGAAAAATAAGAATTGTTTTGCGAATCAAAAATTATTTCCGAATTGCCCAACACGCTTCCGCTATTTAAAAATTCGGAAAAATCATAAATAATTTCCTTGGTTATAGTGCCATCGCGATTATCTATTATCTTTATAAAATAAATGGAAGAATTTTCTTCGGCTAAAATATATAAATTTCCTTCAGGAGACAACGCTGGAAATTGATTATAAATCAGGTTCATCCCCTGTTTCCATTTTAATTTTCCGCTCGGACTCAAAGCGTATAAAAATCCGTTATCGACTTGATAAATACTTCCGTCTGATCCTAAAATCGGAGGCGCTCCACCAACAATAACTGGAAAAAACCATTTTTGGTTTCCAAGTTTATCAAAAGAATAAATTCCTTGCTGATTATCTATTTTTCCTTTAAAGATTACGGCGCTGTTTTCATCAATTGCCGGGGGATAATACAAAAACTCGTCATTACTATTTTCGTTTATACCAAAAGCAAAATCTTGACCATTAAGAGAGGTTTCGCTGTCTGGACCTTTAAAATTAATCTTTCCAGAATTGCCAAAATCACCAAAAGCAAAAGGCTTTTGATGTTCTGCTTTTGCTATAATAAATTGGACAATATTACTAAGAGGAGAATAAATATTATTTTCGTCTTTTCCTCTTACGGCAAAATAATAATTGCTATCCCAATAAAGATCTTGTATTTCTGCTTTCATCTTTCCATTTTCATCAGGCCCTTGTATTTCCACGCTTTTATATTCATCAATTTTATGCAAATCAGTTTCTAAAATTGGACTATTAAAAGAATAATATATTTCATAGTCACTAGCTAAGGCTAAAGATGACCAAGATAAAATTAAAAAATTTTTAGTTCCCTCTTTGGCTGTTGTTAATAAATCAGAAATAGCTTGATTAGAAATGACATCCTCTTCTTCATCTCCTTCTTCATCGTCTCCTTCTTCATCGTCTCCTTCTTCATCGTCTCCCTCTTCGTCGTCTCCTTCTTCATCGTCTCCTTCTTCATCGTCTCCCTCTTCGTCGTCTCCCTCTTCGTCGTCTCCCTCTTCGTCGTCTCCCTCTTCGTCGTCTCCCTCTTCGTCGTCTCCCTCTTCGTCGTCTCCCTCTTCGTCGTCTCCCTCTTC
>Ga0302250_1001307_pt1 | contig 19301 bp, 20 predicted proteins | sample AAG_RA_Asp_MG_FD_193536 | JGI IMG/M metagenome (GOLD analysis project Ga0302250, IMG submission 193536) | Enriched activated sludge microbial communities from anaerobic digester in WTTP, New Holstein, Wisconsin, United States - AAG_RA_Asp | ecosystem: Engineered > Bioreactor > Anaerobic >... | reverse complement strand
TTCCCTCCGGCAAATATCATCAGTGAGCCAATCGGTGCGCTGGTCTGTTTTATTCTCTACGCAGCCCTCAGGGAGCGGACGAAACTCGCCCCGACCGTTACCACGTTTCTTGCAACACTTGCCAGTGGCTTCTCCTTTGCTGCGATAGCAATGATGTTTGTTGGTGCAACTGTGCTCTCCAGCCCAAAATACGGGGGAGACATCATGGCCTTTGTCGCTGTTTTTGTCCCTATCGTGGTCATAACGGCAGTCTTTAATGCAATCGTAGTCCAGTTCCTCTACATCCCTTCCAGCAGGGTGCTTCTTAGAGGACAGGAATGATCGAACTAACAGATATTACGTACACGTATCCCCACACGGTGCAGCCGGCCCTGCACCGTGTATCCCTCTCTCTTGAGAAAGGCCGGTGCGTTATGGTGACCGGGCCTTCTGGTGCCGGAAAAACATCGCTTTGTCTTGCAGCTTCCGGTATCCTGCATCATGAATATGGCGGGAAAAAGGAGGGCTCCATAGTTGTTGACGGGAAAGATGTGGCAGAGTATACAACCCTCTCGGATCTCGCGCAGAATGTCGGTGTCGTATTCGATGACCCTGAAGCCCAGATGATCTTCACGACGGTTGAAGAGGAAATCCTGTCAGCACTGGAACACCGCGGATTATCGGCTGCCGATATTGAGGAGCGTCTTGCCGGCATCATGAAAACCACCTATCTGGAAAAACTCCGGGACAGGTCCCCGCATCACCTCTCCGGTGGCCAGAAACAGCGTGTTGCCCTTGCCGCAACGCTAGCTCTCGGAAACGATATCCTCATCCTTGACGAGCCGACATCCGAGCTTGACGAGCACGCCACAAAAAGGATCGCTGATATCCTCTCCGATCTCAAACAGCAGGGAAAGACCATTCTGCTGGTGGAGCACAAATACCACCATTTTAAAAATCTCGTGGATACCCTTGTCATCATGGAAGCCGGGACCATCACAACCAAAGGCATACCGGAACAGGTTCTGCAAAATGAACGGATCCGCGCCATGGTTCTGCCGGATTTCACCACAATCCGTAAAGCGGTGCCGCACTCGTCAGCCAATGGCCCTATCATCTCGGTGCAGGATCTCCGCTATTCCTATGGAGATGTCGAAGCCCTTTCCGGGATCAGCCTGACCATCAGGAGGGGTGATTTTGTCGCTATCGTTGGTGAGAACGGATCAGGGAAGACAACACTTGTCAAGCATTTCAACCGGCTCCTTACGCCAACAAGCGGGGATGTCATCATCAATGGGAAAAATACAAAGGATTGCAGTATCGCAACACTCGCCCATGATGTCGGTCTTGTTTTCCAGAACCCGGACCACATGTTCTTTGCCGATACCGTACGGGACGAGATTGCATACGGTGTTCACAACCTTGGAATCGAAAAGAGCGATGAGGTCATCGATGCCGCACTCCGTGACGCGGGACTTTCCGATTCTGGGGGATTCTACCCCCGCTGGCTCTCCCGTGGTGAACGGCAGCGGCTTGCGATAGCCTGCGTTGTTGCCATGCAACCCGGCGTCATCGTTTTGGACGAGCCCACCACCGGCCTTGACGGGAACGAAGCGAGAATGGTCATCGAGATGCTCAAACACCTCCAGGAGAAAGGACATACGATTCTCATTATCACGCATAACAAGGAGATCGCGCAGCATTGCGCCGACCGTGTTATCCTGATGGAAAACGGGAAGATCGTGTCTGACATTGGAGGTGCATGACTATGGCCGAGATCCTCCAGTATGTGCACAAAGATGCGTTCCTGCACCGGCTCCATCCGTATACCAAGATCTTCTTCATCATCCTTGTCTCGCTCATGGCAATTATCGCGACAAGCATCCCGTTCCTTTGCCTCATGGTCTTTGCCATGCTCGTGTTCGCCGCGTATGGTGAACTCTTGAGGGAATCACTCCAGCAGCTCAAGCTCATCCTTGTGATGAGTATCATCTTCATCCTCATAACGGTCGTCACCATGCCCGGGGGAGAAACTCTGGGGTATGTGATCCCGGCAGGGATCCCGTTCATCGGGGGTTTCATCCCAATTACAAGCGGCGGGCTCATGATTGGTATTGTACTCACGCTCCGGTTCATGATCCTCATCTTCGCGTTCCAGCTCTTCCTGATCTCGACGCAGCCACGAGACATTGTCCATGCGCTGGAGAAGGTCCGGCTTCCCATAGATTATATCCTGATGTTCATCATCGCGCTTCGCTTCATCCCGACACTCCAGATTGAGGGGCAGCGTATCCATGAAGCCCAGCTGGCACGGGGATTCAATCCAGGGACGGGAATCACCGGGAAAGTGAAAAGTGTTGCCCCGATTGTCATCCCGCTCGTTTCCAATGCTTTGCTTCGTTCAAATGTTCTCGGCCTTACGATAGATATGCGCGGGTATCGGACAGGCAAGAGAACCCATGTTCGCGAGCGGGTTTTCCTTTCCCGCGATTATGCGGTTATCAGTATTCTTGCAGTCAGTGGCTGTGGATTTATCGCATTGTTCATCGGGCAGATGGTATAGGAAAATTGTTATTCATTTTTAAAACGCAGATTTCATAGCGATTGCTATCGGTTTTTCAGATGCTGCCGGGAATCCAACCCGAAAAAGGAACGCCCCGGCCGGGACTTGAACCCGGGTCAAAAGCTCCGCAGGCTTCTAGGATGTCCACTACCCCACCGGGACGCGAGGTTATACGCCTGCCTTACTACAATAGTTTTCATCGTTTAAATATCTCACCGTTTTTAAAATATGCTGTGTAAAAATATGTTACCGTTTTATGACATTTCCGGGAGCCCATGTAGGAGTTGTCGTTGCTGTGACAAGAGCATGTGCTGTTACATCGCGGGTCTGCCCCCAGTAAGTACATGTATCAAATGTCATATTCTGTGGATCATCAAAATTGCCGTAGGGTTTTACCCAAAAATTCGTGGTGGCTGTGATCTTGTTACCATTTATTTCAATCAACATATCATCCACATTTAATACTTTCAGCGTGCGAGAAAGGTAAGTTGTGTATTCAGTACCAAATCCGTCCTCAAGATAAATCTCACCAGTTGATTTGCTCCGCACTGTTATGATGAGATAGGATTGCGGATCATATGTTGAATACTGGTAGACAACGTCTTCTTTTTTCCCAAACCGGGATGTCGCTGGTTTATTGACAGTAATATTCTGGGGAATGACTGAGTAATTAATATACATCGGTGGATTCTTGAGATCAAACGTGAAAGCGGTCCCATTATAAAAGTAAGTCTGGGTTGTTGTGAAAATCCTGCAGCTACGCTCTTCTGGAACCGGGGTCGGGGTTGAGATTGCACGTGAATCGGAAGAATCGGGGCTCTCAATACCAAATAATGTCACATACGGTGTAACTTCAGTTACATAAACGTTAGCTGGAGTCGCTGTTGTACCAGGAATTGTCTTTTCCCCCGTGACAATAGATGATGAACCAGCCGAATCAATTGAACCGGGTGTTTCTTTCGGTGGTGCCACACACCCGGTGAGAATGAGAAGGGCAATTATGAAAAGACTCAGGAGAATTGAACTTCGTTTTATCATTATACCTGATTACTGTAATTAATGGTTTATAAAATTTTCAAAAGATGATACGACATAATCAACAACCGGTTCCATAAATTCTTACGAATTTCTTAGTACCGCAGAAAATGACGAGATACCTGAAGAAAGATACCATGATTCTTCGTTTCATTATCGCAAACATCTCCAAAATTTTTTTTACCGTTGATTATCATTGGATATAGGAACAATCTCGGTTTAAGAAATTTTTCTTTGGGAATACACACATAGAATACACACATAATGTATGTTATCAGATGTTCATGGTAGGTATATATGGCAGTGACTAAAAGCATCATTATTCTCGTATTATTCGTAATGGCTGCCCTTCTTGTCAAACCCGTCATGGGTGGAACACTCTACCTGTCCGGTAGCCCGAATCTTTCGGCATCCATTTCAGGAACCAATGAATTCTCACCAAATTCTGATGTGCAGATCAGCATCACAATCCAGAACACCGGGCAGAGTAAAGACAAACTGGTTCAGTCCGGGATCACTGACAGGGATGACCTGCCAACCACTGCGAAATTCCTTATCTCCACACTCTCCCCGGGCAATGCGCCGGTGTCGATAAAAACCGATCCGGTTATGCTGGGTGACCTGGCCGAATCATCATCCGCCGTTGCACAATACACGGTAAAGATCCTGGAAAATGCAGAAGGGGGAACCTACATCCTTCCTCTGATGTTGAACTATTCCTACCTCTCTTCCGCAAGCCAGTACAATGATGCAACAATGGAATACTTCTACCAGTCAAAAGAGATCACGCTGGATATCCCCATCACAATCAAACCGGAAGTTGTAATAGACGTCCTCTCTGCGGAACCTGAACATATAACCGCGGGGGCCAAAGGATACATTACCATACAGGTAAAAAATTCCGGCACTGCCCATGGATCGCAGGCTATTGTTGTCCTTACCCGTAATGGCGACAGCCCGATTCTTCCGGTAGATGACAGTGTCTACATCGGCGATTTCCCTGCCGGAAGCACTGCAACCGCCCGGTATAAAATCTCGGTTTCGGGCCGTGCGGAACAGCAGTCCTACCCGGTTGATGTTGGTGTCGTGTACCTGAACGCAGAAGGAGACAGTGAATCAACCCGTGAAAAAACCATTGGCGTTCCCGTTGGAGGAAAGGTGAATTTTGCTATTGTCTCTCCACCGGCCGCAATGCACCCGGGGAACAAAAAAGAGATCTTGGTTGAATATAAAAATATAGGGGGGAGTCCGGTTTACAGTGCCCAGGCGAGGATCAGTGCCGTAGATCCGTTCACCAGCGCTTCAGATATCGCCTTTATCGGCGATCTTCAGCCCAATGAATCACGGGTGATAACGTACCCGTTGGGTGTAGACCGCAGTGCCACGATAAAAGAATACGGCCTCGATTCAGAGATCCGGTACCGCGATGCTCTCGACAATACGCATATCTCGGATCCCATGAAAGTCACAGTTGACGTTACCGCAACAGAAGGAATTGCCATCATCCTGACAAATCCCATCTATCTCTCGATTGTTGCTGCTGCGGTTATCGGCATTGCCTACCTGGCATACCATTACCGGAAGAAAAAGGAATAATCCAGTCCTCTTTTTTCAATAAATACATCTTTATCTGCGATACGGCCAGAGTATCATTGCAGTATCATTAATCCGGATCCCAAAAGCATGTTATCACTCCTGGGACCCGGCATATCAAACGAGCCGGTCATCATGATCAATCTGCCAGAAAAAACGGAAACAATCTCATGACAATCCCCCGTATTGTTATTGCCGGAACGCACAGCGGGTGTGGTAAGACTACTGTCGCGGGCGGGCTCATGGGAGCCCTTGTCGCACAAGGATACCGTGTCCAGCCCTTCAAGGTCGGCCCTGACTTCATCGATCCCAGCCACCATTCCCGGATCTGCGGCAGGGAATCCCGCAATCTCGATCCATTCATGATGGGAGATACCGGCTGTCTTGATACGTTTCACCATGCATCGGAAGGATCCGATATAGCGGTCATCGAAGGTGTCATGGGGATGTTCGACGGGGTCGACGGGACAGACCTTGCCAGCACCGCACATGTTGCCCGGATCCTTCATGCTCCGGTGATTCTTGTCGTCGACGCAAAAGGGATGTCACGGAGCATCCATGCCCTCATCCGTGGTTTCCGGGATTTTGATCCAACCGTCACGATTGCCGGTGTGATTGTCAACCGCACCGGCAGCCCGCGTCACCGGGCGATGATCGAACCGTTCCTTGCGCTCCCCGCGCTGGGGTGGATCCCGCGGAGCGATGAAATTTCCGTAAAGAGCCGGCATCTCGGGCTGGTCATGGGCCACGAGCCCGCCCCCCACAACGAGATAACTGCCATGATTGCTGAACATTGCGATCTTGACGCGGTGATGTCAGTAGCCCGGGCAGCCCCCTCTCTTCCTTTCCTGCCACAACCTGATCCTCCGGTGGAGTCCCGTGCGCGAATCGGTGTTGCGTATGACAATGCATTCTGCTTCTATTACCGGGACAACCTCGACCTGCTGGCACGGTCCGGTGCCGAACTTGTCTTCTTCTCCCCGCTTGCCGATGCTCTGCCGCCCGTTGATGCCGTGTACATGGGAGGAGGGTACCCTGAGCTGTTCCTTCCCGGCCTTGCATCAGCGGTCTGCACAAAAGAACTCCCGAAAGCTGCGGCCGAAAACCTGCCCATTCTTGGTGAATGCGGCGGACTGATGTACCTTGCAAGAGAAGTCTCCGAAGAAGCAACGCATCGTATGACCGGAATTCTTCCCGTTTCAGCAACCATGACGAAACGCATCCAGGCCCTCGGGTATACAAAAGGCACCGTCACTTCTGCAGGTGCGGCATTTCTCACCCCCGGACAAACCGTTACCGGCCATGAGTTTCATTATTCACAGCTCGAACCCGACCGTGATGCACGGTTCACCATCACGCTCTCAAGGGGAAAGGGAATTTGTGATGGCAGGGACGGGCTCGTGTCCCTGAATGCAGTGGGCCAGTACACCCATGCGTATTTTTCCCCAGCATTTGCCCGGTGCTTTGTAGATGCAGCAGTATCCTTCTCGCGGACCTGATTCTCCCTGCACCACCTCGCACGCAGACACAAGGGATAATCATTCAGGAGCACGAATCTCTTTTTCACAGGTAGTCTGGTTTTTTATGCGCAGTGATAATGCAAAGAAAGGGTATGAGCGGGCACCAAACCGGGCGCTTCTCCGCTCGCTTGGGGTGACCGATCGCGAGATGGGACTCCCGTTCATCGGTATTGCGAATGCATACAACACAATCGTTCCCGGGCATGTCCACCTCAACCAGCTGGCCGGGAAAGTCAGGGAGGGCATTGCAGCGGCCGGCGGTGTGCCCTTTGAGTTTGGCACAATCGGTATCTGCGATGGTATTGCGATGGGTCACGAAGGAATGCGGTATTCCCTCCCGTCGCGTGAGAACATCGCCGACTCGATCGAACTTATGGTTCAGGCGCATTGCTTCGACGGCCTTGTCTGCGTCGGCACCTGCGATAAGATCGTGCCCGGCATGCTGATGGCAGCAGTCCGGTGCAATATCCCCACAGTAGTCCTGACCGGTGGGGCCATGCTCTCCGGCTTCCAGGACGGAAAGGAGCTCTCCCTCATCGATATCTTCGAAGGCGTAGGAAAGGTCGCCGCGGGATCCATGACCGAGAAAGCACTCGGCGAGCTCGAGTGCTGCGCCATGCCGGGATGCGGCTCCTGCCAGGGGCTGTACACCGCGAACACCATGGCCTGCATGACCGAAGCCATGGGGATGTCCCTCCCCGGCTGTGCGGCAACACCCGCGGTCGATGCCGGAAAACTCCGGATCGCCCGCGAGACCGGTGAGGCAATCATCCCGCTCGTAAAAAAACAGGTTCTCCCACGGGATATCATCACGAAGAAGAGTCTCCGGAATGCCATCCGGGTTGATATGGCGCTTGGAGGATCGACAAACACGGTTCTCCACCTCATGGCAATCGCAACCGAAGCAGGCATTCCCCTTACCTTAGAGGATTTTTCTGAACTTGCTGAGAAGGTTCCCCATATCTGTTATATGCAGCCATCCGGCCCGCACTCGATGCAAACCCTGCACCGTGCCGGAGGTATCCCGGCGGTAATGAAGCAACTGGAAAAATATCTTGACAATACGCCTACAGTATCCGGCAAAAAAGTTCTTGATATCGCAAAATCAGCGGTCGTGAAGAACAGCGAAGTGATCCGCCCGGTGAAAAAACCTATCAACGCCGCAGGAGGTCTCCGGATACTCTCCGGGTCGCTTGCTCCGGATGGGGCTGTTGTGAAGAGCGCTGCGGTTCCAAAGGAGATGTGGAAACATTCCGGCCCTGCCCGTGTTTTTGACGGCGAAGAATCTGCCATGAAAGTAATCCTGGGCAGGAAGATCCGGGAAGGGGATGTTATCGTGATCCGGTACGAAGGCCCCCGTGGTGCTCCGGGCATGCCGGAGATGCTCTCCCCGACATCCGCACTGATGGGTCTTGGATATAAGAAAGTCGTCCTCATTACCGACGGGCGGTTCTCCGGGGGTACCCGCGGACCCTGCATAGGACATGTAGCACCGGAAGCTGCAGTCGGCGGCCCGATTGCATTCGTGAAAGACGGGGATATTATCGCGGTTGATCTCCACAAGAAGACAATCGATCTCGAGGTACCGGCACAGGAACTAAAAAAGCGGAAGAGTGCATGGAAACCTGTCACAAAGAAACTGACAGGTGTGCTTGCCCGGTACGCGAAGACTGTTGAACAAGCCAATTTTGGCGCTGTGCAGACATGATTGCCATTGCGAATTTCAATTATTTTAAAAAGTCTCCGATTTACTTCAGTATGCTGCTGTACTCAATAAGTTCGAATGGAAAACGTTAAATGAAATTCATTGTATGGTTACTATGATATCTATGGATGTTGGAAGGTTTGTAAATTTTGAGGAGTTTATTACTCCGAAGGTTATGAGCATTATCTATCTCTTGGGTGTAATTGTTATCATCCTAGTTTCTTTAGCGGCTATCGCCATGTCATTCAAGACTGGATCCAGTTCGTTCTACTACCAATCAGAACCATCGATTGACTGGATGATGATAGTTGCAGGAATTCTATACTTTATTTTTGGCAATCTCATCTGGCGAATGATCTGTGAATTTGTAGTTGTAATTTTCAAGATTCATGATAGTATTGAGTCTGTGGATAACCACGTGATTTCCCTAAAACCTCCCCAGTAATTTTTTTGAGATAATCGATATTCTCAATAGGATTAATTATTATAATAAAAATATTTTATGGTCATTTTTTTATTCATTATATGTGCTATTAAGATGGAACTCTCTAATGAAACCAGATCCTTATCGTAACAAATAAAATATACAATAATAAACATTGAAAAATGCAGCGATCCATTAACATTTTTGATAAATTGGGCTCCCTCATCCCCGGATACAGAGGCTATGCAGAACGAAATAACCGGAGACAATCTGAAAGAATTTTACGTGACAGTATTTGTCATGTGCTGGAATCATGCGAGAGAACAATATCTGAAAAAACTGCAGCAGATTTAAAAATTAAAAAGTATACCCAAGTCGAAGAGTTTGAAGACTGCAGAAAAAAAATCAATACCCTCCATGACAGGATTCAGTATGCTCCCTATGGGGAATCCGCTTTTTTTAGCAATGAACAACTCAAGGAAGATGAACTTCTAAAGATTTACCAGATTGATTTAACCATTCTTGAAAAGGCGAATACTCTTAAAATCGGAATTCCTTCACTAGACCTCCCTGAAGTGATACTGAAAATTCAGGAGATAGAAAGATCTTTCGACGCGAGAAACGAGTTTATTAAGGAGTATAAGTAATGCCTCAACTTGCTGGTATTTTAGAATTTATGGACGATTCCGGAAGTACTCTGGTCAAAAGACTTCCCGATGATGGAGCGTATGAGATCCCTTGGGGAACCCAACTGGTGGTGCGGGAAAGTCAGAAAGCAATTTTTTTCCGCGATGGCAGATCATTAGATATTTTTGGACCAGGCAGGCACGTTCTTCAAACTCAGAATATGCCCGTACTGACAAAAATGGTAACATCCCTTGCCTATGGGGATAAATCCCCGTTTCGAGCGGAAGTTTATTTCCTTAATATGAAGTTATTCCCTAACCTGAAATGGGGTACCAAGGAACCTATTCTTTTCAGAGATAATGAACTCCAGATGATCCGACTCAGATCTTACGGAATTTTTTCCATCCAGATCCGCGATCCAACGCTTTTTCTGAATAAAGTCGTAGGAACTCAGGGGCTATTCCGTGATGCAGACATCGAAGATTACCTGAGAAATATTATCGTAACACGGATGACTGATGTTCTTGGAAATACCCTCAAATCGGTATTTGATATCCCTCGAGAAATTAATAAACTCTCACTTATCATCAAATCGAACCTTGAACAGGATTTCTCGGGATTGGGACTGACTCTACATGATTTTTATGTGAATGCGGTATCGCCGCCTCCGGCAGTCCAGGAGATGATTGATCAAAGAACCTCCCGGGAGGCAACGGGAAATCTTGATAAATTCGTGAAATACAAAACCGGCTTGGCAATTGAAAAAGCCGCTGAAAATCCCGGAGGTATGGCACCAGCGATGTTTGGTGTGATTGCAGGAACCACTGCAGGAGGTGTAATGGCCCCAATTGTTCAGGAATCCGCAACGATGCAACAAGGATCAGACGGGAAGTCCGCATTTACCCCAATAGAAAAAATCAGACAATTAAAGGAACTGCTCGATATGGGGGCCATAAGCAGGGAGGAATTCGAGATGAAGAAGAAAGAACTCCTGGGGGAGATTTGATGAATAGTTGGGTAGCAGGAGGATTCATTGCAATTGTGACGGCATTGACAATTATCCTATCTTTAGAATTTGGAAGATCGCTTCTTTTAATCGCTGCGGGATTTATCCTGTTTATTATTCCATTTATGTTCATTTCATCGCTTAAATCAACCGTAAAGGGTGCATTGTTTATTTTTTTCTGCATCATTATTGCCTATATGGTTTATCGGTTTGCGTGGTATGACATAATTTTCGGGATTTTCCTTGCGTTCATCACCGGAATTACTATCTACCATTACCGGATTAAGGATGTCCAGACGTTTTCTGCAGCAGACTATAAAAAAATGGCATCTGATACAAGATTCAATGAAAAAAGAAATTGAAGTGGATTCGTAAAGACAATAGTAAATCATTCTCCTTTTTATCATATTTGATAAAATTATATTCTCATGTAAGAAATTATTTAATTTAATTTGATATCCCCTTATGATTTTTTTATTCTATTTTGGTGTCTCATGAGGAATACACACCTTATTCAAAATTAATTATTCACATACGGCTCGTCCGCAGATTGCATACAGAGAATCCTAACGAAATCTCCGAGAATATGTTATTCATATACATCAGACAGTTTCGCTGAAAGAAAATAAATTGCAAAAAAAAAAATACTATTCAACCTTTTAAAATGGTGAGAAATATGGTAAAAACAGAGTCTGCGAACTGTCCAACCTGCGGAGGCCCATTAGACCTGTCTGACGATTCTGTGCCAGTCATCATATGTAGATATTGTGGAAATAGTGTACACTTAGAAACAATCGCTACAAAAGGATCTGAGATCGAAGGATTATTCCGCCTTGGCAGAAACGAGATGAATGCAGGTAATTACAAAAAGGCTGAAGAACTTTTTGAAAAGATCATTATAGCGGATCCAAAGAATTATCAGGCTTATTTTGAACGGGGGATCTGTGCGGGCCGGCAAAGTTCAGTTTCCAATTTTAAATTCTCTGATGTGATGGATGGATATGCCACTTCAAAGAAATATATTCCATCTGGAGATCCAGAAAATTTTATCCAAACTGCTTTTAGTGCACTATATAATCACGGTTTGAATTGTGAGCGGTTGTTTGAGAAAACTTATGCCAATGGGATTGACCAGAAGGATCTGGGATCATATCTCGAAAAAGCCTATCAGATTATTCACTTTTATGAGCACCTCTATGATCTGGACAGAATGGATTTGCGACCGCCGAAACGAATTGTTGAGATGACCCGAACCCTCAAGATGGGAGTAAAGGGAAAGGGTAACCGTTATGATGATAATTGCAATGTGATACGTGACTGGAAATACCAGTTACCTCCGGAGACATTCAAGGAATTATCTGTATATGAGATGAAATACCTTGCAATTGTCAGGACACAGGAGCCACATTATTATCGGGACCAGGAGAAAAAAATCGCACCCACAGTACAGCCGCAGAAAAAAGGTGGAATGTTCGGTCGACTGTTTTCATAATCCCCAATACCCTTTCAGACCCTAAAATTTGTCCGATGCAATCATGGAAAATCGTGATAGGGGCGGGTTGTATAGGGATGACAATCCAGTAAGCGGCAAATGATTTTTTTGGAAGCTATCAGAAATGGATATTTTTGCAGTGCCAGTATCCCATAATTTGAACACGTAGGATAATGCAGGCACCTATGAGCGGAATTTTTTGTTGCACGCTGGTATGCCTTAATGAAAGTGATAAAAAGAGAATTTATCCATGGGATCTTCGTATCAGTGGTTTCATCAACGTGATCCATTTTGCTCGACACAATTTAAAAAATATTATTCGTCAGTAAGCTCATGGAAGATTGTCCGGATCTCAAGTCCCTGTTTCTTGTTCAGGAGAGGAATTGCAATGATCGCTCCCTGTGCATTAACGCGTAATGTCCAACGTGATTTTTGGAGAAAGCCTACACACCCACAACCAGGTTTGAATTCAGCAATTTCCATGCTGGTAATTTTTTTTATCGGGAGGATGCCTTCACGCTCAACCCATTGTTGAGCAGGTTGGGTTCCAAATTGGCTGGTTGATACATACCCGGTTATTTCCTGAACATTTGAATGATACAAGAAACGCTTTTCAGTCAGTGCACACCAGAAGTCTCCACCGCCACCTAAAAAGTCGAGCCCTAAACAACCTGGCTTGTAAGTAGGAGCATAGAAATAGAGTTTCTCTTCACTCTGCAATTGTTTTTCCAAATCTGCTGAAATACCCGTTCTTGGAATTTCTTGAGGCATATCTTCAATTTTTTTCCTTTTTTGTTTATTAATATGCCTATATTAACCGAGCACATTTAATGAGAGATCATTCCGGTTCCGTGTTCATCGTATAACTGAGTGGTGACCTGAAGAAATTGCCAGCGTGCTTATCCGATTCGTAATATCATGACTAAACAAATTCACTATTAGTTTTATTCTGGTAAAAATTCGAGAAAGAATGGATCTCGCACCATCTATGGGCTATTTTATTATTATAGAATATCAGAAGAGTAATACCTGCCGATATCATATTAACGAATTTAGAAAGAATTTTCAGGTGTATACCAATTTTGGAAATCATTCTGGCTATTAGTTGGTATACTTTTAAAAAATAAAAAAAAACTTTTTGTTGCTATGGAAATTTATTCAGCACTATCATAAATCATCGTGATATACCGTGTTGCCCATACGCCAAAGAACGGTGCGATGAGGATCAATGCGATAGCTATCTCGATGATAGTCAGGAATATTCCGACAATGGGTATCAGGGACAGGATTACACCAACGATCGTGCAGATAATAATTGCAATGATAAGGGCGATCAACAGCACAAGGAACCAGATAATCAGGGAGAGAATATATGAGCCCCATCCGATTTTCCTGATATGTTCTAGAATCGCGGTGAAATTGAACGCCTCCCCGAAATTGTCCGTTCTTGCAAAACGGACATTTGCAAGCACTCCCAAAAGTGCGAAGATAAACAGAACAACAACACTAATCATAAGAGCAACCGCGACTGCAATTGCAGCAGTTGCAATCGCAATGGGTTCGTCCGGGTTGGTAAGCAGAAGGTTTACAATGGAAAGACCGCCACTTACGACAAAGACAAGAATTGGAATCAGCAGATATACGAAGTTAACAATGATCAGCTTTACTCCATTTACCAGCATACCGATCCAGTCTTCCAGAACAGGCATTTCTGGTTCGCCCTTGTAGATCTTCCATTCATATCCAAGCCACAGCGGGTGAAAGACCAGACAGATAAAAAGTAAAATCCATCGACCTATATCCCTGAACAGACCGTTTTTTGAGTACTCAAATGAGTCTGATAACATCTTTCCGAAATCCATTCTTTTCGCCTCAATATGTATTCTGAATCATCCATGGCTGGTGTCAGCCACAAACGATTTAAAGAAGGTATGGAAACTTCGCAGAATAAATATCTATCGCAGATTTTCGGTCGATTTTGAAAAAAAGGAATAAATTTCAGTGTCTGAAGTACCGTACGCCCGTAAAGACCATGGCCATGTGAAGGCGGTTCGCTGCTTCGATAACTTCCTTATCCCGGATCGATCCTCCCGGTTGCACAAGTGCCGTGGCACCTGCCTCTGCGGCAACCTCAAGCGTGTCCGGAAAGGGAAGGAATGCATCGGATGCAACAGCTGACCCTTTCAGGGATCCGCATGCTTTACTGATAGCAATCTTTGCCGAATCAACCCGGCTCATCTGACCAGCGCCGATGCCGAGCGTCCGTTTCTGGTCAGCAAAGATGATGGTGTTGCTTTTGGTATGCTTGCAGACCTTCCAGGCAAGCTGCAAGGCTTTCATCTCATCGGCAGTCGGATCGCGGTCCGTGATAACCTGCCAGTGTTCCTGGTAGGTTGGCGTTCTCTGGACAAGGATTCCCCCGTCAATGGTCCGGACTTCATCGGCTTCGCAGCGTTCGGGAAGGAGAAGAACCCGCATGTTCTCCTTTTTCTTCATGAGCTCAAGAGCATCTGCCGAGAATGCGGGTGCAACAATAACCTCGACAAATGTGCTGCAGATTTCTTCAGCAAATGCTTTTGTGACTTCGTGGTTCACAGAAACGACCGAACCGTACGCAGAGACCGGATCCACATCGCGGGCTGTCAGGTAGGCATCAAGGATGTCAGCACCGGTTGCAACACCGCAGGGATTGTTGTGTTTGACGATTACCGCAGCCGGGTCATCGAACTCGCGGAGCAGCGAGACACTGGCATGAACGTCCAGGTAGTTATTGTAGGACATCTGCTTTCCCTGGAGTGGTTCTGCACCAGCAATCCCGGCTGTCCCGTACACTGCAGCCATCTGGTGCGGATTTTCACCATAGCGTAGCGGCCTGCCGCGGGTGAACTGCAGCGAGAGGGTGGGAGGGAACGGGGAATCGAGCTTCTGGAGATAATTGCTGATAGCCGCATCATACGCAGCAGTACGGGCAAATACTTTCTTTGCAAGGTCAAGGCGCTGTTTTTCAGTAATCCCGCCACCTTTTATTGCAGTTAAGATGGCCGGATAATCCGCAGGGTCAACAACTACAGCGACGTCGCGGTAGTTCTTGGCAGCGGCCCGGATCATTGCAGGTCCGCCAATGTCAATGAACTCGATCAGTTTCTCAAGATCCATGTCCTTTTGCGACATTACCTCGAAGGGATAGAGATTGACAACAAGGAGATCGATACGGTTGATGCCATGCTTAGCCATCACTGCATCATCAATCTGCCGCCGGCCAAGGAGTCCGCCATGTACCTTGGGGTGCAGGGTCTTGACCCTGCCATCCATCATTTCAGGAAAACCGGTGTAGCTGGAAACTTCTGTATAACGGATCCCTGCTGCGGCAAGCGTCTTGCCCGTCCCGCCGGAACTCATGATGTTGTATTTCTGTCCGGCAAGTTCCCGTGCCAGATCAACGATACCGGTCTTATCCCAGACTGATAACAGAGCCCACTTCATGGTGATAAGTATAGGCAGGAAGGGAGAAAAAAGGTATGGAGTGGGCACATGATTTCATCTCATCAGTCGCCTTTGTGATGTTTGAAGTACAAATGGAGAACATTCATAACTCTGTGACAATTTCCTGATCAAACACGCTACCAGGATACCCCCAATCTTCATTCCACGTAAATATTGAACCCTGTTCTTGAAAAAAGCCGTGAATTAGGGGTTGCTTGGTATCCACATACTCAAAATTTATATAGAACTACAATGCAATAGATATTGGAACATCGAATGGGATGGACTATGAGCAATGCAGAAAACGGGCAGGAGCCCCCGGTAAAGAAGACGCCGGACATGACAGCAAACAATGCAGAAGTCCCGGCATCCGGAACTGCGGAAGCTGACGAACAGAAAAAAGCGTACGCAGAACTGAATGATCGTTTCCTGCGTCTTGCTGCAGATTTTGAGAACTTCAAGAGACGCAGCGAGCGGGACCGGGTCCAGACCATTGCCCTGGCCAATGAGAGGTTTGCCTGTGACATTCTCGAAGTTGTCGATAACATCGAGCGTGCACTGAAATCTGATGATGCCCACCTCCGGGAGGGCGTCCGCCAGATCCAGCAGCTTCTCGCTGCCCAACTGCAGCGCCATGGTATCTGTCCCATAGAGTCATTCAACAAATCCTTCAACCCGCAGGAGCATGAGGCGATTGCCCATGTTCCGTCAGACGCGTGCGCTGGCACCGTTATTGACGAGATCTGCCGGGGGTATCGGATGCATGACAAAGTTATCAGGTATGCAAAAGTAGCAGTATCCAAGGGAAAAGAAAACAACCACAAGGAGGCTTGAAAACCATGGCAAATGAGAAGGTTCTGGGAATCGATCTGGGAACAACCTATTCCTGTATGTCGATCATGGAGGCCGGGAAGCCCATTGTTATCCCGAACTCCGAGGGAGGGCGGACGACCGCATCGGTTGTTGCGTTCACCAAAGAAGGCGAACGCCTTGTCGGCAGTCTCGCAAAACGCCAGGCTGTAACCAATCCGTTAAAGACAATCCAGTCCATCAAGCGGAAGATGGGCACGAGTGAGAAGGTAACTATTGACGGCAAGGCGTACACCCCGCAGGAGATCTCTGCAATGATCCTGCAGAAACTCAAGATCGATGCCGAGGCATATCTTGGCGAGAAGATCACCAAAGCTGTCATTACCGTCCCTGCGTACTTCAACGATGCCCAGCGACAGGCAACAAAAGACGCCGGCCAGATCGCCGGCCTCGAAGTGCTCCGTATCATCAACGAGCCGACTGCCAGCGCCCTTGCGTACGGCATCGACAAGGAGACCGATGTCACGGTTCTCGTGTACGATCTTGGCGGCGGGACCTTCGATGTCTCGATCCTGACGCTTGGCGACGGAGTCTTCGAGGTCAAGTCCACGGCCGGCAACAACCACCTTGGCGGCGACGATTTCGACAAGCGGGTGCAGGATTACCTTGTCGAGGAGTTCAGGAAGAAGGAAGGCATCGATCTCCGGAACGATCCCTTCGCCATGCAGCGGTTGCGCGATGCAGCGGAGAATGCAAAGATCGAGCTCTCCCAGCGGCAGACCACCAACATCAACCTGCCCTATATCACAACCGACGCAAGCGGCCCCAAGTTCCTCAACATCGATCTCACAAGGGCAAAGCTCGAACAACTGATCAGCGATCTGGTTGAGTCCACCATGGGCCCGGTCAAGCAGGCGCTCTCGGATGCCAAGCTGGAGCCCAAGGACATCGACCATGTCCTGCTTGTCGGCGGTTCGACCCGTGTCCCGCTCGTGCAGGAAACGGTCAAGAAGCTTCTTGGCAAGGAACCCGACAAGGGAATCAACCCCGATGAATGTGTTGCGCTCGGTGCCGGGATCCAGGGAGCGGTCCTTACCGGTGAGGCAAAGGACATCGTACTGCTGGACGTCACCCCGCTCACGCTCGGTATCGAGACCCTGGGCGGCATTGCTACCAAGCTCATCGAGCGGAACACGACCATCCCGACCCGGAAGAGCCAGATCTTCTCCACGGCAGCCGACGGCCAGACCAGTGTCGAGATCCATGTGGTCCAGGGCGAACGTGCGCTCGCAAAGGACAACTTCACGCTCGGGCGCTTCCAGCTGACCGGCATCCCTCCGGCACCCCGTGGCATCCCGCAGATCGAGGTAACGTTCGATATCGACTCGAACGGTATCATCCATGTCTCGGCTAAGGACATGGGCACCGGAAACCAGCAGGCCATCTCCATCAAGGGCGACCGCAAGCTCTCTGAAGATGACATCAAAAAGGCCATGGACTCTGCCAAACAGTTCGAAGCAGAAGACAAAAAGAAGCGCGAGGAGATCGAGCTCAGGAACCAGGCCGACACGGCGGTCTTCACTGCAGAAAAGATGTTGAAGGAGAGCGGCGACAAGCTTGAGACCGCAGACAAGACGAAGATCGAAGAGGGCATTGCAGAAGTCAGGAAGGTTTTGCCCGGTGAAGATCTCGAAGCCATCAAGAAGGCAATGGAGTCCCTGACCGAGGCAGTCTATGCCGCAACCACCAAGATCTACCAGAAGATGCAGGCCGAGCAGCAGGCAGCAGCCCAGCAGCAGGCCGGCGGCGCTGCGGGCGGGGCCGGACAGGCTCCCGGGCAGGAGCCTAAGACCGACGACAACGTGGTCAACGCAGATTATAAAGTAAAAGACGAGTGAAGTGATCCGTAAATGAGTGCGGGCGACTACTACGACACCTTAGGTGTCCCGCGGAATGCCGACGAGAAAGAGATCAAGAAAGCCTACCGCAACCTTGCCCGCAAGTACCACCCCGATGTCTGCAAGGAGCCTGGCGCAGAAGACAAGTTCAAGAAGATCAACGAGGCCTACAGCGTACTCTCCGATGCCCAGAAGAAAGCCCAGTACGACAACATGGGCCACGAAACCTTCACCAATGCGTCGAAAGGCTCCTACACCGGCGGAGGCAGCGGCTTTGGGAACGGCGGGTTCTATTCCGATTTCTCGGGCTTCGGTGACATCTTCGATTTCTTCGGCGGGGGCGGCCACCGGAGGTCCGGCCCGCAGCCCGGCGCCGATCTCCTGATGCGGATCCAGATCCGGCTCGAGGATGCCGTTGCCGGCATTGACCGGGAAATTGAGGTGATGCACTCGGAGCCGTGTGCAACCTGCAGCGGCTCCGGCAGCGAGACAAAACGGCTGAACGTCTGCCCGCGGTGCGGCGGGAGCGGCCAGATGCGGCAGGCAACCAACTCCCCGTTCGGCCAGTTCGTCCGGATGTCCACCTGTACCCAGTGCGGGGGCCGGGGAAAGATCCCGGAGAAGACCTGCCACGAATGCCACGGATCCGGTCACAACCGGGTCAAGCGAAAGGTCTCGGTTCACATCCCGGCCGGGATTGACAGCGGCATGCGGCTCCGCATGGAGGGTTATGGCGAGGCCGGGGATTACGGGGCGCCGAACGGGGACCTGTTCCTTGAAGTCTATGTCATGCCCCACGAACGTTTCATCCGCTCGGGCGACAACCTTGAGACGGTCATTGAAGTCTCACCTGCCCAGGCCGTCCTTGGGACGGATGTTGAGATCGAGACCATCGACAAGCGCCACATCGACCTCAAGATCCCTGCCGGCGTGCAGTACAACATGGCCTTAAAAATTGCCGGCGAGGGCGTCAAACGGCGCGGAAAGCCCGGCGATCTCCTTGTCCGGGTGAAAATTGTCACCCCCAAATCCGTCAGCAGCGAGCAGAAGGAACTGTACCAGAAGATCATTGAGCTCGAAGGAAAGGGTGGCGGGGTCGGGGGCTTCTTCTCCGGTATCATGGGAAAGAAGAAGGGGAAGAAGTAATTCGATAAATCCCCTGTTTT
>Ga0302250_1001306_pt1 | contig 19308 bp, 12 predicted proteins | sample AAG_RA_Asp_MG_FD_193536 | JGI IMG/M metagenome (GOLD analysis project Ga0302250, IMG submission 193536) | Enriched activated sludge microbial communities from anaerobic digester in WTTP, New Holstein, Wisconsin, United States - AAG_RA_Asp | ecosystem: Engineered > Bioreactor > Anaerobic >... | reverse complement strand
GCCGAGATAGCGGTCAAGGTTAAAATTCTCGACCGGAACCGCGCCCGGGGGCAGGCTGCCGGCACAGCCGGCGAGTCCCGCCAGCAGGGCTAAACAGAGCAGTTGTTTCATGGTTTGAACTCCTTGTCTAATATTGAATAGTGAGAGTTGGGACAAGAATTGCCTGACAATATGCCAAAATTATTCCTCTTTTCCACGGCAATTCTTTCCAGGGTACCCCCGGAATCTGGCTCCCACCGATACCTGGCGCCGCTTGCCCCCCGGAATTCGGCTGAGTGCGAGCCCTGCCTTCTTCGGAGATTGTGCTCTGTTTTTTGACTTTTTCATGACACTTTTTGTCCGAATTTTACTAAATTAGGACAAAAGCGGGGCATCAAAATGTCAAAATGGTTCCACATACCCACCGCCCGACTGAGCATCCTCTTTCTTGCCTCAACTCTTGTCCCGGGACTGCTGCTCTCCTATTTTGGCATCCAGACCATCGCCCACCAGCGCGAACTCGCGGAAAAAAGGTTGCTGGAAGCCCAGAATGAATTCAGTCAAAATATTTCACAGCAATTCGATCAGCAGCTGCAGAAGAGCGCAGAGCTTTTTTTCGCCTCCGCTGCCCGTGGCGCTGACCCGCATGAGCTGAACGAACAGCGGCATGAGATCCCTTTTCTCGTCCGTGCGTTTAAAATCTCCGCGGAGGGCCGCTTCCTCTACCCCTTTTACCTTTCCACAGCAGCGCCGACGACTGGACGGCACCCCCCCACTTCAGCCTTTGTCGAGGCGCTTCGCCTCGCCCAGCAATATGAGTATGACACCTCCCGCCTCCCCGATGCCGTGAGTTTCTATCAACAGGCTTTCGCGACGTCACGCCGTCCGGTTGAAAAAGCCCAGGCCCTGAACGGCCTGGCACGCGTCCTGACAAAACAACACGAATGGGGGCACGCCGGACAGTACTATCGAATGCTGGTGCAGGATTTTGGCACGCTCGTGGATGAGACCGGGGTGCCCTTTGCCGATTATGCCTTGCATCAGTTGGTGAGGATCGCGCGCAATGAAGGACGCCCGGCTGCACTTGCTCAGATCAGAGTACTCCTTGAACAGATCAGCGAAGGCCGCCTGCCGATCTCCACGCAATTTGCGGTACTGCGCGGCGAGGTTGAAGAAGCACTGCCAACGCTCTGTCCGGCAGATGAGGAGGAGCGTAAAAATATTACCCATCTCTTGGCGAAAATTACAGCGGCTGAGGAATTTATCGCGCGATACCATCCCCTCCTGGCTAATTTCGCCGCTGGCAAACGCGACAACGTTATCCCTTTAAATGAATATGATGTACTGCAGTGCGACGATGCCGATACTCCCTGCCTGCTCATTATTGATCCCCATTCGACGCCGTTTCTGGGATTCTCTTTCAATCTGGCGCGTCTGTCCGAGACGCTGGTTGCACAACATAATCCATCGAGTGTGATTCCCCCTCTGCAAATAAAGATCATCAGACGCCAGGATGCTGTAGATACGCCCGAACCCTACAGCCAGATTCGGGAGCTGAGCATCTACGCTCCGGACTGGCGCATCGCTGTTGCTCCGCAAGATCCCCAGCAGGTGATGCGTTCCATCCGTAACCGGCGTCTGACCTACAGCATCACCCTGGGTTTTCTGGTCCTCGGTATGATACTGGGCATCGTCCTCGCCTTTCGCGATATAACCCGCGAACACGCGCTTTCACAGCTGCGTTCAGAATTCGTCTCCAACGTCACCCACGAACTCAAGACTCCACTGACCGCCATCCGCATGTTCGCCGAGACCCTGCGTCTCGGGCGTACCCGCTCCCGGCAGGAACAGGATGAATACCTTAACATCATCATCAACGAGAGTGAGAGGCTGACCAGGCTGATCGACACGGTCCTCGATTTTGCCCGCATCGAGCGGGGACAGAAAGAGTATTCCCTGCGCCGGATCGATCTCTCGCAGACCGTAACCGACGCACTTGAGACCCTCCAGTTTACACTAAGAGAGGGCGGTTTTGCCGTCACCAAAGAGATTGAGGCCGGCGTTGAGCTCCAGGCCGATCCCGACGCCATGAAGCAAGCCCTTCTCAATCTGCTCAGCAATGCGATCAAATATGGTGGCAGCCGGCGGGAGATCGCGCTGCGGCTGCGCCGTCAGGGCGACAGCGCGGTTCTGCAGGTGGAAGACCAGGGCATCGGCATAGCCGAAAATGAGCTGGAGGATATTTTTACCCCCTATTACCGCGCCGGCGGCAGCGAACAGAACACTCGCAGCGGAGCGGGACTGGGGCTGGCGGTCGTCCGGCACATCGTCGCAGCGCACAATGGCTCGATTACTGTCAAAAGCCAACCGGGCGCGGGAAGCACCTTCACCATCACCCTGCCGCTGGAGGAGAAGAGCCATGGCGGATAAAGCCATTTTGGTCATCGAGGACGATGCCGCGATTTTGCGAGGCCTCCAGGACAACCTGCTTTTCGAAGGGTATCGTGTGTTGACCGCCGCCGACGGAGAGTCAGGCCTGTGCGCCGCCCTGGAAAACGATGTTGATCTGGTCGTGCTGGATATCATGCTGCCGGGAAAAAATGGCTACGATGTCTGCAGAACCCTGAAACAGGCCAAACCGGCGCTGCCGGTCGTGATGCTCACCGCGCGCGGCCAGGAGATCGACATTATCTCCGGCCTCGACCTGGGCGCGGATGACTATATCACCAAACCCTTCAGCGTGCCGCAGCTGCTGGCCCGCATCCGCGCCATTTTACGCCGTTATTGTAAATCCAGAGAACTGGCTCAGTATGCCTTTGGCGATGTTCTTCTTGATTTTGTCAAATGCGAGGCGCAGGCTGCGGGACAATCGGTCCATCTCTCTGCGCGAGAATTCGCGATCATGAAATATCTCATCGGACGCGCCGGCGAGGTCGTCCACCGCCATGATCTCCTCGACGAGGTCTGGGGCTATGAGAATTTTCCAACCACGCGGACCGTCGATACCTACATCTCCGAGCTGCGCAAAAAGCTCGAGCCCGATCCAGCCCATCCCCGGCATCTGCTCTCATTTCGCAGCATCGGTTACAAGTTTGTGCCCTGAAACTGGATTTAACACAACTTTGACACAAGCTTGATGCAAAGGCCACACTTCTTCTTTAATGACCAGCTATATTTCTTCAGTATCCATCATGTGTTGGCCATGCCTATAGGGGGAAGGCATGGCTAATATTTTATGCGTCTATGCTTTTTATCCTCGGGGAGACTCGCATGAGAACCGCTGTTCTGATCGTTTTCATCTTCGCCGCAGTTTTACTGGCCCAATCCCCCTCTCAGCTTTTTCAGCAAGCGCTACTCAAGGAGAACGGCGAAGGGGATCTGGCCGCCGCGGTGACGCTCTACGAGAAAATCGCCGGAGATGAAACCGCCGGCCGCGCCCTCCGCGCCAAAGCCCAGCTCCATATCGGCATCTGCTGGGAGAAGATGGGAAAAAGCGAAGCCGGCAAGGCCTATGAAGCGGTCATCATCCGGTTTCCCGAGCAGGAAGAGGTGGCCGCTGCCGCAAAGGAAAAGCTGCGGACGTTGAAGAAGAATATTGATGACATAAAAATCTTCTATCCCCCCTACCAGGAGCTGCTCAGAAGCGATCAAAAAATCTGGGGAATCGCCTTTTCTCCCAATGGCACATGGATGGCGGTTGGTTCGGGAGACAAAATCTGGCTCTACCAAGCCGCCAACATCCAAAACCGGACTCTGCTGCTGGACAGCCTCGCCCAAAACAGAATCAACCTCGCCTGGAGCCCCGGCGGCCACTATATCTCGTACATTGCAGATGCGCCGGAAGGGGAGAAGACAAGCCTCTATTGCGCTCGTGTCGATGCGGAGCAGGGTAGATTGCTGACCTTACCCGAGTGCATCATCGAGGAGAATGGACTGTTCGGCTATGATTGGAATGACACCGAATCCGAAATTGTCTATTTCAGCAATAATCCGCCATCGATCAGCAGTTACTCCATCGCTAAACGGAACAAAACCTGGTCCCGGCCAAGCAAATCGTTCATCTTTTTTGCCAAATGGGCGCAGCGGCCTGGCTCGCTCTATTACACGATCCGCGATTCTGCGAACGTGCTGATTACGTTGTTGCTCGATCCGGCCAACGGTGTTGAGAGCACACTGCTCAGCGGTCAACCTCTTTTTGACCTCACCGCCGGCCGGCGTTATGGCGCGCTCTTTAGCATTGGCGAAAACGCCAACGGAGTAGCTCTGGGGATCTACGCCACGGAAAAAGACCAGGTAGTACAAGTTGCCATGCCCAAGGGAGTAGAGCGGCTGCATTATGGCCGACTCGACAGCCATTCCGGCAGCTTTATCGTGCCTGCGTTTACTGAAATAGGCCAGATCAAGAAATATGACCTGAGTACTGGAAAAACATCGTTGTTCTCTCCACTTGACGGATACTTTCATTCCCCGCTCTATTCCTCAGATGGCAATTCCATTCTTTATGCCCAATTCGACGCCGGCAAAAACCAGCTCTTCGTCAAGGATCTTGTGCACGGGACTACCCGGACAGTGCCCATCAACAGCATGTTCGGTTGGCCGAGCTGGTCGGCGGACGGACGGTATATCGCATTCCACTGCAGGAACAATCTCAATGAGCCCTGGAAAATCAATACTCTAGAACTGGCAACACTGAAGAGAGAGACGCTGGATGTTGCCATTGACCAGGTTCTATGCTGGTCGCCCGCGGAAGCCTCCTTCGCATATGCTCGGGATGTCAGCGGTGAAAAACAGCTCGTCGTCTCCAATGCAGAGGGCAAGAAAAAAGTGCTTTTCACTTCCGCCGCCGCGATCTCTCTGGCTGGCTGGCAAAAGAATGGCGCTCACCTGATGATCGCTGTCGCCGACTCGAGTGGATCTGCGATCCTCGAGGGTGATCCAGCTAGCGGCAAAACCCGGATTTGCTTCAAATCGCAACATGTCATGCAATCTCCCAAGTTGTCTCACGACGGCACAAGTATCGCTTATGTCTACCAAGATCGCGACAACAATCAACAGCTTAGAGTGGTGCGGATCGATGGTTCTGCGGACAGGATCCTGAGTCAAAAGAGCGGTCATTATTTTTCCGGCAAATATCTCTGGCTTCCGGATGACAGTGCGCTCATAGACCAGCTGGTGACGGATGCCAGGAGCAGTTATATCTCACGGTTTAACATCACCGACCAGTCAGAGCAGCTGCTCATCGATGAAGGCAACAGAAGATATATTACAGTTCTCTCACTCGCCCCCGATGGCGGCCGTCTGGTCTATGATTGCTGGTATGTTGATGATACCGCAACTCTTTATAAAATCGACCTCTCGGAGGTCTGGCATTATTTCGGTGAAAACTAATCCTGGAAGACTAACCACTATGAAGCAATCGATAATGCTGCTAAGATGGGCGCTGGTGCTCACCACTCACCTCTTCGCCCAATCCCCCTCGCAGCTTTTTCAGCAAGCGCTTCTCAAGGAGAACGGCGAAGGGGATCCGGCCTCCGCCGTGACGCTCTATGAAAAAATCGCCGGTGACGAATCCGCCGGCCGCGCCCTGCGCGCCAAAGCCCAGCTCCAGATCGGCATCTGCTGGGAGAAGATGGGGAAAAAGGAAGCCATAGAGGCTTATAAAAAGGTTCTTTATGGCTATCCAGAACTTACCGAACAGGTTCGTCTTGCGCAGCAAGCCCTGGCTCGTCTGGAAACGGTCACCAGTGCCAACCCATCGGACATATCTTTACAAAAGATCACTTCTGATATTTTTTCCGGCCACATGGGCGGCTACATCTCACCAAGCGGCCGTTATATTATTTACGGAAGCGAAGGGGGATTGTCAATCTATGATTCAGTCACAAAAGAGAAAAGACAATTCACAGACGGTTTGGCTGATATACTTGGATCCTGGTCACCGGATGAAATATATTTTGCCTACGCCCGATATCAGATTGGGATTTTCGCGAAATCCCTGGATGGACGGAAGCAACTACAGCTTTCAGCCGGCCCACAGGATTATCCTGTACTGTGGAATGATAAAGGAGAGATCTACTTTTATTCACCGCTAGGCGATACAACCCGGCTCTACAGGACGAACATCGAAGGTGGTAAACCGGTGCTGGTCAAGGTATTTTCCGGAAAAGATCCGCTTCCCGCTGATATCACGCCGGATTTACGCTATTTCGCCTATTGCAATACCCCGGAGAATAGGGGTATTACTCTTTTTGATACCCAGACTCTCCAACATAAAACTATTACGGCGGATTCGGGTTTTACGCGCGCCAGATTTTCACTCGACAGCAAATATCTCGCGGCAGGAAGAAAAGTCGGCAGCGATAGAGCTGTGCATGTTTTTACCACCGGAATTGGCGGGGATGAAATAAAAGGACCAGTGAAAATCATCGGCTCGCCTGCGCTGAAATACAGCTGGAGCTGGACGAGAAACGATGAATTATCTTTTGGCCAAAGGACAGGGTTTGAGCAGTTGCAGGTGTGCGATCCCCAGGGTCAGCCTGTCAATCCTCTGGCAGGTTTTCAATCTGATGAAAAGTACCCTTCCTGGTCTCCTGATGATCAGACGGTTGTCTTTAGCTCGGACGTCGCAAGCAAGGATCAACTTTGGCTGGCTAATGCGGTGGGCGGTCAAGTTACTCAATTAACTGCAATCGATGATAAGGCGATATCACATATATGGCCTTCCTGGTCCCAGGATGGCTCACAGATCGTCTACGTCCGTGTATATCATATGAGTGACTATTTTGGCCAGCAAATATGGGCTATAGATGTACCGACGCAAAAGCACAAACAGGTCTCGGATTATGAAGGCAGGTTTGCCTCCCTGGTCTACTCACCTGATGGAACCAGGCTCTATTTCTCGTACACTTCTCCGGCGCAAAGGCATATTCCCGATCATTCTATTCCGGGCGTAAGGCCAGGCAATAATGCCCTGGTCGAGTTGGCTCTGACGGACAAATCAATACGGATACTGGCTCAGGACTCTTTGTTCCAATTCAAACCCTTTGGATTCACACCTGATGCAAGCAAAATGCTCTTTCAGAAATCCAACTATGAAAGTCAGAGCTCGATTTGGTGCTATAGTGCGCAAGGCGTACAACAGAAAATAATTTCATCCGATACGAGCTATCTTATGATCAACGGGATAACACCCGATTCGAAGTTCCTCCATGTGTCAACCTGGAATCAAAAGAGCGAACGAGAATTTCTGACTGTGAGTATTGAAGATGGCACCATGCGACAGGACACTTTTCAGAAAAAAGAGCTGTGGCCTCTCAGATGGTCTCATGACAATCAGCGTATTCTGTGTAAAAAAGATAATCAGATCACCGAATTTTGGCTGGCCAGGAATATCACGGCAGCCTTTAAATGACGATTGGTTTTGACGCCTGCGTGCCGGCATAAAACTGGTGCGCAGGCGGATCTCTCCGTTCCTCCGCCCTGCCCTCCTCCTGCTAAATCCTTGCGCAGGTAAACAAAAATTGCTACATTGCATCAGTTCACCCTTACATCCTCTTGCTCAATACAGGAGAAATGTTATGCAGAAAACCTCTGCCTCCCTGGCGGCCTTGGTCATTCTCACCCTTGCCGGGCTGATTTTCGCCCAGCAGGGTTTTCAGCGCACGCCCGATTTCCTGCCGGTCTCGGTCTGGTACAGCGGCGGCATCGCCCGCGCCCCGATGCTCTCAACCATCACCCCTGGGTCCCGGGAGCAGTGGCGCCGCGATCTGGCGCAGATCAAATCCCTCGGCTTCAACACCGTGCGCACCTGGGTCGAGTGGGCCCACTGCGAGCCGCGACCGGGGGAATACCATTTCGAGAACCTCGACCTCCTCTGTGAACTGGCCCGGGAGCAGGGGCTGCGCGTCATCTGCCAGATGTACATCGACTCGGCGCCGGATTGGGTGGCCAAGCGCTTCCCCGACGGCCTCTTCGAAGCCCAGAGCGGCGACAAGGTCACGCCCCAGTCAGCCCCCGGCTGCTGCACCGACCACGCCGGGGTGCAGGAAGCAGTGCTCACCTTTTTCACCGAAACCGCCAAAAGGGCGATGAAACATCCCAACTTTCACGGCTGGGATCTCTGGAGCGAACCCCACATCATCAACTGGGCCTATATCAATTATGTCCCCAACGCCACCTTCTGCTACTGCCCCCACACCATGCAGGTTTTCCAGGAGTGGCTGCAGAAAAAATATTCCACTCTCGATGCCCTCAACCAGGCCTGGTACCGAAATTTCACCGCCTGGAGCGAGGTGAGCGCCCCGCGCTTCGGCACCATCCTCAGCTATACCGATTTCATCGACTGGAAAAATTTCATCTACGAAAAGCTGGCGCATGACCTGCGCCTGCGCTATGAGGCGATCCGGGTGGCGGACCCGATCCACGTCATCACCTCCCACGCGGCCGTGCCCTCGCTCTTTTACTCGCCCTACGTCGGCGCCGGGGCCACCGACGATTTTCTCATGTCCGAGCAGATCGATTATTACGGCACCTCGCTTTATCCCAAGCACAACCATCCCTCCACCCACTGGGAGCGCTGGCGCTTCCAGGCGGCGGTCGATTTCTCCCGCAGCGCCAACAAGCGCAACGGCGGCTTTTACGTCGGCGAACTGCAGGCGGGCAAGGGCACCTACGGCCTCAATATCGGCAATCCGATCACCCCCGCTGATCACCGCATCTGGATGTGGTCGGCCATCGCCAAGGGGGCCAAGGCGGTCAATATCTATGCCTATTATCCGATGTCCTCGGGCTACGAATCGGGCGGCTATGGCCTGATCAACCTCGACGGCAGCATCACCGAGCGGGCGGCCGCCGCCGGCAAGACCGCCAGCATCATCACCGATAACATGAAACTGCTGCTCGAATCGAAACCGTCGCCGGTGCAGATCGCGATCGTCTACAATCCCCTCGCCCAGATGGTCGGCGGCGAGCAGCGCACCGTCACCACGGACCTGCATCAGCAGTCGCTGCTCGGCTGGTACCGCTTTTTCACCGAGCGCAACATACCGGTCGATTTCATCCACCGCCGTGACCTGGAGAATGGCGATCTGGCGGAGTACAAACTGATCATCATTCCCTATCCCCTGATGTTCACGGAAAAGGCGGCGGAGGGCTTGAAGAATTTTGTCGCCGCGGGCGGATTCGCCGTGAGCGAGGCGCGGATGGCCTGGAATGACGAGCGCGGCTTTGCAGCGTCGGCCATTCCCGGGATGGGGTTGGACCAGGTCTTCGGGGTGCGCGAAAGCTCGGTTAAAATGGGTGAGAGTCCGGCCATGGGGGTATGCGACCTGACCCACCCGCTGATGCAGGGATTTACGACCGCTGACACCCTGCACGGAGCCAATTTCGCCGAATCGATCGAGCCGTTATCGGGGGGCGGCGCCAAAGTGCTGGCCCGCTTCGCCGATGCTACGGCCGCACTGGCCACCGGGAAATATGGCAAGGGCGAGACCCTCTTCATCGGTTCATTCCTCGGCATGGCCAACCACATCCGGGCCGACCGTGCCAACGAACGCCTGCTCTGGAATATAGTGCGCTGGAGCAGCATCGAGCGGCCTTTCACCAGTTCGCACGACGGCAACAAGGATGCCCCGGTGGAGATCCGCCTGCGGCTGACAGCCGCAGGATCGATCCTGTTTTTGATCAATCACAGCGAAGCGGATCAGCAGGTGACGGTCGATTTGAAGGTGGCGAAATCGGGACGATACAAATTGCGGGAGCTGGTTCACGACCAGCAGCTGGATCTCACGGCGCGTGGCCGGGAGCTGAAGATCGGGCATGAGCTCAAGGCGCGGGATGTACAGGTGTGGGTGATTGAATAGAGGAGGGCAGGTTCAAGGAAGTGGCTCAGCGCACGGTGAAATGTATCAAATCGCATCAGCGGATCACTTTTTCTCACCGAAAATTCGCAGCCACTCTTCGATGTTGAGATCATTCAGCCGGCCGTGTTTTTCGGCCAGATCCTCGTCACGGCCGTGTTCCATCTTTTGCCGCCAGGCCTCTGAGGAGAGCAACTGGCAGCCGCAGGACTGGACGAAGCGCGCCAGCGGCTGGTCGGAGGTGACCACCACGATATTGCGCGGTTGTTCGTGCCCCTGAACCATCTTTTTGATCACTGCATCCGCATTTTCCGGAGGGCGGGAAAATACCACCTTGACCTTGCCGGGCGGAGGGGCGGCTTGCACCCCCATCCCGTTCTGACCATCGAAAACCAGGGTAATCCGGATATCCCTGGAGGCGGCATATCCGGCCGCCTTGCGAGTCAACTCCTCCCGCATCCGCTCAAGCTCGGGCGCGCCGATCGCACCGGCGCGCCGCCCGCGCAGCAGAACATTGTAGCCATCGATGATAATCTGCACCTGCAATCCATCCCGTTTTGGTCTTCTTCCCCCATTGTAACCTATTTGGCGAAATATTGCAAGGGCTTTTTTCAGAGCGCTCTGCTCCCCGCGTCCACCTGCCAGCCATCCTGGCTAACCAGATGAAATCAGAAGAAAACAGCTTTTATATGGTTTCATTATTGATTATATTTCTGGATATTCTGCAGATCGAAAGCCGGTTGGGGATTGGTTTAACGAAAGGGTATCTCTTTGCCATACCAAGGTGAAATCGCCGCCCTGACCGCGGTCGTGCTGTGGAGCAGCACCGCAATCCTCTTCGAGACTATCGGCAAACGCATCGGCTCATTCAACACCAACCTGATGCGTCTGACCCTGGCCGCCCTGCTCCTCAGCCTGACGCTCTATTTTCAGAAGGGTATGTTCTTGCCGGTGACCGCGAGCAATGACCAGATCCTGTGGCTGGGCCTGAGCGGGGTAGTAGGGCTGGCGCTGGGTGATGCGGCCTTTTTCAAGTGCCTGGTTGTGCTCGGTTCGCGTCTGGCGACCCTGCTGCTCTCCCTCTCCCCCGTCTTCACCACGATCTTCGCCTGGTTCTTCCTCGGGGAGCATCTCAGTCTTGTGGGCCTGGCGGGCATTCTCACCACTTTTACCGGCATCTTTTGGGTGGTCAATGAAAAAAGCGAGGAACACCATCCCCATGTCAAGTTCAAGGGGATCATCCTGGGCATCCTGGCCGCCCTGGGTCAGGCCGCCGGTGTGATTCTGGCCAAATACGGCTTTCGCACCGAGATCGATGCCCTCTCGGCGACCATCCTGCGCATGGTCCCGGCCGCCCTGGTGATGTGGACGGCCGCTATCCTGCTCAAAAGGCTGACTCCCATGAAGATTTTCATCACGGACAAAAAGGCCACCCGTTTCATCATCATCGCCTCGATCATCGGCCCCTATCTGGGTGTCTGGCTGGCCAACGTCGCGGTCAAGTACGCCGAGGCCGGCGTCGCCTCAACCCTGCTGGCGATGGTGCCGGTGCTCCTCATCCCCCTGGTCTGGATCGTCCACAACACCCGGCCGACCCTGCGTGCCGTGACCGGCACCCTCATCGCCATGGCCGGAGTCGCCCTGATCTTTATGCGCTGAGGGCCGAGCGCATCAGACAGAGGGTTGGTCAGCTAACTCGTGACCTCCGATTCGCCGGGCAACAGCGCTTCCCCTGCTTCGTCCTTCCTCCTCCCGGAGCAGGTAGAGCAGAGTGATGTCATCCCCGAAGGAGTCGCTGCCGGCGAAATCGCGCACATCCTCAACGATCCTGCCCGGATCGCACACCCCCGCACTCCTCTTCATCTGCAGCAGCAGCTTCTCGAATCTCCCCGATTTCTGGTAGAACTCCCCGTCCGGATTGGCCGCCTCGGGGACGCCGTCGGTATAGAGCAGCAGTCCGTCGCCGCGCTCGAGCCGGAATTTTCCGCTCTCGTAGGTGACCCCCTCGCGCAGGCAACCCAGAGGGGGGCCGCCGGCCGAGGGGATCTCGATCCGCCCCCGCCGGCGCACCAGCATGGGCGGCAGATGGCCGGCGTTCATGTATTCCACCTCCCCCGATTCAGGATCGAGGAGGGCAATGAAGCAGGTGGTGAAGAGCATGGCTGTGGTGACATCGAACATCAGGCGGTTGAGCTTGTGGGTCATCGCCTCGAGGGGGAGGCCGCTCTCCAGATAGGCGTGGAGGGCGGCATGGAGGCTGTTGACCAGCAGGGCCGAATAGACGCCCTTACCAGCGACGTCGGCGATGACCAGGGCGAAGCGGCCGCCGGAGAGGGGGATAATCTCGTAATAGTCACCGCCAACCTCACGGGAGGGGATGTTCAAGCCGCAGCACCGATACCCGGGGATCTCCGGAAGTTCGGTGGGGAGAATGGTCTTCTGGATAACAGAGGCAAGTTCGACCTCACGCAGGAGGCGCTGCTTTTCGATCATCTCGTTGAGGTAAAAACGGTTCTCGAGGGCGGTGCGCACCTGCTGGCTAATCAGATGTAAAAGCATCTTGTCCACAGTCTCGAAGCGGGCGCTGGTGTGGCGGTTTTCCTTGCCGATGGCCATAAAGGTGTACTGGTGGCCCAGGCATTCGAAACCGGACTGGATGATGTCCACGCTCTCCTCCCGCCCGGCTCCGGCATAGTCGGGGAAGGCGATCTGCTCGGTGGCGCCGTCCGGCTTCCTGATCAGGACCAGTCCGCGGGTGGCGTCGGTCAGGGCCGTGACCCGGCGCAGGGCGAGCTGGATGAGGGATTCAGTCTGGTCGATGCGGATGATGTCGATGCCGGTGTCGATGAGTTCGTGCAGCTGGAGGATCTTCTGCTGCAATTTGGCCGCCAGCTTGCGCAGCTCTCTTTCATTGAGCTTTTTCTCGGTCACGTCGCGGGCAGCGGCGAAGAGCAGATCGCTGGCAGGTTCCGGAAAGACATTCCAGACCAGGTGACGGTAGTCGCCCCGGACGCTGCGAAAGCGGTTCTCGAAGGAGCGGGTGGGCACTCCCTGCCGCATGTGCTCGATCTCAGCGGCGGTCTTTTGATGATCATCGGGGTGGATGAGTTCCCAGAAGGGCTGCGCGAGCAGCTGCTCTCGTGTCCAGCCCAGGGATCGCGAAAAGGCGGGGTTGACCTCGATGAAGCGCCCCTTACCGGCATCGGCGATGCAAAAAAGATCGAGGGCCAGTTCGAAGAATTTTTTCAGGTGTCGGTCCATAAGTGCCCGTTTCAGGTCCGGGGTCGCCGCGTCGCATGCGCAGCAGCGGGAGAGGGAATTGTGGCGTGCTCAGGAGAGCAGTGCAAGGGCTTCCCGGATGCTCTCCGCCTTGAAGGCATGGGTATAGAGCCCCATGATGCTGAAGGTCCGGGTCAGCTCGGGACTGGCTCCCACCAGGGCGAGCCCCCCCCGCCTCGCCATGAGGCGCTCCTGCATTTCGAGCAGGTGGGCGATGCCGACGCTGTTGGCGGCCTCCACACCGGCCAGCTGCAGAACCACCCGGTTGACCGCAGCAAAAGCGGGAAGCGCCGCAGCTTGGGAAATCGCCTCACCACCTTCGCGGTTGAGGTACCCTCCCGCCTGAATGATGAGGATCCCGGCGCAGAGCTGGCTTCTGACGGAGAATGAGGACATGCGTGTCGTGTTCACCATCCTTTGGTCGGGGAAATATTGTGGCTTGGCAAGTGCCTTATAGGAGTTTAACCGGAAGGCGGGCGCAATTATTTCTCCCCCCGCCGGAAAAAGCAGGCGCGCCGAATAATACGGCACTCCCTTCCCCGCGGCGGGCGGGGTATTCCAGAACCAGCACTGCCTCTTCAGGTTCGCACCCCAGCCGAAGGTGCCTGCCCGGTCACATTCAGCTTGCATTTTCCTTAAATTAAGATTAGATTAGGCCGCGGAATAAGAAAACCGAATCCGCAGATACCCCGGAGTGGCGGAGGCGGAATCCGGAAGCAAGGAGAAAATCCCGACAGCATGAAAGTGATCGTCATCGGCGCCGGCCTTGTTGGCACCTACATCTGCGAATATCTCAGTTCGGAAGACCACGATGTCACAGTTATCGAGAAGGACCCGGCGGTCTGCCGCAAGGCGACCGACACCCTCGATGCCATGGTGATCCAGGGGGACGGGGCCTCACCCGCGCTGCTGGTCAAGGCGGGGCTGCATAAAACCGACATGATGGTGGCGGTAAGCACCGACGATGAGGTCAACATACTCGCCTGCCTGGCCGCCGCCAAGGCCGGGGTCAAGATCAAGATTGCCCGGCTGCGCAATCCTGAATTCAGCCAGGAGGGGACCCTGCTCGGCAAGCAGGAGCTGGGCATCGATTTTATCATCCACCCTGAGCGCGAAACCGCGCGCGAGCTGGTCTGGCTGACCAGGCGCTCAGCCGCCACCGATGTCATCGAATTCGAAGAGGGCAAGGTGCAGCTGATCGGGGTGCGGCTGGACGCCTCCTCCCCGGTGCTGAACAAGACCCTGCAGCAGATCGACCGGGAGAACCCCGACCTCCTCTTCCGCACCGTCGCTATCTTCCGCGCCAACAAGACCATTATACCCGGCGGTGAGGACCATGTCACGCGCGGGGATCAGCTCTTTTTCATCACCAAGACCGAACTGGTGCCGCACCTGCTCGAGGTTCTGGGCAAGAGTGACGAGCGCATCGAGAAGGTGATGATTCTCGGGGGCGGCCGGGTCGGACGTCTGGTGGCCGCCGAACTGGAGAAGGACAAGGATTGTCAGGTCAAGCTGGTCGAATCCAACCGCGAGAAGAGCCTGCGCATTGCCGAGGAACTGCAGCGCACCCTCATCATCGTCGGTGACGGCACCGACCTCGATCTCCTCGCCGTCGAGGGGATCATGGAGATGGACAGCTACATCGCCGTCACCAGCGACGAGGAAACCAACATCCTCTCCTGCCTCATGGCCAAGCATATGGGAGTGCGCCGCTGCCTCGCCCTGGTCAACCGGCCCGATTATCTGCCCATCATGGCTTCGATCGGAGTCGACGCTGCGGTCGACACCCAGACCCTGACCGCCAACGCCATCCTGCGCTACATCCGGCGCGGCAATGTCACCTCCCTGGCCAGCCTGCCCGGCATCGAGGCCGAGGTTCTCGAGATCGAGATCACCCGGGCCTCCCGGGTGGCCGGACGCAAAGTCAAGGCCCTCAACCTCGGCCATAACGGCATGATCGGCATCATCAGCCGCGGCGGCCAGGTGATCGTCCCCATCGGCGACACCGAGCTAAAGGATGGTGATCACCTCATCGTCTTCACCACCCCCGCCTTAGTCGGGCGCGTGGAAAAGATCTTTGCCAACCGGTAAGAGCGAATCCGACCTATGAACCTCCGCGCCGTCCTCCATGTCGTCGCCATTCTCATCATCCTGGAAGGGATCGCACTGCTCACCGGCATCGCCTTCTCCCTCTTTTACGGCGATGGCGACGCCGGGGCGATCCTCATCTCCTCCGCCGTCTGTCTGCTTGCCGGCGGCCTCCTCTTTCTGGCTACCCGCAATCAGGACGAACTCAAACTGCGCGAGGGTTTCGCCGTCGTCGTGCTCGGCTGGAGCGCCCTCACCCTCTTCGGCGCTCTGCCCTTCCTCATTTCCGGGACGGTACCCTCCTTCTCCGATGCCTTTTTTGAAACCATGTCGGGATTTACCACCACCGGCGCCACCATCCTGACCAATATCGAGGCGATGCCCCACGGTTTGCTCTTCTGGCGCAGCCTGACCCACTGGCTCGGCGGCATGGGCATCGTCGTCCTCTCCCTGGCCATCCTGCCACTGCTTGGCGTCGGCGGCATGCAGCTCTTCAAAGCGGAAGTGCCAGGGCCGGTCAAGGACCGCCTCAGCCCGCGCATCGCCGACACCGCAAAAATTCTCTGGGGGGTCTATCTGCTGCTTACTCTCATCGAGGTTGTGCTCCTGCTCTTCGGGGGCATGTCGCTCTTCGATTCCCTTTGCCACACCTTCGGTTCCATGGCCACCGGCGGCTTTTCGACCAAAAACGCCAGCGTCGCCCACTATAACAGCCTCTATATCGAAATGGTCATCCTGGTCTTCATGTTCCTCGCCGGCACCAACTTCAGCCTCCACTACCGCTTCCTCGCCGGCAAGCGCGATGTCTACCGCCTCGACCGCGAATTCCGCTTTTATCTTTTTCTCACCCTGATCGCGATTCTCATCGTCTCCGGAATTGTCTACTTCAGCAAGCCGGTCAGCCCGGGCGGCGCCCTGCGTTCCGCCTCCTTCCAGGTGGTCTCGATCATGACCACCACCGGATTCTGCTCCGACAATTTCGAGCTGTGGCTGCCTTCCGGACAGCTGCTGATGATCCTGCTCATGTTCATCGGCGGCTGCGCCGGCTCGACCGGCGGCTCGGTCAAAGTGATCCGTATCATGGTGGTCCTCAAACACAGCCTCGCCGAGATCAAAAAACTGCTCCATCCCAACGCCTACATCCCTGTCCGCGTGGGCGGGCGTGTGCTCGCGCCCGATGTGGTCACCAATATCCTCGCCTTTCTCATCATCTATATGCTCGTCTTTGTCGCCGCATCGATCGGCATGACCCTGCTTGGTGTCGATGTTGTCACCGCCTTCTCCAGCGTCGCCGCCACCCTCGGCAACATCGGGCCCGGGCTGAACCTGGTCGGGCCGGTCGATCACTATGGCCACCTGCCCGCCGCGGGAAAATGGCTGCTCTCCTTCTGCATGCTCGCCGGACGGCTCGAGCTCTACACCGTCTTTATCCTCTTCAGTCCCGATTTCTGGAAAAAATAGTGCTCTTGCCGACGGGGCGTGCTGCCTGAGCCCGGGGAATGGTGGCAGCCGATCTGGTGCTGCAAACCCCACAAAAAAAGGGCGATTCAATCGAATCGCCCTTTTTAATAACCACTCTTTACATACCTGCGGATGGCGTCCAGCCGGGCGGCCGGATCTCTCCCCAGATGCAGGTCAAAATTACATCAGCGAGTAGGCCACGGTCAGGCCCGCTACAACGATGGAGACCATGCTCATCAGCTTGATGAGGATGTTGAGGCTGGGGCCGGAGGTATCCTTGAAGGGGTCGCCGACAGTGTCGCCGATGACCGCGGCTTTGTGGGCTTCGGAACCCTTGCCGCCCATGTGGCCTTCTTCGATGTACTTCTTGGCGTTGTCCCAGGCGCCACCGGCATTTGCCATAAAGACGGCGAGGACGAAACCGGTGCTGGTGCCGCCGATGAGCAGACCCATGACACCGGCTACGCCCAGAACCAGGCCGGTAGCGACGGGAATAAAGATGGCGAGCAGCGAGGGCAGCATCATGGCGCGCTGGGCGCCCTTGGTGGAGATGGCGACGCAGCGGGCATAGTCAGGTTCGGCCTTGCCCTCCATGATGCCGGCGATCTCGCGGAACTGGCGGCGCACTTCATCGACCATTTTCGCAGCGGCGCGGCCGACGGCGGTCATGGTCAGTCCGGAAAACATGAAGGCAGTCATGGCGCCGATAAAGATGCCGACGAGCACAATCGGATTCATCAGGGTGACATTGAAATAGTACATAAAATCGACAAAGGAGCCCTTGGCGGTCTCGACCACCCGGCCGTCGAGGAACTGGATGGTGGTCTGGCCGAGGCGGATGAGGCCGATCTTGAGCTCCTCGACGTAGGAGGCGAGCAGGGCCAGAGCCGTGAGGGCCGCCGAGCCGATGGCGAAGCCCTTGCCGGTGGCGGCGGTGGTGTTGCCCAGGGAGTCGAGGGCGTCGGTGCGTTTGCGCACCTCCTTGTCGAGCCCGCTCATCTCGGCGTTGCCGCCGGCGTTGTCGGCGATTGGACCGTAGGCGTCGGTCGCCAGGGTGATGCCGAGGGTGGAGAGCATGCCGACCGCGGCGATGCCGATGCCGTACAGCCCCATGTTGACGTTGCTAAAGTCGAAACCGGCGGCGGTCAGGTAGGCCAGAACAGTGCCGACGACCACGGAGAGGACGGGCACGGTGGTGGACATCATGCCCGTGCCGATGCCGGCGATGATCACCGTAGCCGGCCCGGTCTTGGCCGAGTCGGCGATGCGCTGGGTGGGCTTGAAGCCGGCCGAGGTGAAATATTCGGTCGCCTTGCCGATGATGATGCCAGCGAGGAGGCCGCAGACGATCGCCCAGAAGACCCCGGTGCCGAGGCCGAGTGCGTGGACGACGAAGTAGGAGGCCATCACAATCAGGATCGAGCTAAAGTTGACCCCGCGTCCCAACGCACTGAGCAGCTGCTTCTGGGAAGCGCCTTCCTTGGTGCGCACGACAAAAATGCCGGCGATGGAGAGCAGGGTGCCGATGGCAGCGATCACCATCGGGGCGATGACCGCCTTGAGCTGCAGGCCGGGATTGCCCAGAAAGGCGGCTGCGCCCAGGGAGGCGGTGGCCAGGATCGAGCCCGCATAGGATTCGTAGAGGTCAGCGCCCATGCCGGCGACGTCGCCGACATTGTCGCCGACGTTGTCGGCGATGGTGGCCGGATTGCGCGGATCATCCTCAGGGATGTTGGCTTCGACCTTGCCGACCAGGTCGGCCCCGACATCCGCCGCCTTGGTGTAGATGCCGCCGCCGACGCGGGCGAAGAGGGCCTGGGTCGAGGCGCCCATGCCGAAAGTCAGCATGGTGGTGGTGATCAGGACCAGATTATGGCCGTCACCACCCTCGATGGGATAGACATGGCGCAGGATGAGAAACCAGAGCGAAATGTCGAGCAGGGCCAGACCGACGACCACCAGCCCCATCACCGCACCGCTGCGGAAGGCGACGCGCAGGCCGCCGTCCAGGGACTTGCGTGCGGCTTCAGCCGTGCGCGCCGAGGCGTAGGTGGCGGTCTTCATGCCGAAAAAGCCGGCAAGACCTGAGAAAAAACCGCCAGTAAGAAAAGCCACCGGCACCCAGCCGTTCTGCACCTTGAGCACAAAGGCCATGAAGGAGAGCAGAATGACCAGGCCGATGAAGACCATCGTCACCACCTTGTACTGCTGTCTCAGATAGGCCATGGCGCCCGTGCGCACATACGAGGCGATCTGCGCCATGCGTTCGCTGCCTTCACTGGCCTTCTTCATCTGCGCATAAAAAATATAGGCGAAAATGAGGGCGGCCGCCGATCCGATCGGCGCCAGCCAGAAAAGTTGTTCAACCATTGTGTCGCTCCACTGTTTAGGATGTACCGGACTCCCCGAGCCCGTTGCTGCAAGGGTTAATTAAAGTTCCAGATCCTCGGTATCGCGCACCGACTGCCACCACTCATAATGGTCGCGGAGCAGCACCTCGTGCGCGGGGAAGGGGTAATAACAGATCTCCTGCTGATCCCCGATAAAAAAACCGTTCTTGATGGTGGCGAAGCTGATGTCGCTGCGCAGATAACGCGAGACCGTCTTGGTCGGCTTTTCCGGCTGCTGCGCCAGACCGATGAGA
>Ga0302250_1001304_pt1 | contig 19329 bp, 14 predicted proteins | sample AAG_RA_Asp_MG_FD_193536 | JGI IMG/M metagenome (GOLD analysis project Ga0302250, IMG submission 193536) | Enriched activated sludge microbial communities from anaerobic digester in WTTP, New Holstein, Wisconsin, United States - AAG_RA_Asp | ecosystem: Engineered > Bioreactor > Anaerobic >... | reverse complement strand
TTGCCGGATTACCCACCATAAGAGCGTGATCCGCAACATTCTTTGTTACTACGGCTCCAGCTCCGACAAAGGCATAACGCCCGATAGTGTGGCCGCAGACAATGGTGCAGTTGGCTCCCAGCGTAGCACCTCTTTTGACAACTGTAGGACGCACCTGGTTCATCTTGCCGATTTCCGCCCTTGGGTTATAAATATTTGTGAAAACCATCGATGGTCCACAAAACACTCCGTCTTCCAGTAGCACACCTTTGTAAACACTGACATTATTTTGAATTTTGCATTTATTGCCGACAACAACATCGGGACCAATGACAACATTTTGTCCTATATTGCAGTTTTCTCCAACTTTCGATCCAGCTAGAACGTGGGTAAAATGCCAAATTTTAGTGCCCTTGCCAATTTCAACTTTTTCATCAATGACGGCTGATGGATGGGCAAAGTAATCGCTATCAGAAGTGTCCGGTGTATGGCGTATGGAATCAGGCATAAAGGATGAAGTGTGAGGAGACAAGTTTTTTTCCTTTACTTCAATGGATTGCTGACTGAGTTCAAGTATTTTTAAGACTCGCAGCCCCTCTTCGCCCGAGGTGAGAGGTTTGGCGTTAGTTCCTATGGCCTGGAGAAAGGCTTTGCATTCGGCTTTCAGGGGCTCTTCCCAGATATCTTGCAGACCGATGGGAATGCTTTCCGCCTTATTGGGAACGGGGAGACCATTTTGCCAGTTGATGGTATGAGGATAATGGACAAGCTTTGTTTCAACAGGCTCCGTATCGTCAAAGACAAGCATACCGTTGCTGCCCACGACGACAAGCTTCTGTTCTTTATAGGGATTCAACCAGCTCACAAATATATGGGCGCCTATGCCTGAAGGGAATTTAAGATTTGTCACGGTGACATCGGCAATCTGGGCATGGAGAAAATAGCTGCCGATTGAATCAACATAAGAAGGTTCTTCGCCGGCAAGACTTAGAATTATGGAAATATCGTGCGGTGCGAAAGACCAAAGAATATTTTCCTCCCGCCGTATTTTTCCCAAGCTTAAGCGACGGGAATATATATATTGAAGTTTCCCTATTTTCCCGGCTTTGATAATCTCCTTCAGTCTGATAACGGCGGCATGATAATGCAGGATGTGACCAACGAAAAGAATCCGTTCTCGGTCAGCCGCCAGTCGTACCAGCTTTGCGCCGGCTGCATAGTTGAGGGCCAACGGTTTTTCCACAAAGAGATGTTTGCCGGCCAGCAGGGCTTTTTCTGCAATTTCAGAATGAAGAACGGCGGGAGTTGCAATAACTATCGCCTTGATATCTGCATCGTTGAGGACGCTGCTGAAGTCCTTAGTAACGGCGACATTAGGGTAAGTACTGATCATTTCCTCACAAATGGATTGTGCGCCGTCGCAGATTGTTTTAAGAACGCCAAGCTGATAAAAATTGCGTATCAGATTCTTGCCCCAATACCCGGCGCCAATGACGGCAACCTTCCGGTGAGGGGTAAACTGGGAATCGTGAAGTGTTGAGGCGGGTATAGCCTTATAAATTCTGGTCATTGTTTGCTCTTTTTCTTGTATAATTGATATGGAATTATAAACAATTCAGGGGCTCTCATAATCAGCCCCCAGCATTCGGCTGGTTTTAAATATTACCAACCTACAGGACGGATTCATTTTCCTGCGGTGTATATTCCGGAACGATTTCTTGGAGTTTCTTTTTAATTTCCCCGGCATCATGTCTGTCGGCATCTTTAACCAGCTCGTCGATTTCCTTATTCAGTTTTTCTCTCGTTGCCAGCAGATAACGGGTATCACTGGAGTGTTGACTGGAGCGCAATACCATGACCTTTTCATGGCCGGTGGGCAGGATATCCTCTCCGACGGTAATCAGTTCTTCGTATAGTTTTTCACCTTCGCGCAAGCCGGTAAAAATAATTTCAATATCGACATCCGGCTCTTTTCCGGATAGACGAATCAAATCACGGGCCATATCGGCGATTTTTACCGGTGTTCCCATTCGCAAAACGAAGATTTCTCCACCATCGCCCATGGCGCCGGCCTGCAGGATCATCTGCGATGCTTCAGGAATGGTCATAAAATACCTGTTAACTTCCGGATGCGTAACGGTTACAGGCCCGCCATGTTCAATCTGCCGCCGGAAAAGAGGAATTACCGAACCTGAGGAACCGACAACATTACCGAACCGGACAGCCATGAATTTTGTATTGCTGCCCTGCAGAGACTGCATGATCAACTCGGTTACTCTTTTACTGGTTCCCATTACATTAGTCGGCCGCACAGCCTTGTCGGTGGAAACCAGCACAAATCTTTCCACACTATGCTTAAGCGACATCTCCATGATCATTCGGCTGCCAATAATATTATTGTACACGGCTTCCCAGGGATTTTTTTCCAGCATGGGAACATGCTTGTAGGCTGCGGCATGGAATACCACCTGAGGCTTATATTTTTTGAATATGTCCTCCATTAGCTGTAGATCCTGTACGTGCCCCAAAACTGTTTCACAGTGCCGAAAATATTTTTCATTTTGCAGCTCCATTTGAATCTTGAACAGATTCTCTTCGCAGGCATCAAGTAAGATCACCAAATGAGGCTGAAATTTGATCAACTGCCGGCACAGTTCTGAACCGATGGAGCCACCACAGCCGGTAATCAACACGGTTTTCCCGTCCAGGTAATTACGAATGCCGGCAGCATCCAGATGCACCGGTTTTCTCCCCAATAGATCCTCGTAGCTGATGTCCCGCAGAGCTTTAACACTGACCCGGCCATCAATGAGCTCCCCAATGCCTGGAATAATTTTATAGGAAACAGCACAACGCTGACATGCTTCAACTATCCGGCGGATCTGATCACCGCTGGCCGATGGAACGGCAATAAGGATTTCCTGGACTTCTTCAATACCCAGGATTTCCTCCAAATCATCAACACCACACAGAACTCTAAATCCATGAATTGACTTCCCTTTTTTCAAGGGATCGTCGTCGACAAAACCGATCACCTTATAGTGCAATTGATAGTTCTCAATTATTTCCCGTAATATTTTTTCCCCGGCATCCCCCGCTCCAATAATCAGTACTTTTTTAAAATGAATCTTAATTGGGAAACTAACATCTTTCCTGGTCTTCGCATAAAGAATAAAACTTGAGCGTATAATCATCCTCAATCCACCAATCAGCAGAAAAGTCAACACTCCATCAAGGATAAAAACAGCCCGGGAGTACCCTTGAAATCGATTTAAGAAGAGCATGGTAGCCATTGTTAGCAAAGAAGATACAATCGTCGCCTGGGCTATAAGCCAGAAGTCCCTGATACTGGTATAGCGCCACATGCCACGGTAAAGGCCAAAGAAAAAAAAGACAACGAGCTTAAGAGGAACAAGCCAAATTATAGTTTCCCGAATTTGTTGCAGGCGATCAGGAGCTAGCGAAAATTCGAAGCGGAACAAATAAGCAGTAATATGGGCCAGCAACAGGAGCAAAACATCGCCAAAAAGCACCAGATAAAATTTCGGATTTTTCAATTGGTTATACATAAAACAGGTAAATATTTATCTTGCATTAAACAGCTTCAAGTTATTGTCATGCTTCTATTCTGCGCCGATAATAAAAACTAATAAACGTAAGGGCCATAAAAAATAACGCAAGCAGCCATAATACGTAAAGGATTCCCCAACTGCTGACAAATATAATTGTTAATGCGATAAATACCTGCGCAGCTCCGTAAATCAGCGAAACTTTCCAGTGTGGCACCCGGTATTCATTGGCCAAAAGTTGATATAAATGCCTGCGGTGAGGCTCGCTTAACCTTTCGCCGTCACGGAAACGCACCCACATTGTTGTTAACTCATCCACATAAAAAGGGAAAAGGAAAGCAGTCATAGTGATAAAATCAAGCATATTGTGCGAGAATTTAATGACAAGACCTGCAAAAAGAAAACCCAAAAGAATGCTTCCGATATCTCCGAGAAATACTCTGGCCTTAGGCACGTTAAAAGGAAGAAAGCCCAGGCAAGCAAAAGCAATACAAAAAGAAAACACGGACAGATTCTTAAAATATGAGTCATCTGCCTGAACCGAATTAAAAATTCCTATTAAAAAAAATGCTACAGCCCCGGAGATTCCGGCAATACCGTTGATTCCATCCATAAAATTGTAAAAATTCGTCGTCCCGACCACAAACAGAACAACGAACGAAAACATTAAGACCGTAAACATCGCCGACGTTATTAGATTTTGCGGCATCAGGCAGGATAATGAAGGCAAAAGCATGGTAATTGCAGCGACAAACTGTACAATTAACCGTACACTAACGGACAGTTGATGGTAGTCATTATAAAAACTGACTGCAGAAACAAAAATAGCAGGAACAAGAAGATGTGCTGGTACATTCAAGGCGAGACCCGACAGAATAACTACCAAAAATATTCCCAAGCCGCCTCCCCGGGGGATTGGGAAACTATGCGAGCTACGTTCATCCGGCAAACTCATTAACATCATCCGCAGACGAGTTCGGCTGATCAACCACGCCCCGCCCCCCCCCAGACAAAAACTCGTGACGAAAAGCAAAAAATCCCTGTTGGACAATGCAAAAGTCTGTAAGGTTATCATTCGCTAAAATATCATCGTTTTGAATTCCGCCGATACCACTCCACTTCTCGCTTTAATCCATCTTTCAGACTGGTTAGAGCATGAAAATTATAAGCTTTTTCAAATCGACGGATATCGTAAATATCTTCGGCCAGCCATTTCTTTACATTCTGGTGAATATCTGCCAGGCGCCGGTCTGGTATCCTGGATAGTTGACGACTCAAAAACATAGCCAACGATGCTGGCACCTGAACTGGAAGAAGATGTTTCCCCAGAAAATTCGCAAAACAATCCACAATATCGCGCATAATGCAGGGAGGTGCAGAAACATTGTAAATATTAATGCCCGATGCAGGTTTTTCTGCCACAGCAATAGAGGCACGTGCAGCATCGTTTCTATATAACAAGCTTTTTCGATTATGGCCATCTCCTATCCAAACAAAATGCCCGCTGTCCAAGATGCGCATCAAACGACCCACATTACCGGGATCTTCCTCTCCATACAGCGTTGCCAGACGTAGGATAGTAAGTGCCATATCTGACTTTCGGGCAACTTCGATGGCTCGCAGCTCTGCATTGTATTTAGACAAGGCGTATGGCCCGACAGGCTCACAGGGGGTGTTCTCATCATAAATTCCCCGGGTATATGGGCCGTATACAGACACAGAGCTTATTAGAATTAAATGTTCAACACCCATTGCAGATGCCGTAGATGCTATGTTGACGGTTCCAACTTCATTAACCTGTCGAAATTTATCAAATGAATTGGAATCAGGAGAAAAGACATGTGCCAAGCCGGCAGCATGGATAACTACATTTGTGTTCTTTAATACAGTGATTAACTCCTCCGGTCTTGTAATATCTGCTTTTTGATAGGCAACGCCAGGTAAGGAACTGACTGCACCTATATCAGTACCGTACACCGGAACGCTGGACATCTGCAACTGAGTTAAAATAGCCCGCCCAAGAAAACCATTCGCGCCCGTGACTAAAATGCGACCACATATCATACGGCAGATTCAAAGTGAAATTGATTAAATCGAACAATAAATTTATTCATGAGAAAAGTAGGGGGGAATATTTTAATGTTGTTAATCTTACAGGACCGCAGGATCTCATAATTCTGTTGCAGAATATTCCAAATGGATTTATTCGTAACACCGCCAATTCGCATTTTTACAAATACTTTCGGAACATAGACTGCCTTAATTCTATAATTTTCTAAAAATCTCAACATCAAATCAAAATCCGAGGCCAGTTTATATTTAAAATCAAAAACGCCATATTGATCATATACCCTTCTTCGAACATAAAATGTAGGATGTGGCGGGACCCACGCTTCTTTAAAAAGCCCGGACACAAACGGAGAAGACCGCCAATAACGAACAACCTTGTTTATATTTTTCCGGTCAACATAAATCAAATCAGAATAGCAAGCATCGATATCGAAATCAGACATAACGGCAGCTATGCTTGTCAATACATCTGTTCCGTAGAAAACATCATCAGCATTAAGAATGCCAACCACATCACCTGTCGCCATTCTGATTCCTTTATTCATCGCATCATAAATTCCCTTGTCCGGTTCGCTGATCGATATGTCGATTTTGTCTTCGTATTTCTTGATGATATCGAATGTCCCATCTATTGAGCCGCCATCAACAATGATGTATTCAATGTTTTCATAATCCTGACCAAGAACACTTTTAATGCAGTCCTCCAAATATTCGGCGTTATTCAACGTTACTGTAATAACAGAGATTTTCATTAGTTATACAAAATAAAAACGTAAATTTATATTTTCAGTTCAGAATTCGCTTATAAACAGCAAGAGTCTCAGCAGCTGTTTTCCGCCAAGAAAAGCGACTTAAATTCTCCCGCCCCAAACGTCGCAATTCGGTCCGCAGGTTATCGTCTGATAAACACCGATATATTGTTTGTGCCATAGCACTAACCGAACTTGGATCAAAGAAAACAGCACTCTTTCCGGCAATTTCCGGTAGAGATCCGGCCGACGAGCATGCCACAGCAACATCGGCTTTCTGAGCTTCCAGCAAAGGAAGACCAAAACCTTCGTATAAGGATGGAAATACGAATAAATCCGCACCACTTAGTAATGGACCGACATGATTGTTTGGCACGTATCCGGTAGCAATAAGCCGGCCGTTCATGTCTGGGTCACTAAACAGCACTGATAAATTAACATCCGGGGGAAGATGACCAACTAAAACAAGATTGTGGGGCAAGGAGTCTTTCAATAATGCAAATGCCTGAATCAAAGGGGAAATGTTTTTATGAAGTGTGCTACTGCCAAATGCTAAGATGTAAGGTTTTTTGATTCCATAATGCCTCAGCAACTCGTCCGCCTGGATTGAGGGATTAACGTCAATTTTATTGTCTGCTGATAACAGAATAACCGTAATTTTTTGCTTTGGAATTTTTAGTTTTTTACATAATCTTTCCTTGGAAAAATTGGATATAGTAAGGACATGATTCGCTCTCTTTGCAGTTTGTGTTGAAAAAAATCTCAACACGAATCTCCTGGACACTCCAATAGTTTGCGCCAGATCAATAAAATTCAAGTCGTGAATTGTTATTACAGATGGGCAGGGACTTCTTAACGGACCGACATAAGCAAGGGAATGAACCAAATCGATTTTGTATTGACTTAACAGTTCAGGAAGTCGACATTGTTCGAAGAAATAACGCTGATACCTTAAAAGACCTTTCACCGGGCAAATGACTCTGATAAAATTTTTATTTTCCGGTATTGGCCAGTCTGCAGCGCTTTGATTCACGAAAAGGAAAAAATCATTTTCCTGATCAATCTGTGATAGTCCTGAAAGCAATCCGGCCGCATAGGTTTCCGTACCGCCTACAACGTCGGGAATGAGATAAAGGAGATTGATCCCGATGCGCATATCAAAAATCACCCAGCCAATAAAACATCCAGAAAATCATCTCTCCGTATCCATTCGATTAATTCAGTTAACAGCTCCCGTCATCATTAAGGATGGTACGCATGGCGGTGAGTTGGATCACCCCTGTGCCAAAGCTGCCGCCTACCGGGTTGGTAACATCCATGTAAAAATATTCATCCGGCTCGATAAGATTGTCGCCCACGATTTCCACTGGAATCACCGCCTCATTCTCACCGGGGTACAAAACCAGTTTACCGCTGACTGCCAGATAGTCATTGCCGGCCTCGGCGGTGCCGTTGCGGGTGGTGTAGTCAACACTCAACCACTGATCTGGATCGGAACGCACACCAGTAAATTGCAGCAGGAAATAGGCGTAGCTCGTGCCGCTATCGCCTTCGGTCACAGACTTCTGTACCTCTTCCGGACTAGATGGCGCGCCTGGGTATTGCGCCCTAATGCTCTCGTCGATCCATTGCTGGTAGTTACTGACGCGTTGCCAGAAACCTACTTCACCGTAACTGCTATTGCCGAGGCTATCAATGTCGGAATCGATATCCCCTCGTTGCAGACTTGCAGTACAAGTGGCAATGCCCGCAAGTTGACCGTCGATAAAGGCGGGACCGCCGCTGTCCCCTGGCGCGATTAGCCCCTCAGTATTATTTTCCAAACCAGTATCGACACAATCGATCAACCGTCCCAGGGCATCTTGCATCCATGTGCCGTTATCAAAGTCGGCTATCAGTTGGGTGCCGGCAGCAGGTTCCCAAGCCATGACGCTGCCCAGCGATGCCGTAAGCATACCGACGTCGGCGTCAAATCGATTTTCGGCTTTCCATCGCACCGGGTCCGCCGAATAATTATTAATGATGGCGCCGGTTGTACCGGTTCCAGACATGCCATACCCAACCATTGTGAAGGATTTACCGATCTCATCGCTCTCACGGTAAATGCTATAACGGTCAGCATCTTCCGGAGCGCTTTCCGACAACCAGACCAGGGCTAGATCATTGTTGTCATTATCCGGATCGTAGGCAGGGTTGATGGCAATGTCGTCGGCAGTTACGGTTTGCACTCCGGCCAAGGTTTCAAACCGGATGCTGGCCTGAGTGGCCGACAAAAAGTCAAAAAGGTGTGCAGCCGTAAGTACCGCTTTGCCATCATAAAGCAACACACCGGTACCGTAATAGCCGCCATAGATTATGCGCACAACCCCATCGTAGCCTTCATCAGGCCAAGCCCGATTGATGCTGTCATCGTAGTCGGTGGTAGTGACCATTACAATCTCCTCAATATGTTAAGTTTGAGCTGCTTCATTTTTTCAAAAGTCTCACCGTTTCCAGGAAAATTTCGATGCCTGGTGTTTCGAAAGACACTTCTGTTCCCTGTACGGTGATTAATTGGCTTCCCAATAAAGAAGAACATCTTTCAGGCTTTGTTCCAGCGGGATCACATTTTCCCATCCTAATTCCCGTTTGATTTTCTCGTTGGAGCCGATGATTTTCCTGTTGTCCGCCAACCGGATCATCCGGTTATCGATATGGATATCCACACCCAGATTCAACTGCCGGGCCATAGCGTCAATGATCTCTTTTAGATGCAGCCCCACACCGCTGCATACATTGTAAACCTGCCCTTTTCTGCCCCCTTTCAGCAACAAATCGTAGGCACGGACGATATCCCTCACATCGGTAAAATCACGGATTATTGAAACATCGCCAGTGACAACGACACCGCTAGTCTTCCCGGATTTCTTCAGTTCAACCAATTGCTTCGCCATTGATGAGACAAAGAAGACACTACTTTGTCCCGGCCCAACATGGTTGAAGGATCGGGTCAGGATGATATCCATGCCGTAGCCCTCCGTATAAACCTTTGCCAAGTATTCCTGAGAAATGCGCGCGACAGCGTATGGGCTGACCGGATTTAATTTCTGTTCCTCCCTCAAAGGCAGATCTTCATCATTGACATTCCCGTATTCCTCGGAGGAACCAACGGAGAGAATGCGGGTACTCATATTCAGCTTTCTTACCGCATCGATCAGATTTGCAAATATATTCGTATTGTTCTGGAAACTTTGCACCGGTTCTTTCCAGCTAAAGGCAACGCTGCTGAATGACGCCAGATGTAAAATATAGTTCGGCTGAAATTCGTGAATAATATACTCAACCTGGTCTCTTGACATAAGATCGATTTTTTCGAAACTGATCTTTACGTTCTTGTATTGATCAAATCTGAAGTCTGGATTGGGATTATGAACATCCAAACCTTTAACAAGACATTTCTCTTCACTCTTCTCCAGATAATTCACAAAATGCTGTCCAACAAAACCGGAAAAACCGGTAATCAGATATTTCTTCAATTCAAGCCTTCTTTCAGATACAGCTCCGCTCTCTAGATTCCATTTGGAGCCACTTCCATAACGTCAGCATCACCCAAGGCTCCAATCCCCTCTTCCCTTGTTATACGTTAACATAGCGCAAAAACTAATGAAATCGCCCATGAAAGTCAAGATAAAATAAAACTGGGGCGCACCCCTGCCAATCATCATTCCCATCCACCGGAGTATTCCAACGCAATCCGCCACCAAGAAGTGTTAACCTATCGCTCGAACAAAAGAAAAAAATAATTTATATTAATACACCAATATGTTACAGTTTTGCAAACTGTCTGTTCAACCAATATTGGCTGCCATCTACTACCGTTCTGCCCGCAAGAGAACAATTTTTTTGCCAGTCGACACGACACGGTTTTTCCCTGTATAGTTGCCAGCCATGATCAAAAAGTAGATCTATCAGTTTCCCCTCTATAGATCGGCTATGCGTGGCAATCATTAATGCCTGGACATTGTTCGACACCCAATCGATTTGGTCTTGTATCAAATCAAATTCAGCGCCTTGAATATCAATGTGCATAAAATCAATGGCGCCTAAATCTTTCAAAAGAGTTTCCAATCTTCTACATGGAACAGATTGATGGTCAGATTTCACACCGCGATAGTCAGTTTCTTCGTTCGATATGGTTGCTGCGGCTCCCATATCTACCACATCCGATTTCGGGAACCAAATAACGCCGTCATGCGTCCAAACCGCGCCGTTAAAAAGTCTTGTAAAAACGTTTCCCATTTGCCTGTCTTCACTGGAGCCATTGGCTGGTCTCAAGTTATTCATTTCAAGGTGGCGGCACGTCAACGAAAATCTGTGGGAAGAAGCTTCAACACCGACTAGTTTGAGTTCCTTGCAACCTCTTTCACGTGCGATTACTCCGGCAGCAGTTATCCAGGGACCCCAGCCGGCCCCAAGCTCAACCGCACAGAACGAATCTTTCAGACACGAACGATTAAGGGAATCAGTGAGCGCGACATACTCGATGGCCTCGGCATGAAATCCATCATCGGGGACAGGAAATTCCAATCGTCCAACATCCAGCATTCCGACATTAACAAAGGGTACGCATTCGTAAAGCGTCTTGACCCCGAATCCATCCCGGTAATGATCAGCCTCTATTGACGCCGAAAACTGAGCAAATTTCCTGATGATTTGGAAATCTTCCTCTTCACAGCCCGCATACACCTGTAGGGGTGATACCTCCTGACTCACAGCAATTTGCCTGCTCCCGAGTAATTTTTGGAGAGCACCCTTGGCAGTTTCTCTTATTTTGAAATTCATTGACACCCCTTTTTATTGTGTATTATGGAAGGTTTGCTTTTTCCCAGCCAACAAAATCCTGTTCATTAGCTGCTCAGTGCTTTGTCGCCACGTCAACCAGGGCATACCAAAAGACTGTGGCGCCAAGCCCTTCGCGTTTAATGATAACCAGTCCCTAATCACATGCGCCAGTGTTGGTGAATCAAGTCCACGAAAATAAAAAGCATGCTCGCCTGCCACTTCTCTAAAAACGGGAATGTCCCGCGCAATGATCGGCACCTTGTGCCGTGCCGCTTCAATGAGCGGCAAACCGAACCCCTCACCCTCACTGGCAAAAATCAAGCAGTTACAGGCTGCATAAACCTTTTCCAGATATTCGTCACTGATACCTTCCAGCCAGAAAAGTCGTTTGCCCCATTCAGAATGCTTACGTATCCGGTCTGCCAGCGCTTCTGTCATCCATCCTTGCTTACCCACAAGAATTAAATTAGCATCGACATCTTCTAACCAGAGTTTTTCGAATGCTGCCAATACCTGGGCATGTCCTTTACGCGGTTCCAGTGTGCCTACCATGAGAAAGGACGGGCGTTTTGCAAGCTTGTTAAGCACGCTTCCGGCATCAACCGGCATACCCTGTGAGAAGCGGGACATATCATTATCCGCCCCCAAATGAAACCAATCAATCGTGAAAGAGCGTTGCCGTGAGAAAACGTTTGTTTTTACCCAATCGGCCAGTTCTTCAGCAACGGCTTTGGATATGCAGATTACCCCATCGTTTTCCGCCACCACCTGCAACCATTTTTGATGCACCTCGGCTGCGCCAACCGGGAATGCTGCCGGTAAAAGAATGGGTAAGAGATCATATACGACGAACTTAACTATCACCCCGTGGTTGCGCAACTGTTGATAAAAACAATGCTGCACAGGCACAACGTGAGGTTGTAAGTCCAGTCCCAGAAGCAGGTCCCCTGCTTTATAGTCGATGGGATCATCGGTCAAGACTGTTTCCGGACAGTCCAGAAATTGTAAAGTGAACTTTCGTGCATACCGGTACCCCTGCTGAAGTGTAGCGTAAACGGGTTCAATCCTGAAGCCTTCAGGTGGATGGTCAAGCAATTCTTGCAGTATGTTACGCACTACACGCTGAATGCCACTTTTGGAATCGCGCTGCACCAGTTCCGAAACATCAACCAGCAGTTGCCTGGGAGCGATCCGGGACGGAATGGACAGCGCTATAGCATCCGCCAGGGATATCCACGTTTGCGCTTCTGTTGGAGACGGCTCAATGCCTACCAGCGCACGGGCCAAAGCAGACACGCCGGTAAGCGCTGCCCGATACATTGCCTCAATCGCCTCTGCGTATTGGTTGGCACAGGTCCGTGGGGCATGGCGTGCGCGAATAATTTCCCGTGCCCGCGTCCCTAATTGCTGACGGCGAGAAGGCTCACGCCACATGGTTTCCAACACAGCAGTCAGTTCGGCATCGGCAAATTCATCCGGCAGCTTCCACACGCCTTCATCGGGCAGGTCTGCATTGCTACCGTTGGCATTGACAATGGTTGGAAGACCGTAATTCATACAGTCCAGAATCGCAGCCGACGTTTCTCCCCTGTTACGTGTGCGCAACTGAACGCCGACATCGGCGGCCGCCAGATAATGACGGAAGGTAGCGGCATCGGTCCAGCCTGTGATACGAATCTGCCCGCTGTGTCCACTTTGGCGAATCTTCCTTGCAAGGTCCGCCCCATATGCAATGTCATGATTCTCACCAACAAATACCAAGAAACATTTGGCATTTTTCGCCAAGGCCGAGGCCAGCCACGCCCCGAGCAAGCGATGGTTCAGTTTGAGTGGACCGAGCAAGCCAAAGCTGCAAACAACGAAATCTTCCTCGTCAATCTTCAATAGGCGGCGTGCTTCGATTCGATCCATGTAAAATTGAGGAACGCGCATGAGCGGAATCACCGTCCAATCATCAGCGGCCCCTTCGCCATACCACTGGTTGGCAAGTCGGCGGGAGTTTTCGGAATGAACAATCACCCCCAGTGCTCTCTGGAACACACCCAGATTGCAGGGATAGCGCCAATAGATTGTTTCTGGGCCTGAGGGATGAAAGCACTGCTGCAAGGCTGTATAACCGTGACTCTGATAGAGGGAGTAAGCCAAAAAACCGGGCGAACAACCAGTGGCATCCATGTAGTTTACGATGCCGGACAGGAAAAAATCATGCAATACGACAACACCCGGCACCTCTTCCAGTAAGTTAAACATGTGCTGGTGGAAAGCGGAGTTACCAAAGTGGTAAAGCACCCGATCATAACGGTCTGCGTGTACCCGGAACCATGCCTCATTGCAAATCCGACAGTTTGCCCGGACCCAAGTGTCGGATACGGAATCCTGGGCCACGATCACGTCAACATCATAGTGCCGCGAAAGCTCCGGCAGCAGTTCAGCGCTGTAATCACTAATGCCGCTATGTTCTGGAGGCAACGGTGAAACATACGCCAATTTAGGCCGGCAGGAAAGTTTAACGTTCATCGATGGATGAGAAACATTCCTGTCATGCCATGCCTCAATCGCAGTGATTGCCCGTTGCCCGCATGTATCCCATGAAAACCGTCTGGCCTGCTCCAGACCGTGTCTCTCAAGTTGTGTGCGAAAAGTGTCGTCAGTTAGTACACGGCCCAGTTTTTCGGCAATGGCCGAGTCGCTTCGAGGGTCAAAAAGAGCATCTTCTCGGCCTATTACTTCCGGGAGACTGGAAGTGTTGGCTCCTATTACCGCCCGCCCGCAAGACATGGCCTCCAGTGCCGGCAGGCCGAAGCCTTCGTGCCATGAGGGAAACACAAACACTTTACACAGGTTGTAGAGCGTAACCAGATCCTGTTCCGGAACAAAACCGGTCAACACCACTTCATTATCTTTCAGTCCCTGCTTCCTGGCCAGCGTTTCCAGTTCCGTCCGAATGGGCGGCTGAAGGGAACAGACAATGGCCAATTGATGGCAGGTGCGCAACTCCCCAGGCAGTTTGGCGTAGGCGCGTATAAGACCTTCAATATTCTTGCGGTAGTCGCAGCCACCGGTGTACATTACAAATGACCGCTGTAAACCGTAATGCAGGCGGATTTCCTGTTCCCGCCTGCTGTTTACTTGTTGTGGTCGAAATTGCAGGTCGGCCGCAGTGGAGATATTGAAGCATGCCTCTGCCGGAAAATTGAGGTAATGGAGTGCCTCCTGCCGTGACGATTCTGAAATGGCAAGCAGCAAGTCAACTCGGCGCAGGTGGCCGAGTTTGTTCTCGTACCAGGTTTCGACCGTTGGATTTCCCAGATAAGCGTCACGGTGAATCAAAGGGATCAAGTCATACAGGACCACAGCCGTTGGCACAGTGCGGCTTAAAGCACCAACACTTGTAACGGAATCATCGCTTGGCCCTTCGAAAAGACTGCTGACAAGCACAATATCGGGCTTGAGACTGGCCAGAAAAGCCTCGCGAATAAGTTCGGCACTACGTCGTCGCCAATCGTTTTCCGCCGTTAAACTGCAAACTGGTCCGCAAGCCTCCCATACACGAATGTTCTGTTGTTGCAACAATCCATCAAAGGCGGCACGAATTGACTCGATAGTGTCTGGTAATAAGCCGTTCAGTGCAAGAAATATTTCATGCATACCACAATGACGAACAATTGCTTGAGTCAGGGAAAGAGTATATCGCCCGATGCCGCGCTGCCGATTGCTGCCTTGCGCACCTTGCATGTCAATTACAATTCGCATCAGGTGTTCCCTTTGTTACGTTCTTCAATAGCTGCTTCAAGATCAGCGTAAATGCAGCGTGCACGCGGAGACAGGTTTGCCAATTCAGGCGCAACCGAAGCCTGTATTTTGTATACGGGATTCTGGAGTACAGTCGCCTGTTTCAGATACTTTCCTGATGATGGAAATAGCGTCAAAACAGCAAGAGCAATTTTCCTGAGTTTCGGGCGTCGATTGACGTAGTGTTTAGCATAAGCCAAAAACATAATAAATTTAACCTTTGCCTTCATCTTTGCTGCTTAGCAATATATTTTTTTACAAAATCCCCTAAGTTTCGTAGCGGTGCAGTTATCTTCCAGGAAGTGCTATTCAGGATTTCCGTCACGCGCGCCTCGGCAGCAAGGGCACGTTGTTCCTGTTCAGCCATTTTAGTTTCCGCCTGCCAAGCCCTCATTTCCGCCTGCCAAGCCTTTGTTTCTGCCTGCTGAGCCTTAGTTTCCGCATTCATTTGAGCAGCTAATACAAAATCATCAAAAACGTTTGGGGGGTAATGTAATGAAGATAGAATTTCAGAATGTTCCAGCGCCACATAGAAACGGTTAAGGCCGTCCGCGTAAGCAAATTGATAGTCAGCAGCCAGGAGAATTGGTTCCCAGGATTCATAGGACTCCAGCTGAGACATCGGCAGCGTAGCTTCCGCCACCACTATCCAGGGGCGATTTTTTAACCAATCATTACCGCGCAAGACGGCTTCTTCCATCCCTTCAACATCGACCTTGAGAAAGTGAACATCCTGGCCGATGGGGACATATTGATGCCATAAAGTAGCCAAAGTAATGACTTGCACTTCCTGACGATCCAGACTCCACCCTGCCTGCTGGTGCTTGTCCGCAATCGCATTATCCAGAGTGGATAATCCCGGATTATTCAGGAAATTCATATTCACGCACTCTTCGCAGTCTCCAATGGCCAGACGCAGATTTTGATCGTAAGGACGACGCTCCTGCAACTGGTTATTGAATTCAGGATTAGGCTCGATGTTGATTCCCCTCCAGCCTTGTTCGTAAAACAATCGCGTGACCGAATCAACATCAGGCGACCAGGCCCCGACATCAATGTAAAACCCCTGTTCGATATGCCCGAGAGCCCGCCAGAGCATAACATCTTCAAAATTCTGGGAATAAGAAATAAAACTCATGTTTGCACCGGCTTGTATATTACATTCATAAATACGCCATCCTCGATGAAATCGGACATCAGTAAACCAGCTTTGCTCGCCAGCACTTCACGCGATCTGCCCAGATAAAAGTATAAATGAAACCTGGTGTACTCGCATAAATAAGCAAAACAGGGTGTTGCATGAGACATAGAAGCATTTGGATTCAACAAACTTTTCATAAAAACAAGTTCCTCGATCGGCCATCGAAGATGTTCAAGAAGATTATTGGAGAAAAGGCCGTCAAACTTCATTGCACTCAATACCGACTTGTCATTGATAACATAGGCATCGCCGGAACAAGCAGATGCATGAGGCTCGTATGCATAAACATTCCAGCCTTCAGCTTTCAATAACTGCATGGTATTCGACCAGGCCCCGGCTCCATAATTCAGGTACACGCCTGATTTTGAAGGATTCAAAGAATGAAAGGCGCGAATCTCCTGTGCGGTCGAGTCACCTTCCGAATAGACCCGATAATGCCATTCGTATTCCTGGTTCAATTCGGTATCCGTCAGTTTAAACATTTTATCTGCTCCGAAGATCAGATCACATGCCGGACATTGAAAACGAACCAGCCCGCCTCCACCAAAACAACACTGGGTACGATAGATGGGAAAAACAGCTTCGAAGTCTTCATAGCCACACAGAGGACATCGCCTTAATCTTCCGGCTGAGAACCATTCATCTTTTCCAAGCGCATCGATAATATTCCACTTCAGAGAAATCTGATGGCGTGTCAATTCAATACGTAATTCGTTAATAACATTCGACAACTCTTCGTTTGTAACCAATGTTTTGGTTTCCTCCAGAAGAGCTTTTAAAATAACCGAGTCATTGCGCAGTTTATCCAGAGTGCTCCGTCTGGTCATGGCAAGATTGAAAGTGCCGAGTAATCGATTGATGATTCCGGAGACAATCATTGGACATCCCTGTTTACGGTAATAACCGGATCAAGCCACGCACAACCGGCGAAGATCTCCTTACTCATATTAACCACATTAAAGACAAGCGCCAACTCACGCCATTCATAGTTATTCTCCAGATGGGTACCCGTACTGGCCAAAGCCGTATGCGCAGAGTACGTTCCGGGACCAAGGTTGACCCGGAAAGCAATATCAAAAATATGCCGTGACCCCGAAGCAACTTTCAAAAGGGACGACTTTTTATGCTCCGTATTCGTCCCGTAAATGACCTGTCCCAGTCTGTCTTTGATGCCATATCCCAAAACCAGGTGTTCAATATCAGCATGCGCATCAACCTCTATTCGCAGTCGGACAGGCTGTCCAACATCCACGACTTCAATGGGGGTTCCGTTTTCATCGATCAGAGAGATCGAAGAAACGGTAGCCTCTCCCGTTCCAGACACCGTTTGCACCTTACCGCTTTCATGCACTTCCTGCTTTACCGTTTGTTCCTGATGGCCTGCCAGCATGGCATTGTAGTAATCCATCACGGCTTCCGGCTCACCCTGCATAGCCATTCTACCTGAATCAAGCAGGATTGCAGAATTACAGATTGCCTGAATCGCCTGTTTATCGTGGCTTACAATCAGCAATGTAGTTCCCTGCTGACTGAATTGACGAATACGATCAAAACTCTTGTGCTGGAAATAGGCATCCCCTACAGAGAGGATTTCGTCAACGATCAACACATCCGGCCGTTTGGCAGTGGCAACACTGAAGGCAAGGCGCATTTGCATGCCGCTGGAGTAAACACGAACCGGTTGATCGATATACTCACCGATTTCGGCGAAGGCCTCTATTTGAGGCATAAGGGCAGTTATTTCTTTTGTATTCAATCCGATCAATTGCCCGGCCATGAAAGCATTTTGCCGCCCGGTAAAATCCGGATGAAAGCCCATGCCAAGTTCCAGCATGGCTGCTACCCGACCGGTAATCGTCACGCTTCCTGTGTTAGGTTGCGTTGTACCGGTAATAAGTTTGAGCAGAGTACTTTTCCCTGCGCCATTGATCCCGATGATACCAACAGCTTTACCCGGTTCAATATCAAAGTTGATCTCCTGCAACACCCATTTGATCGGATGTCGCCTCCCTCCGAAGGGATTCACCCATTCGTACAGTCGGGACCAGCGACTGGGGTACTGTTTGTAAGCTTTGCCTAGGTTGGTAACATGAATACTGCCTATCATAGTTCATCCACCATTTCACCAGCGTGTTTGCGGTAGAGTCGCAGGCCTAAAGCACAGAGCACCATCCCGATCAGGATAACGGGTATAAGCGTATGCCACACCGGCCATCGCCCATTGACCAGAATGCCCTGGTAAGCATTGACAATAGATGTCATGGGATTCCAAACAATCAGGGAGCTTATTTTTTCGGGCAAAATGGTGAGTGGGTAAACAATAGGTGTTAACCAGAACCAGAATTGCAGGAAAATACCGAAAAATTGTCCCACATCGCGGAAAAAGACGTTGAGTACGCCAAGAGTGACAGCCAACCCGATGGAAAAAACGATTTGTATGGCCAGAACCGGGAAGACAGCAAGGAACACCGAACCAGGAAAGTTACCGCTGAAGATGAGAAAACAGGTGAATAAACCAAAGCTGATGAAAAAATTAAAGCAAGCATTCAGGGCAACGATGACTGGTAGGCAAATACGTGGAAAGTTGAGCTTTTTAATGAGATTGGCATGTTCGAGAAAAACGTTTTGCCCACGACCGATGATTTCAGTGAACAGCCCCCACGTCAGAATACCGGCACAAAGATAAATACTGTAGGAAAACGTTGAATTAACCCCTGGAAGCCTGGCGCGCATTAAATGAGAAAATATTACTGTATAAACAATGATCATTGAAAGGGGATTGAGTACAGCCCAAGTCGCCCCCAGAATGGAATTACGGTATCGGGATTGAAACTCACGTCTGACACTGCCAAGAATGAAACCCCGATATACCCAAAGATCTCTAAACATACCCATGATATCTTAAATTTCCTTAATACCATTTATCGTCTTCAGTTTCGCTGGTCTCCCCCCAGCTCCCCCTACTCTAGGAGTCTGTCGGAGTTGACAATTACATCACTATGCATCGTCGATCAAGCTGACGTGACAGGGTAAAATAGTTACCATTTATGCAGCATCCATTTCATTTTTTGCGCATTATTCGCGGATATTTGTCCCTGGTCCCTTGGCAACTAATCTTTTTCTCAATCTATCTGATCAAAGCATGCAG
>Ga0302250_1001303_pt1 | contig 19336 bp, 12 predicted proteins | sample AAG_RA_Asp_MG_FD_193536 | JGI IMG/M metagenome (GOLD analysis project Ga0302250, IMG submission 193536) | Enriched activated sludge microbial communities from anaerobic digester in WTTP, New Holstein, Wisconsin, United States - AAG_RA_Asp | ecosystem: Engineered > Bioreactor > Anaerobic >... | reverse complement strand
ATCGACTGGTCACTACCTGCCGGAATGATGCCTGGAAGTCGGTCACCTGCTCGTACCGGGCCTGGACCCGGCTCATCAGCGCGGCCGCCTCCGGGGATTCGCCGGGCTTCGCCCCGGCCCCTTCCTGGGCCATCGCCCATCCCGGCATCATCCACAGCGCGACCCAGCAGCCGAAGGCCCGTTTCATGGGCCCGAGTCTACGGACTTTGACCCCCGGCCGCAAGGAGGACCGGTCCCCCCAGGCCGGCCCCTTGACGAACCGCGGGGGCGAACGCATGTTTTTCCACGCCGGAGGGATTCGGGAAACTTCCCGGATCCTCAAAAGAATTCAGTCATTCGGGACACAAAGAAGGAGGTGTGCCATGTCGATTCAGCGTTGGGATCCGTTCCGGGAGTTCGAGAGGCTGCACGAGGAGGTCGATCGGCTGTTCCGCAACGTCACGCCCTCGGGGGCGGTCGCCGGGACGCAGTGCTGGGTTCCGGTGGACATCCTGGAGAACGCCGAGGAGGTCGTGCTCCGGGCGGAGCTGCCCGGCGTGAAGCCCGACCAGGTGGACGTGCGGATCGAGGACAACGTCCTGACCCTGAGCGGCGAGAAGAAACTCGAGAACGAGGAGAAGAAGGACCAGTACCTGCGGGTGGAACGCTTCTACGGCAAGTTCTCCCGGGCCTTCACGCTGCCCCACTACGTGGACTCCTCGAAGGTGGCCGCGGAGTACCGGGACGGCGTGCTGACCCTCCACCTGCCCAAGAAGGCCGAGACCAAGCCTCGGCAGATCCCCGTCAAGGTCGGCTGACCGGAAACGGCCGGGGATCGGCATCCGGAGACCGCCACCCCCTCCCCGGAGGTGGCGCTCTCCGGGCAGGACACCGGCCGGCTGCGTTCCAGGAAGCCGGGGATCGCCGCCTAGTTGCCCCCCAGGGCGCGCTGGAGATTCGCGAAGGCGATGTAGTAGTTGCCCAGGGCGACCTCCAGGTTCGCCTCGGCCTGGGTCAGGGTGCTCTGGGCGTCCAGCACCTCCACCGAGGTGGCGGTGGACACCTCGTATTTCTTCGTCACGACCCGGAGGTTCTCCCGGGCGGACTCGATGGCCTTCCGGTTCGCCTCGACGGAGGACCGGGCCGTGCGGAGGTCCAGCAGGGCCTTCCGGACGTCCAGCACGACCTGGTCCCGGATCCCCTGGAGCCCTTCCCGGGCCTTCTCCACGTCCCTCCCGGCGGCCTTCATGCGCAGGAAATCCTGCCCCAGGTTCCAGAAATTCCAGGTCAACTGGGCCCCCACGAACCAGGAGTCGGCGCGCTGGAACTTGCTCCCCTCGAAGTGCTGGTAGCGGAACACCCCGGCGATGGTGGGGATCAGGGCGCCCACGGAGGCGTTCCAACCCGCCCGGGCCATGCGGTTCCGGGCCTCCACCGACCCGATCTCCGGGCGCTGGGAGAGGGCCTTCTCGATGGCCTCCTGGTCCTGCAACGACAGTTCCGGCGGCGGATCGGGGAAGTCCCCCACCGGGACCAGCATCTCCGAGGGGGACAGCCCCATCTGGATCGCCAGGGCCGTCCGGGCCAGCGCCACCCCGGCCAGGGCCTGGCTGCGCTTGTCCTGGACCTGGAACAGCATCGTCTCGGCCCGGAGCACGTCGTCCCGGCCCACCAGCCCCGCCTCCTGGAAGGAACGGGCCGTCTTCAGGTGCGCCTCGACCTGCTCCACCGCCTTGTCCGTCACCTGGACCATCCGGAGGGCCTGGCGGAGCCGGAAGAAGGTCTCGGTGACCCGGTACGTCACCTGGAGCGTCCGGGCCCGCTGCTCCAGTTCCGCCGCCTCGGCGTTGGCTCCCTGGAGTCGGAAGATCTCCGCCAGGGACCAGAGGGGCGTGATGGGCTGGACCGCCTGGAGGGTCACGGTGCCCGTCACCCGCTTCTGGATCTCCATCGGTTCGTTCAGGCTCGACAGCATGCCGACGAAGCCGTCCCCCAGGAAGGTCCGGATGGCCTCGATCTGCTCGGGGGTCAACTGCAACTGCCCCGCGTCGATGAACTGCACCCGGGTGGCCTTGTCCCACCACTGGATGCCCGCGTCCAGGGAGAGCCGGGGGCCGATGGCCAGACCCGCCGACAGCCGGTCATCCCCGGCCTTCAGGACGTCCTGGCGTCCCATCCGGATCTCGGGACTGTGCTCCAGCCCCTTGCGGACCGCCTCCTCGAGCGTGACCTCCCGGACCTGGCCCAGCCCGATCCCCGGCAGCACGCAGAGAACCCCGATGACCAGCGATCCCAGGAAGCGTTTCATTGCTCCTCCTCGATGTCCGGCGTTCCCGCCGACGGCCGGGACGTCCAGAAAAAACGAACCGCGTTCATTTTATGGTTCCGCGATTTCCTGTCAAGCCCGGGTCGCCACGGCCGTTCCCCTTCGCGAAGGCAGGGGTGGTCCCGCGGGGGACGTCCGGCCCGCCTGCGGGCTTCTGCTAGCATAGTCCCGCGAGGGGGGATCCTCCAGGGCAGGAGACGGCGGAAGTGGGAAACGGCCCCGGTTCCAGGGAACGGCTGCCGGTGGAGGAGGTCCTGGGGGAGGTCTGGGAACACCTGCGGGATCATCCCTGCTGCGTGCTGGCGGCCCCTCCCGGGTCCGGCAAGACGACCCTCGTTCCCCCGGCGCTGCTGGGCCTCTGGGGGGACCGGCAGGTCTGGGTGACCGAGCCCCGGCGCCTGGCGGCCCGGTGGGCGGCCCGGAGGGCGGCGCAGGGGATCGGGGAGGAGGCCGGGGACACCGTGGGGTGGCACGTCCGGCTGGAACGGGTCGGGGGGGACCGGACCCGCCTGTGGTACCTGACCGAGGGCATGCTGGTCCGCAGGATCGTCGAGGATCCGCTGCTGGCGGGGACGGGAGTGGTGGTGCTGGACGAGTTCCACGAGCGCAGCCTCGCGGGAGACCTCTGCCTGGCCTGGATCCGCCGGTTGCAGCAGGGACCCCGGAAGGACCTGCGGCTGCTGGTGATGTCCGCGACGCTGCGGCTGGAGGCCCTCCGGGAGGCCCTGGACGCAAGGACCGTGGAGGCGGGAGGGCGCCCATTCCCGGTGGAGGTCCGCCACCTCTCCCGGGAGGATCCCCGGCCTCTCCCGGTCCGGGTCGCCGAGGCCGTCGGGCGGGCGGCCCAGGTCCCCGGGGGCGACCTCCTGGTCTTCCTGCCCGGGGCCCGGGAAATCCGGGAGGCGATGGAGGTCGCGGGACCCCTCTCGGAACGTCTGGGGTTGCGCCTGGAGGCCCTGCACGGGGAGATGTCCCTTGCGGCCCAGGATCGGGCCCTGGCTCCGGCGGACCGGAGGAAGGCGATCTTCGCCACCAACGTCGCCGAATCGTCCCTGACGGTCCCGGGGGTTTCGGGGGTGATCGACTCGGGACTCGTTCGGCGGGCCACCTGGAATCCGTGGTCCGGGCTTCCGGGCCTGGAATCGGGCCCTGCGTGTCGCCACTCCCTGGTCCAGAGAACGGGGCGGGCGGGACGGACGGGCCCCGGAACCTGCTGGCGCCTGTACACCGAGAGGGACTTCCAGACCCGGCCCGAGGAGGACCCGCCGGAAGTGGTCCGGGCTGACCTGTCCGAGGCGGTGCTGCTGCTGAGGGCCCTCGAGGTCCGGGGGCCGGGGGACCTCCCCTGGCTGACCCCGCCACCGCGGGCCGCGTGGGATGCCGCGGAGGAACTCCTTCGACGCCTGCGCCTGCTGGATCCGTCCGGGGACCTGACGGAGCGGGGGCGGCAGGTCGTCCGGTTGCCTCTCCATCCGCGCCTGGGGGTGCTGGTGGCCGAGGCGGGCCGCCGGGGGGACCTGGGTCTGGGGTGCGGGATGGCCGTGCTGCTGGCCGAGGGAGCCCTTCGGGACGGGTTCGAACCGGGACGGACGAAACGTCCGGGCGCCCGTGGGCCCTGCCCGGACCCGGTGGAGGAAGCCCTGGCCCGATGGCCGGAACATCGGGCGAATGCAGGAGGAGGAGCCCCGACGGACCGCCTGTCGGTGCTGCGCCGGGACCTGGCCGACCTGGCCTCCCGGGCGGGTCTGGGGCGAGCCTCCGGGTCGGCTCCGGCGGACCGGGAGACCCCCGGGAGCCGGGCCCTGCTGGCGGCCTTTCCCGACCGGCTGGCCCGGGCGCGGAGACCAGCCTCCTCGCCCCGGGAGTGGGAACTGGTCTGGCCCCTGGGCGGTTCCTCCCGGGCCCCCGACGACGGATCCTTCCGGGAGGGGTTCTATGTGGTACCGGACGCCCTCGTGGTCGAAGGGTCCGGGTGGATCCGGATCGGCGCGGCCCGCCGGGTCCAGGAGGACGACTGGATCGACGTGCTGCTGGACGACCTCCGGGAGACCCGGGAGGTCCGCTGGGTCCCGGAAGGGGAACGGGTGGAGACGGTCCGCTGTCTCTGGCACGGGAGGCTGTTGCTGGAGGAGCGGCCCCACCGGGACCCTTCCCCCGAGGCGGAGGACCTGCTGGCCCGGAAGGCGATGGAACGGGGTCTTGCGTCCCTGGTGGGGCCCGGGGAGGACCTGGAGGGGATCCTGGCCCGGGTGGACTTCTTGGCGGCACGGCGACCGGACCTGGAATGGCCCGTCCTGGACCGTGAATGGATGGAGGCCGTGATCCGGGAGGCCTGTCGGGGGTGCCGTTCCCTCGACGAGGTCCGGGAACGGGGCATCGCATGGTCCGGGATCTGGACCGACCGGCAGCGGGAAGCCCTGCGACGCCTGGCCCCGGAACACGTCGTGCTCCCCGGGGGCCGTCGCCTGAGGATTCGCTGGGTCCGGGGGGATGCCCCCTCGGTCGCTTCCCGGATCCAGGATTTCTTCGGCATGTCCCAGGGGCCGACGCTTCCCGAGGGAGGAGGTCCCCTGCGGCTCCACCTGCTGGGACCCGGGGGCCAGGAGGTCCAGGTGACCACGGACCTGGCCTCGTTCTGGCGCGACCACTACCCGGTCGTGGCCCGGGAGATGCGCCGCCGCTATCCCCGCCATGCCTGGCCCGAAGACCCCCTCCGGGCGTCCCCTCCGGGACCGGGCCGGACCCGATGAGGCGAACCCCTCAACGGACGGGCTGGCGCATGAAGGTCAGGTATTCCAGGTTGCGCATCCGGTTGCGGAAGACTCCCAGGGCCAGCAGCATCGAGATCATCGTGGCCCCCAGGTAGCCGAACCCCTGGAACTCCCGGCCCAGGCGGATCGTCAGGAGGGTCAGCCCGGCGTTGAGCCCCAGGAACACCAGCGACACCAGCAGCGCCGATCCCCGGAAATCGAAGTATAGGATCAGGATCAGCAGGACCAGCAGGCCGCCGTGGAAGAAGGCCCCCATCGTGGCCACCCGGAAGACCGGGACCTGCTCCGGATCGATCCCCATCAGGGAGACCAGGAACGGCATCACCAGGAAGATCAGCGTCGTCACGGCGCCCTGCCAGATCAGCACGGTCCGGGCCGATTCCCGCAGGACCTTGACCATCTCGTCCTTCCGCTGCTCGATGAGGCCCAGGGGGGCCTTCTGGAGGATCGTCCCGTAGTAGGACTTGTACCGGATGTAGAAGTCGGTCTCGATGCGCAGCAGGAAGATCGCCAGGGTCGGCAGCAGGGTCAGGTAGGCGATGAACATCGCCGAGTCGTAGGGGAAATGGGTGTGGAGCCACGAGTGGATCTGGACCCCGTCGGGGCCGTACCAGAAGACGATCTTGTCGATCCAGATCCCCAGGTTGTAGGTCACGCCGATGGCCGCCAGCACCGGGTAGCGTCGCAGGTGCCCCAGGAAGTCGAAACCAAAGGACATCTCGAATCGGTACTCGGCGAAGATCCGGTGCATCAGCAGCATCATCAGCAGCACCTGGCCCATCAGGAAGCCCACCGAGAGGCCGTCGAGGCCGAAGAACCGCGACAGGACCTGGGCCAGCAGGAAGGAGGTCAGGTAGCCGATGGCGAAGGCGGCGACGATGTTCGCGTAGTCCTTCGCGGCGGACAGGAACAGCATCTCCATCCAGACCGCCGAGATGGTCACGTAGAGGCCCAGGGTCACGATCTTCTGCAGGAAGGAGAATTCCAGGAAGTAGAGGGCGACGGCCCCGGTCAGGGTCTGGAACAGCACCGTGGTGGCGAAGGATCCCACGAAGGCGGGGACGACGGCCTCGGGGTTCCGCAGGTAGAAGCGGTCCGACACGAAACGGGTGACGACCAGCTGGAGCAGGCCGGTGGTGACCAGGCTGAAGCAGTGGACGTAGACCACCACCACGGTGAAGATCTGGATGTCGCGGTCCTGGAGGGCCGGCATTGCGAAGATCGACAGGGCGGCCAGTCCCAGGATGCTGACGATCCAGGGCCCCGAGAAGACCAGCGCGGCGTAGGTGTAGAGCTTCAGCCATTCGGAGAAGGTCCTCCTCTGGGCCATCTCCCGGAGCCGGAAGCCGATTCCCGCCATCGATCACCCCCCGCACAGACCGCGATACACCCCGCGGTATCCCTCCAGCATCTGTCTGCGGACGTAGTAGCGGCCCACGCGTTCCCGCCCCGTCTCGCCCATCCGACGGGCCATCTCCGGGTCCCGGAGCAGCGCCAGGATCGCGTCGGCGGTCTCCCGGGGAGACCGGACGTTGGTGATGAACCCCGCGGGGCCCAATGCCTCGTCGTCGCTGCCCGAGCCGAGGACGAGTTCGGCGCATGCCCCGACGCTGGTGGCCACCACCGGGATCCCGACCCGCATCGCCTCCAGCAGGACGAATGGCTGGGCCTCGGAGATGCTGGTCAGCACCAGGACCGAGATCGAGGGATAGTGTTCCTTCATGTCCACGGCGCCGGGAAAGTCGAAGACCGGTTTCAGCGACAGGACCTTCACCAGGCGCTGGCACTCCTCCAGGTAGGACTCGTCCTCGTCGGCTCCCCCGAGGACCTCGAAGCGGACCTCCGGCATCTCCTCGTGGACCATCCGGGCGGCCCGGATGAACGTCTTGACGTCCTTGATGGGGGCCACCCGGCCGACCATGCAGACCCGGGGCGCGCCCCGCAGTTTCTCCTGCCGGGCCAGGTGCATCGCGTCGTATCGTTCCAGGTCGATGCCGTTAGGAATGATCTCGCAACGGTCCGGGGGAGCCCCTCCCTGGATCTGCATCTGGCGGTTGCCTTCGTAGAGGGTGAAGATCCGGGTCGCCTGGTCATAGGACAGGCGTGACAGGATCTCGAACTTCCGCATCCACAGGTTCTGGAGCGCGCCCACCTGGCGGGTGGGCACCAGGGAGGAGGTCCGTTCCCGGTAGATCCACTGGGCCTGGGTGATCTCGATCATGCGCTCGTTGGTGTAGATGCCGTGCTCCGTGAGGACCAGGGGAGCCCCGGTCCGGATCGAGGCGATGGCGCCCAGGAGCCCCGCGTAGCCGGTGCAGGTGGCGTGGTAGAGGCGCGCCGGGGGGACTTCCGCGTAGAGCACCCGGAACAGCGGCAGGGCCATGAACCGCAAGGTCCAGAAATAGTCCAGGAACGAGAAGTCCGGGAAGTGCTGCCGGTACCACTCCACCAGGAAGTTCCAGAAGGGCTTCCCGTGGAAGACGTCGTAGGGGGTGATGGCGTCGGGGGAACGGGGATCCAGGGCATGGAGGAGATCGCGGAAGCCCGAGGTGTCGTCCCGGGTCAGGTCCTCCAGGAACCGCGCGACGGCCTCCCAGGACTTCCGTTTCCGGCGGAACCGGGGGCCCCGCCAGGGGATCGACTCCATCAGCGGGATCTGCTGGAACTGCAGCACGTTCGGTGGCAGCGTGTAGCGCATCTTCCGGGGGCTCTCGATCCCGACGCCGATGTGGACCAGGTGGAAGGAGACGTCCGAGAGGCTGCTCACGAGGTCGTGGATCCAGGTCGAGACCCCTCCGACCACATAGGGATACGACCCCTCCAGGATCATGCAGACGTCCGCCTTCATGGGTTGCCCAGCACCTCCTGCAGTTGGATCAGGCGCGGATCCTCGGGGAAGTTCCGGATTCCCTCCTGGACCCAACGCCGGGCCTCGCCCAGGCGTCCCAGGTCGAAGGCGATCTCCGCCAGGGACACGAAGACCTTCGGGTCCCGGCCCTCGCGGTTCGCCAGGTCCTCCAGCACCTCCCGGGCCTTGTCCTGTCGTCCCATGCGGCGGTAGACCTCGCCGAGGAGCGTGTCCACCACCGGCGAGTGCCTCGGGTTCATCGCGGCCCGGTCGAGGGTCCGCTGGGCGATTTCGTGGAAGTAGGGGATGATGGCCTGGTCCAGGAGGCCCGAGGAGGTGTATTCCAGCACCGTCCTGGCCAGTTCCACGTGCCTTTCCTCCTGGGTCGGGTTCCGCTCGACCTCCCGAGTGAGGCGGAAGATCCGGTCGTTGAACTCCTTTTCCATCTCCGACAGGGCGTTGCTGGCGTAGTAGCGGATCTCCCGCGACTCGTCGGTGAGGGCCTGCTTCAGCAGCCCGACCGCCTCGGCCCGGGGCAGGCGGGAGAGGGACAGGATGGCACCCCGCTTCAAGGGGACGTCCTCGCCGGCCAGGATCTCCCGCAGCGGTGCGATGTCCACTTCCGTCTTCAGGAACAGGTCGGGCTCCAGGGCGCCCCGCTCGGGCAGGGAGACCGGGTCGTAGGAGATGTACTGCTGGAAATCCCGCAGCAGGTCGCCTCCCGCCGCCTTCCGTCCCTGCATGGACGCGTAGATCGCCAGGAAGCCCAGGAACCCGAACAGCGGCAACGGCAGCGTCAGGCTCAGCCCGAGGACGGCCCAGGCCCGATCGGACGGGTCGCGGAAGTTCCAGGGGCGCACCAGGCCGACGGCCAGCAGCGCCAGGGCCAGCAGGTGGGCCCCCAGGGGGAGCAGCACCCGCCAGAAGGGGGACAGGCCGAAATCGTGCAGCAGCAGGACGAGGGCCTCGGCCTCCAGGACCGACTCCAGCGCGGCCAGCATCAGGCCGGGAATCGTTGCGGCCCGTTCCATCTCCCCTCCCGTTCGCCGGGTGCCCTCCTCAATGGGCGTCCCTCAGGTCCAGCCGCTCCGCGTACTCCATCAACCGGGCCTCCGACAGCGGCTCCGAGGCGGTCGTCGTGGCCAGCCCCATCCGGATCGACAGGCGGTCGAACCGGGAACCGTACCCGCCGAAGGTCTTCCGGAAGGCCTCGTTGATCCGGGCGGTCACCACCAGGGCCTGGTGTGCCGTCGTGGAAGGCAGGATCAAGCCGAAGGATCCCGGTGCCCGGTGGATGCCGATCACGTCCATCGTCCGCAGCAGGCGTTTCAGGAGGTTGCCCGTTTCCCGCAGGAAGATCCGCTGGTCCCCGGCGCTCAGTTCCTGGAACTGGGGGCAGTGGACCACCAGGTAGGCGCAGTTCCCGCCGTACCGGCGCACCCTCTGGGCCTCCTCGGCCAGCCGCTTGGCCAGAAACCGGAAGTGGAAGGTCCCCGACACCGGATCGTCCACCCGGGCCTCCTGGGCATCCCCCAGTTGCCGGGCATCCCCCATCGTCTTGCCGGCCCATCCCGCGATGGTATGGAGGTGGTTCAGAGTCATCTGGTTCAGGCGAAGGAAGGGGATCCGCTCGATCACCAGCAGCGCGACGACCTGGTCCCGGTGGGGGTCCACGACGGGGGCGCAGGCCACGATGTCCGTCGCGGCGTCGGCGACCATCGCGGTCATGCTGGCCACCTGGCGGCGCGTCACGGCTGCCTGGACCGCCGGGTGGGTCCCGTCCAGCCGGTGGGGGAACTCGTCGGGACGGGCCCATCCCCGGGACAGGCGCAGTTCGAAGGCCTCGGGGGCCGGCTGTCCCAGCACTCCTCCGGGAGTCTCCACGGCCAGGTAGAGGGCGTACTTCTCGGGCATCACGAACCGTTCCACCAGGTCCAGGATGGCCGGGTAGGCGTCGTCCGGGGACGACGTCGCCAGGCGGATGGCGGTGTCGGAGATCCGGGCCAGGGGGTCGTCCGAGGCCAGCACCCGCTGCTGCAGTTCCTCCTTGACCTTCGAAAGGACCTGGGACTGCTGGCGGGCCTCCTCCAGTTCGGCCCGGAGGCGCCGGACCTCCTGACCCAGCGTGATGACGTCCCGGTTGGCCGCCTCCCGGATCTCCCCGAGCAGCAGTCCCAGGATCACGAAGAGGTAGGCAGGCAGGAACAGGGCGAAGTCCGACGTCTGGCGCACGGCTTCCAGGTCCCGGCCCCAGAAGACGTATCCCAGGTAGACCGCCGCGGTGAGGATTCCCGTGACGAAGCCGTCGAAGGTGCCGTACCGGGACGCCACCAGGATCACCAGGAACAGGAAGGGATGGGGGTTCACCGACAGGTAGCCCGGGTCGTCGGGAAAGGCGAAGTAGTTCAGCACGATCAGCAGCAGCAGTCCCACCAGGGCCTCGGTGAGGCTGTGGATCTGCCGGGAGTATCGGGAACGGGTCCAGGTGTCCGCCGTCATCTTCCTTTCTCCGAGAGGGTCCCGGGGCCCCCCGCCAGGCCGGGGGGATCACAGGTCGCGGTCAGCGCGGCCGCCTCCATTTCCACCAGGTGCCGTCCCGAGGCGGGGTGGGAAGCCAGGGGGCGCCCGCCGGTCCAGCGGGGGCGGCAACCCGGCGGCAACCGGACCAGCAGGGGCAGCGTGCCCGGATGACCCGACGCGCGCCGAACCCGGAGCATCCCGGGTCCGGGGTGATCGAGTCGCAGGCCGGTCGCGGCCTGGAGGCGGACCATCCCGGCCGCCTCCAGGACGGTGACAGGGCGCAGGTAGCCGAAGCGGTTCGTCAGTTCCCGGCAGGCGCTCTCCCATGCGGTCCTCAGGGCCTTCCAGGGCAGTCCCCCCGATCGTTCCGGGTCCAGGGCGTCGTCGGGATGCAGGAAGTGGGAGGAGACGGCCTGCAGCAGCAGCCCGTTGACCAGTCCCATCGCCGCCTCGCCCTCCAGGCGCATGCCCGCCCAGGTGCGGGGAATGGCGGCCAGCGAGGGCTCCTCCGGGTCGATGCCGAAGTCCTGGGACGTCTCCACGTCCGAACCGGCGAAGACCGATGCCAGGACCTGCACCTCGGGAATCGCCTGGACCAGGGCCCGCTTGCCCGCCCGGTCGATGTAGTCGTTCGGCGGGACGTACACCGCGGGGCGGTTCTCGGGACCGAAGAGGTCCAGGAAGGCCTGCCGGGTGGCCCGGAACGCTTCCCGGAGGGCCGCCTCCCCCGGGAAGGGGCGGTTCACGCCCCCCGACAGCGCCGGCGAGACGTGGGTGATGCCGTGGATCCCGATGGGGAGCCCCTCTTCGATCCATCGGCGGGCCATTTCCAGGGACGCCTCCCGGGTCGAACCGGGCCAGGGTTCCCCGTAGGGGCTCTCGGTGCGATCGTCGTAGGTGAAGACCGCAAGGGCCGTGGGACGGAGGTCGTGGCGCCGGGTGAGTTCCAGGAGGGTTTCCAGGAAGTCGTCCAGGTAGAACCGGATGTCGGACCGGCCCAACGAGGGCAGTTCCCGGCCGGTCATCGGCAGGGGACAGTCGTCCACGAACTCCAGCCGTGCGGCCAGTACCGGCATCGCGAACAGCCCCTGTCCGTCCAGCAGGGCCTGGGCCAGGATGCCCAGGTAGGCCCGGTCCGCGAATTCCCAGACCCCGAGGGCCGAGACCTCCCCGGTTCCCTCCCGGCAGCGCCATGCCAGGGGCACCTCGCTCCCCTTGTCCGGTGCCGCCCGTCCGGTAATCCAGGCCGAGCAGGACTTTCTCAAGGCCGGTGCCAGGACGTTCCAGGCGCTCTCCTCGGCCAAGGTCGTCTGGAATCCGTCCAGTCCCGGGAACGCCGACGGACCGAAGCGCACCTGTCGGACTCGCAGGGTCACGGGCGGGGCATCGGGGCCACCGCCGATCACCGGGGCGAGCCGGGGATTCCGGAGCGGAAGGGGGGCCACCACGCGGCCCCCCTCGGACAGGTACTGGGCCAGGATCCCCTTCAGGTAGCCGTCCAGCGGCGAGGGAACCTCCGGAAGGGCCAGCACCACGGACCGGAAGCCCCGGAGATCGTAGGGCCGCAGGGAGGCCCCCTGCCGGACGTCCACCGTGGCCAGGGAAATGCCCAGGTAGGACGCCGCCTGGGACAGGCTCTTCAGGACCCGCCGGGAGTCGTCGGACCCGCGGTCGTGGATCACCAGCGGGGTGTCCGCCTCCAAGGGCTGCAGGGCCAGGGCCTCTTCCAGGAAGGGCCGCAGGTCCAGGCCGGGCCGGAGGGTCGGGGGAGCGTCCTCGGCGAACAGGTACCGTGCCAGGGCCAGTCCCCCCGTCGCGCTGGTGAAGACCGGCGCCGAGAGAGGCTGCCCCGGATCGGTCCGTCGGGCCGACACCCAGAGGTGGACTTCCGGGCGGATCGGGGTGATCTGGAAGAAGTGGCGGATGTCCTCGGCCCGCAAGGCGTCTGGGGATCCGAGGCGCCGGTCCTCCACCCGGGGCACGAAGCGGGACGGATCGTCGGTCCACCAGGCGTCGTAGCGGACGCCCAGCAGGCGGAAGACCCGGTTCACTTCCTCGGCGGGCAGGAAACTCCCGTCCCGATCCTCCTGGAAGGCCCCGAAGGACCCCAGGATGACGTACCGGATTCCCCGGTCGGGCAGACCGGCGGCGAAGGCGATGTGGGCCCGGGCGTCGGCCATCCGCCCGTCCCGGAATCCCGTCAGGACGCCCCGGACCCCCGACAGGTCCCCGGGGGCACCCTGGGCCCAGTCCCACCAGCGCACGGCCAGTCCCATCCGCTGGAGGGTCGTCGCGACCGGTCCCGACAGGGGATTGGAATCCTCCCGGACCCCCTCCCGGGAGTCGTAGATCAGCAGGACGCGGTCCCCCGGGACCATCGCTCCCGTCCGGGCCTCCCGCAGGGGGGCGCCCGCCGCCGGGCCGGTCGCCAGGACCAGGGGGGCCAGCCACGACAGCAGGCGGCGAACCCGCACCCGCAGCACGCGCGTCAGGGAACGAGGGTGGCTGGGACGGCGGGTCACGACCCCTCCTCCCGTCGGTCCTGACCCGGGTCAGACCTTGTCTTCCTTGCCTTCCTTGGACAGGGCCCGAAGGCGCAGGACGATCAGCAGGATGAGGACCGGGGTCAGCACGAAAAAGACCAGGTAGGCCATGTTGTACCGGGGAGCCACGGAGGCCGGCTGGGGCACCTCCAGGACGGGCACGAGCCTCCCCTCCCGGTCCTCGAAGCGGACCTTGGCCGGATCGAAGCGCTGGACGGCGTCCTGTTCCGGCGGAGGGAGGAGCACCTTCAGTTCATCGGGGTCCAGCACGGCCGCCAGGGTTCCCCGGACCCACTCCACCTTGCCCGTCTGGTAGAGGTGGGCCGACGCCCGCAGCAGTTCCCGGTCGCCCGATCCGGTGACCGCCAGCACGCGCTGGCCCTCGGGACGTCGAACCAGCGACAGGAACCCCGCGGTCTTCCAGAGGTCCTCCCGGCCCTGGGGCTCCCGGTTCACCATCTCGGGCGGAAGCAGGGACGCCAACTCCGGCTGCCCCTGCAACTGGCCCATCGGCCCGACCAGGATCAGGTTCCACTGGGCCCGCTGTTCCGGCGAGAGGGCCTGGAACGGTCCGAAGAACAGGTCCACGAAGTTCGGCGACCGGAGGCTCTGGCTCAGGTAGGCCACCACGTTGAAGGCCGCGGTCAGGATCCCCGGCGTCGGCGTCCCGGCCAGCACCACCGCCAGCCGGTTGAAGCGGTTCCACCGGAGCAGCATGTAGGGGTAGTTGGCCAGGGTCTCGCCGCTGGCGCTGTCCACCGGGAGGTACAGCAGGGTGTCGTTGTGGAGCGAGAACCACGCCATTTCGGGGTGGTTGTAGTAGCAGTCGGGGTCCCCGATGTCCAGGAAGAGCTCCAGTTCGAAGGTCAGGAAGCGGGTGTTCAGGTACTCGATGGGGATCTTGATGTCCCAGGTGTTCCGGGCGGCCGTCTCCCGGCTCAGGCGGAGGCTCCGGACGGGCTCCCCGTTGACCCGCAGCAGCAGCGACGAGGACTGAGGAAGCAGGACCTCGCTGTGGCTCATGCTCAGGCGGAGGAACGCCCCGTCCTTCACCTTGCCGACGAAGGGATTGGGCAGCGTGAAGGAAATCGAGTGGTAGAACTTGCCCCGGGCCAGCAGGTCCGACATCTTCAGGTCCTTCAGGCGGACCAGGAACGCCGCCTCCTCCTGTTCGACCGGGGGGATCTCGAAGTAGGGCGCCTTGTCGAAGACCGCGGCGGGTCCCTTCAGGGCGGCCAGGCTGGCGGGGGTCCGCAGGTGGGACGCCAGCAGCCGCAGGGCCGCGTCGTCCCGACCGGTCGCCACCAGCAGCCGCCGGTACGGATTCAGCGGAGAGGCGAACTCCATCAGCACGCCTCCCGGCTCCTGGGCCAGTTCCCCGAGGGGGGCGGGCACCTTCCAGGGGCCTCCGGTCGCCCGCTTCACCACGTCGGGGCCGCCGGCGACAATCACCTGCCGCGACCGGACGTCGGCGGGGTCCGCCTGGTCGATGGGGACGACCCGGAACTCGCCGCTGCCGACCCCGATGCCCTGGCCCAGGGCCACGGCCAGCGCCCCGACCAGTTCCATTTCCGCCTGGGAGGGGGACGCCGAGGTCAGCACCACCGCGTGGACCCGTTCCTTTTCCTCGGTGTACAGCAGGTCGGGGTTCGCGTAGTCCTGGGGGAATCCCTGGAGGTCCGGCTTGATCTCCTTCTCGTTGTAGTTCACCACGAGCCGGGACTCCCGTTCCAGCAGGGTCCAGAGGGCCGGATTGTGCACATCGTCGCAGAGGTCCTTCAGTTCGGACCGCATCTTGATCACCAGGGTCAGCACGTTCATGCCGCCCTTCAGGAAGCGTCCCGGGATCGGCAGGTTCAGCACCGCGTTGCGGAGGTTCGTGTTGTCCAGGTAGATGCTGTCCACGGCGCTGCCGTTCACCTGCACGCTCAGGGTGGACAGTTGCCGGACCAGGATGGGCGTGTGGGAGAAGCGGAGTTCCAGCGCCGCCGGCTGGGGGAACTCCCAGTCCTCGGACAGTTCGAACCAGAATTCCTTCGTGACGTAGACCCCCTTCACGGTGGCGTTCTGGCCCTGCATGAAGTCGATGGAGACGGTTCGCGCCTGCACGCGAGTGCTGGAGGCGAGGGCCACCAGCATCACGACCCCCTGGAATACGGTCAGGAAGGAGGATCTGGTCATCGTCAGTCCCACCCTCTGCGAGGAGCGAGAACAGCCTAGCAACCTTTTCACCCCGAGGCAAGGGGATTCCGGGGACCCGGGCCGTCTCCTCCGGGGCTTCAGAACCGGAAGGCGGCCCGGGCGATCACCGACAGGGTGGAGAGGCGCCCCACCGGGACACCCCCCAGGGTGGTGGTGTCGGGGCGGCTCCCCGTCCAGACGGGGGCGCTCACGGCCAGGGCGAGTCGGAAGAAGGAGACGTGGAACTGGAGGCCGCCGGTGACCGAGAGGACATCGAAGGCCTCTGCGTCCTTCAGGGAGACCATTCCGTTCAGTTCCGCCAGGATGTTGATGAAGATGCGGGGCAGCACCACCGTGCCCAGGCCGTACTTCAGCACGTGGGTCGAGGCGTGGACCGGGTCGTCCCGGACGCCGATTCCGGCCAGGTATTCCAGGTGGGCGATCACGGCGATCCATCCCCCGGCGTCCAGGCCCAGGACCAGGTAGGGTGCCAGGGTCAGGTACTGGTGCAGCACCTTCGGGGCCTGGAAGATGTCCGCTCGGGCCGAACGGTCGGCCGCCCGGGTGCCCGTCGGCAGGTACCCGGTCAGGCCTCCGGTGACTCCCAGCGCCAGCCCCTGAAGGGACCAGGCACCCCCGGACCGCAGGTCCACCGTCATGTTGCCGAAGTCGGCGTCGGTGGCCCCGTCGCCGACCCGCAGCGTGAAGGGAAAGGAGAGTCCGATTTCGACGTACCGGGTGTTCAGGGACGCGAAGGGCTCCATCAGCAGGTTCACCGCGTCGTCGGCCTTCGCTGCGATCCGGGCCGCCTGGACCGCCTGGCGCCGCTCCTCGGGGGTCGATTTCGACACGTAGGAGGCAACGGTGTCCAGGACGTTCGGGTCGGTCACACCGGCTGCCCGCAACTGCTGGATCACCTGGTCCTTGGTCAGGCTGGCGGTGGCCTCCATCCGGTCCCAGGTCTCGTCCGGGACCTGGGCCAGGGCGTCGAAGCCCTGCTGGACCGCCGCTTCGCAGTCCGGCACCCCGGCCGCGCAGGCCTTTTCCGTGGCCTGGCGTTCCAGGTCCTGTTTCAGGGACCCCAGTGCCGCCGCCATCGGGGCCACGCCCACGTCGAGTCCCACCCGGAACCGGCGGGTCTCGACCGCCGGCTTCAGGCTGCGGCCCGTGAGCATCTCGGCCCCGTCGAAGGGTTTGTGCTTCGCCGGGACGGCCATCGGCCAGGCCACCAATGCCAGAAGCCACCAGCGCTTCATCGGATCTTCCCTCCCGTCCTGGGTTCGGACCCGGACCATTCTAGGGGAATCCCGGTCCGGCTGCCCGGTCGGGGATCACGGAGCCGGCGCGGCCGGCGGAGGCGGGGGCTGGAACTGCCTGCGGCTGTAGGAGTAGCCGAAGGTCAGCAGCAGCATGTTCTGGACCTGCCAGTCCTGGACCAGCTGGGGCTGGCGGAGTGTCTTCAGGATGTAGTCCAGGGAGGCCCATTCGACCAGCTTGAAGGAGAGCATGGCTCCCAGTTCGACGTTCGTCAGGTCGCCAAGGTTCCGGTTGTCCCCGGCGGCCTTGTCGCTCCGGTAGAACGGAACCAGGACGTCCCCGTAGGCCCGGTACTTGATCTTGCCGCCGTAGGCGGCGCCGCTCAGGGCCAGTCCCGCTTCCAGACCGGCCTGGACGTAGGAGGACAGCCGCATCACCTCGATCCGGTCCGCGGTCGCGGGATTGTCCTTCAGGGCATACTGGCCGTCGGCGAAGACCTGGGTCGAACCGCCGCCGACCAGGATCAGGATGTCCAGGTACTCCTTTCGGTAGGGGTTCAGGAAGACGCCGGCCGACTCCCGCAGCGTGGTCGGCAGGAAGGATTCCGAGAGGCGGAAGCGTTTGCCGGTCTCCTGGCGGGGATTCCCGGTCGCCGGATCGGTCTCGTTCTGCACCTCGTAGAGGGTCGGGGCTGCCCGGTAGTCCGCGCCCTCGAAGATCGCGGTCAGCACGCTGGCCCGCACGAAGGGTCCGACCCAGGGCGCCTTCACCGGGTGGTAGTAGTAGGCCGTCTCGAAACGCAGCGTGTCCGCGGTCTTCATCAGGGCCCGGACCGGTGGACCGTAGGAGAAGGTCTCCAGCAGGCTGAGGCTGTTCCGCCAGTCGTGCTCTCCCAGCAGGTACCCGATGTCCCCGTCGAAGGCCGCGCCGATCTGGAACTGGTTCCCTTCCTGCTGTCCCACCACCTTTCGGTTGTTGGTGAAATTGACGTTGGCTCCGACCCGGAGGGAGCCGTGCCAGCCCGGCTGGTCGCTCGCGGGTGCGGTCGGGGGGGCGACGTATTCCTTTTCCAGGGCTTGGGAAGCCATCGGGAACGCCAGGATCCACAGCGCGATCATCCGGCACGCACGTCGCATGTCCTCCTCCTGTTGGCGACGGTTCATGGAACCTTCCCGGCAAGCCTAGCACGGACGGGCTGTGAAATGGAAACGCCCGGTCGTCCGGTCAGCGGAATGAAAAGGCCACCGAGGCCGCGGCACCGCCGGGCACCGGCGTCACCGACGGCATCGCCTGGGGGACGAGAGGAATCGCCGAGCGTTCCTGGGTCGGGCGGGAGGGAAAGGCCGTGAAGGCGGCCACGATGGCACCTGCCCCGGCGGCCATCAGGCCCACGCCGATCCATCCCTCGTGGTAGTCGGTTCCCCGGGCGACCTTTCCGCTGCCCTTCATGCCGAAGTACCAGCCCGACAGCCCGGCGCCGGCCAGCAGTGCCGCCGATCCCAGGCCGAAGGTCACCCATTTCCCGACGGAGGGCTTCGCCGGTTCCACGGACCGGGCCACCTCCAGGGGTGGTCCCAGGCGACAGGGGACCTCCAGCACCTGTCCCGGGGCGACCTCGAACATCGTCGCGTAGGGGGAGTGACCCGGCTTCACGCACAGGAGCCTCCGGCGGCCCGCCCCGACCTCGAGGGGCGCGGTGCGGGTCGGGCTCTCCGGCGATGCCTCCGGAGCGAACTCCCGGTCGTCCAGCCGGACGATGGTCTCCTGGAAGGAGTCCTGGTCCGTCGCGATCACCACCTGGCCCTTCAGGCGTTCCAGGGTCACTGCGATGCGGTGTGGGCCCTTCGCGGGCACCGCGTGGTCCTCGACCCGGGTGCGGTACCCCTGGGCCTGGAACTCCAGGCGATGGATCCCGGAGGTCAGGCGGAGTGTCGCCGGGAGTCGGTAGGTGGCCACCTGATCCACCGTGACCTCGGCCCCCGGGGCGTCCGCCTCCAGCAGCACCTCGACCGGGTTGGCCTGCCGCGACTTCAGCGACTCGATGGCCTTCTGCACCCGGGTCCGCACCTTCGGGTCGTCCTGGGGGATGGACTGGTACACGGCCAGGGCCTCGCCGATTCTTCCCAGCCGGTCCAGGCACTCGGCCTTCCGGATCAGGATCTGGGGGGCCGGGAAGATCGCCTGGGCCCGGTCGAACCACTCCAGCGCCCGAACGCAGTCCCCGGCCTCCATCGCCGTGCGGCCCTCCTTGAAGTAGGAGAAGGCCTCCAGTTCCTCCGGGCTCTGTGCCCGTGCGACGAGGGGGAGGACCAGCAGCAGGGAGAGCACCAGCCAGGACGACGTCTTCATCGGGGACCCCTCATTCATCCCAGTTCACCGCGGGCCTCTTCGCGGGCCGTGCGGGGGCCGGAGCGGCGTCCGATCCCCGCTTCCGTTCGGGAGGGGGCTTCGCCGGGGCCGGGGCCGCGGTGCTTCCCTTCTGCAACTGCCAGGTGAGGTCCCGCCTTCCGGACGAGACGAGGTCCCGGGGCAGCAGGGTCACCGACAGGTCCCGGTATCCCGGCGCCCTCAGCGTCAGGCGCAGCAGCGGGTCCGTCGCCCGGACGGCCAGCCGGTAGGGCGTGCGCCCCCGGACGGTTCCGTCCAGCAGAACCTCGGCCCCGGGCGGGTCGGTCAGCAGGCTCACCTCCAGGGATTCCCCGGAGGGGGGCGAAACCGCCTGGGCCGCCGACCCGGACGGGGCCGGCGTCGGGGCGGTGTCGGGAGCGACCGGGGCCTCGGGTGCGGGGGGGGGGGCCGCGGCCTCGGCAGGCGGGGCCGGGGGCTCGTTCGGGATCGGCTCCGGGGTCGCCGGGTTCCGGGAGACGGTTTCCGGGACGGCACGTTCGGAACCCGCGGAACCGTCTGACGG
>Ga0302250_1001301_pt1 | contig 19355 bp, 17 predicted proteins | sample AAG_RA_Asp_MG_FD_193536 | JGI IMG/M metagenome (GOLD analysis project Ga0302250, IMG submission 193536) | Enriched activated sludge microbial communities from anaerobic digester in WTTP, New Holstein, Wisconsin, United States - AAG_RA_Asp | ecosystem: Engineered > Bioreactor > Anaerobic >... | reverse complement strand
CTGGCGGCGGTTGGTGTCTTCGAACAGTGAGTTGCCGCCGTCGATTATGATGTCTCCGGCTTCAAGATGCGGAATGATCTGGTCGATGAACTCGTCGACCGGCTTGCCGGCCTTGACGAGCATCATCACCCGCCGCGGTTTCTTGAGCTTCGCCACCATTTCCTCGACCGAATGGGCGCCGAGGACGCGGGTGCCCTTCGCTTCGTTGGCCAGGAACTGGTCGACTTTTTCGGTCGAACGGTTGTAGGCCACCACCGTGAAGCCGTGATCGTTCATGTTCAGGATCAGGTTCTGACCCATTACGGCGAGTCCGATCAGCGCAATGTCTGCCTGGGGTTCCATTCTCTGTCCTTTCGAAAGCGGATCGACGACCGTTCCGGCCGTTGCGAGAAACGCAATGCAGGAGATTACATCAACCTTCCACGCCCGGGATGCAGAAATAGTTCTTCGCGTTGTTGTAGCAGATGTCCTGCACCATGCCGCCAAAGGTGTCGAAATCGGCCGGAATCTCGCCCGACTCCATCCAGCCGCCGACCAGCGCGCAGAGGATGCGGCGGAAGTACTCATGGCGCGGGAAGGACAGGAAGCTGCGCGAGTCGGTGAGCATGCCAACGAAGCGCGAAAGCAACCCGAGATTGGCCAGGCTGACCATCTGCCGGCGCATGCCTTCGATGTGGTCGTTGAACCACCAGGCCGAGCCGCACTGGATCTTGCCGGCGATCGAACCGTCCTGGAAGCAGCCCATCACCGTGCCGAGCACTTCGAGGTCATTCGGGTTCAGCGAATAGAGGATGGTTTTCGGCAGCAGGTTGTCGACCTGCAGGGCGTTGAGGAACAGGCCAAGCTTCTCGGCGATCGGCCGGTCAGCAACGGCGTCGTAGCCGGTATCCGGGCCGAGGCGCTGGAACATCGCCGTGTTGAGGTTGCGAATCGCCGCCATGTGCAGCTGCATGGCCCAGCCGCGACGGGCGTTCATCCGCCCGATTTCGAGCAGCAGGCCGGTCTTGAAGGCTTCGGCCTCCTCGGCCGTCGGTGCTGTGCCGCCAAGGCACCTGGCGAAGTGCGCTTCGAGCGCCTGCTCGGATACGAATACGGCGAACGGCGCGACCAGCGCGTGGTCGGAGGCGCGGCAGCCGAGCTCGTGGAAGGCGTCATGGCGCTTCTGCAGGGCGGCAACGAGTTCCTTGTACGAGCCGATGGTCATGTCGGCCGCTGCACTGAGCTTGCCGAGGTAGGCTTTCCAGGCCACCGGGTCTTCCACGGCCAGCGCCTTGTCCGGGCGGTAGCTGGGCACCATCACCGGCTCGCCCGGCTGGCGCACCTTGGCATAGGCGATGTGGTATTCGAGGCTGTCGGCGGGATCGTCGGTCGTCCCGACGGCCTTCACATTCATCTTCTGCAGCAGCGAGCGGGCGCCGAACTCCGGCTTGACAAGCTGGGCGTTGCAGGCCTCCCAGATCATCGGCGCGGTCTTTTCCGAAAGCGGGGCGTCGATGCCGAAGTAGCGCTGCAGCTCCAGATGCGTCCAGTGGTAGAGCGGGTTGCCGATCAGTCTCGGCACGCTGCGCGCCCAGGCCATGAACGTCCGGTAGTCGGCGGGATGGCCGGTGATGTCCTCTTCCGCCACTCCGTTCGAACGCATCGCGCGCCACTTGTAGTGATCGCCGCCGAGCCAGGCGTGCGCCAGGTCGCGGAAGCAGGCGTTGTTGGCGATGTCCGCCGGCGGAAGGTGGCAGTGGTAGTCGATGATCGGCATCTGCGCCGCATAGTCGTGGTACAGGCGCTGCGAACACGGGTCGGGCAGGAGAAAGTCGGCGTTCATGAACGGTTTCATCGGTGTCTCCGTACGTTTATTCGAGGTTGGGCCCGTCTTTGATGATCCGGGAAGGCAGGCCGGGACCGGCATTTTTTCGCGCATTATGATCAACTCGAATCGCGCCAGCCAATGCTATTAAGGAACTCGCCCATACAAAATCGGTATGGCGCCCCCGGTTTCATACCCCCGCTCTGCTATAGTCCGGCTGTCGGGTTTGGCGAGAACAACACATGGACGTCCGGCGACTGAAATACTTCATCGTGACCGCGGAAGAACGGAGCATCAGCCGCGCCGCTGAACGGCTGCACATCACCCAGCCCCCCCTGACCCGACACATCCAGTCACTGGAGGAGGAACTCGGCGTTCTTTTGTTCACCCGTACCAGTTGGGGTGTCGAACTGACCCAGGCCGGCACGGCCCTGCTCAAGCACGCGCACAATATCAGCGCGCACATCGAACTGGCCACCGAACAGATTCGCCGCGTCGCCTCAGGTCAGGCGGGACGCATCGACATCGGCGTCTTCGGCTCGGCAATGCTGAACATCATCCCGAAGCTGCTCAGCGCGTTCTCGGCCACGCACCCCGACGTCAGGATCGTCCTGCACAACACACCGAAAGAGAAGCAGATCAACGCCCTGCAACAAGGGCGCATCCTCGGCGCCTTCGACCGCTACCTGCCCGAACTCCCGAACATTGCCACTGTCCGCGTCTGCCGCGAACCGCTGTGGGTTGCGCTGCACTGCGACAACCCGCTCAGCCGGCAACCGCGCATCGGCATCGACGACCTGCGCAAAGAACCATTGATCGACGAACAGGATCCGAGCGTCTCCATCGCCTGCCGCGAGCTTTTCACCCACCATCATTTCGAGCCTGTCGTCGTACAGAAGGCTGCAGACCTGATCGCTGCAACCATTATGGTTTCCGGTGGTTTTGGCTCCGCGCTGCTGCCCGAATCAATTCTCAACCTGCGCCTGCCCAACGTGATCTATCGGCCGCTGGTTACCGATATTGATTGCATGATCGACCTGCATTTCGCCTACCGCAAGGACGAGGAGTCCCCGCTACTCGACGAACTGCTCGATTGCGTGCGCAATTACCGCCACCACGGCACCGAGAGCGAAGTGGCGAACCATCCCGGCGAGGAATGACGATGACCGTCGAACTCGTTACGACGCTCGGCAAGAGCTTCCTCTTCGTACTGGCCACGATGATCCCCATCCTCAACCCGGCCGCGTCCGCGCCGATCTTCCTCAGCCTGACAGAGGGAGCATCGGCCCGGACGCGCAACGCGCTCGCCCGGCGCATCGCCGGCAACATCTTCTGGCTGATGGCTGGATCGATGCTCGTCGGCTCGTACGTCCTCGGTTTCTTCGGCATTTCCCTCCCCATCGTCCGGGTCGGCGGCGGCCTGATCCTCGCGGCGATGGCCTGGCGCCTGCTCAGCGCATCGCCACAGATGGACGACAGCCGGGCAGCCCTCGTCGAGTCCTTCACCCCCGAGCACGCCCGGCGCCAGGCGTTCTATCCGCTGACTTTCCCGGTCAGCTGCGGCCCCGGCTCCATCTCCGTCGCCATCACCGTGGGTGTCGCTCTCTACCAGGAAAGGGTGCTTCTGTCACTGGCCAGTACCAGCGGCGCGTTGCTCGCCCTCGCCCTGATCGCCGCGCTGATCTACCTCGCGTTCGCCAACGCCAGCCGCCTCCTGCGGCTGCTCGGCGACAGCGGAGCGGCCGTCCTGCTGCGGCTCTCGGCGTTCATCCTGCTCTGCCTGGGCGTGCAGATCGTCTGGGACGGCGCCAGCGAATTGCTCGGCGAACTCTTGCGACGCGCCATCCCGCACTCCGTTTAGCAAAAACCGCCCCGTCCGCTCATACCGATTCTGTATGTCCCTCATTAGGAAATAGCATTTGAAGCCCCCCGGCTAATTCCACATAATCGCCAGCGCTCAATAAAACAGTTGCCAAAGCAACCACCGGGGAAGGAATACAGCAGTGAACCACCGAGTACGTTGGGGAATTCTGGGTTGCGCCCGCATCGCGCGCCTGCAGGTCGTTCCGGCGATCCTGCGCTGCCGCGAGGCGGAACTCGCTGCTGTCGCTTCCCGCGATGCCGGGAAACTTGCCGAATTCCGTTCGCTGTTCGGCGACTTCAACGCCCACGCCGGCTACGACACACTGATCGACGACCCGACCCTTGACGCCGTCTACATCCCCTTGCCCAATTCGCTGCATCGCGAATGGGCCATCCGCGCCATGCGCGCCGGCAAGCACGTACTCTGCGAAAAGCCGCTGGCCCTTGACGCCGCCGAAGCCGAGGAGATGATCCGCATTTCCCGCGAGTACGGCGTGCTGCTGATGGAAGCTTTCATGTACCGCTACACCGCACGCATGGGCAAGGTGGAGGAAATCCTCGCCAGCGGCCTTCTCGGCCCGGTCCGCTGCATCAACTCGACGTTCCGCTTCTTCCTCGACCGGCAGAACACGATCAAGGAACAGCCGGAACTCGGCGGCGGCGCGCTGTACGATGTCGGCTGCTATCCGCTCAACCTGATCGGCCTCGTCACGCAATCCGAACCCGAGGCCATCGCCGTCGAATGTGCGAAGTCGAATGGTGTCGACGTCAATCTGTCCGCGGTGCTGCGCTACGCCGACGGGCTGATCGCCACGCTGCACTGCGGCTTCAATGCGTTCGGACGCAACTACAGTGAAATCGTCGGCACCGAGGGCGTCCTGCTCATCCCGGACACCTTTCTCGATGATGCCGGTCAACTCACTCTTCTAACCAAACAGGGCAACGAATCGCTCGCCATCGCCGCGTCCGACCGCTACGGCGAAGAAATTCGAGACTTCAGCACGGCGATTCTGGAGGGGCGACAGCCCAGACTGAGCCTTGAGGAATCGCTGCGCAACCTGCGTGTCCTCGAACGCATACTGGAAAAAATCCGCGATTAGCCAAACGCGGGAGCAGACAGATGTCTGCGGCAAAGACAAAATGGAATGGCGTTCCAAAAATAGCTTGAACAGCCATTTAGCTTGTCGTATATTGAGATGCAACTTCTGCGGATAGAGACCGACAAAAAACCGGCGGACCGCACAAGTAGTTTTTGAAAGCCGATTATCAGCGGGTTATGTAGCGAGAGCGAGTGCGTGTGTATTTTCGCGACCGGGACAGTCCCGCCTATCTGCTTGCAAACCATGGCGAAAGCCATTCAATCAACCAGGAGGACTTATGATCTCGTTTCGTAAAAGCGCATTGAGCATCTTCTTCGCCACGCTGATCGGTAGTGTCAGCGCCACAGCCGTCGCCCAGGAGCTGAAGGCTGCGGACGTTCACCCCGAAGGCTACCCGACCGTGGTTGCCGTCCAGAACATGGGCAAGAAGCTCGAAGCCGCGACCAACGGCCGCATCAAGCTGAAGATGTTCCCGAACATGGCTCTCGGCGACGAGAAATCCATGATCGAGCAGACCCAGGCGGGCGGCATCGACATCCTGCGCACCTCGCTCGGCCCGATGGGTCCGGTCGTCCCAGAAGTCAACGTCTTCAACATGCCGTTCGTGTTCCGCAACGCGGATCACATGCGCAAAGTCATCGACGGCCCGATCGGCGACGAAATCCTCAAGAAGATCACCGACAGTTCGGTGAACCTCGTCGGCCTCGCCTGGATGGACGGCGGTACGCGCAACCTGTACTCCAAGAAGGCTGTGCGCAAGCCGGCAGACCTCGGTGGCCAGAAGATCCGCATGATGGGCAATCCGCTGTTCGTCGACACCATGAACGCCATGGGCGGCAGCGGCGTCTCGATGGGCATGGCCGAACTGTTCAGCTCGATGCAGACCGGCGTGGTCGATGGCGCGGAAAACAACGAGCCGACCTACGTGACGCAGAACCACTTCACGGTCGCCAAGTACTACAACCGCACCGCCCACCTGATCATCCCGGAAGTCCTGGTGTTCTCGAAGGCGAAGTTCAACAAGCTGAGCGCCGAAGACCAGGCACTGGTCAAGAAGCTGGCTCGCGAAGCGCAGCTTGAACAGCGCAAGCTGTGGGACGAGAAAGTCGCCGACTCGCTCGCGAAGATGAAGGCCGCCGGCGTGACCATCGTCGAGGACGTCGACCAGCCCGCCTTCTTCAAGGCCACCCAGCCCGTGCGTGACAAGTACGGCGCTGCCTATGCCGACCTGATCAACCGCATCCAGGCCGTCAAGTAACAAAGCTCTGCAAAACCGCGCGGGCCAGTTGGACCAATTGGCCCGCGCGGTTTCATCGTACCCCCGGAGGTAGTTTCAAATGAAAGAAGCCTACTGCAAGGCCATGGATGCGATCTATTGGCTGTGCATCTGGATCGCCGGCCTGGCCATGACGGTCATGGTACTGGTCATCCCTGTCCAGGTCGCCGCGCGCAAGTGGTTCGACTCGGGGCTGTCGTGGCCCGAACCCGCCGCCCTCGTCTGCATGATCATATTCACATTCATCGGCGCTGCCGCCGCCTATCGCGCTGGCAGCCACATCGCCGTCACCATGCTCACCGACCGTCTGCCGCCGAAGGCCAAGGTCGTGGCAGCACGCATCGTCGACATCCTGATGGCCCTGATCGCCATCTTCGTCATCTACTACGGCGGCGACCGCGTCATTTTCTTCATGAGTACCGGGCAAAGCCTGCCGGACTTCCCGTCGCTGCAAGTGTCCTGGACCTACCTGCCATTGCCGATCGGTTCCCTGGCCACCCTGCTCTTCGTCATCGAGGCGATCCTGTTCGGATCCCAGCACGACCGCCCGATCGTCAAGATCGGCAGCCACAGCTGATACCGCCCTCTTGAAATAAGGAATCCGATCCATGGATGCACTCGTAATAATGGGAACGTTCTTCCTGCTGCTGGCGGTGGGCCTACCGGTGGCCTATACGCTGGGAATGACGGCGCTCGTCGGCGCGGTCTATTTCAGCGGGGACATGTCGTTCATGACCATCGTCATGCTCAAGATGGGCGACGGCGTCAATAAATTCACCCTGCTGGCCATTCCGTTCTTCGTCCTGGCCGGCGCCATCATGGCCGAAGGCGGCATCGCCTCGCGCCTGGTCAACTTCGCCTCGATCTTCGTCGGCTTCATTCGCGGCGGCCTGTCGCTGGTCAATATCCTTGCCTCGACCTTTTTCGGCGCCATCTCCGGTTCCTCCGTGGCGGATACGGCGTCGATCGGCTCGGTGATGATCCCCGAAATGGAGAAACACGGTTATCCGCGTCCCTACGCTGCGGCCGTCACGGCCTCCGGCTCGGTGCAGGCGATTCTGATCCCGCCCAGCCACAACTCGGTCATCTACTCGCTGGCCGCTGGCGGCAGCATCTCGATCGGCGCCTTGTTCCTCGCCGGCGTCATGCCCGGTATTCTGCTCGGCGTAACGTTGATGGCCATGTGCATCTTCTTCGCCAAGAGGCGCGGCTATCCGAAAGGACAGGCGATCCCCATCAAGGAAGCGCTGAAGATCATGCTCGACGCGCTGCCCGGCCTGTTCACCGTGGTCATCATCCTCGGCGGCATCCTGTCGGGCTGGTACACCGCCACCGAATCAGCGGCCATGGCTTGCGTCTGGGCCTTCCTGGTGACGATGTTCTACTACCGCGACTACAAGTGGAACCAGTTGCCGATCCTGGTGCATCGCACGGTCAAGACCGTCACCATCGTGATGATCCTGATCGGCTTCGCCGCGGCGTTCGGACATATCCTGACCATGCTGTCCCTGCCGCTGCAGATCTCCAACTTCTTCACCGGCATCTCCGATAACCCATACGTCGTGCTGCTGGCGATCAACGTCCTGCTGCTGATCCTCGGTACGCTGATGGACATGGCTCCGCTGATCCTGATCCTCACCCCGATACTGTTGCCGGTCGTCACCAAGCTCGGTGTGCACCCGGTGCATTTCGGCATGATCATGATGGTGAACCTTGGCATCGGGCTGATCACCCCGCCGGTCGGCTCCGTCCTGTTTGTCGCCAGCGCGGTGTCCAACCAGAAGATGGAAACAGTCACGCGAGCCATGGCGCCGTTCTTCGTCGCGCTGTTCTCGGTCCTGCTGGTCATCACTTACGTGCCGCAAATCTCGTTGTGGTTGCCGCGCCTGACCGGCGAACTGAACTACCCGCCGGAAGTCGTCGCTGATGTAGCGACTACGTCCAAGGGACAGCCGGTCGCCATTGACGCGCTGAAGAATGATTCGGATAAGGAAAAGAACCCGCTGACAATCACCAAAGTCGTCATTCTCGAAGGCCAGGGCGAAGCCATGGTCAATGCCGACGGCGCGGTGCTCTTTACCCCGGCGCCTGACTTCACCGGCAAGGCCGTGCTCGAGTACACCGCCGACGACTTCCGCGGCGGCCCCGAGAAATCGACGATCACGGTAACCGTCAATCCCTGATCGCCTGGCTCTCCCATAAAAAACCCGGGCGCGAGGCCCGGGTTTTTTTGTGCCGGAAAACCGGCCGGTGATGATGCTCAGTTGGTCTGCTGGATGCCGGCGACGACCCAGCCCTTGTCACCGGCCAGCGGCTTGCTGAGATGCCAGACCTCGTCGAACGGCAGAGCCTGGCCATCGGCTTCCTCACGGATCAGGCCGCTGAAGCGAACGCTGACGATGTGCCGGTCGCCCTCCGTCACGACTTCCAACAGTTCGGCATCCAGCCTCACGACGTCGGTCTGCTGCGCGGCATCACCGCGCTCGGTCATCTGCATGCGGATCTCGGCGAACATTTCCGGGCTGGTGAATTCCCGGATGTCGTCGATGTTCTTCGCATCGTTGGCCGCTTGCAGGCGGACAAAATTGAGCTTCGCCACACGCAGGAAGGCCTCGGCGTCGAAATCGGCGGGTACTGCCGACTGGACCGGAGCGGAGGCTGACGAGGCGCCGCCGAACGGCATCTCCGTTGCCGTCCGTGGTGCCGCATTTGCTGCGTTGCCCGCACCGGCATACTGCATTCCCGGCGAGTGCGCTGTAGACGCGTTCCGCCGGAACAACATGCGGAACACGAACAGCGCCGCCATCAGCAGCAAGCCGATCATCACGATATTAGCCATCTCCTCGCCCAGACCGAGATGCGAAAACAGCGCCGCCAGACCGAGACCGGCGGCCAGACCGGCGATCGGCCCCATCCAGCTGCGCTTGGGTGCGGCGGCTGTCGCCGTCGAGGCGGTCGAAGCCGGCGCCGCCTGCTGCGTCGGCCGGGTCGGTGCCGGCTGAACGGCCTGCCGCTGCATGCCGAAGGTTTTTCCACCGCCGAGACGTCTGGCTTCCGCATCGCCCGCGGTCAGGCCCAGCGCCATGACCGAAAGGAACATCGCCATCAACATTTTTTTCATCGAATTACTCCATTTCTGCGATTCGGTAGAGCAAGAAATGTAACACTCCGCCCGAACCGGCATTGGTTAACAACAAAGGACAAAACGGGAGAACCTGCGCCTTGCCGTGGAAGCGGCAAGGGCAAACCGGGCAAGACAGCCCGGATCAGGCGACGAACGGCTTCGGTGGACGTTCGAAGGAAAACACCGGATCAGGCGGCTGGGCGCCGATGTAGAAACTGCCCCACACCGCGGTGGTTGACGCCCATTGCAAGGCGGAGATCAAGAGAATCTTGTCCGTTTCGTGAGGATAATCGCCGAAAAACGTTTCGACGGAGTTCTCCGCGGCATCGGCCGCGTGTTCTGCGTCGACATCTGCCACGAGACTGTCGGCTTCGGCGATCGGCACGTTCATCGCACTCCGCGCGGATTCCGCCGCCGCCACGGTCGGTATCACCGCGGGAACGGTGAACGACAACGCGGCCAGAAGGGCGATAAACCAGCGAAAACAGGACGGAGTGATGAGCAAGTTCAAAAAGCCACGAGAAGAGTCGGTCCGCAGTCTATCCTGCCGCGAAGCGCGGAACAAGCCGGAGAAAATGCGGGAAACCGAAGTCATCGCGCGTCCTTGAGCTGGAGGCGGCGCGTGGCGATCGGCGCATGGCCATGGTTGAGCGGCCCGCCCCCCTGGCCCGTACGCACCTCGGCCCCGGCGGCGAGCGCCGCGCGCACGAAGGCCCGCCCGCCCTCCACGGCTTCAGTCAGGGAAGCCCCCAACGCCAGATGCGCGGCGATCGCGCTGGACAAGGTACAACCCGTACCGTGCGTATTCGGACTGGGAATGCGCTCGCCCTCCATCCAGTGCATCTCGCCATCGGCGGTCAGCAACAGGTCGATCACCGCGTCGCCGGGCAGGTGACCGCCCTTGACCAGCACCGCCCGGGCGCCCTGCTCCCGCAGTTGTCGCGCCGCCCGGGCCATGTCGTCGGTCGAACGCAGCGGCCGGCCGACCAGCAGCCCCGCCTCGTCGAGATTCGGGGTAATCAGCGCAGAGCGCGGGAACAGTTCGCGCACCAGCGCGTCGGTCGCCGCCTGTTCGATCAGCACCGCGCCGCTCGTCGCCACCATGACCGGATCAAAGACGACGTTCGGCAGCGCGTGCCGGTCGATGGCCTCGGCGACCGTACGCACGATTTCCGGCGCGTGCAGCATGCCGATCTTCACCGCGTGCGCACCGATATCCTCGATCACCGCGTCGATCTGGTCGCGCAGCATCTGCGGCGGCACGCCGTGGATGCTGCGCACGCCGCAGGTGTTCTGCGCGGTCAGCGCGGTAATCGCCGTCATCCCGTAGCAGCCGAGCGCCGCAAAGGTCTTCAGGTCGGCCTGGATGCCCGCTCCGCCACCGCTGTCGGAACCGGCGATGGAAAGAACGCGGGGATACTCGTATTTCAGTGCAACAACGGTCATGGGGCTTCTTGCATCCGGTTCGCTCACGATGCCTTCGACAGCGGCGCCGGCACGGGAATTCCCGCGGCCTCCGCGGTCGCCAGTTCGATCGCCGACCAGTCGAGCTTGCTCCGACCCTGCGCCACCGCATCCTGCAGGCGCAGGAAGAGGAAATCAGCGACCGGCATCGGCACCTTCGAGGCGGCCGCGGTCTCGCGCGCGAGACGGATGTCCTTCATGCCCAGTTCGAGGACGAAGCCCGCCGGCTCGTAGGCGCGTTGCGCGATGATCCGCCCGTAGCTCTGGTACGCCGGGCAGGCGAAATTGGCGCTGGTGAAGAAGTCGTACACCGTCTGGCGCTCGATCCCGTTCTTCTCGCACAAGGCCATCGTTTCGGCCATCGCCTCGATCGCCGCGAGGATCATGAAGTTGCCGGAAAGCTTGACGATGTTCGCGCCACCGGGGTCATCGCCGAAGTCCTGCACGCGCTGCCCGAGTTCGTTGAGGATCGGCAGGGCTCGCGCCTTGGCCTCCGGCGCCCCCGAGAGGCAGATCCACAGCTTGCGGATGGCCGCCGCGTCGGGGCGGCCGAACACTGGCGCGGCGACGAACAGGCTGCCGCGTTTGGCGTGCTCTTCCGCCAGCTTGCGCGAGGTTTCCGGCGACACGGTACTCATCGAGATGTGCAGCCCGCCCTGCCCCAGCGCATCGGCGAAGCCGCCGGCCCCCAGCACCGCCTGCTCCAGAACCGTGTCGTTGGAGAGCAGGCTGATGACCACCCCGCCGGGCGTCACCGCCCCGGCCGGGCTGTCGGCGATCGCGGCCCCCTCGGCGGCGAGCGGCTCGGCCTTGTCGCGGGAACGGTTGTAGACGGTAACGGCATAGCCGCTGGCGAGAAGATTGCGGGCAATCGGCGTGCCCATGTTGCCCAGGCCGACGACGGCCACTGCGTTTGCACCCATTCGATTCTCCTGATCGGTCTGAAATGTCTGACCCGGGGATTCTAACGGGAACGGCGGGCAACGGGTCAGGTCATCTGACCTCGAACTCGAAACTCGCCGCGATCCGCCCTTCGACGACGACGTCCAGTTGCCGCCGCCCGGCGGGTTCCTGCGGGCCGATTTCCCACTCGCCGAAGATCCGCCCGTCGACCGGCACCAGCTGACGCTGGCTGACCTGGCTGCGGCGGTCCAGCGGAATGACCAGCTTCGTTCCTTCCGCCGAATCGGTGCGATGCTCGATCGCAGTCCCCGGCAGCACGTACTCCTCGCGCACGCTGACCGAGCGCTTTACTCCACGCAACTCGATCATCCAGCCGTAACGCTGCCCCTCCTTGCGCGGCACGACCTGAGTCGGCGAAAACACCACGCGCCGCGGATCGCTGGCATCGAAAACACCGAACTCGGCCGCCACCACTTCATAGGAAAAAACGCGCGTACTGGCGAAAAAAAACCACGCGAGAAAGAGCAATCGCTTCATCGTCACCTCTGAAATACTCAGCGCCGGCGCCCTTCGCCGACCGCCGCCAGATAAATGCCGGCCAGGAGCATGATAAATCCGGCGGCCTGCGCGGGAGCGAAGGTCTCACCGAGAAACAGCCAGGCCAGCAGCGCGCTGCCGACCGGCTCGCCGAGGGTGACGACGGCGACGAAGGTTGGCGAAACGAAACGCAACGACCAGTTGTAGGCCGAATGCCCGAGCAACTGCGGCCCGAGCGCCATGCCCAGCGCCGCGAGATACGCCGGCGCCGTGTAGCCGACGAGCGTCAGGCCCGCCCCGGCGCAGCCGAGCAGCAGAAAGAGCGCCGCGGCACCGTAGGCCAGCCAGATGTACGCCGGCAACGGCATGTCGGCGCGCAAACGGCGACCGAGCAACAGGTATGCGGAAAAACACCAGCTGCCGACCAGGGCCAGCATGTTGCCGAGCAGCGCGTTGCTGCCGGCGGTGGCTTCCCGGCTGTCGCTCCAGAAGATCAGCAGGCTGCCGGTGAGCGAGACGGCGATGCCGGCCAGCGTCATCGCACTCGGCCGCTCGCGGAACAGGAGGAACGAAGCGAACGCGATCCAGATCGGGTTGGTCGTCACCAGCGCCGTGCTGCTCGCCACCGAGGTGTATTCCAGCGAACTGATCCAGGTGGCGAAATGAAGCGCGAGGAAGAACCCCGCGCCGAGCGTCAACACAATCTGGCGCCGGGAGATGGCCAGCAGCGCGCGCCGCGACTGCCACAGGGCGAAGGGCGAAATGATCAGCGCGGCCAGGCCCAGGCGCAGGGTGGCGATGGCCAGCGAGGGCAGCGCGTGCCCCTGCGCCACCCGCGCCAGGATCGCGCCGAAGGAAATCGCCAGCAGGCCGATGCCGAGGACGACAAAGGGGAGCCAGCGGGGAGGGAGATGATCCTGGCTCACCGGGACACCAAGCCACGGCCAAGGCCTTCGTCATCCCGGCGAAGGCCGGGATCCAGAGGGACTTTCATCGCCGAAGTGGATTCCGGCTTTCGCCGGAATGACGGCATGGGGTTACGCCGCGGCATGTCCCCCTTCCAGATACGCCGCGCGCACCTCGGCGCTGGCCAGCAGGTCGCGACCGGTGCCGGTCATGGTGATCTGGCCGTGCTGCATCACATAACCGCGATGCGCGGCGCGCAGGGCGTGGTGGGCATTCTGCTCGATGAGCAGGATGGTCATCCCGTGATCCTCGTTGAGTTCGCGGATCGTCTGGAAGATCTTCTTGATGTACAGCGGCGCCAGACCCAGCGACGGCTCGTCGAGCAGCAGCAGCTTGGGCCGCGCCATCAGTGCGCGGGCGATGGCCAGCATCTGCTGCTCGCCACCCGAGAGCGTGCCGGCGCGCTGCTCCAGCCGCTCCTCCAGAATCGGAAACAGCGCGTACATGCGCTTGAGGTCGACGTGGAGATTGTCCGGATCGGCCATCACCGCGCCCATCTGCAGGTTTTCCAGCACCGTCATGCGCGGGAAGATGCGCCGTCCCTCCGGCACCAGGGAAATGTCGCGGCGGGCGATGACGTGCGTCGGCAGGCGGGTGATGTCCTCGTTGTCGAAGACGATGCGCCCGGCGGAGACGCGCGGCTGCCCGAACAGCGACATCAGCAACGTGGATTTGCCGGCGCCGTTGGCGCCGATCAGGGTAACCACCTCGCCGACCTGCACCGACAGATCGATGCCGCGCAGCGCGTGGATGTGGCCGTAGTGGGCATGCACGCCCGAGAGTTGCAGCATCATGCGCTCACCTCCGCGTGGAGCAGTTCATCAGCATCTTCCTCGCCGAGATAGGCCTTGATCACGTTCGGATCGTTCTGTATCTGCTTCGGCGTCCCCTCGGCGATCTTGCGTCCGTAGTTCAGGACGCAGATGTGGTCGGAGACGTTCATCACCACGCTCATGTCGTGTTCGATCAGCAGGATCGTCAGCTTCGCATCGGCGACGAGGCGCAGCAGCAACTCGTTGAGTTCGCCCGACTCACGCGGATTGAGGCCGGCCGCCGGCTCGTCGAGGCACAACAGCAGCGGATCGACGCACAACGCCCGGGCGATCTCGACCCGCCGCTGCGTGCCGTACGGCAAAGCGCCGGCCGGGGTGTCGGCCTTGTCGATCAGGTGGAGGCGGGTCAGCCAGTCGACCGCCTTGGCGACCGCCTGCTGCTCCGCCTTCCGGTACGACGGCAGACCGAGGATGCCTGCCAGCGAGAAGCCCGACGCCTTCTGCAGCGCGTTGTGCTGCGCGACGATCAGGTTCTCCAGCACGGTCATCTTCGGAAACAGGCGGATGTTCTGGAAGGTGCGCACGACCTGCGCGACGTGCGCCACCTGATGGCTCGGCAGGTCGGCAAGGCGCAGCGCACCACGGGTAGGGTGATTGAGGCTGACGACGCCCTCGGTCGGCTTGTAGAAGCCGGTCAGGCAGTTGAAGAAGGTCGTCTTGCCGGCACCGTTGGGACCGATCACCCCGGTGATCTTGCCGGCCGGGACAGCCAGCGACAAGTCGTCGATGGCCGCCAGGCCGCCGAAGCGCATGGTCAGGTGCTCGACGCTGAGGATGATGTTTTCTGCGTTCATGCCCGCTCTCATGCCTGTTCTCCCGCCGGTTGATGACGCAGGGTCGGCTCACGATGCGACAGGATACCGCCCGGGCGCCAGACCATGATCAGGATCATCGCCGCGCCGAACAGCAGCATGCGGTATTCGGCGAAGTCGCGCCCGAGTTCGGGCAACAGCACCAGCACCACCGAGGCCAGCACCACCCCGAGCTGGCTACCCATGCCGCCGAGCACGACGATGGCCAGGATGATCGCCGATTCGTTGAAGGTGAAGGATTCCGGCGAGATGAAGCCCTGCCGCGCGGCGAAGAACACGCCGGCCACGCCGCCGAGCATCGCGCCGAGGGCGAAGGCCGAGAGCTTGACGTTGGTGATGTTCATCCCCAGCGCCTTGCAGGCGATCTCGTCCTCGCGCATCGCCTCCCAGGCCCGCCCGATCGGCAGGCGGCGCAGCCGCTTGACCAGCACGTTGGTCAGCAGAGAGAGCAGCAGGATCACGTAATAGAGGAAGATGATCCGGTGCATCGGCGAGAACTCCAGCCCGAAGAACGAGGCGAAGGTACCGGTGTCGCTGGACGGCACGAACGGCAGCCCGAAGAAGGTCGGCCGCGGAATCGAGGAGATGCCGTTCGGCCCGCCCGACAGGTCGGTCCAGTTGGTCAGCACGACGCGGATGATTTCGCCGAAGCCGAGGGTAACGATGGCCAGGTAGTCGCCGCGCAGACGCAGGCTCGGCCAGCCGAGCGCGAGGCCGAACACCGCGGCGGTCAGTCCGGCGACCGGCAATGCCGTCCAGAAGCCCCAGCCGAATTGCGTCGACAGCAAGGCATAGGCGTATGCGCCGACGGCATAGAACGCCGCGTGGCCGAGATCGAGCAGACCGGCGAGGCCGACCACCACGTTCAGGCCCCAGCCGAGCATCACGTAGATCAGCACGGTCGTCGCCGTATCGACGACATAGCGGTTGTCGGAAAAGAGGATCGGCAGCACGAGGGCAATGCCGAAGGCCAGCCAGCCGGTCAATTCAAGAATGCGAATGCTTCGGACGCCGCGCTTGCCCGGTCTGGCGGCGGCCTCCCGGTCGCGCGTCTGGCGCCGCTGCTTCAGCATGTCGAGCCCGTAGCGCAGGGCCAGACGGCCGCAGAACGCCGCCGCGACAAAGGCCCCAAGCAGCGGCCAGCGCGTCAGCACCTGCAGCGAGCCGCCCTGGTCGGCGGTGGTCAGGCCGATCATCGGAATGCCCAGCAGAAGTGCGATTAAGGCAATGCCGGCGGCGTCCTTGCAGCGTTCGGCGAGCGTCGGGGCATTGTTGGCGAAAACGAGTGGCGACATCAGACTTTCTCCACTTCGGGCCGGCCGAGCAGGCCGGAGGGGCGGAACATCAGCACCAGGATCAGGATGCTGAAGGTGGCCACGTCCTTGTATTCGGCGGACAGGTAGTTCGACCAGAAGGCCTCGATCAGGCCGATGATCAGCCCGCCGAGCATCGCTCCCGGCAGCGAGCCGATGCCGCCGAGCACAGCGGCGGTAAACGCCTTGATGCCGGCGACGAAACCGATATAGAAATCGACCACCCCGTAGTACATAGTCACCATGACGCCGGCGACAGCGGCGAGGGAGGCACCGAGCATGAAAGTGAGCGAGATCGTGCGGTCGACGTCAATGCCAAGCAGCGCGGTCATCGTGCGATCCTGCTCGCAGGCGCGCTGCTGGCGGCCGAACGAGGTGCGGGTGATCAGCCAGGTGAACGCCGCGAGCAACGCCACCGTCACCAGCACGATCAGGATCTGCGAGTACGACAGGCGGGCAGTAAAGCCGTCGGTGGTCAGGACGTCGATCCCGCCGGTGATCATCGGCGGAATCGGCTTGACCCGGGCACCCTGCGTCAGCTGCACCATGTTCTGCAGGAAGATCGACATGCCGATCGCCGAGATGAGCGGCGCGAGACGGGTCGATCCGCGCAGCGGCCGATAGGCCAGCCGCTCGACCGCCCAGCCGTAGACCGAGGTGAACAGCACGGCGACGATCAGCACCACGAGCAGGGCGAACGGCACCGACGTGACGCCGAAGGCCGTCAGCAGCGTGAAGCCCGTGACGGCGATGAAGGCGCTGACCATGTAGATGTCGCCGTGGGCGAAATTGATCATGCCGATGATGCCGTACACCATCGTGTAGCCGATCGCGATCAGCCCGTAGACGGCACCGAGCGTCAATCCGTTGATGAGTTGCTGGAGAGCAAGAGCCATAAAAGTTCCTAATGCAGGGGCATTCGCCAGTTTTTAGCCGGCCCGCAGTTTACCCTCCCCTACGCCTGAATACACGTAGAGATGAGAAAGCCGGGAACGTCCACCGCAAAGACGCAAAGGTGCAAAGGTTACGCAAAGAAAGGCTCATTCGGGATGCCAGGGAATGTCTTTGCGGTCCCTTTGCCTCTTTGCGCCTTCGCGGTGGATTTTTAATTCAACGTCACTCGTCTCCTTTATCCAGCGACATCAGCACCGCATTGCCACCCGACGCCGTCGTATCGACCGACAGAGTACGTTCGCAGGCAAAGCGGTACAGATAGTGAGGCCCGCCGGCCTTCGGGCCGGTACCGGACAAGCCTTCGCCGCCGAACGGCTGCACGCCGACCACGGCGCCGATGATGTTGCGGTTCACGTAGGTGTTGCCGACGTGCAGGCGTTGGGTGATGCGTTCGATCGTCTCGTCGATCCGGCTGTGGATGCCGAGCGTCAGGCCGAAACCGGTGTTGGCGATCGCGTCGCAGACCTTGTCCAACTCGTCGGAGCGCCAACGCACGACGTGCAGGATCGGCCCGAACACCTCATGTTCCAGGCGCGAGATGTCGTCGATCTCGTAGGCGCGCGGCGCGAAGAAACTGCCGTTGGCGGTCAGGTCGTCGTCCAGTTTGCAGGTGTAGATCGGCGTGGCGAAGCTGTCGAGCTTGCGCGCATGCCGTTCGAGCATGTAGCGCGCGTCGTCATCGATGACCGGGCCGACGTCGGTGCGAATGTCCGCCGGATTGCCGATGCGCAGCGTCTGCATCGCGCCGCAGAGCATCATCGCCACCTTGTCGGCGATATCTTCCTGCAGAAACAGAACGCGCAGCGCAGAGCAACGCTGGCCGGCCGAGTTGAAAGCCGAGGCGACGACGTCGCGCACGACCTGCTCGGAAAGGGCCGAGGAATCGACGATCATCGCGTTCTGTCCGCCCGTCTCGGCAATCAACGGAACGATCGGTCCAGGCTTGGTCGCCAGCGTCTGGGCAATCATCCGCGCCACTTCGGTCGAACCGGTGAAGGCCACCCCGGCGCAGCGCGGATCGGCCACCAGTGCCGCGCCGATCCGCCCGCCGCCCGGCAGGTAGGCCAGCGCATCGGCCGGCACGCCGGCGGCGTGCAGGAAGCGCACCGCCAGCGAAGCGACCAGCGGCGTCTGCTCGGCCGGTTTGGCGACGACGGTGTTGCCGGCGGCCAACGCCGCAGCTACTTGGCCGACGAAGATGGCCAGCGGGAAATTCCACGGACTGATGCAGACGAACACGCCGCGCCCGTGCAGCGACAGCGTGTTGCGCTCGCCGGTCGGTCCTGGCAGGGCGATCGGTTCGGCGAACTTCTCGCGTGCCTGCGCCGCATAGTAGCGGCAGAAATCGATTGCCTCGCGCACTTCGGAAACGGCGTCGCCCTGCGTTCGCCCGCCTTCGCGCACGATCAGTGCCACGAGTTCCGGCAGGCGTTGCTGCAGCATGTCGGCGGCACGATCGAGGATCGCCGCACGTTCGCCGGCCGGCGTATCCGACCACTCCCGGAAAGCCTTGGCGGCGCGGGCCATGGCCTCGGCCGCGTCCTCGCTGCTCGCCTCGCTGACGTAGCCGACCACATCGCGCCGGTCGGCCGGTGCGCAAACCTTGCTGCTCTTGCCTTTCACCCCTTTGCCGCCAATCAACGGCAGGGCTTCGTAATGTTCCGTGGTGCTGTGCTCGATGGCCCGACGCAGGGAGTCGAGCGTGGGTTTGTCGCTCATGTCCAGTCCTTCACTGTTGGCGCGTTCGGCGCCGAAAAGATTGCGCGGCAGCGGGATGCCCGGGTGCGGCTTGATCGCCAGCGCGGCGGCCTTTTCCACCGGATCGGCAACCAGTTGCTCGATTGGCAGGCGTTCGTCGGCGATGCGGTTGACGAAGGAGGAATTGGCCCCGTTTTCCAGCAGGCGGCGCACCAGGTAGGCCAGCAGTTCCTCGTGGCTGCCGACGGGCGCATAGATCCGGCAGGCGCGCCCCCACTTCTGCGGCCCGACGACCTCGTCGTAGAGTTCTTCGCCCATCCCGTGCAGGCGCTGGTATTCCCACTCGTTGTTGTCGCCGGCGATCTCGGCGATCGCCGCCAGCGTGTGCGCGTTGTGCGTGGCGAAGGCCGGGTAGAACGCCACCGGATCGGCGAACAGGCGCTTGGCGCAGGCCAGATACGACACGTCCGTGTTGAGCTTGCGGGTAAACACCGGATAGTCGGATAGTCCGCGCTCCTGCGTCGCCTTGACCTCGGCATCCCAGTAGGCGCCCTTGACGAGACGCAGGCCGAAGCGGTGGCCGGAGCGATGCGCCAGGTCGCCGAGCCATTCGACGGTCGCATAGGCGCGCTTCTGATACGCCTGCACGGCCATGCCCAGGCCGTCCCAGCCAGCCAGTTCGGAATCCAGGGCGAGGAATTCGATCAG
>Ga0302250_1001298_pt1 | contig 19386 bp, 21 predicted proteins | sample AAG_RA_Asp_MG_FD_193536 | JGI IMG/M metagenome (GOLD analysis project Ga0302250, IMG submission 193536) | Enriched activated sludge microbial communities from anaerobic digester in WTTP, New Holstein, Wisconsin, United States - AAG_RA_Asp | ecosystem: Engineered > Bioreactor > Anaerobic >... | reverse complement strand
AGCTCCTGGCCTGCCCTCTGGCTGAAGATGATGAAGGCTCAGCTAGCCAGGCTGCCTGAGCTGAACCTGAATACTCTGAGCCGGGAAGATATCCTGGCTCAGGATCTGCCCTGCAAGTCTTTGGCTACCGCTGTAAAGGCCGGACTATTGGAAAAGGTTTCCGGCGTGGAGAACCTGAAAAGTGTCATTTAATATAATTCATAGCTTCAAAAGGAAGCACATGCCTTACGGCCAACACCATTCAAAACCCTAAACAACAATTTGGGGTTGGTGGTAAATGAAAAAGGCAATGAGGAACTGGGTAGCTGATGTTTAGAGCGTTTGTAGATAAGATAGATTCTGAGTAAGGGAGATGATCATGAAACAATGGCTGGTGGTAAAATCAGCATTTTTCTTGCTACAAAGCTATCTGGAGAAACACAAAAATGTATCGTTTGTCATAAAATACACTGTGCTCTTCACGATTTTACTTATTTCTCTGGCGTCAATGGCTCTGAACCGAATTATGGATGCTCAAGCAAATCCCTTTTTTTATGCAAATTTCTAGGGACACGACGATTACCAGGGTTCTTTTGCTATCTCTGGCGGCCTTGGCTGCACTGATGATCACCGAGTTTATGGTGGGCACCTTATTCGGATTTCCTGCTTATGGCGTGAGATACAAAGTACGATACAGAAATGGGGCAGAAACCTGGACAAATGTTAGGAAAGCCCATGCAGAGATCTATAATGTGGAAGGCGATGTCAAAACCCAATATAATAACTATGGCTTGCCGGGCCTGGATATGACTTCCTTAGAAAAAAGCATTGTAGTATTGGGATCATCATTTGTCGAAGCATTGCAAAGCGAGCCCGAAAAAATTGCCACTTCGGTTTTTCAGCGGAATCTTCAGCGGCAGGGGATATCTAAACAAGTAATAAATCTTGGCTGCAGCGGCCATGATCCTTATGATTCATGGTTCAGACTCCAGTATTATGAACAAGCTCTAGGAATAAGTACTGAGGAAGTGATTCTGGTAATAAACTCAGATAACACGGCTTGGCTGTCGCGTCACCCAAAACCCCTCAGATTTGAAAAATTCACCGGTTTTGGAGATATTAACCGTGCCCCCAAAACCAGATATATGATCCTTGCAAGAAACTCGTTGTCGATAGTTGAATTGTTTGCGTCTTCGCTCAAATCCGGGAGAACAGAAAACCGATCTGATAAAACCCTTTCCGAAGTAGGCGGAAAACGGGTTCTCAATGGCGGAACATTAACACCCGAGTTTGTGGATGTTTTGGATGCTTTTAATACTGAGTACGAGGATTTTCAGGTTATCTCGATTGTGAATCTGCCCGAGTTTAATAGATCATTGGCAGAATATTGCGCAAAAAAAGACATACCTTGTCAGCTAGAGGTACTTCTGAAGCCCGACCTTAGAATAGATATGTCGGGGCATCTGAATGAAAGAGGTAACGTGGAACTGGGTAATGCATTAACGAGGTTATACTATAAAGATAAAACACAAAAAGGAGTGGAACCAAATGGCCTATTCAGAAAGAACTAAATCTTTGTATCTTGAGATTCTACAAACCATACACGATAATGGTTTGTTCAAAAACGAGCGGATCATCTGTGATGTTCAGGGAGCTGAGATCGAAGTTGAGTTCCCAGTAGGAAGTCCTCACAAAACACTGATCAACATGTGTTCCAATAACTATCTGGGGTTATCCAGTCATCCTGAGGTAATCAAAGCGGCTCATGAGGCCTTGGACTATCGAGGCTATGGTCTTTCATCGGTACGGTTTATTTGTGGGACGCAGGATATCCACAAGCAGTTGGAAGACAGGCTAACGCATTTTTTGGGGACCGAGGACACGATCCTGTTCAGTTCATGTTTTGATGCCAATGCGGCAGTTTTTGAGACTTTATTGGATGAGAATGACATCATGATTTCTGACCGGCTGGTGCATGCCTCAATCATAGATGGCATGCGCTTGGCCAAGGCAGAGCACGACACCTACAAACATAGCGATATGGCGCATCTGCGCAAGAAGCTGGAGCAGTATCAAGACCGTCCCCGCAAGATCATCATCACCGATGGAGTGTTTTCCATGGACGGTGATATCGCCAGGCTGGACGAGATAGTAGCTTTGGCGGAAGAATTTGATGCCATGGTATTTGTGGATGATTCGCATGCCACCGGTTTTATCGGCAAGACCGGAAGAGGAGTGCATGAACTTTGCGGAGTGTGGGGTAAGATCGACATCATTACCACTACCTTCGGCAAAGCTCTGGGAGGGGCTTCTGGAGGTTGCGTTTCGGGCCGCAAAGAACTGATCGATCTCTTACGGCAAAGAGGCAGGCCTTATCTTTTTTCTAATACTTTGGCTCCTACTATCACTTGGGCAACCATGAAGGTGCTGGATATCCTGGAAGCCAGTACCGAACGCAGAGACAGGCTGGAAAGCAACATGAGATGGTGGAGAAAAGCGCTGGATGAGGCAGGATTTATCACCGTGAAAGGTGAATCTCCCATCGTGCCAATTATGTTTTATGATGCAAAGCTGGCACAGGCGTTTTCGAAAGACCTGTATGATGAAGGTGTCTATGCCGTGGGATTTTTCTTCCCGGTGGTAGCCCAGGGTCAGGCCAGAATCAGAACCCAGCTATCTGCAGCACATGATCAGAGTCACCTGGAAAGAGCCTTGGAGGTGTTTGTGAAGATCGGTAGGAAGTACGATATCCTGGGCAAGACCAAAGAACAGCTGATGCAGATGCAGATTTAGGATTTAGAATGTAGGATGTAGAATTTAGAATGTAGAATTTAGAATTTAGAATGTAGAATGTAGAATTTAGAATGTAGAATTTAGAATTTAGAATGTAGAATTTAAAATGTAGAATTTAGGATGCTGGATTGTTGAACGAAAGTGACGAGTTTAGGCTTCCAACGCTCAGGATGATCAGGCAAATCATATCATCAGTGTTCAATGATTCGGTGCATTCGGTGTTCTCGGTGGCAAAATACAGATTATGAATTAAATGAGGTAATAAAATGGAAGAGAAATTGATTGATTTCATTCGTGACGAATTCCTAGACGATCCTGATACAGAGATCAATGAAAACACCAAGCTGATTTCCAGTGGAATGATAGACTCGTTTTCTTTGGTATCGTTGCAGTCCTTTATCGCAAAGGAATTTGGGAAAAAGATCCCAGCTCCCAGGATCACTGCGGAAAGCTTCGACACCGTGAAACAAATGATCCAGATAATAAACCAGTTTTAGTCAATGCAGAAAGTAGAATGTAGAATGTAGAATGGATAATGTAGAATGTATAATGTATAATGTAGAATTAGCTTTGTATGAAGCAAAACTTAATTGTTGATAAATCCTTTGAGTTTGCCCTCAAGATTGTTGAGTTATACAAATTCTTAGTTACCGAGAAGAAGGAGTATGTCCTCTCGAAGCTGTTAGTTCGGAGCGGCACATCAGTAGGAGCTAACATTCGGGAGGCAGTTGTATCTCAATCAAAGAAGGAGTTCATAGCAAAACTCAACATATCATTAAAGGAAATTCATGAGACTCAATATTGGCTTTTACTACTTATGAAGAGTGATTATATAACAGATCAGCAGGCATTGCAGAACGAAACAGAAGAACTTATAAAAATTCTGACCTCGATTATCAGAACCTCGAATGAAAACTCGTAATAACCAGCTACATTCTACATTCAAAATTCTACATTCAAAATTCTACATTCTACATTCAAAATTCTACATTCTACATTCAAAATTCTACATTCTACATTCAAAATTCTACATTCTACATTCAAAATTCTACATTCAGAATTCTACATTCTACATTCAAAATTCTACATTCAGAATTCTACATTCTACATTCAAAATTCTACATTCAAAATTCTACATTCTACATTCAAAATTCTACATTCTACATTCAAAATTCTACATTCTAAATTAACATGATATCCTTTCAGTACTTCGGTCTCCTGATCATCACAGTGATCCTGTATTGGATCATTCCCAAGCAGACTATCCGGAATATTCTTTTAATCCTTTCCAGCTTCGCCTTCATATATCTGATGGATAAGTGGAGTGTGGTGGCAGTCCTGTCCCTGACGCTTGTATCTTACCTGTTTGGCATCCTGATCAACAAACAAACAAACAAGGGATGGATACATGCCATTGGGGTACTGATCGTGCTTGGAGTGCTTGTAGTCTTCAAATACCTTGGTTTTTTAACGGGGATATTCAACAACCTGGCAGGCTTTATTTCTGCCCTTCCTCAGTTTGAGATACGGAAGCTGCTATTGCCTTTGGGGATATCTTACATTGTCTTTAAGCATATCAGCTACCTTACCGATATCAACTGGGGTTTGGTCAAACCAGGTAGATTTGTGGACTTTCTGCTTTATAGCAGTCTTTTCACAATCTTTGTGGCAGGCCCCATTGAGCGTTTTGAGCGTTTTAAGCCTCAGGTTGAGCAATCCTGTCTGAAATTCACGTGGGGCGACATCGATTATGGCTTCATGAGAATTGTCTTTGGGATGTTTAAAAAGTTGGTGCTGGCGGACTGGCTAGGGTACTTCATAAATCCAGTCTGGCAGAATCCTCATCAATACGGTTCCTGGGCAGGGCTTTTAGCAATAGTTGGATACTCATTCCAGATCTTCTTTGATTTTTCGGGTTACAGCGATATTGCCATTGGTTCTTCGCGTCTTTTGGGGATCAGGATCATGGAGAACTTCAAAAACCCCTATCTTGCTCCCAATATCAGTCAATTCTGGCGGAGGTGGCATATTTCGCTATCAGATTGGATCAGGGATTATCTTTTTTTCCCGTTGTCGAAGCTTAGCAGTAAATCCCTCTGGCAGATGTTTTTTGTTCCCATTATTGCCATGGCTCTTTGTGGGCTGTGGCACGGTTCGGCATGGCATTTCATTTTTTGGGGTATTTGGCATGGTATTGGATTGAGTATCTTACAGCTATGGAATCAATCAAAAAGAAAGGTTAAAAAACTGGCCAAAGCAACCAAAGCAGATTGGTTCCTTTATGCCGGAATCGCAATGAATTTTAGTTTCGTCACTCTGGGATGGTGGTGGTTCAGGTGAAATGGAAGTATGCTGTATAATCGTATATCACAGATTAAGTGCCATACAGATTTGGTTTAAACAATAAAAACTAGTTGTTAAGGAGAAGAAAATGCTTGACGCAATTATCACGTTAATGTCGGAATGCCTGGAAAAGGATGCATCTGAGATCAAGGGTAGCGACCAATTCCGAGAATACGAAGAATGGGATTCACTTGCCTATCTTTCAGTAATTGCCCAAATCGACGATGACTTTGGCCTGGTGGTTCCCATCGAGGACTTCCGTTCATGCAGAACTATCCAGGATCTGGCCGCATACGTGGAAAAGCACAAGGAAAATTAGGAAGCGCGAATGCCTTATGTAAAGTTTTCCAGGGTAGGGATAACCGCTATTGCCGGCGCTGTGCCCTCCCAGGTGATAGACAACCGGCATTATACTCATTTCATGAGTGAGAAGGATGTGGAAACGGTGATCTCGATGACGGGGATTGCCAAGAGGCGATTTGCGGATAAGGATACCTGTTCGTCGGATTTGGCCATTGCAGCCGCAGAGCAGCTTTTTGCGTCCACAGGGCTTGACCGCAATGAAATCGACGTAATGCTTTTCGTATCGCAAACTCCGGACTACCGCACTCCCCCCAGTTCGATGATGATCGCCGATAAACTCGGTTTGAAGCGGGATCTGGGGTCTTTTGACATCAATCTTGGCTGTTCCGGCTATATGTATGGGCTACAAGTTGCCTTTCTCTATGCTTCGCAGGCGGGAATTCGCAAAGTATTGCTCTTGAACGGCGAAACCAAGTCCAAGGCCTATTCCACCAAGGACAAGGCAACCTCGCTGCTCTTTGGCGACGGGGCCACGGCCACCCTGATCGAGAAGACGGAGAGTGAAAATCCCACCGTAATGTCCATGAATTCAAACGGAGCCGGATATCACTATATTCTGATGCCGGCAGGGGGGTATCGCAATCCAAGTTCGCCGGAATCACTGAAGGAAAAACAGTATCCGGACGGCAGTATCCGAACCGACGAGCATGGCTCGATGGATGGGGAAGCGGTGTTTAACTTTACGATCACCGATGTTCCGCGGGACATTAAGGCAACCGTAAATGAAGCTGGGCTTAGCTGGGATGAGGTTGATTACTTCGTTCCGCATCAGGCCAATCGGTTCATAACCAATCATATAGCCAAGAAATTTAAGATTCCTGCGGAAAAGGTGCTCTATTCAATGGACAAATATGGAAACACGAGCTCGGTATCCATTCCCCTTACGATGGCAGAATGCCTGCCGGCAGGGAAGCTGGAGCGCAAGCTTCAGTTAGTGCTTACCGGGTTTGGGGTTGGCCTGTCCTGGGGCACGGCAGTTACTAGCCTGCAAGGCTTTACGAACTGCGGGATCAGGGAAATCTAAGGAGTATACTACATGAATTCCTTCCTCGATTTTTCCGGAAAAACCTTTGTGATCACGGGCGCTGGCTCAGGCATAGGCAGAGAGATAGCCAGGATTTGCTATGAATACGGAGCAAAGCTGCTAATGATGGACAAAAACGAAGCTGGAATGCTGGAAACGGCGAGGCAAATGGAACCCGTCAGATATCTGGTGAGCGCTTTTGATCTTACCGATTATGAAAAAATCGAAGTGGAAATTGCTGCTGCTAACCAGAAATTGGGGCTTTTCTCCGGATTTTGCCACTCAGCCGGATTTGAATACACACTCCCTATCAAGAGCATGACCCCCAAGCACTATCAGGACCTTTTCAATGTTAATACAATTGCCGCTTTTGAGCTGGCCAGAATTCTCTCCAAGAAAAAATACGCTGCCGCAGAAGGCGCTTCCTTTGTCTTCATCGCCTCTACCATGGGCTTGGTTGGCAGGCCGGGCTTAACCGGGTATTCTGCCAGCAAAGGCGCACTGATCTCAGGCGCCAAATCCATGGCTCTGGAACTGGCGGCCAAAAACATCAGGGTGAATTGCGTTTCTCCCGGCACGGTGCGTACCGAATTGATCGAAAAGATGCTGCAAAATCTGGAACCGGAACAAAGAGAAAAACGTCTGGGCGATTTTCCCCTGGGAATAGGCTCGCCGAACGACGTCGCCAGTTTGGTGGCCTTCCTGCTTTCGGAAAGAAGCAAGTGGATCACCGGTACCAATATTGCAATTGATGGCGGATATACAGCAAAGTGAGTGAACCAGTAACTGATATTTCTGAAGTTAAACCAGGCGATTACGAGGACCTCGCCAGGTTTTTGTCGGAGTTTCCCGCCGACCGGTTATCTAGGGATCAATGGCTGAAAAGACTGAACTACTGGTGGGAAGGCAATCCGGCCTTTTCTGGGGAATGGATCAGGGGTTTCAAGCTGGTCTCGTCCGGGGTCATAGTTGGTTTCGTGGGTAGCTTTCCATCGCAGATGAAGATCGGAGCCAGGGAAGAAACCGTGTTTAACGGAACTACCTGGAGGGTGAAGGAAGGTTTTCGGAATGAGAGTATAGATTTGTGGGCGTATAACCGGAGAGTTTCCAAAAACTATATCAGTTTCAATACCACTCCCACCGCCCAGGTGGCGAAGCTGATTTTGAAGTACAACTACAAACTGTATCCATGGGGAGATAACAGGCAATATTATTACCTGGTGAATCCGGAGAAATACATCAAGTCGAGAATCTCCAAACTCCCGGGTATTGCCTGCCTGATAATAGGAAAACTCTTCACACTGATTCAAAATGGGCGTTTACGCTTGACCAACTCTGGGATTAAGGCACAAATCTGCCGTGAACCAGACTCCGGATTTGACGAGTTATGGGAAACCAATCAGCATCTTTATGATTTTACTAACTCAAGAGACGCAAAATCCGTGGCCTGGTATGCAAAAGGCAAGATCCTGGTAAGTATGCATATCCGCGATAAGCTTATAGGCTACGCAATCTTTTATCCCAGCATTCAGGCTCACACAGGCTTACGTGAACTGGTGCTAGTTGATCTGTTTTATGACAAGGGGGTTTCTGCCAGGGATGCAATCTCAGCTTTACTGAGAGATATCCGGGGAATTGCTGTAAAACAGGATTATTCTATTATAAAGTTTCCCTGCTTCTCAGCTTCCCTGAATGAAGCACTTGCCGATCTGGGCATGCATAGCAAAGAAATAGATCTCAACGGTTTCGTAAGAATACCCAAGGAACAGGCTCAGATCGAAACGTTCTCAAATCCATATTTAGTACTTCTGCAAGGAGATTGGGGAAGCTTAGGGCAAAGCGGGGTTTAAAGACGGTGTTAAACCACTGAAGGGTGTAAGAAATGGACTATAAAGAGCTGCTGTTTTTATGGAATGCTGACTGCTACCGCTACAAGGGAAAAATGGGGTGGAGGCATATTATATTCACGTTGTTCAAGCGCTGAAGCTACCGGATAATTTTTCTGTTCAGGTTATGCAAATACTTGAAAGCAAAGAATATGATTTTGTATCTACCCGTATACTTTATGTATAGATTCGTCTGCGCTTTTTACAATGTGGATCTGCCAGTGGTTACGGATGCAGGTCCGGGCTTGTATATGTTTCATTGTTATGGAATCGTGATCAATGGAGATACCATAATCGGATCAAACTGCAACATAAGCCACGGAGTTAGCATAGGTAAAGCGAGCAGGGGTAAGCGCATCGGAACTGCCACGATAGGCAACAACGTTTATCTGGGTCCTGGCGCGAAAATCGTAGGCAGAGTGCACATTGGGGATCACGCTGTGATTGGCGCCAATGCGGTTGTGGTGGAGGACGTACCAGAAAAGGCTGTGTTGGCAAATCCCAAGGCAATTGTTTTAAACTTCACAGGCAGTGATGCCTATGTTCTCAATCCCATAATTCCTGAGCTATAGATTATGCAGATGGATTCAAAAATATTTGTGGTTTTTGTCGAACATGATATTTGATTTTTCTTTGGTGCTGTCTCCCTCAGCTGCTGGAGAACTGGTTGCCAATCCTTTTCATGCCAAATATTTGAAGAACGTTGATTACCATCAAGGCATCGTGGAAGGTAAACACTTCAAGGCAGCATACTTTGCTCACCCTGATCCGGATGGTGAGGGAGTGTATTTCGAGAGCGGTATCCACGTTTTTCTATTGGGAAGGATATACCCGAACAAAAAGCTAAGCGGCGAAACGAAGCTGGGTACCCCACAGATTGCTTTACGGGAAGTCGTAAAGTTGTATTTAAAATACAGGGAAGAGCTTGTCAATTATCTGAAGGGTTTTTACGTCCTGGTGCTGGTTGACGAAAACTACAAGGAATGTCTGGCTTTTACGAGCAGGTCTGGCTTGTATAAACTTTACTATAGCCTGGAAGGTGAACGGCTGCTACTTAGCACTTCGCTTAGCTCTGTGAAACTGAATAAGAAAGAACCGGGCATTTCTGATGAAGTAGGGATTATCCAGCATGGCCTCTTTGAGCATCCTTTGGGTACCAGAACCAGCGTTCAGAGCATCAAGTTGCTGGATAATTACCGGTATCTTAGATATGATTTTCACTTTTTGAAAGTTAAGAGCAAAGCAATAGATCTGCCAGTTCATGATTTGGGGAAGAGCCTCTACAACTGGCCGGAAACATATCGCGAACTACCGAATGAATTTAACCGGGTTCTGGATACGATAGTCCCCAAAACCATTTTCAACTGCGCACTTACAGGCGGATTTGACAGCAGAACCATCGTTTCGTACCTGGTAAACCGGCCGGAACTGGAATATCGCTTGTATTCCTGGGCTGCCGACGAAAGATGGCACGACGTGGAAGTGGCGAAGTCCATTGCCGGAAAGCTGGGTAAAAGCTATCAAGCAATCCTGCTGAACGACGACATGCTGGATAATTATTGCTACTATGCAGCTCAGCACATCTACTGGACAGACGGTTTGGGGTCGATAAACCGGACTAACCAGATGTATTCACATTGGCAGCTATCCCAGTATTCGCGGGATGTGATGACGGGATATTTTGGTTCGGAGCTGTTCCGTCCCATGTCCCGGCAAAACATCATGATTAGCGAAACCTTTGTGGACGCCTATCTGCACCCCGACCGGAAGAGCAAGGTAAAAGAAGCCTTAAGAAGCCTGGCGCAAAGCTCTCCCTTCTCCCGGGAATTCATTGAAAGGCATTTGGATGAGACTGTGGAAGATAGCTACAGCTATTTTCGGGAGATGGACCTCACTCCGGAAAAGGGCTACAACCTTTTGATCTATCTTATAAAAACGGGATTCTGGAAGTTTTTTGGCCAGGAATTTCATGCCCAGAGGATTCATAACTGCATCCATTCCCCCTATATGGACGATGATTTCATCGATTTTTTGCTTCAAACCCCGGTTTGGGAAATTCATCGCAAGACCTATAGATTTGATCCCCGTTCCATGCTAAGGGGTCAGGCCTTTTACCTGCCAATCCTGAAGGCCAATTCCTCGCTGCTGATGAATCATCCTACCAATAGAGGATTCAGCCCGGCAGATTTTGAATCCTGGCTCTTTCCTCTGAATGTGGCAGTCAAGCATCATTTCCACAAGAAGAAACTGCTGAAGCGGAATATTATGGGCTTTAACAGCAAAGCCTGGAATAAACTGGTTTATGCTACCGATTCTGCCACCATAACCAGAAAAGGTGATATATTCGGCGAGTTGACCCAGGATCACCTGAAGAGCGGATTTTGGTACTCTCTGAAACGTTATCTGGAAACGGAGGAACTAAGTGGCTAAACCTCAGGCGAGAATCCTGGTTTCCTGCCCTCGCAGCAAGAGTGGTGGGGTGTATCAATTTGTAAACAACGTTCTTCCCTTTCTGCCGGGAACCCCGATCCTGCTTTACCGCGGCAGCAAAAAGACCACAATCCGGATTCCAGGTAGCGTTTGGCTCCTTTTTACCTTGTTCAAAGCAATCGTCATCCTGGCTACAAGGCGGCCTGACTATGCCATCATCAATAGTTCGCTAAGCAAAGAATGCCTGATCCGCGATGGGATTCTGATCCGGTTGCTAAGATTGTTCCGCATACCTGTGTACCTGATTATCCACGGTTTCGAAGAAGAGGCCTTGAAGTATGATGCCTTGCTGCGAAACACTTATTTTAAAGCCAAAAAAATCTTCGTGCTGGCCAAAAGCTTCGCCTTGCTGCTCCAAAACGCAGGATACAAAGGGAAGATTGTTTCTCAGTATAATCCCGTGGCGATCGATCTGCTGGAAAAGCTGGAGGCTAAAACTCTCAATGGCCGCTTGGACAGCTTTCTTTTTCTAAGCAGAGTGGAAGCAAACAAGGGTATCTTCATCACTCTGGATATGTTTTGTCAATGCTGTTTGGTGAACCCCAAAGCGTCGCTGGTGGTGGCTGGTAATGGGAACGCTCTGGCTGAGGCCAAAGCCTATGCCGGGGAAAGAGGGATGAATTCCGTGGAGTTCCTGGGTTTCATATCAGGTAAGGAAAAGGAAAATGCCTATCAGCAGGCAGATTTGATGATTCTACCAACCACGCACAAAGAGGGTCTTCCGATTACTGTGCTGGAAGCCATGGCGGCGGGAGTGATAGTGATCACCCGTCCGATTGGAGGTTTGGTCGATTTGCACGAGCAGATTGAATTCGGTGCTTTAACCTCGTCCCTGGATGCCCAGGACTACTTTGCCATTGTGCAGAAGCTGGATAATGAGGAGTCAATACTGAAGCTAAAACAACAGAACCGTGAATTTGCAAGAGAGCATTTTCACCCCAGAAAAATAGTGGAAGGACTGCTGCTGGAGATAGAAAATGATTGAGAAAAGGCTGAAGAGCGATGCCATAATCCTTCAGATAATCAAAGACTTGGACGTGGATTTCAGGAAGAATGATTACAACGGTTGGGACCTTTATGATGCCCTGCTATCAAAGCTTTTCCGGAAAGGTTCTGTTTTGGATAGCAGATATCCCCGTTATATCTGGACTCAGGTTAACAAACGCTTTCCCATAAATCTGCGCAGGCTGATGCTGGTGCCCAAGTCTCACAATCCCAAGGGCCTGGCTCTTATCTTAAGAGCATATTGCGAGTGGTATCGCCTTACCGGAGAACAGCAATATCTGGATCAGGCCAGACAGGTGGCCCGCTTTTTACTACAAAGCCGTAGTAAGGCGATTAACTACTGCTGGGGTAATAATTTCCCATATCAATCCCGGGGTGATTATTATGATGCATATTGCCCAAACGGAATAACTACTTCCTTTGCGATAAACGCCATCATCGATCTATATCTCATTTCCCGGGATTCTGAGCTTTTACCAGTTATCGAATCAGTACGCGCTTACATCATCGACGAGCTTTTACTCCACAACAAAGACGGGATGGCGGTTTTTAAATACTACGAACAAGACGATTATATAACCTACAATGCCACTGCCAAGATTACCGAGAGCCTGGCCAAAATCTATTCAGTTACCAAAGATGAGGCTTTGCCAGAGATCATCCAAAACAGCTACAGGTTCATCTTGAGTAAACAAAACCCTGACGGCTCATGGTATTACGACGAAAGTAAAACTGGAAAATGGATAGATAATTTTCATACTGGATATGTCCTGGTGGCACTCCTAAACATCAAGCGCATTCTGGGTCTTGAGTTCGGAGAGGCTGAGATCGCCAAAGGGCTGGCATACCACATGGAATACCAATATACACCGGACAAAGTTCCCAAATACTATACCAACTCACTGTATCCAATAGATACGCACTGTTTTGCCCAGTCGATCATTACTTTTTCTGAGTTTGGCAAGCTCGATATTGCAGCAGAAATCTGTAAACAAGCCATAAGACTAATGTACGATAGAGAAGGTAAATATTTCATCTACAGCATCAGAAAGCACTATCGAGTAAGAACAAACCTACTCAGATGGTGCAACGCTTATATGTTTTTTGCTTTGGCGTTGTATCTCCGGAAGAGGTATCCTGCTGATCCCGTGATGGGGGAGAGGAGCGAGAGTATATGAGAATCCTGTTAACTGGCGGAACCGGCTACATCGGAAGCCATGTGTGCGTGGAACTTCTACTCTGCGGCCACGAGGTTGTGATAATAGACAACCTCAGCAATAGCAAAAAGGAGGTAGTCGACAGGATAAGGATGGTAGTACCCGGCGGAAAGCTTCGGTTTTGCCATGCAGACCTTTTGGACTTCGGGACTCTTGACAAGCTGATGTCAGAGAGTGGAATTGAGGCGGTGATGCATTTCGCTGGTTTCAAGGCGGTGGGCGAATCAGTGGCAAAGCCCCTGGCTTATTATGAGAACAACGTTCAAGGCACTATCAATCTTCTGAAGGCGATGCAGAGGCATCAGGTCGGAAGTTTGGTATTCAGCTCATCGGCAACCGTCTATGGCTCAAATCCGGATGTGCCATTTTTCGAGACGCATCCTTTGGAAGCGATCAATCCCTACGGCAGAACAAAGCTGTTTATCGAGGAAATTTTGCGTGATTACGCCGTGGCAAATCAAACAGCCTCAGTTTGCATCTTGCGCTACTTCAATCCCGTGGGCGCTCATGAATCAGGGCTGATCGGCGAAGATCCTCAGGGGATTCCCAATAATCTGATGCCGATCGTCAGTAAAGTAGCTGCCGGGAAACTGGAAAAACTGATTGTATATGGTACAGATTACCCAACTCCGGACGGAACTTGCATCAGGGATTACATCCATGTGGTGGATTTGGCCATCGGCCATGTTCGGGCTTTGGAGCGACGTCAAAAGGAAGCCGGCATTCACGTTTACAATCTGGGCAGAGGCAAGGGATTAAGTGTTTTGGAGATCATCAAAGCTTATGAGATCGCAAATCAAATAGAGATACACTATAATCTGGGCTCCAGACGCCCTGGGGACACGGCCGTCAGTTATGCAGACGTATCGAAAGCAAATCAAGAGCTTGATTGGCTGGCAACCCGCGATGAATATCAGATGTGCCGGGATAGCTGGAACTGGCAGCTAAAGTCTGAGATTGCCATAAAGACTTTGTTATAATGAGTAAGAGGAGAATCATGCCACGAATCTGGAAATTCATATATCTTTTCTTGTATTACGGGATAGCCTATAATCTACCCAACAATTCGTTTCCCCTGGGTAGATACTTCAACGGGATCAGGGTTTACCTGCTGCGAAAGCTTATCCCCATAGGCAAGGATACCAGCATCATGCGCCATGTTTACCTGGGAGACGGCAACAACGTGTCGATCGGGGCAGGGTGTAAAATAAACGAAGGAGTGCGTTTGGACAACGTTTCCATCGGCGATAAGGTTCTTATCGCCCGCGAGTCTATTATCCTGGGTAAGATGCACGAGTTTGCCGACCGCGAACTGCCTGTTTCGGATCAAGGTGAGAGACAGGTGGGTAAAACCGTGATCGAAGATAATGTTTGGCTGGGACTGAGGGTAATGGTGATGCCGGGGCTTACCTTGGGTTCTGGCTCCATAATCGGAGCTGGTGCAGTGGTCACCAAAGACACGGAGAAAAATGGAATCTACGGCGGCGTTCCAGCTAAGCTGATTAAACGAAGGGAAGATTGATATCGAAATGAGACAGCAACTTAACCTCGTACAGGAACCTGGAGTAATCGTATTGGGCGGGCATATCCAGGCTTTGGGAATTGTAAGAACCTTTGGGTCGATGGGGATACCCAGCGTAGTGATGGACAGCAAAAAGATCAATCTGGCAAAGTTCTCAAAATACTGCATCAAAAGCTACGTCGTTGGTTATGACGCCATTCTGGAATTACTGATGTCCCTTGCCTCAGCAGGGAAAAACCAGGGCTGGTTGGTCTTTCCCACCGATGATTTCCATGTGAGAATGTTAAGCGAAAACAAGGATGAGCTTTCCAGACATTATAAGGTTATGGCAGATAGCTGGAAGGTTGTGGAGCTATTCTACAAAAAATATCTGTCCTATCCGCTTGCCCAGAGCTGTGGGGTTCCCGTTCCGCAGACAATCTATCCTGAGGCTGAAAAAGCGGAAGAAATCGCCGCAGTATTGAAGTATCCCTGTATTATCAAACCCTCGGTCATGAGGGAGTTTTATATGGTATTTCGAAAGAAAGTTCTGTATTGCGCTGATGCTGAGCAATTCATAGATAGCTATAACAAAGCTACTGGGCATTTTTCTCCGTCTGAGCTGATGATTCAGGAAGTGATTCCGGGCAGCAGTGAAAATCAATATTCGGTAGGAATGCTGGTTTGGGAAGGCCGAGTAATGAATCATTTGGTAGCCAGGAGACGAAGACAGCACCCTCTGGATTTTGGAAATGCCACGACCTACGCAGAAACAATAAAGGAAGATACTCTTTTGGACTATGCTGCCAGAATAGTTCAAAAAGCTCGGTACAACGGGATTTGTGAGGTGGAGTTCAAATATGATCAACGTACAGGACAATACAAGTTCCTCGAAGTTAATCCCCGTTTATGGAAGTGGCACCTGTTAGCGGAGTTTGCCTGCGTACATATCTTGAAAAACGCTTATGCCATAGCCAATGGAAAGCCCGCAACACCCAATGTGGCATATAGGGAATGCGCCTGGAAAGATGTGTACACGGATTTTTATGCGGTATTGATGATGAAGTTGAAAGGTATCTATACCAAGCCTGAGTCCAAACCTGTGGTTCCTGCTGTCTTCAGTGTTTCAGACCCCCTGCCATTCATTATTCAAACCCTTTTCCTGGGTTATTTGATAGTTACCAGACGTTAGGAGGAATAAGAAATGATGTTGTTACTCGTTTATTCATTGGCCATCAGCACGGCTTTGTATTACTGGTTGCGAATCAAAACCCACATGCAGCCAGGTTTGCTGCTGATAGATAACCCGATGGTTGGCCTCATCGCTTTTTGCCTGAGCTATCTGAGTATTGGCTTCAGGTGGCCGTCCTTGATTCTGATACCGGTTCTGATTCCCCTACTTGCCTTTATTCTTATCCAAATACGTTTTTGGAGAACCCCCAGGCGCAAGATTACCGCCAAGGATAATGAGATCGTATCCCCGGCCGATGGCAATGTGATTTACATCAACCGCATTGACCTTGATAGCAAGCTAATCTCGGTAAAAAACGGGTCAGTTTCTGAGTTATCGGAGATCACCCAGTCTGATCTGATCCTCAGGCCCTGCTGGCAAATTGGCATAAACATGACCCCATTTGATGTTCATAAGAATTGCAGTCCGATTAGCGGTAACATAATATTCAACAAGCACATCATCGGCAAATTCCATTCCCTGAAGGATTTCTTGTCGATGACAGAAAATGAACGGCATACCTACGTTATCGAAAATAAGTTGTGCAGGGTGGGTGTCGTCCAAATCGCTTCCAAAAGGGTGAAGAGAATCGATTCTTACGTGAAACAAGGCGATGCTGTAAAACAGGGAGAATGGCTTGGAATGATCAGATTTGGAAGCCAGGTTGATGTGTTTCTGCCTTTGGAAGCCAAGATAAATATAGAACTGCGACAACAGGTTTATGCAGCTAAAACCATTTTGGCGGAACTGCCATGAATATTCTGCTCGATATAGCCCATCCTGCCCATGTACATTATTTCCGTTGTTTGATAAAGGAAATGTCGCCAGCCCATAAGTTTTGGGTGATTACCAAGGAATCGCAAATCATCTCAAGGTTGCTGGATCACTATGGTATTCAGTATCAGATAGCCGGGTCAAAAGGGAAAAGCCTATCGCAAAAAGCGCTCAAACAAGCATTATTTACGATGCAGGCAGTGAGATTAATAAAAGAAAACAAGATCGCTTATGCAATGGGAGTATCGGTTACTGCGGCTCAAGCAGCTCGTTTATGCGGGATACCGTCGTTCTATTTTGATGATGATGATCTGAATATCTCCCCCTTGTCGGCAATTGCCGGAACCAGGTTTGCTGCCAATATTCTTTCTCCAGAACCACTTAGCTATGAAAAAACCAGGAATGCCCTATATTATCCCGGCTACCACGAATTGGCTTATCTGCATCCCAAGCGGTTCAGCCCCGATCCCGCCATTTTGCATAAATACGGAGTTAATCCTGAGGAGCCCTATTTTATTCTGCGTTTTAATGCCTTCACGGCTCATCACGACGTTCATCATGGTGGCATGAACCTAGCTCAGAAAAGAGAATTGGTAGCTCTACTGGAAAATCATGGCAGAGTTTTTGTAAATACAGAAGCCCAGCTCGATCCGGAGTTCGAAAGGCTGAAAATGCCCATTTTACCGCATGAAATGCACCATTTTTTGAGCTTTGCCCAGATGCTGGTATCCGATAGCCAAACAATGACGTCTGAAGCTGCAGTCTTGGGCGTTCCTTCTTTCCGTTGCAATTCCTTCGTAGGCAAAATCTCATATCTGGAAGAAGAGGAGAAGCGCTATAAACTAACCTTTGGATTTTTGCCCAGGCAGTTTAACTGGATGCTCGAATCTATCCAGGCTTTGCTGAAAACTCCAAACTTGCGGGCGGAGTGGCAGACGCGCAGGCAAAGGCTTCTGGAAGATAAAATTGATGTAACCGGCTTTTGGGTTTGGTTTATCGAGAACTACCCAAAATCCAAAGACCTGTTAAGAAGCAAGACCTTTACTTATGAAAAATTCAAATAGCCGCTTGTCCATTGTGCGATACAATGGGTGTACGAAATAAATAATACTTCAGAGGTTAAATCGTGTTTACAGATAGAACAATTATCATCACAGGCGGGACAGGATCATTCGGGAATGCAGTCCTGAATCGCTTTCTGAACTCAGGGGTGAAAGAAATCCGCATCTTCAGCAGAGACGAGAAGAAGCAGGATGATATGCGAAAGCAATACAACAATCCCAAGATCAAGTTTCATCTTGGCGATGTGCGGGATTACGACAGTGTGGCCAATGCCATGATTGGAGTGGACTTTGTGTTTCATGCGGCTGCTCTGAAACAAGTGCCTTCCTGCGAATTTTTCCCGGTTCAAGCAGTTAAAACCAATATCCTCGGAGCTGAGAACGTGCTTCGGGCTGCCATTGCAAACCAGGTGAAAAAAGTAATTGTGTTATCCACAGACAAAGCAGTGTATCCCATCAACGCCATGGGCATGTCCAAAGCGCTCATGGAGAAAGTGATGGTTGCCTATTCTCGCCAGCAGCCTGAGAAGGGAACTGTGCTCTGTGGGACGCGCTATGGAAACGTGATGGCATCCAGGGGTTCGGTGATTCCGCTGTTTATCGACCAGATTAAAGCCGGAAGGCCGATCACGATTACCGATCCGGATATGACCCGCTACCTGATGTCCCTGGAAGAGGCGGTGGAGCTTGTTGTATATGCCTATCAGCATGGAGTGCAGGGCGATATCTTTGTGCAAAAATCTCCGGCTTCCACGGTGAAAGACCTTGCCAGGGCTTTAATAGAGCTTTTTGAAGCTGATACAGAGATCAAAATCATCGGAACACGCCATGGCGAGAAAAAACACGAAACCCTCGTGAACAGGGAAGAAATGGCAAAAGCCATTGATCTGCCTGGTTATTATAGAATTCCTGCTGATACGAGGGACTTAAACTATGACAAGTACTTCGAAAGCGGGGAAGCCAAGCTTACCGAGATTCAGGATTATACTTCAGAGAACACCTATAGACTTAATATCCCGGAAATCAAGGAGAAGTTGCTTGCTCTGTCTTACGTGAGGGATGAGTTAGCTTCCCGCTGATAACGTAGATCGCTTTGCAGATTTCGCAGAAACAGATGACTGAAAACGAGATTTCTTTTAAGATACGGGGCTGCATCTTTACCGTATCCAAAGCTCTAGGTCCGGGTCTTTATGAGTCAGTTTACGAGAAAGCACTGATCGCAGAACTCAGAAAACAAGGACTTAACGTGCGTTCTCAGGTTCCTATTACTGCCGTATATGAAGGGGTGGATTTAGGGGAAGCCTTTCGATTGGATCTACTGGTTGAAGATAAAGTAATTGTTGAGATAAAATCTGTTGAGAACCTGCTTCCTGTGCATCATAAACAGCTAATTACATATATAAGGCTGACAAATCTGAAATTAGGGATACTGGTTAACTTCAATACTGCAGATATCAATCAAGGCATAATCAGGAAAGTGAATAATTTATGACAATATCGTATTCGCGCATTCAGCGCAACGATCTGGGAGTTCTGCGGGCTTCCCGCTGATAACGTAGATCGCTTCGCAGATTTCGCAGAAACAAATGACTGAAAACGAGATTTCTTTTAAGATACGGGGCTGCATCTTTACCGTATCCAAAGCTCTAGGTCCGGGTCTTTATGAGTCGGTTTACGAGAAAGCACTGTTCGCAGAACTCAGAAAACAAGGACTTAAGT
>Ga0302250_1001297_pt1 | contig 19396 bp, 17 predicted proteins | sample AAG_RA_Asp_MG_FD_193536 | JGI IMG/M metagenome (GOLD analysis project Ga0302250, IMG submission 193536) | Enriched activated sludge microbial communities from anaerobic digester in WTTP, New Holstein, Wisconsin, United States - AAG_RA_Asp | ecosystem: Engineered > Bioreactor > Anaerobic >... | reverse complement strand
TTATGGGGGGTGTGCACGACTTCACCTCCCTTCTTGCTTCGATGCGCGAAAAAGGCAAGTCCCTCTCCGAAATCGCTGAGAAAACCCTCGGTAAAAAGGGCTTCTTAATTTTCATTAGCTTTACTTTTATTATGCTTCTTATGGTCACCGCGGTCTTCCTAAATCTTACCACCACCGCCCTCTCCTCAAAATATCCCCTCTCATTCTTTGGCGAAGAGGAAAAATACATCCATAAAGTCATTGTCGATGGTGTCCATTATGCTGTAATTGGGGGTATCGCATCAACTTCAGTCATCATAATTACCATTTTTGCACCCCTTCTCGGTTATCTCCTGTATAAAAAGAATATTAACATATTCACCGCCTCAGTAATTGCGATAACAGTATGTCTTTCTTCAATTGCTATAGGCGTTATGTATCCCGTTGTTATAACCCCTACTACCTGGATGGTAATTCTCTCAATCTATACAATTTTTGCAGCCGGAGTCCCGGTCTGGATTGTCCTTCAACCCCGTGATTTCGTTAATTCTTTCCTCCTCTATGGTGGTATATCCTTTATGCTGATAGGAATTTTTGTTGCAGCCTTGAATGGTTCCGTGATTGCCCTTCCCTCTGAATCAATTTCCTTCGGAAATGAACATCTCGGTCTTATCTGGCCTATCCTCTTTATAACCGTCGCCTGTGGGGCAATTAGTGGCTTCCACTCCCTTGTTGCGGGGGGAACAACCTCTAAACAGATTTCCAAAGAACAACCGGATGCCAGAATCGTGGGCTATGGTGGAATGATGCTCGAAGCTTTGCTCGCTGTCGGTGTCATTATCACTCTCGGTCTCGGATTGAATTACTCCCAGTATCTTTCAATTGTTTATCCCTCTGACCCGGCACTTAAATCAAACCCTATCCTCGCCTTCGCTCTTGCCATGGGAACCTTGTTGTTTAACGGACTCGGTATTCCCAAACTTTACGGTGCAATCTTTGGTATTCTTATGGTTGAAGGATTCGTTGTTACCACTCTCGATACCGCCGTTAGACTTAATCGCTATCTCCTCGAAGAATTCTGGCAGATGATATTTAAAAAAGTACCCAAAATCCTTAATACTTATCTCTTTAATTCCTTTCTTTGTGTTGTGCTCATGTTCCTGCTTGCATACTATAATGCCTTCAAAGAACTATGGCAACTGTTTGGCTCCGCAAATCAGCTTCTCGCTGGTTTAGCTCTGTTAATCGTGGCAATCTGGCTTCTGAAAAGAGGTAAAAAATACATATTTGCTTTGATACCCGGAATTTTTATGCTCCTTACTACCATCGCCGCACTCATTATCGTATTGAAAGACTCTTATCTCCCGGCAATGAATATCCCACTTATTATTGGCGATGTTATTCTTATTTTACTCGCCCTTGGTGTTATTTACCTTAGTGTTAAAGAGTATGTAAAAACCCGTTCAGCATGAAAGAAAGCTCTTTCCAAATTCCTCAAATGGATTGCCCCTCCGAGGAAAACCTGATTCGCTTGACTCTTCAGGATGAAGCTCAAATAGCGTCTCTCGATTTTGATATCCCGAACCGCATACTTACTGTTTTTCATACAGGCGATTCACAAACCATATCACATAAACTGGAGCGGCTCAGCCTTGGCAGTAAACTGATTTACTCACGGGAATCCACTCCAACTTTACAGAAAGAACACTCAGCTCAAAGAAATATTTTGTGGACAGTCCTGCTGATAAACTTCGCTTTCTTTCTTATCGAAGTTCTTACGGGATGGATTTCCGGATCGATGGGACTTATTGCCGACAGTCTTGACATGCTTGCAGATGCCCTTGTTTATGGACTCAGCCTTATTGCCGTCAGTGCGGGACTTCTATTCAAAAAACGTGTTGCCACCCTTGCCGGCTATTTGCAGATTACTCTCGCTTTTCTTGGATTTGTCGAAGTGATACGTCGTTTTCTTTCCCCCGGAGATATTCCCGACTTTTGGATGATGATAATTATTTCTTCCCTTGCTCTTTTAGCAAACTCTCTTTCCCTCTTTCTCCTTCAGAAATCCAAAAGTAAAGAATTGCATATTCAGGCAAGTATGATATTCACCTCTAACGATGTGATTATAAATGCGGGAGTAATCCTGGCTGGTATTCAGGTAAAACTATTAAATTCCGGCATTCCCGATTTATTAATAGGCACCATCGTCTTCATTCTGGTAATCCGCGGAGCCTTCCGTATCCTCAAACTCTCCCCATCCCCTTAAACAACCAATGACCATACATGAACACCAAGGGCTATGACGACCTAATGACTTCCCTCCGACTGTGTCGGATTTCCCCTGGTTTCCCTGTCACCAGGAACCAGGAACTAGTCACACTGTCACCAAAATCCTATAATCCTGCGAATCCTTCCAACCGGTCGGATCAGACAATTTCGCGCAAACCCGGATACCAAAATCCCCTATAAAACTATCTTTCCAACGATCTAAAATTAATATAAAGCCGTGGTAAAGCCGTAGTAAAGCCGTACAAAAGCCGTGGTAAAGCCGTGCTTAGTTCGATTCTCCTTCCACGTCAAAACTCCTTCAATCCCACTTAAACTTTCGCAAGTTTTTCTCCAAGATTTTCTAATTCCTCCCTCGAAATGAACACTTCCTTAAAAACTCCCCTGATTTTCCCCTCATCAATTCTGTTAAAATCCTTCTCCTGTGGCACTATGCACACTCCCCCAACGTCCACAGATGCCGGACTCAGTAAAATTCTCTCCTCCCCCTCTGCAAAATATACCCCGGGTCGGTGCTTTTTCCTCAGGAATACAACTACTCTCCACATATCACCCGAAAAATCCGAAAGAACATTCAGCATCGGCTCCTCCTCGGAATCGGAATACATATCCAGAAATTTCTTGAAAAAATCACTGATTTCCTTACTATTTGCCGACTCAATAGCTAAAAATTTCCTTAATCCGTCATCAACCCCGGTAACTTTTAATCCATTTTGCTCCGAAATAACCTTCCCATGCTTTTTAACTATCGTCTCAAACTCCTCCTCAATTGGCATAAAACCCTTCAATCCCGCCTGAAAATGAATATGATCCGGTGCTGAAGCCCCGCACTTTGGACCATTATAAAAAACCGTGTACCTCTCCCTTAGATCGTACGAAAGCTCATTCAGCAGTTTAAAAGAATTCTTGATTTCTTGCGGGAGGTGATTCTTTGATGGTATCGTAAAATGCTCCGGAAATATAGGAAAAGGATTAACAAGAATTATATAATTCTCTTTCCAGTCCAGTCCCCTCTGTTCCTTTGGCAGATTGTTATAGCACAGGAAGCATTTTCTCTCTTTTATCGACTTCGGATCAACCTTGGCAGAAGTGGAAGTCATTCTTCCCGGATTGTACTGCACTTTTATCGAGTATCCGTCAAATTGAAATGTTTTTACCTGTACGCTACTCAGCGAGGCATAACCATTTCCGCATGCCTCCCACTCTTTTTTCTGTTCGGTAATTAATTTAAGCGCTTCGCAACTATAGTTCATTATCAGTTTTTCTTGTTTTTGAAATAATTTGAACCGCAAATTTACGCAAATTTGTTCTCTGCTGAAACTGCATCTCCTCTTTTTTCTTAATTCAGTGGAAAAATCTTGCGCGAAAAACATTTTAATAAAAAAAATTTTTTAGGGCTTATTTCCAAACAAAAATCTTATTAAATTTAGAAAGTGAATTCTATTTAACAAAGGGTTTTTTAATGTCCAGATTTGTCCACTTACACAACCACACCCACTTCAGTCTTCAGGACGGAGCCTGTAAAGTCGAGACCTTGATTAAAGCAGCCAGGGAATTTGATATGCATGCCGTCGCCCTTACTGATCATGGGGTGCTTTATGGTGTCCCCTCCTTCTTCAAGCATGCAATGGAAGCCGGCATCAAACCAATTATAGGTATGGAGGCCTATATCGTTAAAGAAGGATCACGGCATGATAGACGCTCTGATGATCAAACAGGTGTTGGTCGCAGAAAAAAGAAATACTACAACCACCTGATTCTCCTTGCAAAAAATCAACAGGGATACCACAACCTCATTAAACTTTCCTCCTACGGATTTCTCGAAGGGTTTTACTATAAACCCCGCATAGACCTCGAACTCCTTGAGAAATATAAAGAAGGAATTGTCTGCACATCCGCATGTATCGGTGGTGTGGTCGCATCTGACTTGGCTGAGGGTAACTACAAAAAAGCAAAAGAAGTCGCAAAAACTTATAAGGATATTTTTGGCAACGACTTCTATCTCGAAATCCAAAACCATAACATGGAAGAAGAACTCCCCGTCCTCGAAGGAATGCCCCGTATTGGTAAGGAACTCGGGATTAAACTTGTAGCCACCAACGACTGCCATTATATTAAACAGGAAGATGCCTATAGCCATAATATCCTTCTCCTTCTTTCCGATAAAACCGGAGAAGGGGACTACCGGAATCTCCGCTACGGTACTGACCAGATTTATTTTAAATCCCAGGACGAAATGATCAATCAGTTCCGCGACTTCCCCGAAGCTGTTGAATCCACTCTCGAAATCGCTGACAAAATAGAAATATTCATGAAGGATAAAGAAACCCTTCACTTCCCCACAATTCCAATACCCGAATCTAGCCGGGCAACTGATCTGGATGATTATCTCAGCGAACTTGCTCATGCGGGACTCGAGAAAAGATACCCTGATCTTACCAAAGAAATTGAAGATCGTTTCAGATATGAACTTGATGTGATTAAAAATATGGGCTTCGCAGGCTACTTCCTTGTGGTAGCCGATTTTATTAATGCCGCTCGCGAAAGAAATATTCTTGTAGGTCCCGGTAGGGGAAGTGCCGCAGGAAGCATTGTCGCTTATGCACTTGGAATTACTAATGTCGATCCCCGTAAATACGATCTCCTCTTTGAACGCTTCCTTAATCCCGCACGAAAATCAATGCCTGATATTGACGTCGACTTCGCTGACGACCGGCGCGGGGAGGTCATTGATTATGTCAAAGATAAGTACGGACACGAATGCGTAACGCAAATTATTACTTTTAATACTCTCTCCTCGAAAGCCGTTATTCGCGACGTAGCACGAGTTCTTAAAATTCCTATCTCCACTGTTAATAGTATTACTAAATATATCCCCTCGAAGTTCGGGAAGGTTTATTCCATTGAAACTGCATTAAATGAAGTTCCTGAACTTAAATGGGTTAAAGATTCAAAAGATGAGCAAATAGTCAACCTGATCAAGCACGCTAAGGTTCTTGAAGGAATGAACAGAAATGCAAGCAAACACGCCGCCGGTGTGGTTATTGCCCCTTCTGACGTTAGCGATTTCGTTCCACTCTCCAACCCCGCTGCTCAGGATGAAATCGTTACCCAGTTCAACATGCTCGAACTTGAGAAATTCGGTATCCTTAAAATGGATTTCCTCGGTCTCCGCACTCTTACTATTATCAAAGATACTATCGAACTGGTTAAAAAGAATCATAACATCGAAATCAATATTGACGAGATTGAGGATGGCGATGAACTGACTTATAAACTTTTTGCCAAAGGACAAACATCAGGAGTCTTCCAGTTTGAATCCCCCCCGATGCGCGAGTACTTGAAAAAACTTAAACCACGCTCCATTAAAGACCTCGCTGCTATGAACGCTCTTTACAGACCCGGACCAATGGAGTTCATTGATGACTTTCTCGACAGGAAATATGGCAGAAAGCCAATTGAATATGCCCATCCCATTCTCGGGGACATTCTTAAGGAAACCTACGGAATTATCGTCTATCAGGAACAGGTAATTCAGATCGCAAATAAGGTCGGCGGTATGAGTCTCGGTGAAGCGGATATCCTTCGCCGTGCTATGGGAAAAAAGAACCTTAAAATGATGGCCGAACAAAAAGCCAAATTCATTAAAGGTGCTGTCGAAAACAAGATTAGCGAAAAAGTTGCCTCGGAAATTTTCGAGAATATAGATAAATTCGCCAACTATGGATTTAATAAAAGCCATGCGGTTGCTTATTCGATTATTGCATATCAGACCGCCTTCCTCAAGGCACATTATACGCCTGAATTCCTTGCCGCAAATCTTAAAAACGAATTCGGTGATCAGGATAAAGTGGCTAAATTCCTCGAAGATTGTCGCAAACTCAAAATTTCCGTTCTTGCTCCGAATATCAATAAACCATCAGTCTTTTTCGATGTCGAAAAGGGAAAGATCAGATTTGGTCTCTCCGCCATTAAGAATGTTGGGGTTAACGCCATTGAGGAAATTAAACGAAGCAGAGAAAAACTTGGCAGAAATTTCAAATCCCTTTTTGAATTCTGTTCTAATGTGGATACCAGAGTCGTAAATAAAAGAACATTGGAGGGCTTGATTCTTGCCGGTGCTTTTGACTCTGTGAATAAAAACAGGGCACTCCTTCTTCATAATGTTGAAAGCGCTCTGAATTTCGGCAGCCGCTTTCAGGAATATAAAAGAAAAAACACCGATAGTCTCTTCGGCTTTGATGAAAACGATATTTCTCTTATGGAGCCAAAACTTGATCACTGCAACGACTGGAGCGAAAGTGAAAAACTCGCCAGGGAACGCGAAGTTATCGGCTTTTATGTTTCCGATCACCCCCTCCGGAAATTTGAACTCGAGTACAGGTCTTTCAGTAATATTCACCTCGGTGAAACGGAACACATTACCGAATCCCAGGCAGTTAGGGCTTGCGGAGTGTTAAACGGAATTAATACTAAGATAGATAAGTCAAACCGCACAATGGCATTCTTCAAACTGGATGACTTTACCGGCTTTTGCGATTGTATAATGTTTGCCTCCACTTACTCCAAATTTGCCGGATTTATTAAGGACGAGGCATGCGTTATGGTAATTGGCAAACTCGAAAGCAGTGGCGATGCTGTAAAACTCAATGCTGAGGAAATCATTCCTATGGAGAAAGCAAGAGAACGTTTTACTAAATATCTGAAAATCATAATTGACCGGGAAAAATATGATCCCGAAACAATCAAAACACTTAAAGAAATTCTCCTGAAACATCAGGGCGCAATGTCCGTTATTATTGAACTGATTAATAACGGAGACGACAGAAACAGATTTGTTCTTAAACAAATGAAAATTAAACTAACAAACACATTCATTAACGAAGTCCAGAAACTTTATGGCGAAGAATCGGTCTGGCTCGTTCCTAAGTAAGGAGATAATGTGATGAAAACATACTTGCGTTTCCTGATTGTCGGTTTGGTAATTGCTCTTGGTAAAATTGCTTTCTCTCAGACAATCCCGGTATCTGAAAATAAACAGTTTGCGGCATCCTCAGTATTAAAAGCAAGCAATGTGGCCAATTATAACCCTTCAAATGTATTCGACTTCACCCAGCAAACAGCATGGGTTGAAGGGGTTAAAGGAAGCGGAGTTGGGGAATGGATAGCAATCTATCTTGGCAAACTCGAGGAACTGGGAGATATTTCTGAACCTGCCGTTACTATTTACCCCGGTTATCAGAAAGACTGGAATTCACTCACTAATAATGGCATTCCCTCAAAACTTAAAATCGAACTCTTCCTCAATGATAAAATGATAGGTTCATCAGTTATTGATCCCGAAAGCAAGGGACTATCACTAACAAGGATTGAAACTGAAATCAGTTGCGAGAAATTCAGCGCTGTTAAAGGAATTGTTTGGTTAAAGGTAACTATCCTGAAAGTCCAAAAAGGGAAAAAATGGGACGATACCGCCATAAGTGAGATATACTGCAACTTCAGAAAGGCAAATCCCCATAAGATTAAAGAAACAATAAACAGATTCTGTCAGGGAGTTATGAAAAAAAATGCCGCGTCTATCAAAGAGTTCACTAATCAGCCAATTAAAAAAATTGTTGAGGCATTTACAAATGAGTTTATGTATGAAGCAGATCCGACTACGGGACCGGACTGTTCCAACGATCCGATAATTTGTTCAGAAGGGACTGTTTATCTGTTTGCAACTGAGGGGGGTGATGGAGCCAGTTTTGCTAAATTTGTCTGGATTAATGGCAAATGGAGTCTTAAAGGCTTTAATTACTTTAACAGTTTCTAGTCTCGCCGAAATCTACGGAATCCGGCGTTAAATGGATTTCTTTCCTTACGGAATTTATAAGCAGGATTTTATCCGCCTCTTTTAAATCCCGTAAGCATAAACTCTTTACCGCGATTTTCTTCCGGTCAATTAAAGATTGCCGGTAAACTCCGTTAAGGATTCCCGCTTCAATCGGGGGAGTGTAAAGAGTCTTCCCCTTTTTAACCACAACATTTGTAAAAGAACCTTCGGCAATTTCATCCCTTTCATTCAGGAAAATTACCTCTGCATAACCTTCACGCAAACATTTCCTGTACTCAGAATCATATAAACTTCTTAAAGAGGTCTTAAAGTATTGAAACCGGTTTGATGTGCTAACTCGCTTATCCGGGATTCTTACTTTTGCGGGGAAGGGGAGAGGCTTTATTGCTGAGGCACTTAAAGCGATGCAGCCCCATTTGTTAAGAATTATCTTTAGTTTATAAGTATTCAGATCATAAGATTTTACAAACTTGTAAATATCCTTCTCGGTTTTTTTAACATTACATTTAAATAAAAAGTACGATGCGGTTTCTTGCATTCGTTTTAAGTGATAGTCAAGTAAAAATGGAACTCCGTTCTCAATTAAAACAGACTCAAAAATTTCAAAGTGGGGGGGTGGATTTGTCAGAAAACGTCCCTTGAGTTTAACTTCCTTGTATTCGGTTAAGGGATTGCTGTCCCAGGTTATTCCGCTTCCAAGTCCAATTTCCCCTCTCTTCCTCTTTTTGTCAATTACTAAAGTCCGGATTGCTACATTTAATGAGGTGTCGTTCTTTTCGATTGTTCCTATCGAACCGGTATAGATTCTCCTCCTTTCTTTCTCCAGAGATTTTATAATCTCCATTGTCCTGATTTTTGGTGCTCCGGTAACCGAACCCGAAGGGAAGATATTTGCAAGTGTATTGTATATGGTCGTATCCTCAAGTCTGCCGGTAATAGTGGAGATCATCTGATAGAGAGTCTCATATTTCTCGGTTTCAAACAGTCTGCTGACTTTTACGCTCCCTGCCTCCGAAATCCTGCCAAGATCATTTCTTAACAGATCAACTATCATTACATTCTCGGAAAGTTCTTTGGAACTCATTCTTAACATATTTTCGCACTGGCTATCATCAGTTAGATTAATACCTCTTCTGACGGTTCCCTTCATTGGTTTGGTTATGATAGCTTTATTATTTTGATGAAAAAAGAGTTCGGGCGATATTGATATTATCGCTTCTTTACCTCCATTGATGTACCAGTTATACCGCGATGACTGATTAAAAAGAAGTCTGAGAAATAAAATTGCAGGGTCCGGGATGGTTTCAAATTTCCCTTTTACTGTATAATTAGTCTGGTAAGTTTCCCCTTTTTCAATGTACTCCCGTATCCTTTTAATCGCTCTGATATATTCAGTCCTCGTAGTGTTTAATCTGAAATTTTTTATCAGTTTTTGATTATCTTTTATCAAACACGGGAGGGCTGAAAAATCCAGTTCGTTAGTATTAAAAGTTATAACATTTCTTTTAGGGAAGACATAAAACAGCGCAAACGGTTCAACGGAGGAGGAATTAATCAGGGAGCTGAATTTGTCCTCGGTTAAATATCCGAACTCATAGTTCATAAGTGCTAAAATTATTCTGGTCTGGCTAAGCTTCTCAATCTTCCTGAGAATTCTTCCTGATTCACTCTTATTATTGATTGTTATAATTTGTTCCGGAGAATCAAAGAATCTTGTTTGACATCCGCGATAAACCGGTGGCTCAAAATATAAGGCCGAGTGCGGATTTGCTGATACTTTATTGACTAGTTCAACTATATTCATGATCGCACCAGTTTTTAAACATTTTAGCCCCTGAGGGGGTTAGAATGGAATCGGGATGGAATTGAACTCCTTCAACAGGAAATTTACGATGACGTATTCCCATAATTTGCTTCTCTTCCGACAAAGCCGTAACAGTAATTTCTTCCGGCAGGTTCTTATTTTCAACAATGAGCGAATTGTAAAGTCCCACTTCGGTATTCTGCGGTATCCGTTTGAATATCACGCTGCCATCGTGCTTAATATGTGTGGTTTTTCCGTGTTTTGGATTGTGACTTTGAATTACTTTACATCCAAAGAAACTGGCAATTATCTGATGCCCCAGGCAGATGCCAAGGATTGGGATTTTGGCATGAAAATCTTTTACAACATTAAGTGAATTAATACACTCATCCGGAGAACCCGGTCCCGGAGAGATTATAATTCTGTCAGGATTAAGTCGCTTTATTAAACTCTTGCGAGCGAGATTATTCCTTATTGTTGAAATCTCATGTCCTGAAGCTTGAATGATCTGAAAAATATTGTAGGTGAAGGAGTCAAAATTATCAACCAGCAATATCTTCATTGAAAAACTGCTTAAACTTCAAGTACCATTCTGTATCGTGCCTTGTTATCGCGTACTTTGGTTAATGCTGTGTTCACTTCTTTTAGCGGCATTACTTCTGTCTTGGCAATGACATTGTGTCTGGCTGCGAATCTCAGCATATCAGTCATCATCGGACGTCCGCCTATTGCACTTCCGCTTACTGATTTCTGATGTCCAAGTATCAGCGAAACAGGGATATTAAGATTCCCTACAGTGCCTCCCACGAAGTTTAATCTTCCGTTGGGTCTTAGTACCTTGATATATGAAGCCCAGTCGAGCGGTGCTGTCGCAGTTGTAATTATGTAATCGAGTGTTCCGAAAATACTCTGCATTGCCTTTGTGTCAGTGCTGTTTACAAAATGCTTTGCACCAAAGGAGAGAGCTTCTTCTTTTTTATTTGGTGATGAGGAAAATGCCGTAACCTCGCACCCGAATGCTTTTGCAAACTGCAGGGCTATGTGTCCAAGTCCCCCTATTCCAACCACGCCTACTTTATGATGCGGTTCTATTCCGTAAATTCTCATCGGAGAATATACGGTGATTCCGGCGCACAATAGCGGAGCTGCATTAACTGACTCCAGTTCTTCCGGTATCGGGAAGGCGAATTTGCTGTCAGTAACCACATACTCTGCAAAACCGCCGTAATGACCATTGCAGGTAGGCTGTCCCTGCTTGCAAAGATTTTCTTGTCCGGTGTTGCAATAGTCACAGTTATGACAGCTTCCCGATTGCCAGCCAATTCCCACCCTGTCTCCTGCTTTTAAATGTTTTACATCGCTTCCGGTATCAGTCACTAGCCCGACTATCTCATGCCCCGGAACCAGTGGATATTTTGAAACCATCCAGTCATTATCTATCAGATGAATATCGCTATGACAAATTCCACAGTGTGTTATTTTAACAATCACTTCATGAGCTTTTAACGAATCCGGCGCATAAATAAATGGGGTTAATTCACTTTTTGGCTTCTGAGCTGCGAAACTGTTAATATTCATCTTTATTCCCTTTCTTTATTGCAGGTTGTTTAATAACTTTATCATATCTCTTACCGCTTCTTTGAGCCCCGAGAATACTGAACGGGCGATTACCGCATGCCCGATGCTAACCTCATCAACATCGGTTATTTCTCTGAAAAGTTTTATATTGTTATAGTTAAGTCCATGCCCGGCGTTTACTCCAAGACCAAGCTTTTTTGCATGCTTCGCGGCTAAACGGATTTTATCGAGTTCATCAAGCTGTGCTTCTTCAGTTAGTGCATTTGCGAAAACCCCGGTGTGAATTTCTATGAAGTCGGTTTCAATTTCCTTGGCTGCATCAATATGCTCAATTTCCGGTTCAATAAATAAAGAAACGGGAATATCATAATTGTGAAGCTCTTCAATGGTATTTCTCAGCAGTTCAACATTATCTATAACGTTGATCCCCCCCTCGGTAGTCAGTTCCTGTCGTTTTTCAGGAACCAGCGTTACTAGTTCGGGCAGTGTTTCACAGGCAATTTTTATAATTTCCGGTGTTGCAGCCATTTCCAGGTCAAGCTTTGTGGTCAGGAGTTCTCTTAACAGACGGAGGTCACGGTCATTAATGTGCCTTCTGTCTTCTCTCAAGTGAACTACAATTCCATCAACACCAAATTGTTCAGCCATTAGAGCATAACTTACCGGATCAGGCTGGCTTTCACCCCGCGCATTGCGGATTGTTGCTATATGATCTACGTTTAACGAAAATTTCATACTATCCTCAGAATAAATTTTTAATCAGGTTAATCAAAGAGTTAAAAGAAACTCCATAGTCCGCAGTGCGATACCGCATTACGGAGAAGAAGTCAATTGTAAACATAATACCAAAATGGATTATTACGCAATACAAAAAAGAACGTGTTTTAAGTGCAAGTATGCCAAGAGCAATACCGCCGATTATAGAGCTGAAAGTCTCCAGTGGTGGTTTCCCGTTATGAAGGATTACAAACGGTATCATTTGTATGAGAACGGCATAATAACCGAATTTCTCAAAAAGCCCGAATAATGTGAAACCCCTCCATATAAATTCCCACCCAATCATGTAAAAGAGCATCCCTGCTTCAAAAACAAAGAAAACATTCCAGTTGTTCCTTGCATAAGGATAATGCGGATACACCTGTGCAAATTCCTCCTGTGCAGAGACAAACCAAAGTATTACGATCATGAAAGCAAGAAAAATTCCGGAATAAAGGAAACCGCTTTTGTAATCTCCGAAAGTTATTCCGTAATCTTTGGGTTTTTCCTTTAACAGGAAAATAATAAGCAAAACCGGGATGATCCCCAGGGTGAAAAAGTCCGCAAGGAACCAATAAAGGTACTCAACTAAATATATATGCTCATAAGTGGAATACCCGGGCCATATATTTATCCTGAAAAAGGCTCGCGAGGAATAATACCACGAAACTGTCTGAAGTATTGCCACCGAAAGCAGGATTATCAATGGCTTTTTCTCAAGCGAGCGGATTGCTTCAATCAGATTCCGGATATCCTTTTTTACACTATTGAAATTCATAATTCAATATACTAAAAAGGTAAAAGAATTAAAAGGACACCAACAAACATGATTACCGAACCGACAAGCTTTTCGTGAATATTTCTTTCATTGAAGAAGTAGTATCCCCATATAACCGTGATCATTCCGGACATTCGTTTGAGCGCAATTACATAAGCAACAAGAGTAAGGGAGAGTGCAGTCATTTGCAGGAAAAAACCGAATGCGGTGAATATTCCCACAATAACCACATTCTTATTAGTGTGAATTATCGCCGGAATTGAAAGACGCTTTAGAAAAAGCAGAACTATTGTGATCCCAACAAATACGAACAGATTAAGAAATATTATATATTGCAATGGGGAAGACTGCTGAATCCCTATTTTATCATAGTTGGACGAAAGTGCCCAGATAAATGCGACTATGAACATATACCGGGTTCCCTTGGCTCGCAGAAGACTCTTGAACGGCGAAAGGAATCCTGATCTGGCAAGGTTGATATTCAGCATATAAGAACCCAGAACTATCAGCAGCAGTCCTGTAACTCCGTGCCAGTCAGGGAATTCATTTATAATAAGCGGTGATGCGGCTAATAAAAATAATGGGGTGAAACTAAGCATTGGAACTACTTCGGAAATATTCCCTTCCGCAATTGCCCGATGATAGAGCAGTACCGCAACTATATTTATAAATCCTGAAATAACCGTAACCGTTATAAACTCTTCTGTGAAACGAAGATCGATAAACAACAGAAGGGGAGTATATACTAATACCGGTATAAAGTTGTTAAACCATGAAACAAGATATGGATCCGCCCCCTGCAGGGAAGCCTTCTTACTGAAAACATTCCTGAAGGATTCCGAAACCGGATTAAGTAGCGCAAGAATAACCCACATTTATTTGCCTGTTACTTTTCCCGCTCAAGAGTGAATGTCATTCCGGATTGCTTGAGGATCATCTGTTGTTTGTCGGGAATGAATTCAATTTTAATACCCGCTCCATCAAACTTGAATTTATTTTCTTCATAAGCATCAAGAGGAAATGAAGGCTGGCCGGTTGCCTGGGCAATTAAAACATTTTCTTTTTTGGATATTGTTATTTTTAGCGGAAAGGTAGGGCTTCCATAAGTGCCGAGGAATTTATTCAGATCTTCAGAACTGAGGATGAGTGTCTTAAAATCAGGGAGCGCATAATCCCGCCCATAGTAGATATTGAGAACCCCTAATAGAATTTCATTAGGGATCATCACTGCTCCGTTGGATATATAAGCAACGGAAAAATTATCGTCCGGAAAGAAAGCCGCGGTTGTTCTGAATGCGTCGATGCCTCCAGTATGTCCAAAAGCTTTTTTCTCATAAAAGGGGATAGAGAAAATACCAAGTCCAAAACCATCCTTCAGGGACGTCATCGTTTCCAGGGAGGAAGAGGAAATAAGTTTGCCGGAAAAGAGAGAGTTGAAGAAAATATTTAAGTCAGTCGGCGTTGAGACAATCGCTCCCGCACCCATCGGGATTGACAAATCGGTTTCCGGAGATTTTTCCCAGAATTCGAGTTTGTTGTAAGAAAATGCCTCTTTGTTGGCGGGATTTATTTTGCTTCCATAGTAAGTGTTTTTAAGCTTGAGTGGTGAAACTATCCGCTCCTCAAGGATTTTCCCGAAGGATTTTTTGTCCACTTTCTCGGCTATCATTGTTAATAATACGTAACCCGTGTTTGAATAAGAAAACTTTTCATCCGGATTAAAGTCACTTGGCAATGCGGTAAACAGTTCAAGTAATTCCTCTTTGGTTTTCGGGTTAGTCATATAGGTGGTATATTCCGGATCATCTGTGAAGTTGTGGATGCCGCTGCGGTGACGCAAAAGGTGTTCAATTGTAATTTTATTTGAATTAACTATTTGAGGAAAGAAAACAGAGAGAAGAGTATTAAGGGTTATTTTGTTTTCTTCTGCCATCTGCTGTATAATTACTGAAGTAAAAGTTTTGGAAACTGAGCCAATCCGGTACTTTGTTGTTGCAGTTGATAAGATATTATTCTCAAAATCCGAATAACCGATGGTTTTTTGATAAACTTCCTTGCCATCCTGAAAAAGGGATAGTGAACCCATTCCCTTGTCGTTTTTATCAATGAGTGCAAAAAGAGAATCCATCTTCGCAAGATTAAACGACTGCGCATGGACAATAGTTAAAGTAATCAGAAACAAAACCAAAAAACAGAGCATTTTCATGACGCCTCCAAAAAGATATAAAAGTCAGCAGTAAAAATAAGTTTATTTTGAATTAAATTGCTAATTTTAGGAGGTTAAATTAATTTAGTTAGGTGTAAAGTGAGAAAATGTATTCTTTTGTTTTGCTTCGTTATGTTAACAGGGTTAAATGGACAAGGTAAGGATTTGCAGTTCGGTTTTGAAACAGATGATCGTTTTGATAAGGAGTTAGGTTCCATTATCCGGAAACTTGAACTGGATAAGGATTTTAACGTGGGGGAGGATGGAATCGAGCAAATATCATTTGCAGTAGTCGATTTGACGGGGGATAAGCCCGTTCTTGGCGGCTTCAAACCCGAAAATTTAATTTATCCGGCGAGCGTCTATAAAATGTATGTGGCTGCAACGATACTCTGGCAGATTAGTGAAGGGATGTACAGGCTTGAAACGTCTCATATCGTAAAAGAGCATAATGCGGTTGACAGAACCAGAGAAATCAAATGGGATCCAAGACCATTATTAGCAGGCGGAGATACTGTCACAATTGGTTATTTGCTGGATCTGATGATTACAAGAAGCGATAATTCCGCAGCGAATTGTCTGATAGATGTCGCTACCCGCCCCGGAATAAATAAGCTGATTAAAATCTACGGATGGGAGGGGAGCGAAGTGACGAGGAAGTTTTTGAAGAGAAAGCTGGAGGATCCGGGATATGCAGAGGTGCCGAGTACTATGACCTGCGGACTGCATGCAGCGGATTTTTTGTATAAAATCTACAATAATGAGCTTATAAATGAGTGGGTGAGCCGGCAGATGATGACGTTGCTGGGAAGACAACTGGATAAGTCGAAACTGGCACAAGGGCTTCCGGGGAGTGCGATGTATTATCATAAGACGGGGTGGTTTAGTTACTGGACGCATGATGTGGGGATAGTGGCGGACGGAGAGGTAAAGTATGTAATCGCCTGTTTTTTGCCGATAGAGGAGGAGAAAGCGCTACCGATAATGAAGGAGTTGTCGCGCAGGGTATTCGATTTGATGAAAAATAAGGGGAATTAGGGGAAAATCAGAGGGGAGCCGTATCGAGGGGAGTACGCATTCACTACGTATTCACTACGCATTCACTACGTATTCAGTACGTATTCAGTACGTATTCACATCGAAGGAAGAGGGGTGGAAGGGGGAAATTATGCAAGTCTAGTTGAAATAAAAGATGGAAAAGGCAGAAATAATTAAGCATATTTCACCACTTGTGAATTAGAAACTTTAGCCAAAGCAATTCTAAGGAGATAAAGTTTCTTATAATGCCTGACTTTCCGGGCATTTTTTTCAATTTCCAAAAGGGACAAACAAACCCAGTGAGAGCGCATCTTCCCGGGTCTCCATCTCTTGACATTTCTGGACTTGCTCTCCAACTGGGAATTAAAACTTTCAATAATGTTAGTTGTGGAGAGAGATTCCCCTAACTCCGCCTTTAGTCCAAGACGATGCAAGGTCAAAGTCTCATCCAACCCCTCCAGAAGTGATCTCTCTGCTGACGGGTTTATCCTGCCAAGTTCTTCGGCTAACCTCTGTAATTCTACTTTTGCTTTATCATACTCTGTTAATGCATAAGCATTCCGATGCTTAACCTTATATCCTTTCTGCAGTATATCAGGTAAATAGCTGACAACATTCTCTCTCTTATGCCACTGGCAACGCTGGATTACTCCATTTTCTCCAAATACCTCGTCTACTCCCTTGAGTATTCCCTTTGACCCGTCACATACCACCAGGATTCCTTCATTAAACCCGAAATTTCTGTCTATCAGATTCTTCAGTAATCCCTTTATCGCTTCCCCATTCTCTGTGGTTGTCTGGATAAATCCCAGGGCTATCTTATCCCCCCTGCTGGTTATACCCACCGCATGTACTATCTGTTCTTTTGATAAATACTTTCCGTCTATGATTATTGCTACAAACTTATAGACGCTTAAGTCTCTTTCCATGAAATCCTTTAATACCTTTTCTGCATATTTCCGGAACTTTCGGCTGACTACACTTTGACTTAATCCGAAGCTCTCTGTCAGTTGTTTAACCACATATTGGTATTTCCTCTGACTTAATCCATTTATTATTGCTCGAATCATCTGCAACGGGATCTCTATACTTTTGTTTATTCTTTTGTATATATCCGGCTCGCTCGTCTTTCCACTCTCTTTTTCCTTTATTCATGGTACCGCTATTTTTATTTTTTCTCCGTTTGCTGTAATACTTCCCGGATTTCTTCCCCACCGGCTGTACTCTTTTCCACCTTGGTATCTTTTCCCTGCTTTTTCTTCCACTTCTGACTCTAATATCTTTTCGATACTTTCCCTGTATAGCTCTCCCATGAATAAATCTTTTTTCTCTCTCAGCATCTTTTTTACTTTTTCTAGCATGCGTGCGTCTCTGAATAAAATTGAGTGAGTACTATATGCCGTTAACCCATAGCTTCAGCTGTAATGCATCTCTAATTAATCAGCATCCCCGTTATGAAAATCTTGGAGTAGTTTCAGGTCCCGGGATTTTTATTTTGAATATACCTTCGTCACAAAGCCATTGGCAATATAAGTATCTCCTTTGCTTAACTCCAATATTGTGTATGTGTCGAAGTTGCCCCTGATTAATTCAATGCCTTCCAATTTTTGAAATTCAAGCTGGTTTGTATGTTCATTCCACGTTAAGATTTCAATTTTATTTATCAGTTCGCTAAAATCACAAAGTCCCATATTATTTAATACTTTTCCTAATGAAATAAAACCATAGTCTTTTATATATAGCGGATGGTTGGGAGTAATTTCAATTTGTTTTGTATCGGTTGTGATCTTAAATAAACTCAGGTGAGTTTGCTTTGTGGTTTTAAGAATTTCGGTTTCTGTGGTTTCTCCTGAATTTATATCAACATTAAGAATTTTATGACCTGCATTAATTTGAGAGATATTATCGGAACCGGATGATGATTGTATATTAGTATTTAATGAAAAACAACACAAAATCCAGTCAATCTCAGAAATTGCGACATCAGAAAACTTATCACCTTTATAAACATCGACAATTTCAAATTTAAAGACAGATGGTTTATCATAATCAATAATTTCACTTCCCGGAAGTTAAAACCTCTGAGCACCCATTTCATCAGTCAACTCTAAAAAACAGAGGGGCGTATCATTTTTATAGACCTTAAACTTTTTCACCCGTGAATTCTTTAACCAGTTCGCGGGAGATGATTGATATCCATTATAGATGACATTAACACCAGCAGATTTTATTTTGAACCACTCTCCGATTCCGTAGTCAGATTTACCCTCGACCCAAGCTGTTAAAGGGGAATTATCAGATAAATTTGATGCCGAATAGCTTTTTGATTTTTGGGAAGATAGTGTTGAAGATGCACTTACAATTTTCACCCCTTGCGAACAATCGCCTGAAAAATAAAAGTTCTCTTCATCACTCCCATATTCTTTTTCAAACTTCTTTTTTATCGAAACCCAATCCACATTTCTTCCATCACCCCCCTTAGATCTAATAGTGGGTATTTTTTGTTCTTTATCAGTATTGGGTTGTTTTAGGTTTTGCGCTAGTAAATCAGGTGACCAAATAAACATGATTGATAAAACTAACATTAATTGAATAAGGCGAGGGATATGATAAGAGAATATATTGAAAGGTTTCATAAATAATAACACTCCATTTAAATTAAAAACTATTATCAAATTAATTAGAGCTATCCCCTGTCAAAAATCAAAAACGATACAACAAAAAGTAATTAAACCTTGAGTAATAAACAAGCACTAATTTTTAAATAACAAATTCAATGTAATAACTCCTTTGAAATGGCATTATTGACGTCTATAACGGGTTAAGGAATATCATTAATTGTCATTGATTGTTTAATGGAACGCGGATTAGGCGGATGAAACGGATTTACACAGATAAATCTGCAACAATATGCACTAATCAATAGGGAAGAGTTGGAATGGCAAGGAGGTTTTATGTATATTTGTTAGGTTTTTTGAAATGTTGTTGAAATTATGCAGTGAGTTTTAAATGAGTAAAAGAATTATTGGCATCAGGGAAAAATTGCCGGTTATGGAAACTTTGCCCCTCAGTTTTCAGCATTTGACGGCGATGTTCGGAGCGACAATTTTAGTGCCGGTTCTGGTTGGGATTGAT
>Ga0302250_1001296_pt1 | contig 19396 bp, 18 predicted proteins | sample AAG_RA_Asp_MG_FD_193536 | JGI IMG/M metagenome (GOLD analysis project Ga0302250, IMG submission 193536) | Enriched activated sludge microbial communities from anaerobic digester in WTTP, New Holstein, Wisconsin, United States - AAG_RA_Asp | ecosystem: Engineered > Bioreactor > Anaerobic >... | reverse complement strand
TCTTGAGAAGTCTTTAGACTTCGTGAAGATCTATTTTTTTAGATTCTCACAAACACTTCGTGTTCTCAGAATGACGTTGTATATATAAAATAATGTCATTTGAGCGCTCCTTGAAAGCCGCCTTTGACCTCGTTCCCATCGTACTCGATGGGAATGCATACCGAATTCCAAAAGTCAAATATACACTCCCACGCAGGAGCATGGGAGCGAGAAATATAACGTTCCATTTTTGTTATTTGCAAGTATATACACTACCGGTTGTTTCATGATTATGACTTTTTATAAATTATATCGTTTTTTATGGATTCCTGCCTTCGCAGGAATGACGTATGGTTGGTATGTAGCCCCCCGTTTGTGCTAGGTAGCAATAGACCTCATGTTTTGCGAGGACGGCAAAGCGATGCCATCTATGGTGATACAGATATGCACATTTCACAACCTTACACCGAAACTTTACAAATAATTGGATAAAATCTGCTTATAGAAAAGGATATTTATGCTTTTAAAAAACAAAAAAATACTTTTAGGAGTTACCGGAAGTATAGCAGCTTATAAAGCTTGCGAAATAGCTCGACTCTTTATCAAAGCCGGAGCTAGCGTGCAAGTGGTCATGAGCGAAGCTGCTGCAAGATTCGTATCTCCATTGACATTTGAAGCATTGACTAGAAATCCCGTATTGTGCGAAGGGAGTGAAAGCTGGGCAAGCAACCTCAATCATATAGAGATCAGCAAAGATTGTGATATGTTTCTCATAGCCCCAGCTACTGCAAACACCATCAATAAACTTAGCAAAGGGATAGCAGATAATATACTGTTGCAAAGCGCATTGGCCTTTAATAAGCAGGTAGCTATCGCACCATCTGCAAATACCAATATGCTAAACAACCATCACACTAAAAACTCTCTTAAGATGCTCTCGGTCAGCGATATAACCATCATAGAACCTCAAGAGAAGCTTCTAGCTTGCGGAGATACCGGCAGCGGTGCACTGGCCGATCCGCAAGAGATATTTTGGCAATGCTCCAAGGTGCTTCTAAGAGATCCTTTTTGGACTGATAGAAGAGTGGTAGTGACCGGCGGCGGAACTATAGAAAAGATAGATGATGTCAGATATATATCAAACTTTTCCAGCGGTAAAATGGCAAATGCCATAGCAACAGCTTTGTACCTCAAGGGCGCTGATGTATGCCTCATCAGAACCAAAGAGGCCAAAGATTTGCCAAACGATATCTATACTATAAATGTAGAAAGTGCAGATGAGATGCTTGGATTTACCGAAGATGCGCTCAGAGTAGCACGCAAAGGCGTGATGAGCAAGCCAAGCTTGAATAATCCTGATGCTATTGGTATGATACAAAAAGAGCCGTTTTTGTTTATGGTAGCAGCCGTGGCTGATTACGCTCCTTCTTATCCGCAATCAGGAAAGATCAAAAAAAATATGATAGGCGAAAGCTGGAATATCGAACTAAAACAAAATCCGGATATTCTCAAAACAATCAATAAAGAAGGCATCAAAACTGTAGCATTTAAAGCCGAAACGGACAGTGATAACGGATTAGCAAATGCAATGAGCCTGCTTGACACAAAAGGTGCTGACGCAGTATGTTATAATCTAATATCAGATACAAATAATTTTGGTGGTGATGATAATGAGATAATTTGGATCACAGCAAATGAGCAGCTAAAAATAGATAAACAAGATAAACTATCGCTTGCATTTAAGATATTGGAAAATGCAAAGAGGCTTTCTGTATGAGCAGCAGCCTAAGACATCTGGCTATCATTATGGACGGCAACGGCAGATGGGCAAAAGAAAGAGGCTTGACTCGCACCAAAGGCCATGAGAGGGGTGCTGAAGTGATCAGAGATATCACAGAGTACTGCTCCAAGCATCCAACTATCCAAACGCTCACACTCTATGCTTTCAGTACCGAAAATTGGAAAAGGCCGAAACTGGAAGTGGATTTTTTAATGCGCCTGATGGATAAATATTTGGCTAATGAACTTAACACCTTTGAGAAGCATAATGTAAGGTTTGAAACTATCGGAGATATAAGCAAATTTTCTTCATCTCTTCAAAAAAGGATCGAATTTACAAAAGAAGCTACCAAGAACCACACCGATCTCACTCAGATATTGGCGCTTAATTATGGAAGCAGAGATGAGATCACAAGAGCTGTCAATAGAGCCTTAGAGGTTGGCTTGGATATTACAGAAGAAAATATAAGCAAAATGCTTGATACTCCTTATAGCGATATAGATCTGCTTATTCGCACCAGCGGGGAGCAGAGGCTGAGTAATTTTTTGCTTTGGCAAGCAAGCTATAGCGAATTTCACTTTACATCTACTCTTTGGCCTAATTTTACTCCTGATGAACTAAATGGGATCATTGCCGGGTTTTATGATAGAAACAGAACATTTGGCGGTTTATCATAATGGTAGAAATTTTTATATTTATTCTAGGTCTTGCTATTGGATCTTTTCTAAATGTAGTTATATATCGTATACCGCTTGAAAAAAATATAGCATTTCCGGCGTCCCATTGCCCAAAGTGCCACACTCCGCTAAAATGGTGGCACAATATACCTGTTTTATCTTGGATACTATTGAAAGGCAAATGCTATTTTTGTCAAACACCGATATCCAAACGATATCCTATCATTGAATTGCTTAGCGGTATGCTTTTCTTGGTCATATATTTAAAAGTTGGGCTAACGTGGTATCTGCCGTTTGTATTTGCAAGCTTTGCATCCTTGCTTGCTCTTAGTATGATAGATCTTGACCATATGGCAGTACCCGATAGTGTCAATGCAGCAGCTTTGGTCTTTGCATTGATGCAGCCGAATTTTATGCATGCTGCATTGTACGCAGCTATTGCTGCAATTGGATTATACACACTAGGTCTCTTAGCTTCCAAATTAGCAGGCAAAGAAGCCATGGGAAGCGCAGATGTCATAGTAGCAGGCACGATGGGAGCATTGCTGGGATTTCCTCTCTTTTTTGTTGCTTTATTTTTATCTGCACTCATAGCTATGATACCTGCACTTATTTATCGAGAAAAGGGCGTACCCTTTGTGCCGTTTTTGGCGCTTGGGACATTGACAATTTATCTCTTTGATACCAGAGCTGATCTAATGTTAACAAAGGTGCTTTATGGGTAGGATCAAAAATTATTTATCATCCAATTTTACAAAAACTTTTTCGGTTATTTTTCTTCCGTTCTTTGCAATCGTATCGTTGGTATATTTTATTCGTATTTCCGTGCTTACTGCACAAATACAACTCAATTTCTTGGAACTTTTTGAACTTTATGGATATTTTTTGCCTTCTATTTTATTTTATACATTGCCGATCTCATTCATTACTGCCATAGCACTTGTATTAGTAAGGCTCTCTCAGGATAATGAACTAAATGCCCTATATGCATTAGGCATAAGCTCGAGTAATATCATCAAAAAATATTTGCTACTAGCGATGCTTTTTTCTATTTTGCTTTTTTCTATCTCTTTTTTTGCTATGCCGATGACAAAACAGATGTATAATGCTTTTAGAGTACAAAAATTATCTGAAGCAAAATTAAATATCAATGCAGCATCACTGGGTCAAAAATTTGATGACTATTATCTCTATATTGGTAAACAGATAGATGATGAATTTCATGATATAGTCATATACAATCCAAACGGACAAACCGAAGAGAAAATTTTTATATCAAAAAGCGGTCAAATATTAAACGATCCGAACGAACAAGCTTCGTTTATACTAAAAGACGGATACGGATATACTTATTATAAGAATAATCTACAGCAATTTAAATTTCAAACTCTCAGAGCTTATGATACAAGTTCACGCGGCGAAATCGATTTTGAATCCATTTTACACTATTGGAGCCAGATAAAAAGCGATGATAGTATTATGAAAAGGGCTTTATTTTTTATCTTTGTCAGCTTTATACCATTGTTATCACTATATAGCGTAGCAGCTTTTACAATGATCAATCCAAGATATCAAAGCAATCGCTCTTTTATAGTTATTTTTGCCATTAGTTTGATCAGTTATGCATTTGCTTCCTTTTTGGAAATATACGGCAATATTTATTGGCTTTTGGGTGGGATATTGCTATTTTTGGCAATAGGATGGCGGCTTTTTGGCAGATTAGCAGCAAGGCATTTTTGATGAGAGTAAAAGCAGTTATTGCTTATGACGGTTCAGCTTTTTATGGTTTTCAAAAACAATCTCACACCACTCAAACAGTTGCAACTGCCATTGAGCTAGCCCTTGAAAATCTAAAGATCCAATCAAAAATAACAGGTTCAGGCCGAACAGATAGAGGCGTACATGCCTCCAATCAAGTTATACATTTTGATCTGCCTTCTTTTTGGAGCGATCTTCAAAAACTAAAAACTGAACTAAATCGCAATTTAAAGGCCGTAAAGATCAAAAATATAGCCAAAGTCGATGATAAGTTCCATGCAAGGTATGATGCAAAAACAAGACTTTATAGATACTATTTCAGTACCACAAAAACAAGTGTATTTATGCGAAATTATTTAGCTTACTTTGATCCTTTTGATAGCGAAAAATTAACCAAAGCTCTTTTTCTTTTTAAAGGGAAACATGATTTTAATAATTTTTCCAAAAATGGCTCAGAACCAAATAGTACAATTCGTAGTATATATGCAAGCAATCACAAATATCACCATGGTGTACATTGTATCACTTTTGAAGCAGACGGGTTTTTGCGTTCACAAGTACGCATGATGGTATCAGCCGCCATGAAATGCGCTCAAGGAAAATTAGAACTTTGGCAGCTAGAAGAACAACTTGACAATAAACATCTTCACTCTGTAACCTTAGCCCCGCCCGAGGGGCTCTATCTCTCCCATATATTTTATTAGCTTTTTTTAGCCAAAGGTACTGGAACGATAGTTGAGTTTATATCTTTGTGGGGCTTTTTCTTGGTAGCGTTGATATCTTCTCCTCTTATTTCATTATATGAAGCATTTAAGTCTTCATATGCGCTCTCCAGATCAAACAGTTTATCATCAAGTGCTTTTACCTTTTGGATATTTGCACCATGGACGATAACAAGCTCACCGCCATCCTTGGCTTGTTTGAGTATAAGAACAACAAAAAGTGCAAGTATAAGCATATACAGTACATTAAAGATCATACTTCTAGATAGCAATGAAACGACTTTAAAAATAGCTACAGCCACAAAGCCGAATAATATAATATAAATACCAAATGTTTTGTGCGCTTTGAGTGCTTCTTGCCCGTTTTCATCAAGTAAATCCCATGCTTCTTTGCCATCGGTAACGCCGGATATATATGCTCCGATCATAAAGATCAATAATAATGCCAATAGTCCAAAATTTAGCACATCAAGTATTTTTCTTCTAAATACCAAATTAAATAGTTCTATCAATAATATGATAACAGGCAATGCCACAACAAAGTGTATGATTGGCGGATGCATATGAACTGGCAAGCTGACTAATTCGTCTAAAAAAGATATATTAATTTCCGGTAATCCCATATATTACTCCATTATATAAAATGATTTGAAATTATTATAACATATAATAACAACAATTCAAAATAAATATGTGGAAAATAAAGAAGATAACCATAAAAACATCTTGACTTTTTCATACTTTTTTTATAAAAAGAAAGATAGAAAAAAGTGTTTTTATTTTTTTCTTTACTACTTTTTTAGAAAAAGTAGCGCAAAAATCGTCATGATCACAAAGACTCTGAGAAATGATGTTTTATTATTGTTATATTCTTTTACTCAGTACAGTATGTTTTACTTTTGTTTAATGATTCTCATATTGATGCGATCATGACATAAATTTGAAATTAATGGATCTTCGCCTTCGCGTCATTCCGTACTTGACACGGAATCCACATATCATAAATAATGTCATCCGAGCATCATTGCAAGTAGACAATATTTCAAAGCGGTTAGCATGAAATATGCCGTAAACGATATTGTGAGGATGACGCTTTTCTTTGGTTACCTTTCTTTAGTAAAAAGAAAGGTAGAGAGAAGTAAATGTATTTTTTTGTTTTACTACTTTTTTCTCACAGAGAGTGCAAGCACAAGAGAAAAAGTAGCGCAAAAATCGTCATGATCACAAAGACTCTGAGAAATGATGTTTTGCTATTATCTTGTTCTTTTACTCAGTACAGTATGTTTTGCTTTTGTTTGAAGTTTTTTGCATTGATGTGATCATGACAGGGATTTAAAATGAATGGGTCTTCGCCTTCGCGTCATTCCGTACTTGATACGGAATCCACATATTATAAACAATGTCATTTGAGCGCTCCTTGAAAGCCACGCTTGTGGCAATAGTGCATACACGAGCGTGTGCGATTCGCGAAAATGACGATTTTCTTTTGTTACTTTTCTTTCTAAAAAGAAAAGTATAGAGAAGTGTTTTAATGACGCGGAGTTTGTCATCTTGAGAAGTCTTTAGACTTCGTGAAGATCTATTTTATGGATTCTAGATCAAGTTCGAACGACTGAAATACCGAACTAAGTTCGGTATAAAGGCAAACTCAAAAAGGTCTGACTACTACCATAATAACGATACCTATACTAAGCAATGTCGGTACTTCGTTATAAAATCTAAAGAATTTACCGCTTTTTGCATTTTTATCCACACTCAAAACTCTACGATAATAATCAAGAGAAAAACTATATAGCATCAATAAAATAATCAATGTAAACTTGACATAAAACCATATACCTTGCTGCAATATGGATGGATTTAACCACAGCAGCCATGATCCGCTAATCACAGTTGCCCACATCGCAGGAGCACCAATGTACTTATACAGCTTATACTCTTGAATCTGCACAACTTCTACAAATTCGGCTTTATCATTATGTTCACGATGATACACAAAAAGTCTAGGAAGGTAAAAAAGCATTGCCATCCAGCTTAGAACACTTACCACATGAAAAGCCAATATCCAACTATAATACGCCACTTTCTACTCCAAAATCTCAAAATCTTTTTTATGATACACAACCAATTGTAATTTTTTATAATACCCCAAATGTCCATAAGATATCTTTATTTTACTGTTATCTTGGGGTAAAGCGGCTCTAGTTTTAAAAAATATAGGCAAAGATCTATTTGAAAAATATATTTTTTTATTTTTATAAATACCGGATATATTTTGAATAATTTCATTTTGCCTATTAGCTATCGGCATATCAAGATTGTTTGCATTTAAAATAAATGTCTTCACCGGAATATTTGAGGCTTTGTTTTTTGCAATGCTTAGATGTGTTACTTCTTTAAGTCCATGATATGTTTTGATCTCATGCACGAGCAGATCATACCTGCTGCCTACTTTGAGTTGTTTTGCACATTTATATAAAAATATACCCCTGCCCTGCGGTGATTGTTTTATGATAGCGTTTGAACCTCTTTTCCATATGACTACTGCATTTTCCAATAAAATATCCGATTTTATCGTATCTTGTGCATACAAATACTCTATAGGCTGCTTTGTAATTTTATATTGAGCAACATTAGATGAGAGTTTAAATGGAGTCATCGTAAAACCGGCTTTTATAGGCAAATGATCTGAATATCCCCTGCCTGCGTGCATCCCCTTGTTGATCTTCCAGCGATTGATGCTGCCGTAGCGGTTTTTAAGGTATGGCGGAGAAAATACCATAAATGTGCCGTCTTTGTACTCTATGCCTTTTTTGTCAAATAGTGTTTGGGGCAACAATATATGGTCAATTGTGCTTTTATCACTAAAAAATTGATGATTCCATCTGCTGCTTGCAGGCAATTCACCCCAAAGGTTATAATGTACCCCTTTTGAAGAAGCTAAGATCTCTGCTTTGTTGATCAAATGATGATCTTTATATGTATTCATCACATCACCTATCGCCGTACGGCCATTAGCATCATCGAGTTTAGCCTCCAAAGTATTTGGCGCATCATGTCTGCTGTTTAGATCTCCGGTGATTATATACTCATCACCCCCAGGAAGCTGCGAAATGCGATTTGCCAAAGCGGTTGCAGAGCGTATCCTCTCGCTTTCTTTGCCATTTTTTGATTTTGATTTCCAATGATTGACAAAGATTCTAAGCGGCTTATCATCCACCTCCAAATAAACTTCTAAAATATTTCTAACTTTAGGGCTGGGAGATACAATGATCTCTCTTTGGTAATTAATAGGAAAACGCGAAAGAAGAGCTACTTGTATGGGGGCATTTGGCTTAGAGGTAATAGCGCTATACCTATATTCACATCCAACTTGCTCGAGCCTGGAGATCAATTCGTTAAATACATGCTTATTTTCTATCTCTTGAAGTCCAATAATGTCGCTATTTATATCGCATATCACTTCAGCTGTATGATTAAGCTTGATTTGTGCCATGTGCTCATTCCAATTGTGAGCACCTGCTTTATAATCATCATATTCCGTTCCTTGATTTTTTGCATCAAAAAGATTTTCTACATTATATGAAGCTACACTAAAATCGGCTTGCAAAATAGTATATAAAGATAATAAAAACAATAAAAAACGCACTATACACTCCATCTATCAACAAAATAGATTATAGCATTAGAAAAGAAATTAAAAAATAAAAAATGTCAAAATGAAATAATTTATTTTATTGTGATCTTGTTTTCACCCAAAGCAATGCTTCCATTTTCAATCAGCCGGGTCAAAGTTCGTTTAAAATTTTTTTTGCTCATGCCGAAAATATCTGCGATAGCAGATGCATCGCTTTTATAAGTACACTCTACCGTACCGTTATGTTTTTTTAAAATATCAAGCACTTTAAGAGAAGCATCATCTTGGTTTAATTTTGCGCTTTTCAAAAGACAGTCTAGTTTGCCGTCTTTGCGAACTGTTTTTATGATACCATGCTTTTTGTCTCCGATAGCAATAGGTTCAAAGATCTCATTATCAAACAGCATACCTTCAAAGAGATTATTTACTACGACCTTGTAGCCTAGCGGCGTTTTGGCAATGACAAACATATACACTTCTTGGTTTGCAAATAATCCTCTAGTATCAACTGAGAGCCATTTTCCTATCTTTTGTGTACCGTATAGTCTGAGAGTTTGCTCATCAAGGCAAACTCTCAATACAAACCAATCATCTATATGAAAATACTCTTTTTGTTCAGATAGCGGAACAAAGAGATCCTTTGGCAACCCCCAGTCTACAAATGCACCATACTGTTTATAGCTGACTACTCTAAAGTATCCATATTCGCCCAGTATAGCTTTTGGCATCTGCGTAGTGGCTACGGGCCTATCTTCTGAGTCTGTATACAAAAAAACATCTACAAGCTCTCCTATATCCATCTCATATGGCTTTACATAAGCATTAGGGAGCAAAACTTCACTTCCGTCTTTTGCTTCCAAAAAAAGTCCGTGATCACTGCTTCGTGCAACCTTTAGAGTATTTATCTTGCCGATCTGAAGGGTTTTATTCATTTGTTTGCTTTGGCAGAGCTTCTAAATGTTTTATCATTTTTTCAGGAGATATAAAACCTGTTATCGTATGATCTTGCAAATATTCTCCCTTTGCATTAAAAAAAAGTATGTTTGGAGTACCAAATACTCCAAAATGTTCCAACATTGCCGCGTCATCAGCCGTGTTGTCTGTTAGATCGATCTGTATAAACAGATATTCTTTAAATGCCTCTTTGACTTTAGGGTCAACGAATGTTATCACATCGAGCTCTTTACAAGCAGCACAAGACTCTTTGGTAAAGTCTACGATCACTGGTTTACCGGAAGCTTTTATCTCACTCATAAGTTTTTCAACAGAATAACCTTTGCGCCCGTGATGGATAGATGGCGTATGATCTGAATACAAATGCGACAATGGGCTCAGTGTAGAAGCAGCTCCGGTAAGTGCTCCTGCTACCCATACCGATCCTAGTGCAAATAGCAAAAATATGATCACATTGGATATGATCTTTGCCATAGGATGTATCAATACTTTTCTATTTTTATATAGCCCCCATGCGCTGCCAAATGCCAATAATGCTGAGAGCATCATTACCGCAAAAACCGGAACGATACGGGATATCATCATAATGGCAAGAGCGAGCATAGCAACACCGAAGAATTTACTGACCAAGCTCATCCAACTTCCCGGCTTTGGCATCCATTTGCCGGCCCCAATGCCTACAAGCAATAATGGCACGCCCATACCCATACTCATAACAAATAGTGCCGTACCGCCAAGCAAAGCATCGCCGCTCTGAGAGATAAACAATATCGCGCCGCCCAATGCCGGAGCAACACAAGGCCCGACGATAAGAGCAGATAAAATTCCCATGATAGCAGTTCCTATTATCCCTTTGCTGCCGGCATTATCGCTAATAGCAGACAATTTGGTTTGCCACTTCATCGGCAAACCGATCTCATAATAGCCAAACAATGATATTGCAAGAGCCACAAAAACTCCTGCAAAGAGTATCAAAACAAACGGATTTTGCATAGCAGCTTGCATATCAAATCCAAGCAACCCTGCTACTACCCCGACAATAGCATATGTCAAGGACATAGCTAGCACATAAACCAGAGATGTCAAAAATGCGCGCATTGCACTCGGTTTTTCATTGCCGGCTTGAGATACGATGATAGCTGACAATATAGGGATCATAGGAAATATACAAGGGGTAAGAGCCAAAAGCAAGCCGACCACAAAAAATAGCAATATGATAAAGCCGAAACTCTCGCTTGCGATCGCTTGAGATATATCGGCCACACTTGTAGTGTTGCTTAATGAGCCAAATTTTGACCAAAGCCCGCCGCTGCCTTTGCCTTCAAATGAAAAACCTTTGGTTATTGGCTGATAACATACGCCGCTTTTTGAACATCCTTCAAAAGAAACTTGAATTTCAAAAGGTTCATTTGTGATAGCTTCTATATCTTTTTTTGGGATAGATACTTTTAATTCTTTTTCATAGACAGCTTCACCGTGAAAATTATTCGCAGCAGGAAGTGCAGCTTGCAATAAAGCAGCAGAAGGTTTTATGATTTGAAATTTGATAGAATCCGCATAAATATATATATCTTTACCCAGCGTTATGGTAGCAATAATAGAATTATTAGCATCGATAGCCGTAACCCTAAAGGCTTCTTCGGGTTTTAAAAATTCTTGCTGTTTCGCTTGTCCAAACCCGGCTGCAAAAATAAAGCCGTTAATAGCCAACATTAACAATAATAAGCGTCTTATCATCATTGCCCTTATAGTTTTTAAGTTTTGTTATAGTATAAAATTATCTAATTGATATCGATATTGTATCGGATATTGACTAATTAAACATTAATAAAAGGAATTAGATCATGGCCAACCATCTCATTTTAGAATCATCTGCCTACTTGCAACAGCATGCAAACAATCCCGTAGACTGGTATCCATGGGGTGACGAAGCCTTGCAAATTGCAAAAAAACAAAACAAACCTATATTTGTTTCGATTGGTTACAGCAGTTGTCATTGGTGCCATGTGATGGAACATGAATCTTTTGAAAATGAAAATATAGCCAAATTGCTCAATGAACATTTTGTATCGATCAAAGTTGACAAAGAAGAGAGGCCTGATATAGATAAATATTTTCAAGAAGTTTATGCACTCATGAACGGCAGAGGAGGAGGATGGCCGACCTCTATATTTTTAACTCCTGATCTAAAACCATTTTATAGTGCTACTTATATACCCTCTACCCCAAAATACGGCATGATGGCATTTGACGAGCTTTTGAATACAATAGCACAAAAACATGCAAAAGATCCGGCCTTGCTTGCACAAAAAGGTTCAGAAGTTTTAGATTTTCTAAAGCCAAAAAGCAAAGTTGAAGCCACCAAGCTTGATATTAGCATCATAGACAGATTCATTTCACAAGCCAAAAGCCTTTTTGATAAACAATACGGCGGTTTTGGAAATGCGCCAAAATTTCCGCAAGTATCTACATATATGGCACTTATAGATTTTTATAAAATAACAAAAGACAATGAGATACTGCAGATCATAGAAACATCGCTTGATTCTATGATACGAGGCGGGTTATACGATAGGGTAGATGGCGGATTTTGTAGATACAGTACCGATGAGAGATGGCTGGTGCCTCATTTTGAAAAAATGACATACGATAATGCACTTTTAGCCGAACTGTACCTAAGAGCATATCTATTGACACAAAAATATACTTACAAAGAAATAGCACTTGAAACTATTGAATTTATGCGTAAATATATGAGCGAAGACGGGCTCTTTTATGCAGCAAGCGATGCAGATACCAATGGGTTGGAGGGAGAATATTTTATCTACGATCACCGCGAGGCTATCAATGCATTTATACAAAACGGTATGACAGCTAATGATGCCGCTAAAATTGCAGCTGCACTTGATATCACTCCAAACGGTAATTTTGAAGGCAAATCTATAATCAATGTATCAGATCCAAACAAAATAAACGAAATAATGCATTATAGCCAGGCCATTACGGCACTAAAAGAGATAAGGACAAAAAGGAAATATCCTTTCAGGGACACGAAGATCATCACTGCGTGGAATGCTATGATGATAAAAACTCTTTTTTATGCAAGCAAGACCGAGCCAAGATATCTTGAAATTGCCAAAAATTCAATTTCAAAACTTTTGGATAAACTTTATATAAATGGTGTGCTTTACCATACTTCTATCAACAACAATACTCCAAATGTTGAAGCGTTTTTGGAAGATTATGCATATTTGGCTCAAGCACTTATAGAAGCATATCAAAGCACATTTGAAAAATACTACCTTGATCTTGCGATCAAACTTAGCAATGAAGCCATTCGAAAATTTTATACCCGTCACGAATGGAATTTTGCAACAGGAGAATTTGCAACAAAAGCCGAAACATATGATAGCTCATATCCGTCATCTCTAGGAGTAATGCTTGATGTACTTGGCAAATTAGATATATTGTCTGATCTAAATTATGGCGATATTATTTTTGCCTCGCTTGAGCGCCATTCTCATTCGCTTATGCGCCAGCCAATTTCTAGCCCTTGTATGGGCAATGCTGTATTGCGCTATCTAAAAGATTTGATAGTTTTAAAATCAACAAAAACAAACCTTAACACCAATAAAGATTCTATAGCTTTGCTCTCCTATCCATATCTTTTATTGGAAGTTAGCGATGAAGACGGCTGGTCATTGTGCGGAAAAGGAGCATGTTTTGCGCATACCAAAACCTTTGAAGAGATCAAGCTCCATATTGAATCGTTGGATATTTGAATATTTTGCTATACTTTTCAAAATAATTAAGGGAAAATATGACCGCAATAAAATCAAATATACTAATTCTAATAACACTATTTATAATGACTGGATGCACCAGCATAGTTACTGCCCCTATAGAAATAGCAGGAGCAACCGCAAGCGCTATTATCGATGTAACAGGAAGCGTGGTACACGCTGTTGCCGGTGATGATGAGGATGATGAAGATTAAATAATACTGCTATCTATAAGTATTATAATTAAAATAGAACCTACTCCCACTTATATTTACTCATAGGGGTATCTGTTCTATTGGCCCACTCTTTCATTGAGGCATCATATAGCCTAACATCTTTAAAGTGCAGTAAATTATGCAATACAAACCAATTCATAGAAGTTTCCAAGCCTCCGGTACAATAGGTAACAACGGTTTTTTTAGGATCCAATTTTAATCCGTCAACCAGCATTGCTCTCAGTTCGCTTACAGGCTTCATCTTGCCGTTCGCATCCAAGCTATACTGCCAAAAATAGTTTGTGGCTTTAGGGATATGCCCTGCTTTCAAAAGCTCCGGTTGCAATTTTGAACCAAAATAAAAATGCTCATTACGTGCATCAATCATTCGTATTTTGCCTATATGTGAGCGAACATAAGCAATATCTGCAACCATATTGTGATTTGGTGCTGCTTTAAAATCACCATTTGACCTATTTGGCTTATCTTGCGACAAGCCATAGCCTGCTGCTTGCCATGCTTTTAGTCCCCCATCCAGCAGTGCTGCATTTTTATGTCCCATTGCTTTAATAGCCCAAATAACATATGTCGGTTTAAGAGTATCTTTTGGATCTGATTGATGAGAATAAACTACAATATCGCTTGACCTGCTTGCACCTAAACTTTGCAAATGTTTTTCGATAACTTCAGGGGTTTGCAGCAAAAGATGCCCGTCTTTTGCTACTCTCCATATGCCAATGTCGCTAGGAAGTGCATTTGGGATATGCCCCTTGCTATAGAGATCATTTCCTGATATATCAATGATCAATAGATTTTTGTTATTTTTGTTATTATTTAACCACTCTGCAGAGACTAGTGGCTCTAATGCAAAAACCCAAGAGGCAAATAAAATTAAAACTGCTATTAAACGCATAAAAACTCCTTTTAAAATATTGATTATCGTAACAAATTTATTCTTAAAAGAAAATTATTATCTTATTAGTTTTTACAATATTTTATAATAATCAATTAATATTTTCCAATATTTTGCAAAAAATTAAGATATAATTTGATTATATTTCAAAGGCAGAATATGAATACAAATACATGGTATGGACATTTTACAAAAAATTTTGCTAAGATAACCGGTAAATCTATAACTTTTATTCTCGCTATCGCACTCATTTTTACGTGGATAATAAGCGGTCCTTTTTTTAATTTTAGCGACACATGGCAGCTGGTGATAAACACTGCGACGACGATCATTACTTTTATTATGGTCTTTATCATACAAAATACTCAAAATCGTGACACTGAAGCTATACAAATCAAACTAGACGAACTTATACGCGTAACCAAAAAAGCCCATAAAACACTTATGGACATAGAAGAACTAGAAGATGAGCAAATAGATGCCCTGAGAGCAAAATATACAGAGCTTGCCAAATCAACACGGCAAAAAATAAATAAATAAAATTACTTTTGCTCTTTATTTAGCTCTTCACGCAATTTAGATTGACTATCTTTAAAATCTTTGCTATCCCCATAGTTAACAAAATTTTTATAATATTCATGCATATATTTAACACGATCGGCATGACGGATAGGGCACCAAAACTGTTCTGTGCGCCCGGCGATCTCAGACACATACCCCAGTAAACCGTTGAAATAACTGCAATACCAGCAATTTGCTTTTTCTATGATATTAAGATAGCCTAGTTTGTGCCTGTCAATAATGATATAATCGCTTCTTTTGACTTTTGATATTTTATAAATTGGAAAACAAATTGCTTGATACAACGAAACGAAGATATCCAAAACAAATGCAGGTATCAAACATGCCCATATGATCGGAACACTTAAAATATATAATACTGGAGCATTCAAAAGATAAACAAATAAATTTTCTTTATCATGCTTGTATTTGGCTCGTAATTCTTCTTTTTTTTGAGTTATTTCACAACTAAAACTTTTGTATTGCTCCTGGAGTTCCGTCTCCAACTCCGACTCTAAAGATTTGATCTTGTCGACTAATTGTGATATTTTTTCATTTTGCATCAAATCCATATTATAGACTTTTAGCGTTTTTGAACTCTTCTATCTCGCTTTCAACCATTGCATCTATCATGCGAACATAAAGGTCATTGATGAGATTTGGTGAAAGCCCCAAAGAAATAGCTTGAGCCCTTACGCGCGAAATGACGTCTTTGATTCGCTCTTCGCCTTTTACCTCTTCTATGCTGTTTTTGAAATGTGCGATCTGCTTTATATATTCGTTGCGTTTAGCAATGAGAGATACTATATCGTGATCTAGCTTATCTATCTCGTCTCTTACTTCTTGAAGGGTAGTACATTTTTTCATTGCTATTCCTTGTATGAGTATATTATATAGTGATATTATAGCTTGTTATTTTTGAAAATATTATGGCAATAAAATGCAAAGAATTTATTCTTTGTATTTTAAATTATTTATAGGAGTATATATGAAGTTTTGTTAGGATAATTTATTATACCTGTCGTGCTTTTACATGACAGGTATAAATTTCAAATTTTTTATTCTACTTCTGCGTCAATGACATCATCATCTGCTTTTTTTTCACTTGACGAAGCAGCGCCGCCTTGCTCTTTTGCATACAAAGCTTCAGCTAATTTATGGCTTTTTTCTGTAAGTACTTTGACTTTAGCTTCTATTTCTTCTTTTGTAGCATTGTCATTTTTAAGCGTATTTTCAAGATCTTCAATAGCACTTTCGATCCCTGCTTTTTCAGAAGCATCAAAGTTTTCACCAAGTTCACCTAGTGATTTTCTAGTTTGGTGGATCAGTGCATCTGCTTGATTTTTAGCTTCAACGATCGCTTTTCTTTGTTCATCTTCTGCTTTGTGGGCTTCAGCGTCAGCAACCATTTTAGCTATCTCTTCATCGCTAAGTCCGCTTGAACCTGTGATCTTGATCTCTTGCGATTTTCCTGTGCCTTTATCTTGAGCTGAAACTGTCAAAATTCCATTTGCATCTATATCAAATGTAACTTCGATTTGCGGTACGCCTCTTGGAGCTGCAGGGATGTCTCTAAGCTCAAACATACCTAGACTTTTGTTGTCTTTTGCAAATTCTCTTTCACCTTGAAGCACATGGATGCTAACTGCTGGTTGATTATCATCTGCAGTTGAAAATACTTGTGATTTTTTAGCAGGGATCGTAGTGCCTTTTTCGATAACTTTAGTTGTTACACCGCCTAGTGTCTCAATTCCAAGACCTAGAGGAGTTACGTCGAGAAGCAATACATCTTTAACATCGCCGGCCAATACGCCACCTTGGATAGCAGCCCCAAGAGCAACTACTTCATCAGGATTTACAGATTTGTTAAGTTCTTTACCAAAGAATTTTTTGACTTCTTCTTGCACAAGAGGAACACGGGTAGATCCGCCCACCATGACTATTTCATTGATATCACTAGTCTTAACTCCCGCATCTTTCAAAACTGCCGCGATAGTTTTGATAGTGCTCGCTACAAGGTCAGAGATAAGTGATTCAAATTTTGCTCTAGTGATCTTCATAACCAAGTGTTTTGGCCCGCTCGCATCTGCTGTAATAAACGGCAGATTAATCTCTGTTTCGGTAGCACTTGAAAGCTCTTTTTTTGCATTTTCTGCTGCATCTTTTAGTCTTTGAAGAGCCATTACATCACCTTTAAGATCAACACCATTTTCATTCTTGAACTCACCTGCGATATAGTCGATCACACGGTTATCAAAATCATCACCACCCAAGAATGCATCTCCGCCTGTTGCCATAACTTCTACTACATTATCGCCTGTTTCAAGAGTTGTAACGTCGAATGTTCCACCACCAAGGTCATAAACTACTATTTGTTCTGCGCCTTTCTTGTCAAGGCCATAAGATAATGCAGCAGACGTTGGTTCATTGATGATACGAAGTACATTAAGTCCTGCTATTGTCCCAGCTTCTTTGGTAGCTTTTCTTTGAGCATCATTAAAGTACGCAGGAACCGTGATAACAGCGTCAGTTAATTTTTCTCCTAGATAAGCTTCTGCATCTTCTTTTAGCTTCATAAGCACTTTTGCTGAAATCTCTTGAGGAGTATAAGTCTTTCCAGCCACTTCAATAGCACACGCACCATTTCTGTCTATTACATGATATGGGAGTCTAGTTTTTGCTTCTTTTGCTTTTGGCTCATCGCACATAAGTCCCATAATTCTTTTTATAGAATATATAGTTTTTTCAGGATTAGTAACTGCTTGGCGTTTGGCTGCGTCACCTACCAATACTTCACCTTTATCCGTAAAAGCAACTACTGATGGAGTAGTGTTTTTACCCTCTTTGTTTACAATGATCTTAGCCTCGCCATGGTCGTAAATGGCCATTGCTGAGTTTGTGGTTCCTAGATCTATTCCTAATACTTTTGCCATAATAATTCCTTTGATTTTTATTTTTATTTAATATAACACCAACAGAGCAAAGCTCCTTTTGGCTACGCTAACCGCTTGTTATTTTTTTGCCGTACTTACCATTGCCGGACGAAGTACTTGATCTTTTATAGTATAGCCTTTTTGCAATACTTGTACAATAGCACCATTTTCATGGGCATCACTTTCTACTTGCATGATAGCTTGATGAACCTCAGGATTGAAACATCCTTCGCATTCTATCTCGATTATACCGTGCTTTTCAAGTACTTTTTTGAGCTGCTCGTGTGTATTGAGTATACCTTCTTTGATCTTTTGCAATACCGGCGAATCTTCGCTATCAGCGATTGTGTCAATAGATGACACTGCACCGTCAAAAGAATCCATAACACTCAAAACATCTTTTGCAAAACTTGTATTTGCATAGTTAACTGCAGTTATTTTATCTTTTTCAAGACGCTTTTTTGTGTTTTCGAAATCAGCATATGCTCTTAAGTATTTATCTTTATACTCTTGAAGCTCATTTTGAAGTATCAAAACTTCATCTACTTGCATCTCCTCTTGAGATTGGCCAGTATCTACCGATTCATTCGTATTTTCGAGAATTTCTTTTTCTTCTTGCGACAAATCAGCCTCCTTGAATTTAAATTTTAATGTTTCTATTATAGCAAGTTTTGCATAATTATTTATAATTTTATATCATTATTGATAATATTGCAACTGTGCCTAAAAGAATTATACAACATTGAGTCTTAGTTTGTCAAGTCTTATATGAATATTTTTATATAATATACTTTAGTCTAAATGACTCAAGTTAAAATTTATCAAAATAATGTCATCCGAGCATCATTGCAAGTAGGCAATATTTCAAAGCGGTTAGCATGAAATATGCCGTAAACGATATTGTTCGGATGACGCTTTTCTTTGGTTACCTTTCTTTAGTAAAAAGAAAGGTAGAGAGAAGTGTTTTTGTTTTTTTTCTTTACTACTTTTTTAGAAAAGGTAGTGAAAAGAATATGGATGCCAGCTCAAAGCACGGAATAACGTGCAGTTTGTCATCTTGAGAAGTCGTTAGACTTCGTGAAGATCTATTTTTTTTAGATTCTCACAAACACTTCGTGTTCTCAGAATGACTATTGTATATATAAAATAATGTCATTTGAGCGCTCCTTGAAAGCCACACGTGTGGCAGTAGTGCATACACGAGCGTGTGCGATTCGCGAAAATGACGCTTTTCTTTGGTTACCTTTCTTTAGTAAAAAGAAAGGTAGAGAGAAGTGTTTTGATGATGTGTAGTTTGTCATCTTGAGAAGTCTTTAGACTTCGTGAAGATCTATTTTTATGGATTTTGAATCAAGTTCGGAATGTTCTGTGCTTAAAGTCAAGTCTTTTTAGCAAATTGTCAACATTTTTCTTTCCTCGATATAATTTGCAGAAAATGGTCTGTTATGCTTTAAGACACCAAACGCAATTCTAAGCAATTTATGA